>Ga0075163_10003702_pt1 | contig 20552 bp, 15 predicted proteins | sample JI1023141ADNA_FD_71478 | JGI IMG/M metagenome (GOLD analysis project Ga0075163, IMG submission 71478) | Wastewater effluent complex algal communities from Wisconsin, to seasonally profile nutrient transformation and Carbon sequestration -... | ecosystem: Engineered > WWTP > Effluent > Algae... | reverse complement strand
TTTAGGCCCCGGTATCGTATAAAACAATACTGATGCAGCTTCCATTCGCTTCAAAGCAGTACTTAGTGTTTTAACATTGTAACCTGCTGCGTTATTTCCAAACTGTAGATTTTTATACATCAATCGTTCTTCATCGTGGCTCTCCATATAACCCACCAGATGGGGAACAGTCCAGCCCCGTGTGCCATGATATACACCCGTAATATCCGAACCAGATCCATACCCCATTGTATTCTGATTGTATTGATCCGTCATCTTTCCCCAAAACATAATGCCTTTACCTTCACCAGATCGGTATTCCGCTAACTCTTTCTCTTCTTGATTAACACCTAGGTGTTCAAAAATCACATACGCATCGGGTGAATGTTGCCAAATCTTATCAGACATTCGCTTTAACAATGCGATTCGACTGGCATCGTATGCGGACCATGCGTTTACATCGTTAGGATGATTGGTTTGTGTAAAGCCTTTCGTTAAATCAAACCGATAGCCATCAATTTTGTATTCGTTAATCCAGTAATAATTTACCGTATCTAAATATTTTTTGGTGTATGCACTTTCGTGATTCATGTCATTAAACACATTAAACGGATGCGTAGCATTTACATTAAACCATTTATTGGTTGGGTTAGGTTTAAACGTGGTGAAGTTGAAATCCAGCATGGCAAATGAATTGGGGATGTCCTGATGATTCATTGCAATATCAAAGATTACCGCCATACCATTTTGATGGCATTTGTCTATAAACTCTTTCAATTTATTCTTGGTGCCGTAAAATTTATCGGGCGCAAACATAAACGTTGGGTTATAGCCCCAGCTCTCATTACCATTAAACTCCATTACGGGCATTAGTTCAATTGCATTTACACCTAACCTTTTGAGATAGGAAAGTGTATCAATCAATGTTTGATAGTTGCGATTACCCGAACCAAAAAAATCGCGTAACAATAATTCATAAACAACAAGACTTTCTTTTTTCGGTTTTACAAAGTTGGCTACCTGCCACTCATACTCAGGTTGGTTGGTTTGAAATACAGAAACGCGTTCTTCATACCATTTGGAGGAACGTGCCTTTGCGGGATACGTTTTTAAGTTAGGGTAAGAAGCAGCCGGTATGTATTGATCGTCCGGATCAAGAATTTTATCCGCAAATGGTTCGGCTATGCGAAGTGAACCTTCCACCCAATATTGAAAACCATACTCCTGCCCCGGTGTTAATCCGGTTAACTCTTTCCAGAAAAATTCACCATCGCGATTCATCAGATTCTCCGACTTCACATCCCAGTTACTGAAATCACCTAACAAATAAACAGAAGATTTATCGGGTGCCCAGAAACACAACGTAACTTTGGTAGGGTCGGCATTATAATTTATACCCGCAATAATTCCGGTTGGCCGTGCAACCACCGGACTATTTTGTTTTACTATATATTGAAACTCTACCTGATGGGTAGCACCAGCGGTAACCGCGGTGGCTAATAAGCGAACAGAACCATCGGCAGGTAAAGCCGGTACAACAAAAACATAGGAATAACTCGTGCTGGCCGGTTTGGAATCGGTGAGTACATCATTTATAAATAATTGAAAGTTTGCTGAAGCCGGAGCAGTTGCATTGATATTAAGTGTGTTTCCTTCCAATACCGCTATCGGAAATTCAGTTGGCGCAGTCAAGCTGATTTTGAACCCAAAGTTTGCAAGGTGATCAACAGTTTGTCCGCCCGACCAATCGCTTGCTTTTAATAACATGCCAATCTGGATTTCATTACTGATATCAGCAGTAAAAAAATCGGATGGTTTAAATGTTATGCTCCATGTAGTAGTACCACCAACAACCGCTTTTGTAAATTTAGCTGCATCAGCAGCCGCTGTTGCGGGATTGATATTATACCTGGCATTAATGTTTTTTCCGGGTATCCAAACCCAAATCCATGCATTAGGCAAATTGGCCAATGCCGTTCCGGTAACATCGTACGTAACCGTTATCTGATCGTTGTATTGAAACAAGGATGGTGTAATGGTGGGTATCTTGTTTACATTTTGCGCCCACGCTACCGAACAAACACTCATCATTAATACCGTAAAATATCGTTTCATACCATTCATTATTACACGTAAAACTAAATTCTTCTTTATCAAAGACTACAATTCTCTATAAGGTAGCCATATTTTCCTAAACTTCTGCCTTGTGTAAATGAAACTGTGCAGATTGTAAGCAGAAACTATTCAAATTAAATGTTCATTTTAAAATACCTTTGATCTCCAGATTCAGAAAATTCTTATCTTGGATCCCTCAATCCTATCACATGAAAAAATTAATTCTTGCATTCCTGTTTGCCCCCATTCTCGCATTTGCACAGGAAGATTACAAAGGCATTGCCCAGGAAACCTGTGAGTGTATTCAGAAAAAAGACCTCAGCAATGCTTCAAAAAAATCAATTGAAATGGCACTGGGGCTTTGCATGTTTGAGGTTGTTCAGGCTCGCAAAATAGAAGTAGACATGGCCGATGGAGAAGCAATGCGCAAGTTTGGTGAAAAGGTAGGCATGCAAATGGCACCTATTTGTCCGGACATCTTTGCCAAATTATCTGACGAAGCAGAAGAGACTGCACCTGCAACCGAATCGGTTAGTGGCACTGTAAAATCTATAGAAGAAAAAGAATTTTTGTTTGTTACTCTTAAAGATCAAAACAATAAAGAAGTACGCTTAGTGTGGCTACGCCATGTGGAAGGTGCCGATGAATTTTTAAACGACTACAAAAAACTGATCGGCAAGAAAGTGACGTTCACCTATCAAAATCTGGAATTGTTTAATGCCAAAGCGAAAGGGTACTTGGGCTACAAAGAATTACTCGCACTTCAACTAGAGTAGCCTATTTCAGATTTTCTTTAAAGAAATCTACCGTGCGTTGCCACGCTAACTCAGCAGCAGGTTTATCGAAACGTGGTGTGCTGTCATTATGAAACCCATGATTAACATCGGGATACATGTGAGCGATATATTTTTTATTGTTTTCTTTTAATGCTTGCTCGTAAGCAGGCCAGCCTTCGTTTACACGGGTATCCAAGCTTGCAAAGTGCAACAATAAAGGCGCATTGATTTTTGGAACATCGGCTGCCGGTGCCTGACCACCATAAAACGGAACCGCTGCCGCCAGCTCAGGCACACGCACCGCCATCATATTCGAAATCCAACCACCGAAACAAAAACCTACCACACCCACTTTACCATTACAATCAGGATGCGACTTTAAATGATAAAAGGCTGCAATAAAGTCTTCCAGCATTTCATTCCGGTCGCGTTTGCTTTGCAGTGTTCGCCCTTCATCATCATTACCGGGATAACCACCTAGTGGAGTTAGCGCATCGGGCGCCAAAGAAACAAAACCAGTGAGCGCTGCTCTTCTGCCTACATCTTCAATGTATGGATTCAGTCCACGATTTTCATGTACTACCACCACACCTGGTAGTTTTCCTTTTGCATCGGCTGGCTTGGAAAGTAAACCCTTTATGGAACCTCCGCCTTTAGGCGAATCGTAATTTATATAGTCGGACTTTAGGCGTGGATCGTTGGCTTGCACCTGAATGATCTGATAATCGGGGCTGATAAAACTGAGCAACGCAGCCACGGTTACACCGCCCACTGCATACATCGAAAGTTTTTCCAGAAACGTTCTTCGGTCAATCCGGTTATGCGCGTAATCGTCATACAGATCAAAAACTTCTTGTTTGATGTCTTCCTTTTGAAGTGGTTTCATGGCAGTTGTTTTTTCGATTGAGGAAATGTACAGAATTTTGGAAATAGTACAGCCGATTTTTTTATGAGCTGACAGTGGTTCATTTCAACACCAAAAAACTACAACCAAATTTCTTTAAAACCCTGTAACTTTCGGCCTATGATTTCCTTCTACCCTGGCCCTTCGCAAGTCCATATCAAAATACCTTCGTATGTGAAGGATGCACAGCGGCTGGGTGTACTGAGTATGAATCACCGCAGTATAGCGTGCATGGATTTAGTGAAAAAAACTTCCACCGAACTAAAGAAGAAATTACGTATTCCAAAATCGTACACAGTTTTGTTCTTGTCTTCTGCTACGGAATGCTGGGAAGTAATTGCGCAATCGCTGATAAAGCAAACCAGTACACACATGTATAATGGTGCATTTGGTGAAAAATGGTTTACCTACACGCAAGCATTAAAGCCGAATTCAGAATGTATAAGATTCGATCCACAACAAGAATTACCCGTTGCTGCTTATGCTGGCGATGTAATCTGCATTACACAAAACGAAACCAGTAATGGCACGCAGGTAAGCAATAAAATCTTACGTGAAGTGCGTAAAAAAAATCCAGCTAAGCTAATTGCTGTTGATGCCACATCGTCTATGGGTGGCCAAGCATTGGATTTTTCTTTGGGCGATGTTTGGTTTGCTTCTGCACAAAAATGTTTTGGTTTGCCTGCCGGACTTGCTGTATTGATTTGTTCGCCTCGCGCAGTTGCCAAGGCCAAACAACTCAATGAACGTTCGCATTACAATAGTCTGGTGCATCAACTACAGTTTGCTGAAAAATTTCAGACTACGCACACACCAAATGTGTTGGGTATTTACTTATTGTATCGGGTACTTCAAAACTCGCCTTCCATTCTCGCCATTCATAAAAGATTAAAACAGCAGGCAAACGAATGGTACAAACTCCTGGAAACAAAAACCATCAAACCTTTAATAAATAATATTGCTTTCCGATCGGATACCGTAATTGCTGTTACTGGTACTCAGTTACAAATCAATGCTACAAAATCAAGAGCATTCAAGGCTGGTTTTTTGTTAGGCGAAGGTTATGGTAAGTTGAAGCCAATTACTTTTCGGATTGCCAATTTCCCGGCTATAAAACCCACAGACAGTAAAAGATTGATGAATGTTTTACGAAAAGGGTGAACCGTACTTTTAGTTCGAACGAAGTAATTTCCGCGTCAAGCCAATACCAAAAGCAATTATTATAAAAAGTAAGGCTGCAATTACGATTGTAAACTTGATGCCGGCTGTCCAGAAAGCAAGTTCAAGCAGCATGGCGTTCAGGTTACGCATCACCAACAAAAGTGAAACATTCTCTATAATGTCGCACACGCCTGCAATCCAGATAATGCGCGAAAGCTTTAACCCGGCTTTTGAAATGATTTTGGTTTGGGAAAAACCTGCTGCTACTTTACATCCCAGGCTTATAGCCCAACAGTAAAGAACCAGAAAAACAAAATCAAGCAGAATACTCATTTTTGCTTTCTCTGCTCCGCTTCCACCCCAGTCTATAAAAATTTCTACAGCTTTCTCGGGTGTGCGTGCAAACTCAAACTCGATGATATTGGTTGGCGTTACCGGGCGCATAACCAACATCCAGCCAATGGTAGCTGCTGTAACAAGCCAGAATAAGGTTTGCCTTTTCACTTTGGAAAGATAAGCAATAAGCCAACCGCCCATTCAATTTTGTATTACCTTTGCATCGCATTTCTATTTATGGACTTCAAAGAAATTTTTTCGGTATCATTAATTCTCTTCTCGGTAATTGATATTATCGGTTCAGTACCTTTTATAATTCTCATCAAAAAAAGAGAGGGGCGCATTTACGCTGAAAAAGCTACACTTATTTCGGCTGCGCTGATGGTGGGGTTTCTTTACCTCGGGCAATCTATTCTAAATCTTTTTGGGTTAGATGTGGCTTCTTTTGCTGTGGCCGGTGCGATTGTAATTTTTATTGTAGCCATGGAAATGATTCTGGGAATAACATTAATCAAAGACGACCCCGATGCAAAAGGCACGGGTTCTGTTGTACCGCTGGCATTTCCATTGATTGCCGGAGCCGGAACGTTAACTACCATTCTTTCGTTGCGTGCAGTTTATGCAGAGACTAATGTGTTGATTGGCATTCTGGTAAATCTGCTTTTTGTTTACCTCGTATTACGATCATCTTCGTGGCTGGAACGTGTAATCGGCAAATCAGGCTTTGCTGTACTGCGTAGGGTTTTTGGTGTAATTCTGCTGGCCATAGCAGTGAAGATTTTTAAGGGCAATGTGTTTCCGGTGTGATTTATCTCTAATCATCGAGAAACTTCAAAGCAAGTCTTCCGTTGTGGTTAAATAAGTCCAATAGAAGTTATCACTATTTTAAAACACTCTTTACATATGACACAACCTAAGCTGAAAAAGCGTTGGAAATTTTTAATTTACATATTGATCCTAATCGTAGGTTCGGCTTCAGCAATGGCATACTATCTTTTTGCGAATAATGCTCCCATCGTTTCCGGGCAGGTTATACGCAACATCAAATACAAAGACGGACTTGATCTCGACATCTATTTGCCCACCCAAAACGTTTATGATAAAATACCTGTAGTTGTTTACATACACGGAGGCGCGTGGATCACTGGCATTAAAGAAGGGTTAAACTTCAATCGCTTCAATGAAGCGGCTAACCAACTGCGCGAATCCGGTTATGCAATCATTAGCATCAACTATACATTGGCAACGTCCAATCAAAGCCCATTCCCTTCCTGTATTAACGATGCTACCGATGCCTTAAAATGGATTCAAGAGCATGCGACAGAATACAGTTTTGATTTAAACAATGTTGGCCTCTTTGGTGAATCTGCCGGTGCTCATATCGCCATGATGGTTGCTTACTCACCTACATCAAATCTTACCAGCGACCTCCCCGCTATTCAACTAAAGTATGTGGTTGAGGTTTATGGCCCCACCCGATTGAAAGATATTTATCAGGCTCCCGTTATTGATACGTTGTATTCAGCCTTGGCACAGTTACCGAATGGTCTGCGGGGACGGCTGGATCTACCAAAATTCATTTTTGGCTTTGACCCAAAACAAGATAGTGTACGTGCGCAGCAAATGATGGAGACTTATTCGCCTTACAATTTTCTGACCACCGCTGCCCCACCTACCCTTATCATTCATGGCGATAAAGATCGGGTAGTGCCCGTTGATCAAAGTATTAAACTACAGGCTAAGATGGATTCGTTGAAAGTGAAAAACGAAATTCATTTTGTTGAAGGAGCTGATCATGGATTTGCCTTCGCTACACCCGAGCAAAAAGCAATCCTTCAAAAGTGGATTGTTGAATTTATTCTTCGAAACTATTCCGGTTCATAAATTTTGTAGCATGATACAGGGCCGAACACATCGGCTCAAAAAAACCTAAGAATATTTAAGAAGGATTAATTCAAGAGTTGTAATCTCCGACTCCTTTAGAAGTTCGAGAAATGATTAAGAAGTTCGAACTATTCTATCAAATATTTCTGCGAACCATGTCATTTTCTCTTAGATGTGTTAGATCAACCAACATTTCGTCTTTCACCTGCAGCTTTCCATATCGAAAAGTTTCACCTTTTCTATCAAAATCATCAAATGCTCGAACTACATTCTTGAACCAATCAGGCAACTCTTCTCCAAATTCCTCCCTTACTTTTGTTTCAAAGACACTTGCAGCTTTGAGAAGATTGTGACCGATTTTTTCCTTCATCTCGTCCTCTGACATTTTTAATGTAGACTTTAAGAATAATTCAGTTGCATGTCGATAATTGAAAATGATTGGACAGATAAGTTCATAACCCATTTCATTCTTTATCGAATTCTCAACAAGTAAGTCGCCTGCAAGTTTGTAAGCCTTTGCTAGTTGATACCAATTGCCAAAATCCACGAGACCACCAAAGTACACTGTCTCTTCGGGATTAAGGTTTTCAATGTCGTCCGTGACATTTCTAAATATTGGAGTTGCTTGCTGAATTAATTCGAAAAATGGAAATCCAAAATGCTCCTCGGCATGAATGCTAAGTTTTATCGAATCAATATCAGGATCTGGCTCCCAATAAAAGCTGACATACCCTAATACAGCTAGATCAGTAGTAGAAAATTGGGCTGGCGATCCATCTTTAGAATTGGCTGCAGGAGATAAAAATTCGGCAAAAAGGTGAGACCATTTTTTAACATTAGCTTTTTCAACCTTCAGTATACTTGCAACATCGGAGACAGTAAATCGAAGGGAGTAGTTTGGACCATCGGTTTTGACTTTACTCATATTCCGTGTTTGCGGTATGGTAGCCCCGACAGGAATCGAACCTGTATCAAAAGTTTAGGAAACTTCTATTCTATCCATTGAACTACGGGGCCAATGATGTATTGGACAGGCCGCAAATTTAAGAGAAAATAAAGCCAGTGCAATTTATTCTCTTATCCGCGCCAGATCGGCTTCGGCTGCAATAAACCCAAAGGCAGAAAAGTGTTTTCCCCCTACCACGCGCTCGAAAACAGCAATAGCCTGCGCAGTATCGCCATGGTACAAATGCCAGTTACCCACTCCATACCCTTGCGTGGCAATGGCCAGGTCGGCATCGGTTGAAGTGCTGCTTACGTTCAGTACTGAATCAACCGGAAGGCTTCCCTTATAAAGATTGAGTCGCTTGAAGTAAGAATCATTTTCAACAATCGTCATGTTAGGAGTAATTTTTTCCAGCAACAGTTTTGCTTCATCTGTTTTGCCTTGTCTGCGATAGGTCATGTACAACCAATCTACCGTGGCCGTAATCAGATCATCATTATCGCTTACCGCCATACATTTTAAGTAAGCTTGTTCGGCTTTATCAAATTCACCTTTCAGGTAATGCGCCAAACCTAAATGGTACCATACATTAAATTGTGTAGTGGATAAAGGTTTGTTGATTTTGTTGGGCATTCCATCAGGTTCGATTTCAAGCGGAGTAGTTGGCATTAACTCAGCCGCTTTGGTAAAGTCGGTAATGGCTGCATCTAATTTGCGTTGCGAAATATAGCGGTGCCCGCGATGGCGATAGAGTTTGTAAGAGTTAGGATATTGTTCAATGCCTTCTGTAAACACATCAATGGCCTGATTGTATTTTACTTTATACGCCAGCCTGCGCCCCAACCAGATGTAATTTTCTTCGGAAGCATCGGCATCAAAATTTTTCTGCGCTACCGCCAGGTTGCTATCTGCTTTTGGATTGGGTTCGGTTGGTGCATAATATTCCAAACCCAATAACGAATACACTTCAGCCGCTTCGGCCGCAGCCTGTTCAGGATTATTTTCTTTGCAGGCAAACGCCACCAAAGCCAGTGCGATGAATAAAATAAAACGTTTCATGATTATCTGATTTATTCGTTACCCGGTTGCTTCAACGTAAATCCGGCTTTGCGTTTTTCTTCTTCTACCAGCTTCTTTACATCGGCTAATAATTTCTTTGCATCGTATACTATACCATCCTTCACAGTATATTTTACTCCGCCTGCGCGAACTACTTTATTATCATCCGTTAGTTTTATAGCTCCGGTTCCGTAAAGGGTTTGCAGATTGGGCAGCGGATTTTCTGTTACAATTACAAAGTCAGCCAGCTTACCAATTTCAACCGAGCCCAGATCTTTATCGGCACCCAATGCCTGCGCCCCATAAAGCGTTGCCGAACGAATAACTTCCAGCGGATGAAAGCCCGCTTCGCGCAACAACTCTAGTTCGCGGATGTAGGCAAAACCATACAATTGAAAAATGAAACCCGAATCAGAACCTGTGGTTACGCGACCGCCCCGGTTTTTATATTCGTTTACAAAAGCCATCCACAATCTATAATTTTCACGCCATTGAATTTCCTGCTCCGTACCCCATGCATGCCAATACGAGCCGTGCGAAATTTTGCTGGGCTGATAGAAGGCCCACAACGTTGGTAACGTGTAATCTTCATGCCACTCGGCCCTGCGTGCGCGATGCAAGTCGCGGTTGGCTTCGTAAATATTAAAAGTTGGATCTAACGTAAAGTTCAGCGCCAGCAACTCATTCATCACTTTGTTCCAATGATCGGAATGTGGTGGTGCTGCTTGTTTCCATAATGTTCCGGCATCGCCAAAGCGATCCATTTCATTTTGATAATTATAGTCGAGTGAAAAGTTTTGTATGGTTTGGTTGGTGAACAACGCTTCGGGTAAACCATACCAATGCTCCATGCTGGTAAGTCCGGCACGGGCCGAGTGCAACACATTCCATTGCGCCACACTCAATTGTGCATGGTGTGTGGCCGAACGTAAACCAAGTTCTTTATTCTTTCTAAGAGCTGCATCCATCACTTCGGGTGCAGCGCCAAAAAATTTTATCCCATCAGCACCTTTGTTTTTGTTTTCAACAACCCACGCGCGCGCCTGATCGGCCGTAACGATGGGTTCTTTCGCGCCCATGCCAAAGGCTGTGTAAGCATAAATGCGAGGTGCTGTTATTTTATTCTGCGCACTTTTGGTTTTATGTTCAAGCACCCAATCCAATCCGTTACCGGAAGAAGGTTCGCGAATGGTGGTAATTCCATGCGCCATCCAGAGTTTAAAAACATATTCGGCAAACGGAGCCTGGCTACCACCAATGTGGCCGTGCATATCTACAAAGCCGGGCATCAGGTACATGCCGCTGCAATCCAACTCTTTACCACCCGCTTCAAGTTTGGGTCTGCGGGCTTCATTAATCGGCACACCGGGGTAACCCACATTGGCAATGTTTACAATGCGATTTTGTTTCACCACAATATCAACCGGCCCAATGGGTGGCGCACCGGTACCATTTATTAAGATAACTCCGCGAATGATGAGTTGGGTGTAGGGCCCATCGCCTTCTTTTACTTCGGGTGCTTTCGCGATTTGTGCCTGAGCTGCCAGTGTGATGCAAACCAGACTGAGGAAAAATAATTGACGCATGTAGTAATGTTTTTTGGAAAGTAGGTATTTTCAACAAGTTAAACCATCATTGTGTGTTGAGTACTTCCGAATTTAAGTATAAATGGTAATCCGAAGAGTAATTTTACTAATCATACTGCTGGCCATTGGCGCTGCCGGAGCCTGGTGGTATTATAGTTCTCGTAACCCATCGGTAAAGCCGGTTGCGCCTCCGCGCTCTATGCTCGACTCAACCTTGCAGGTACCCGTTTCAACACTGCGCATTCCACTCGACTTTTCATTGCGCGATCTGGAAACAACCGTGAATAAAAAACTAAGCGGAGTTTTTTTACATGAATGGATGGCCGTGGGCGATAAGAAGAAAGACAGTGTTTACCTGGGACTCGAACGTTTTGCTGCTATAAAGTTAAACTGGAAACCCGGACTGCTTACAGCCGAAGTACCCTTACGCATTGAATTTAAGTTTATGAAAAAGGCTGCCGGTATTCGTATCAGCAACGATAAACCTGTGGTGGCTGAAGTAGTGATGCGACTTAAATCAAATGTAATGCTGGACGACCGCTGGGGTTTAAAATCAACAACGGCTATTGATACCGTGATTTGGAAAATGGAGCCCACGCTTAAAGTAGTTTTTGTAAATGTAAACCTGCGCGGGCTGGCCGATAAATATCTGGAACGCAACGAAGAAAAACTTACCCATCGGTTTGACAGCCTGATGTACGAAGTAATTGATAGCCGCAAGGTTATTGAAAAAGTATGGAACGATATTCATAAACCGATCATTATAAAAAAGACTGAACCGCAGATTGGACTTACCACCAAAGCAGAAGCCTTAAGCTCGCGGTGGAATCCCAATCCGGATGGAAACATTTCGGGCATGGTAACTTTAAAGGCGCGGGTGTATAGTTGGTTTGAACAACCAATGGTAATTGAACCCGGCCCATTACCGCGCCACCGGTATGCCCCTAACGAAGAAGATGAACTGGATTTATACGTGCATGCCAACTTGCCGTTTTACCAGATCAATGCATTTGTAAATCGTAATCTCGAAAAGATGTCGTTTAACTATAACAACTATGTTTTAAAACTTCACCATGCCGAGTTGTATGGTAGCGAACAAGAGTTGGCGCTTGAACTTCGGGTGCGGGGCGCGCTGCGTGGTAAAATTTATTTTAAAGCATTGCCCTATTACGATACCATCCATCAGGTAATCGGGTTAACGAATTTACGTTACGATTTAAGTACCGAAGAAGCCTTGCTCAACACAGCCGATTGGATGATGCACGATAACCTTGTGGCTATTCTGGCCGATACGGTGAAGAAAGATTTAACCGAAGAGTTAAGCGCATTGCCGCAATTAATTGAAACCGCTATTGCACAAGGTAAATCGGGTAACAAAGTAAAACTTACAGTCGATTCGCTGGCTATTACTTCGCATGCTTCTTTAATAACCGGCTCTGATATTCAGTGGATACTGCGTGCGCGGGGCAAAGCCGGACTCGCCCTCAAAAAGAAAATCCTGGAGAAGAAGAAACCTTAATCTTTACAACTGTTAGGTTAATTTTTAACTCATCTAAATCGTTTTCAGTAATATTTTGGTAGCTATAGGGTAAAATTAAACCTAATTGGGTTTACTTTGACCTAAATCTACCTCCCTATGAGCAAACCAAAAACCCGTTGGATTGTAATCTTTGCTATCCTCACCGTTCTGCAACTTCTTGTCTTATTCAAAGCCGGAGATCCCATCAGCGATCAGGCCGGATCAATCGATAAATCGGATACCGCATGGATGATTGTAGCCACTGCATTTGTGCTGTTTATGACACCCGGTCTTTCATTTTTTTATGGTGGCATGGTGAGTTTCAAAAATGTTATCTCTACCATGTTGCAAAGCTTTATTGCACTTGGCGTGATTAGTTTGTTGTGGTATCTGGTTGGGTTTAGCCTTGCTTTTGGCGATAGCATCGGTGGTATTATCGGTAACCCTACAACCTTTTTTGCTTTTAAAAATGTAGGCCTTAATCCGCATCCGGCATTGGCACCTACATTTCCATTTTTATTGTTCGCCTTGTTTCAACTCAAGTTTGCCATTATAACACCGGCATTAATTACAGGAAGTTTTGCTGAGCGCGTAAAGTTTACTTCGTATCTTATCTTCATGTGTTTGTTTTCATTATTGATCTATTGTCCGCTGGCACATTGGACCTGGCACCCCGAAGGTTTTTTACGCGTGTGGGGCGTGCTTGATTTTGCCGGAGGCACAGTAGTACACATGTCGGCTGGGTTTGCCGCATTGGCTGGTGCGTATGTGTTAGGTAAACGCGAAGAGAAACAACATCAGCCCGCCAACATTCCATTTATAATTCTGGGTACAGGTATGCTTTGGTTCGGATGGTTTGGTTTTAATGCAGGCTCGGCCTTGGCTGCAAATGGTTTGGCTGTGCAGGCATTTGCAACAACTAATATGGCATCCGCTTCGGCTATGATTACGTGGGTTATGTTCGATGCATTGGTGGGCAGAAAAATTTCAGCTATGGGTGCGTGTATTGGTGCCGTAGTTGGATTGGTAGCCATTACCCCTGCAGCCGGTTTTGTGAATTTAGGCCAGAGTATTTTTATTGGCTTTGTTGCTTCTATTGTAAGTAACATGGCGGTGTACTATAAAAACAAAACTTCACTTGACGATACCTTAGATGTATTTCCATGCCACGGCCTTGGCGGGATTGTAGGGATGATATTAACCGCTGTGTTTGCCAAAGATGTTGGCTTGATGGATGGCAACACCGAAACCATTAAATACCATTTACTGGCGTTAGTGATTGTGGGTGTGTTTACGTTTGGCGGATCGTATGTAATCTTTAAGATAACCGGCATGATTACACGCCTGCGGGTTTCGCCAGAAGATGAACAGTTAGGACTTGATCTGAGTCAGCATTCCGAAACGATGAAACTTTCTACGAAGTAAGTCTTACTTATAAAGTAATCTAAACTCTGGTCATATGATCAGAGTTTTTTTATTGCCTGACAGAAATTGCTAATTGAATGAAGATATTAAGTATTTTTATATTGTTTGTAATAACTATTTTGAAGATGACGGATACCGAATTCGATTTAGAACTTATAGAATATCTATCGGATTTGCTAGCTACTGAATCTAATGTGATACAAACTGAATTCTATTTGAACATACAACCCGGTCTGGTTTCTTTTGGAGGGCATTTTCTTTTAGTAAATGATGAAATGATCGCCATTGACATTCGCAAAAAGAGAAAATCTTCATCGGCTGATTTCGCAGTTAAGGTTGAATCTTATCATAAGCAAAGTACAGCTGGAGGTTTAAATAAATGGAATAAAGCTTTGTTTAAGGTAGCCAACAACGGAGATGTAAGTAGAGAATTTATCTGGGACGAGGCTTGGGAGCAAGAGGAAAGAGATTCGTACAGCGACTCTGAAGTAGCCAGACAGAAATGGTATTGGGAGGACCATTAACAATGAAATTCAGTTTTTCAATATTTTTACTTTAACCTAAATCCAATACTATGAAGTACTTCTGCATAGCCCTCGTTCTTATTGCCGCATCGGCATCTGCCCAAAAGAAAAAGCCAGATGCTCAGAAAACGCAACAAGAAATTATCAAATCTATTGACGCAAATTATGAAAAGTATTCGAACATCGCCCATAAAATCTGGGAGTTTGCCGAAGTAGGCTATCAGGAAGAAAAGAGTTCGGCTTTGCTACAGGAAACTTTAAAGCAAGCGGGCTTTACTATTGAAACCGGAGTAGCCGGAATTCCCACCGCATTTATTGCTTCCTTCGGATCGGGTAAACCGGTAATCGGAATTTTAGGTGAGTACGATGCCTTGCCCGGTGTATCGCAAGATGCTGTACCCGAAGTGAAACAAGTACCCGGCCGACCAGCCGGACATGCCTGTGGTCATCATTTGTTTGGAACCGCATCGGCAGCAGCAGCCATCGCAGTAAAAAACTGGATGATTGCCAATAATAAATCCGGAACGATTCGCTTTTACGGAACCCCGGCCGAAGAAGGTGGCTCGGGCAAAGTGTATATGGTGCGCGAAGGTTTGTTTAAAGATGTTGACCTTGTGTTTCATTGGCATCCGGGTGCGCAGAACAATGCCAGTGCCGGAAGTTCACTCGCCAACAAAACCGGTAAGTTCAGATTTTATGGAGTGGCTTCGCATGCAGCGGCCGCACCCGATCGCGGTCGCTCGGCTTTAGATGGTGTAGAAGCGATGAACGATATGACTAACATGATGCGCGAACACGTGCCGCAGGAAGCACGCATGCATTATGTAATTACGCGTGGCGGTGAAGCGCCCAATGTAGTTCCCGCTTTCGCGGAAGTGTATTATTATGTGCGCCATCCAAACAGAGCAGTTGTAAAAGATATGTGGGAACGTATTACTCGGGCCGCGCAAGGTGCAGCTTTGGGTACAGACACAAAAGTAGAGTGGGAAATAATTGGTGGGGTTTACGATCTATTGCCCAACGAAGCACTTGCCCGTGTAGTAGATGCCAACTTGCGTACCGTTGGCGGTTATAGCTTCGATGAAACTGAAAAAGCATTTGCCGAAAAAATTCAAAAGACATTTACTACGGTTCCGCCTGCGCTTACCAGTACCAATGCCATCAGCGAATTTAAAATTACCGATGGTGCCGGTTTTGGTTCTACCGATGTAGGCGATGTAAGTTGGGTAGTACCCACTGCGGGCTTATCAACGGCTACGTGGGTTCCGGGTACTGCTGCACACAGTTGGCAGGCCGTAGCTGCAGGTGGAACTTCCATTGGGCATAAGGGTATGTTGGTAGCTGCAAAAACATTGGCATTAAGCATTACCGATGTAATGAGCAGCCCGATGCTGATTGAAAATGCATGGAAAGAATTCCGGACCCGTACAGGCGAAAGTTTTAAGTATGAATCGTTGATTGGCGATAGAAAGCCAGCGCTGGATTATAGGAAGTGATTTAACACTGAACTAAACAAAGCAGGTTGCTTAACATAACCTTAGCGAGCTAACACCTGCGAAGATCATACCTAAGCGAGTGGATATGCGTAATGAAGATGAGTATATTTAGGAGTTTTGGCTTATGTATCAGACATGGAAGTGACATTTGTATCGACCGACCTGCTTGACTTAACTTCGTTAAAAGACAATGATCAACTATTCGAGAAATACTTATTTGAAGAACCTGGCGGACACATAAGTATTGAAGAATTGGACATTGATTCGGTCGACAACTCGTTGAGGTTAGTTAGATACGCCTTCAATTGTAATGACGGTTTTAACGAAGTATTTCGAGATGAAAAGACGATTCTTTACGACCTTTCAAGTGTTAAGATGGGCATCATGAGTTTTGACACACTCGAAGAGACCTACAAAGAATGGATATCAATTTCGGGGCGCCACAACAATATGGATGAGTATGGTGGATTAATTGGACTTATCGGTTATGTCAACCGACATAAAGACAAACAATACTTGTTTATGAAGATCGGCCTGAGTTAATGCACAGGCAAAGTAGGGCAAGGGTACGCAGACAACTTACTGATTATTTAAAGAAACCTGTTTACTTTATGTATTTCGCTACTGATGAAAGTTCGAACTCTTTATGCCCAACATCTAAAAACTAAGGGGCAACTAGTTTGACCCGATTAATACTTAGAGACAACATTCATGAAAAAGATCAGGCTACAAAACGCTAGATTTGATCGTTAGAAAGCATGAGGTTTGAATGATAAACATACAAGCCAATAATAATTTCGTGTAGACTGTGGTGCACAACCAAATTAAAAAGAACCGAAATGGAAAACTTTGATGAGTATTTAAGACAAGGTGAACCAACTAAAGCAGAAAAAGCAAAAGTTTGGAAAACGGCTATTGGCTTGCAACAAGTGGATGGGCTGAAACCCTCTGACTACCTCATTGAAACCGCCAAGCAAAACATTGAAGGCGAGATTACCATTGACGAAGTAAAAAAACGTATTGACACGTATTATCAACAACACCCAACCAAAACAGACGAAGACCGCACAGAAGAAGCCGACAAAGTCTCTGCACGCATTGCAGAAATGTTGAGCGAACAAACATTTACGTTTTCACCAGCAGAATATTTGTCTATTCATCGGAGATTGTTTCAAGGGATATACAACCTTGCAGGAAAAATCCGTGATTATAACATCACCAAAAAAGAATGGGTATTGAATGGCGAAACGGTTCTCTACGCAAGTGCCAACAGCTTGAAAGCAACGTTGGAATACGATTTTGAGCAAGAGAAAAGATTTAGTTACAAAGGTTTAAGCGAACGAGAAATTATTGAACACATTGCACATTTCATTTCTAACGTGTGGCAAATCCACATTTTTGGAGAAGGTAACACGCGAGCAACAGCAATCTTTTTAATTAAGTATTTGCGAAAATTGGGTTTCAAAAATGTAAACAACGAATTATTTGCTGACAACTCCTGGTATTTCCGAAACGCATTTGTAAGAGCCAACTACGAAGACTTATCGAAAGGTATTTATAAGACAGAAAAATTTTTAGTACGCTTCCTTTCAAACTTGCTACTGAAAGAGAATCATTCGCTTAAAAACCGAGAAATGCACATTCAGTTTGTTGAGTCTGTAAATGACCTTGTAAACAAGCAAAATGACCTTGTAAATGACCCTGTAAAAGCGAACATATTACATTACCTAAAGCAAAACCCGAAGGCGAGCTACGCTGAACTTGCAGAAAAGACAAGTTATTCCGCAGCCACAATAAAACGACACATTCAGGAACTAAAAAAAATGGATTTATTAGAACGCATCGGCAGCGACAAAACAGGACATTGGAAAATTATAGAAGAGTAGAGCAAAGCCCTAAACCCCTTGCCTTATTGATTTATAAACTTCCCAATCTCATTTAAAAACTTATCGGGGTCTTGCCAAAAGTTGCGGCTATACACGCGCACAAAAGGCCACGCCTTAAGCGATAACAACTGTGGCGTAAGGGCATGGTCGGCACGCGCACTCATGCTAGTATAATAGTTTCCATCATCCGTAAGGATAGCACCAAACGCTTGCGCTTTTTTATTCACCGTAAGGTCATGAAACGGAACGGCATGTTCCTGCAATTCAAACTCCGGCCACTTTTGTTCTGCGCGTTTCTTAATCTCTTCTTTTAAGCGCATGGAATTATTTTTGGTGGCAGCTTGTACTATTCCCGGCACAAACTCGCCCTTTGAAACCTGCCACGCATACAGCAAGTAAGCTTTTAATAGTTTGGGTCCAGGGTGCAACGTTTCTTCTACCTGCAATTGTTCAGGTAAAAAACTGCACACTACCATTATTTTTTCGCGCGCACGGCTTACCGCTACATTCAACCGGTTTTCGCCACCGGCCAGATTCAGGCTACCAAACTGCGCAGCAATTCGATTATTCTTATCGGGCGCGTAGCCAATTGAAAATAATACTACATCACATTCATCGCCCTGCACGTTTTCAATATTCTTTACAAAAATGTTTTTGGGTATCGAACCAAGTTCATCTTCCAGCAAATCGAGAATTAAACTTTGCTGTGGGGCATTAAAAGTGATAACGCCAATCGACTTATCGGCTTGCGTGTTTAACAATCGCGTAACGTGTTCTACAATGCGGGTGGCTTCTATCAGGTTCGAATTATTTTGCCACTGCCCTACAACCTGATCGTATAAAATATTGGGTTCGTCCGACACCATGGCCTGGCGGTGTGGAAGTAATTGTAAGTTGCCTTTGTAAAAATGACGATTAGAGAAATCAATCAACTCTAAGGTTTTGCTGCGGTAATGTCCTTGCAACACCGTAGAGATCAAATAGCGATTACACAAATCCAAAAGTGAATCAACTTCGGCATCGGCATGTGCTTCTTCATCATCTTGCCAACGCGCCTGGTAAAAATCACCGGGCTTCAATTGCATGGCATCGCCCGCAATAATGGCTTGCTTGCCGCGATACAAAGCCGGAATGCCGCGCTCGGCAAAACATTGCGAGGCTTCATCAAAAATAACGAGATCAAAAAATTCTTCCATCGGGAAGATAGCCGAAACAGATTCGGGCGAAGCCAGCCAGCACGGCACTACTTTAAACAGTTCTTCTTCAAACGAAGCCACTACTTTGCGCACGGGCCAGATCATTTTCTTCTTGGTAACCTGATGCAGCAGGTCGCGATACGATACCGTGTTATTAAGCCGGTTAACTTTTAAATCGTCAATTACTTTTTCGCGCGCGCGAAGTAAAATAATTTCTGCACTTAACTCTTGCTTCTCAACAATCAACTCTTGCAACTCATTCTCTAGCAAAACAATTTTGCCGGACGATACCATGCGCAATTCCGGACTACGATTTTCCAGATGATCGATCCACGTAAGAGCGAGGCTGTTCATAAACAAACCTTTCATCTGGTATTCATCCCATGTAGGGTGAAGTTCAAACAATCGGCTAAGTACTATTTTCTCTATAGGCGAAAGTCCTTCTACCAGTTTATCAAACTCACAAATCGAATCGAAGTCGGCCTTTAAACTTTCCTGTAACTTTTGACTGAACCACGGTTGTGTGGTAATGGTATTGATCTGCGATGAGGTAAGGTAGCGCACCCAGTTTTCCTTGTGCGTTGGAATATCATTCAATAAATTGAAGAGTGTGGTAATGCGTGCAATAAATTGTTCGCGGGTAAAAGCTGTTGGGTCGATAATATTTTTTAATCCGCGTACTTGCGCAAACACAAGTTTTGCCTGCAAAGCAAAATGCTGATCGGCAAACCATTGAATAAATTCTTTTTGCGATAACGACTCCGGCACCTGCTTCATCCACACTTTCGCTTTCAGCTTAGAGAGGTTGTGCTCCAGATTAAGCCGATAATCCAGTTTGCGTTCCAATGTGGCAAACCCGGCTTTATCGCTTTCTAATCCGTTTTGAACCAAGGCCCGCTTAATCAAAAATTTATCTTTCGAAAATAATTCCCACCGAATTAACCCAAACAAACTTTTGCGCGCTTTCATGCTGCGGTAAAGCGCTTTTTGTAACGTGCCGAGTTGGTTAGCCGGCACAAATGATTCAGGGCCTTCGTTCTCGAAACAATTCATTAAATTTTTTTCAGTATTCGAAAGCCAAAGCGCACTGGTTTCTTCATCGCTTTCGGTAGCCATACTTTGGAAGTACCGATAGATGGAATCGTTGGTGAGTAATGATTTGATTTCGTCTATTAACGAACGCTTCTCAACTAAGCCTTCGCATTGTTCCCAATCTAACTTAATGCCCAACTTATCCACCAGCGCTGCAGTAAGTTGTTGAAAGTAACTGCCCACATCCTGAATTACTTTACGAATGTTTGCTTCATCACTCGCTAACAGGGCACTGAATGATTTCCGATCCTTCCACGGATAATCCTGCCGCTCCAGATTTTGTGCATAGTGCGCATACGTGGTGAGCTTACGCAGAAACGGATTCAGATTATCATACCTGAAATGTGAAAACTCTTGCTTCAGGTTAATAGATTCCTGTGCGGGATTGGATTGCAGGTATAATTCTTTAATGGTTGTGCCGCAGGTTTTTTCATCGAACAAGGCAAGTTTAAAACTTTCCAATTCTTCCGTTACCTGATCTATTCTATGACTGATCTGTAAAAACTTTCTATCTAATTGGATAGAGTCAATACTAATGTTACGCGATTTATATTCATCCAACCGATTTATCTGTCGCGCAATCTTTTCATAAATTTCTTTACGATCGTTTTTAAAATCGTGAACCAAAGCCGTAAAATCAGTGAGCTGTTTACTTTGAAGTCGGTTAT
>Ga0075163_10003700_pt1 | contig 20557 bp, 16 predicted proteins | sample JI1023141ADNA_FD_71478 | JGI IMG/M metagenome (GOLD analysis project Ga0075163, IMG submission 71478) | Wastewater effluent complex algal communities from Wisconsin, to seasonally profile nutrient transformation and Carbon sequestration -... | ecosystem: Engineered > WWTP > Effluent > Algae... | reverse complement strand
ACGCCCTTCGGGCGCAGGTCGACGAGCACCATGTGGCAGTCGGTGCCGCCGGAGACGATGTCGAGGCCGCCCTGCTGCAAGGTCGCGGCGAGGGTGCGGGCGTTGGCGATGACGCGGGCGGCATAATCCTTGAAGGAAGGCTGCAGCGCCTCGCCGAAGGCGACGGCCTTGGCGGCGATCACGTGCATCAAGGGGCCGCCCTGATTGCCGGGGAAGACCGCCGAGTTGAGCTTCTTCGCCAGATCGGCGTCGTCGGTCAGGATGATGCCGCCGCGCGGGCCGCGCAGCGTCTTGTGGGTGGTCGAGGTGACGACATGGGCGTGCGGCACCGGGTTCGGGTAGAGGCCGGCGGCGATCAGGCCGGCATAGTGCGCCATGTCGACCATCAGGTACGCGCCGACCTCGTCGGCGATGGCGCGGAAGCGGGCGAAGTCGATCTCGCGCGGATAGGCGGAGGCGCCGGCGATGATCAGCTTCGGCCTGGTCTCGAGGGCGCGCTCGCGCACGGCGTCCATGTCGATGCGCTGGTCCTGCTCGCGGACCTCGTAGCTGACCACGTCGAACCACTTGCCGGACATGGTGACCGGCGAGCCGTGGGTGAGGTGGCCGCCGTGGGCGAGGTTCATGCCCATGATCCGGTCGCCGGGCTGGAGGAGCGCGAGGAACACCGCCTGGTTGGCCTGGGCGCCGGAATGCGGCTGGACGTTGGCGAAGCCGGCGCCGAAGAGCTCTTTCACCCGGTCGATGGCGAGGGTCTCGACCTCGTCGACGAACTCGCAGCCGCCGTAGTAGCGCTTGCCCGGGTAGCCCTCGGCGTACTTGTTGGTGAGGACCGAGCCCTGGGCGACGAGCACGTCGCGGGAGACGATGTTCTCGGACGCGATCAGCTCGATCTGGTGCTGCTGGCGGCCGAGCTCGCGGCCGATGGCGGCGGCGACGGCGGTGTCGGAGAGGCGGGGGGTGGCGGTGTCGAGCATGGGGAGGGTCCTTAGAGGCCGGCGGCGAGTTCGCGCTCGGCGAGGGCGAGGAGGGCGCGGACGTGCGGCGCGAAGGAGCGCCAGACGGTGAGGTGGAAGCGGTCGTCGGCCTCGCGGACGAGGACGACCTGGGCGGTGTCGAAGATCGTGCGGGCGCCGGAGCCTGTCGGCATCGCCGCGAGGTCGCGCGGGGCGCCGGTGGCGAGGAGGGTGAGGACGGCGGGGCCTTCGAGGGCCCAGGTGACCTCGCGGTCGGAGACCTCGACCGCGCTGTGGGGGGCGGGGAGCTTGGCGAGGTCAGCGAGGAGGGCGTCGCGCTCGGCCTCGGGAGCCTCGATCAGCCATTCGTCGGGGCCGAGGCACAGCGCTGTGCGGCCGCCGAAGGCGCTTCTGGCGCCGACGGTGGTTGGGAAGCCGATGCCGGCAGCGGTCTCGGCGGGGATGCGCAGCGCGACGCGGGTGGTCGGCGCCAGCTCGGTGATCGTCACGCCCGGGGCGGTGAGGGTGTTCATGTTCCTACTCCTCTCAGGCGCTCAGCCGGCTGTTTTCGGGGTCGAGGAAGACCATGGCCTTGGTGACCTTGACGGTGACGGTGCCGTCGGGCATGGGCACGTGCAGGGTCTCGCCGTCCCGCGCCCGGCCGTCGGCGACGACGGCCAGCGCGATCGAGCGGCCGAGGGCGTCGCTCCAGTAGGACGAGGTGACGTGGCCAAGCATGGTCATCGGCTTCGGCTGGGCCGGGTCGGCGACGATCTGGGCGCCCTCCTGCAGCACGACCTTGGGGTCGAGGGTGAGGAGGCCGACGAGCTGCTTGCGGCCCTTCGCCACCATGTCAGGGCGGACGAGCGAGCGCTTGCCGACGAAGTCGGGCTTCGCCTTGCCGATCGCCCAGGTCAGGCTGGCGTCGTCCGGGGTCAGCGTGCCGTCGGTGTCCTGGCCGACGATGATGTAGCCCTTTTCCGCCCGCATCACGTGCATCGCCTCGGTGCCGTAGGGGGTGATGCCGTACTGCTGGCCGGCCTCCCACAGCGTCTCCCAGAGGGCGCGGCCGTGGCGGGCAGGGACGTTGACCTCGAAGCCGAGCTCGCCGGTGAAGGAGACGCGGAAGAGCCGCGCGGGGAAGCCGGCTACGGTGGTCTCGATCACTGCCATGTGGGGGAAGGCGTCCGCCGACAGGTCGGCGTCGGGGACGAAGGGCTCGAGCAGCTTGCGGGCGTTCGGGCCTTGGAGCGCGACGGTGGCCCACTGCTCGGTGGTCGAGGTGAGCCAGACCCTCAGGTCGGGCCACTCGGTCTGGAGATAGTCCTCCATCGTGTTCAGCACCCGTGCGGCGCCGCCCGTGGTGGTGGTGACGTGGAAGCGGTCGGGGGCCAGCCGGCCGATGACGCCGTCGTCGCGGATGAAGCCGTCCTCGCCGAGGAGCAGGCCATAGCGGCAGCGGCCGACCCCGAGCTTGGCCCAGGGGTTGGTGTACATCCGCTCCATGAAGGTCACGGCGTCCGGCCCGACGACCTCGATCTTGCCGAGCGTCGAGGCGTCGAAGATGCCGACCGAGGCGCGTGCGCCGCGGCACTCGCGGGAGACGGCGGCGTGCATGTCCTCGCCGGGCTTCGGGAAGTACCAGGCGCGGCGCCAGAGGGCGACCGGCTCGAAGGCGGCGCCGTGGGCCTCGGCCCAGGGGTCGATCGGGGTCTTGCGGGTAACCTCGAAGGTCGCGTCCTGGTGGTAGCCGGCGAAGGCGCCGAAGGTCGTCGGCGAGTAGGGCGGGCGGAAGGTGGTGAGCCCGACCTGCGGCGGCGCTTTGCCGAGGGCGTCGGCGGCGATCATCAGGCCGTTGACGTTCGACATTTTGCCCTGGTCGGTCGCCATGCCGTTCGTGGTGTAGCGCTTGACGTGCTCGATCGAGCGCATGCCCTCGCGGACGGCGAGGCGGATGTCCTTCGCGGTCACGTCATTCTGGAAGTCGATGAAGGCCTTGGCCTTGCCCGGGTCCCTGTCGGTCGGTAGCTCCTTGAGGGTGACGCCGGCACCGGGCCGGTCGGCAGTGACGGCGAAGGCGGGCGCGGTGGCGTCGTGGCCGGCGTCGCGGGCGGCGAGGATGCCGGCCTCGGCGCCGTCGGCGAGGGCGGCGGCGATGCCCCAGAGGCCGCGGCCGGCACCGGCGATCTGCACCGCCTCGGTCTTGGTGCCGGGGAGGTAGCACTGGGCCGCCTCGTTCCACGCGAGCTTGCCTTGCGTGTGGCTGAAGAGGTGGAGGCAGGGGGTCCAGCCGCCGCACATCAGCACGGCGTCACAGGCGACGTCGCGCGCCTTGCCGCCACGGCCGCTCTCCATGCGGTTGACGCGAAGGGACTTCACCCGCAGGCGGCCGGAGGTGCCGGTGACGGTGCGGCCGAGCAGGGTCTCGATGCCGAGGGCACGGGCGCGGTCTGTCAGCGCCGGGTCGACCTGCGGCCGGACGTCGACGATGACGGCGGGCTTCGCGCCGGCTTCGGCCAGGTCGAAGGCGGCGTGCCAGGCGCTATCGTGGGCGGTGACGATGGCGGGCTTGTCGCCGACCTTGACGCCGAAGCGGTGGAGGTAGGTCTGGGCGGCGCCGGCGAGCATCACGCCGGGGCGGTCGTTGCCGTCGAAGACCAGCGGCTTCTCGAGCGCGCCCTGGGCGAGGACGACTTCCTTGGCCCGGACCTTCCACATCCGCTCGCGGGGAGCGTCAGCGGGCGGCGTGTCGAGGTGGTCGGTCAGGCGCTGGCAAAGGCCGACGAGGTTCTGGTGGTAGTAGCCGATCGCGGTGGTACGGGTCATCACCGTCACGTTCGCGAGGCTGCCGAGCTCGGCGAGGGTGTCGGCGAGCCAGGTCCAGGCGGGCTTACCGTCGATGACGATCGCGGGCTCGGAGAGAAGCGTGCCGCCGGGCTCGGAATGCTCGTCGACGAGGAGGACCGATGCGCCGGAGCGGCCGGCGGCAAGCGCCGCGGCGAGCCCGGCGGGGCCAGCGCCGACGACGAGGACGTCGACGTGGTGGAAGCGGCTGGCGTAGGTGTCGGCGTCGTGTTCGGTCGGGGAGACGCCGAGGCCGGCGGCGTTGCGGATCACGGGCTCGTAGACGCGGTCCCAGAAGGCGCGCGGCCACATGAAGGTCTTGTAGTAGAAGCCGGCTGAAAACAGCGAGCCGAGGTTGTCGTTGATCGCGCCCATGTCGAAGGCGAGGTTCGGCCAGCGGTTCTGGCTCGTCGCCTCGAGCCCGTCGCGGAGCTCCTGGAGGGTGGCACGGGTGTTCGGCTCGAAGCGGCCGGGGCCGCGGCGGGTGCCCACGAGTGCGTTCGGCTCGTCGGAGCCGGCCGAGACGACGCCGCGCGGGCGGTGGTACTTGAACGACCGGCCCATCAGGTGAACGCCGTTCGCGAGCAGCGCCGAGGCGAGGGTGTCGCCGGCGAGGCCGGTATAGCCCTTGCCGTCGAAGCTGAACCGCACGGGCTTCGCGTGATCGACGCGGCCGCGGTTCGGGAGGCGATAGGTGGTCACTTGGCGTCTCCCTTATGGCGGGCAAGCAGGGCGTCGGTGTCCGGGCGGGCCTCGCCGGCTTTGTAGGTGGCGAGGAACTTGTCGCCGACCGTCTCTCGGGCGGCGTTGAAGAAGCGGGCGCAGCCGTTCAGGTGCCGCCAGCGCTCGAAGTGGACGCCCTTCGGGTTCGACCGGATGAAGAGGAAGTCGCGCCACTCCTCGTCGGTGAGCTTCGACGGATCGGCCGGGCGGGCGATGTGAGCCTCGCCGGCATAGGCGAACTCGAGCTCGGGGAGGTCCTGCGCGCAGTAGGGGCAATGGATCAGCAGCATCTCTCGTCTCCCTAGTGCGCGACGGCGGCGGCGGCGGCTTCGTCGATCAGCCGGCCGGTGGTGAAGCGCTCGAGCGTGAAGGGGGCGTTGATCGGGTGCGGCTCGTCCTTCGCGACGGTGTGGGCGAGGACATGCGCCGCGCCCGGCGTCGCCTTGAACCCGCCGGTGCCCCAGCCGCAGTTGACGTAGAGCCCCGGAACCGGCGTCTTGCCGAGGATCGCCGAGCGGTCGGGCGTGACGTCGACGATGCCGCCCCATTTGCGCAGCATCCGCATCCGGCGGAAGATCGGGAAGATCTCGCAGATCGCGGCCAGCGTGTGCTCGATCAGCGGCAGGCCGCCGCGCTGGGAGTAGCTCACGTACTGGTCGGTACCCGACCCGATGACGAGCTCGCCCTTGTCGGACTGACTGATGTAGGCGTGCACCGAATTCGACATGGCGACGCAGGGGAAGATCGGCTTGATCGGCTCGGAGACGAGCGCCTGCAGCGGGTAGGACTCGAGCGGCAGCCGGACCCCGGCGGTCTCCATGACGACCGAGGTGTGGCCGGCGGCGGAGACCGCGACCTTCTTCGCGGCGATGAAGCCCTTCGCCGTCTCGACGCCTGTCACCCGGCCGTCGGGGCCGCGGCGGATCGCCGTCACCGGGCAGTTCTGGATGATGTCGACGCCGCGCATCGCCGCGCCGCGGGCGTAGCCCCAGGCGACGGCGTCGTGGCGGGCGGTGCCGGCGCGGCGCTGGAGGGCGGCGCCCATCACCGGGTAGCGGGCGTTCGGGTTGAGGTCGAGCGGCGGGCAGAAGGCCTTGGCCTCCTGCGCCGAGAGCCAGACATTGTCCACGCCGTTCAGGCGGTTGGAATGGACATGCCGCTGGAAGGACTGCACGTCGTGGACATTGTGCGCGAGCATGAGGACGCCGCGCTTCGAGTACATGACGTTGTAGTTCAGGTCCTGGGAGAGGTTGTCCCAGAGGTCGAGCGCGTGGTCGTAGAGCCGGGCGCTCTCGTCGTAGAGGTAGTTCGAGCGGATGATCGTGGTGTTGCGCCCGGTGTTGCCGCCGCCGAGCCAGCCCTTGTCGATCACCGCGACGTTGGTGATCCCGTGCTCCTTCGCGAGGTAGTAGGCCGCGCCGAGCCCGTGGCCGCCGGCGCCGACGATGACGACGTCGTAGGCGGCCTTCGGTTCGCGGTCCGGCCACTGCGGCGTCCAGTTCTTCTGGCCGGTCAGCGCCCCCTTGACGACCTGGGCGAAGGAGAAGTGCGTCATTTGCGAACTCTCTTTGGATTTGTCCCGCCTCTGTAGCGGACCTTATGTGATCTGACCTGTATCAGTGCGTCGGGCGGCTGCCGCACATGATCCGGGTCTTTCGGACGGGCGACCCGGGAAGGTCGCCCGCTCCGGTGTTGATCGCCGCTCAGGCGGGCGCCGGCCTCGCGTTCGGCACGAAAATCTGCTCGTGCCCGCCGTGGGTGCCGCTCGATACGATGTGCCGCACCGGCAGATCGCGGGAGCCGAGGGCCTCACTCACTTCGTCCTCGTGCAGCCAGACCGAACGTCCGTCCGGGTGGGTGGCGATCACGACGCGGTCGGGTCCGAACGCGGCCACCGCCTCCTGCAGAGCCACGAGCGGTCGGTAGTCGCCCAAGGCACCCGTGGCCTTCAGGCCCTTTGCGCGCAGCGCCGCCAGCGTGCCGTCGAGGCGCTCCTGCGCGGCCTTGACCGTCGCCTGCCATACCCAGACGGCCCCGCTGTGCTCGGTCTGGTGGGTGTCGACCGGGTTTGCGGGCACGCAGACGAAGTACTCCGCCTTATTGGTCCGATCCATCTGGTGCAACTCGCGGAGCAGCTCGGGAGCACCGACGGTCTCGTTGGCGAGCACCAGCACGCGGGAGGCGCCGGGAACGGCAGGTGCATCGTGGAAGTCGCCGAGGCGGTTCAGTCGCCACTTGTTCGCGGCGAAGCTGACCAGCACGATGCTCCAGGCGAGCAGGCTGAGCAGGAGCTGCGAGCGAGTGGCCTCGCCCATGTACATGCCGACTAGAATCGCCAGCATGGCGACGATGGCGGCGATGGTCAGGTACGGGAACAGCCACATCTTCAGGCGCAGCCTTGCCGGGTCGGTACGCCGGCGTAGCACCAGCTGCGAAACGGCGATTAGCCCGTAGACGAAGAGGATGACCGCACCCGAGGAGTTCAGGAGGAACAGGAAGACACCCGTGGGCGAGATCGCGGCCGCGATCACGCAGAGGAAGCCCACGACCGTCGAGGCGAGGATCGCGTTCGCCGGCACGCCCTTCTTGCTGACGTTGACCAGGCGGGCAGGGGCCTCACGTCGGCCCGCGAGCACGAAGAGCATGCGCGAGGCGGTATAGAGGCCGGAGTTCAGGCACGACAGCACCGCTGTCAGCACCACCGCGTTCATCACGTGGTCGGCATAGGGCAGGCCCATGGCCTTGAAGGCGGCGACGAAGGGGCCGGCGTGCACATCCTCGTTGTTCCACGGCATCATGACCACGAGCAGGAAGACCGAGCCGACGAAGAAGGTCATCAAGCGAACGATTACCGAGTTCATCGCCTTGGTGACGGCGCGCTCGGGGTTCTCGGATTCCGCCGCCGCGATGGTCGCGACCTCGGCGCCGACCATCGAGAAGATGACGATGACGATGCTGGAGAAGATCGCCGGAATCCCGTGGGGGAAGAAACCACCGTGCGCCCAGAGGTTGCTGAAGTCCATCGATCTGCCGGGCCAGAACCCGAGGACGAAGAGGGAGGCGAGGGTCAGGAAGACCACGATGGCGCCCACCTTGATGCCGGCGAACCAGTACTCGAACTCGCCGAAGGAGGAGACCGAGAACAGGTTGGTGCCGGTCATCAGCAACATCAGGACGAGCGAAAGCAGCCAGAGCGGCGAGTCGATCCAGTACTGGAGCACCTGGGCCCCGGCGACGGCCTCGAACCCGACCACGATCACCCAGAAGTACCAGTAGAGCCAGCCGACGGAGAACCCGGCCCAGTCGCCGAGCGCGTCGCGGGCGTAGTCGGCGAAGGAGCCGGTGGACGGGCGGGCGACCGCCATCTCGGCGAGCATCCGCATCACCAGCACGATGATGGCGCCGGTGAGCGCGGATGTCACGAAGGCGGCCGGGCCGGCGGTCTTGATGAGGGTGCCAGAGCCGATGAACAGCCCGGCGCCGATGGCGCCGCCGAGGGCGATCATCGTCACGTGACGCTGCTTGAGACCTTTGTGGAGTTCTACCGGCGGGTTCATGCGCGAGCCCCCGGTGCGGTTCCGCCTGCGAGCGCGGCTGCAATGCAGAGGGCCGCCGCCCCGGCGGGGCGGATACGATACGCCATCGTTCATTTCCTCCAGAATTATGCTTATGCGCCACGCGGCCGCTGACGAATGGCAGGCGGCGGTCAGAATCGGTCGCCCGCGGCCGGCTCCGGCCGGCCGCGGGCGGGTCGATCACTTCACGATCAGATGCTCCGGCCCGTAGGGGAAGCCGGTGATGTTCTTGTTGCCGTCCTCGGTGATGACGAGGATGTCGTGCTCTCGGTAGCCGCCGGCGCCCGCCATGCCCTCGGGGATGGTGATCATCGGCTCCATGGAAACGACCATCCCCGGCTCGAGCACCGTCTCGCAGTCCTCGCGGAGCTCGAGGCCGGCCTCGCGGCCGTAATAGTGGCAGAGTACGCCGAACGAGTGGCCGTAGCCGAAGCTGCGGTACTGCAGCAGGTTCTTCTCGGCGTACATCGCGTTCAACTCCTTCGCGACGTCCGAGCACTTGTTGCCGGGCACCAGAAGTTCCTTGCCGCGGTCGTGGACGTCGCAGTTGAACTGCCAGAGCCGGATGTGCTCGTCGGTCGCGCTCTCGGCGAAGAGGGTGCGCTCGAGGGCGACGTAGTAGCCGGCGACCATCGGGAAGCAGTTGAGCGAGAGGATATCGCCCTTCTCGATCTTGCGCGAGGTGACCGGGTTGTGCGCGCCGTCGGTGTTGAGGCCGGACTGGAACCAGGTCCAGGTGTCGAGGAGCTCGCCGTGCGGCCAGGTCTTTGCGATCTCGCGCACCATGGTTGCGGTCGAGTGCAGCGCGACCTCGTGCTCGGGGGTGCCGACCTTCGTCGCCTCGACGCAGGCGGCGCCGCCGATGTCGGCGATGCGGGTCATCTGGGTGATGTGGGCGATCTCCTCGGCCGACTTGATCATGCGGAGCCGCATGGAGGGCGCGGCGATGTCGACGAACTCCATGCCCGGAAACTCGGACTTGAGCAGGTTCAGGGTGTCGATGTTGATGTGGTCGAACTCGATGCCGAGCCGCTTGACGCCGCCGGTGAGGGTGCGGACGGCGTGGAAGTAGTTGTCCTTCTGCCAGTCGGTGTAGGTGACGTTGCCGCCGAAGGTGCGGCGCGCCGGCTGGCCGCCGTCGATGCCGGCCGAGATCGAGGTCGCGGCGTCGGGGGTGACAACGAAGCCGTAGCGGCGGCCGAAGTAGCAGAAGAGGAAATCGGAATAGTAGTTGATGCAGTGGTAGGAGGTGAACAGCGCGGCGTCGATCTTCGCGTCGGCCATGTGCGCGCGGATCGCGTCGAGGCGGCGCTGCATCTCGGCCGCCGAGAAGGTCGGGGTGACCTTGGGGCCGTTCTTGGTGAAGTCCTGAAGGCGTTCGCGCTCGAGCACGAGGCTACTCATCGGGGGATTCCTCCTTGGTGAATGACAGGGATTTTCCTGTTTCGAACGCCCACTTGTCAAAAGATGGTTTCTCAAGGAACCATGAGGCGAGCTCATGGAGGAGGAAATGGTTCAGGCACCACTCGGTGCGCTCCGCACTCTTGAGGCCGTGGTCCGCCACGGCAGCTTCAGCCGGGCTGCCAACGAGCTCTGCGTGACCCAGTCGGCGGTCAGCCATCAGATGCGCGGGCTCGAAGCCTGGTTCGGGGTGCCGTTGTTCGAGCGGCATGGCAACCGCGCTACCCTCATGCCCCATAGCGCAGAACTTGGCGCAGCGCTCGGGCGGTCGTTCGGAGAGATCGAGGCAGCCTGCCGGCGGGCGCGGCGGGCCGGCGGGCCGGCGATGTTGACCGTCGCGGTGATTCCGTCGGTGGCGATCTGCTGGCTGATTCCGCGGCTCGGCGCCTTCCGCGCCCTGGCTCCGGGCCTCGAGGTGCGAATCGTCTATGCGATCCACGGGCAACCGATCGACTTCAACGACGTCGATCTTGCGGTGGTCTTCGCCGATGCGCCGCCGGATCTGGCCGGTATGGCAGTCACTCCGTTCCTGCCCGGGCTGACGGCGCCGGTCTGCGCCCCGCACCTCGGGTGTCCGGGAACCGCGGCCGAGATGCTCGACGCCGGGTTGCTGCATGACACCGACGCCAGCGGCTGGCGCGCCTGGTTCGACGCGACGGGCGAGCAGGAGGTGGCCGTGGCCGCCGGGCCGGTCTTCGAGGACTTCAACCTGCTGCGCGCCGCGGCGCTGGCGGGGCAGGGGGTCGCGCTCTGCGCGCTGGCGATCATCGCCGACGACCTGCGCGAGGAGCGGCTGGTTCAGCTCTCAGACCAGCTGATCCGGGCAGAATACGGCTACTACATCGTGACCCGGCGCACGGCCGAGGGGCCGCCCAGGGCGGTCGGCCGGTTCCGCGAGTGGCTGTTGTCGACTGCGCCAACGCCTTAGGCGGGCGCTCGGCCGAATCAGCGGCCGGGCAGGACGTGGCCGGCCTCGGGGCCCCAGGACATCCAGACCTTGTCGCCGGGTGACAGGGTGAGGCGCGCGAGCTCGTCATGGCTCTTCTGCGCCCGCAGCTCCTCGCCGCCGGGACCTTCGAGGTGGACGACGGCCGTCGCGCCGATGAACTCCTCGGCAAGGACAGTGGCCTCGAGCGCGTTGCCGCCTTCCGGGCGGGCGCCGCTCAGCTGCATCCGGTCGTCGGAGACGACGAAGGTCGCCTCGTTGCCCGGGCGCAGCGCGAGGCCGGCCGCGCCGGCCGGAACCGCGAAGGCGCCAGACGGGGTTTCGATCAGGATGCCGCGGCCGGCGGCCTCGGTGACCCGGCCGGCGAAGACGTTGGAGGAGCCGAGGAACTCGGCGACGAAGCGGGTGCGCGGGGAGCGGTAGATTTCCTGCGGTGCGCCGACCTGCTCGATGCGGCCGCGGCTCATGATGACGACGCGATCGGCCATCGAGAAAGCCTCGGACTGGGAGTGGGTGACGTAGACGAACGTGATCCCGAGCTCGCGCTGCAGGTTCGAGAGCACTGCCTGCATCCGCACCTTGAGATGGGCGTCGAGGGCGGAGAGTGGCTCGTCGAGCAGCAGGATCTCGGGCTCGGTGACGAGCGACCGGGCGAGGGCAACGCGCTGGCGCTGGCCGCCCGAGAGATGCGCGACGTTGCGGTCGGCGAACTCGGTGATCTGCATCCGCTCCAGCCACTTCTCGGCGCGCTGGCGCCGCTCGTCCTTGCCGACGCCGCGCATCTTGAGGCTGAACTCGACGTTCTCGCGCACGGTCAGGAACGGGAAGAGCGCCAGGCTCTGCCAGACCATCGGCGTGTCGCGGCTCCAGGTCGGCAGGTCGTTGATCCGCTTGCCGGCGAGGCGGATCTCGCCCTCGGTCGGGGCCTCGAGGCCGGCGAGCATCCTGAGCGTGGTGGTCTTGCCGCAGCCGCTCGAGCCCATGATCGCGAGGAACTCGCCCTTGTGGATCTCGAGGTGCATCGGCTCGACGGCGATGAAGTCGCCGAAGCGCTTGCCGACGCGGTCGAAGACGACGAGGGGGTCGCTGGTCATTGACGGGGTTTCCTTCACTGACCGGCCTTCCCGCCGGTGCCGCGTTTCATCAGGAGGATCTGGGCGAGGATGACGAGGGTCATCGAGGTGAGGAAGACGAAGGTGCCGATCACGTTGATCTTCGGGCTGACCTGGCCCTGCAGGAAGCCGAGAACCTTCACCGGCAACGTCTCGTTGAGTCCCGAGACGAACCAGGACACCGCGAACTCGTCGAAGGAGACGGCCATGGTGATGAAGAGCGCCGCGAAGATCGCCGGCCGGCAGAAGGGGATGATGACGTGTCGCATCGCCACCCACTGCGAAGCGCCGAGATTCCAGGCGGCGGCCTCGAGCGAGGGGTCCATCTGCGAAAGGCGCAGCCGGATGATCGCCATGGCGAAGGGGGCGCACATCACGACGTGGGCGATGATGACCGAGTGGATCGCGCCCGAAAGGCCGATGTTGGCGAGGAAGGCGAGCATGGCGAGGCCGAGGATGACGACCGGGATCGTCGGCGGGAGCAGCGCCAGCGCGAGATAGAGCGACTTGCCGAAGAAGTTGTAGCGGAAGTCGGTGTAGGCAGCGCCGAAACCGAGGGCGGTCGCGAGCACCGAGACGGTGATGCCGGCGACCAGCGTGTTGCGCAGGCCCTCCCAGACCAGCGGGTCGGCGGCCACCTGCTGGTACCAGGTCAGCGAGAAGCCTCCGAGCGGCAGCGAGGGGAAGCGGTCGACGTTGAAGGAGAAGACGAAGCTCGCGGCGATCGGGGCAAAGACGAAGGCGAAGGTCAGGAGCAGGTAGGCCCGGAGGCTCCACTCGACAGGTGCGCTGCGGTTGATGTCGTCGCTCATCGGCCACGCTCCTTGTAGGCGAACCGCACGGCGGCGAAGGCGATCACGAGCAGCGTCGCGATCATCACGAGCGCCACGACGGCGGCCCGTGGCCACTGCTGGCCAGACTTGGTGGTGTCGGTGATCAGGATCGAGAGGGTCGGAGGATCGCCGCCGCCGAGGTAGAGCGGACTGACGAAGTCGCCGAAGGTCAGGATGAAGCAGAAGAGTGCGGCGATGGTCAGGCCGACCCGGGCCGCCGGGACCACCACCTCGAAGACGGTCCTGAGGCGGCCGCAGCGCAGGTTGTGCGCAGCCTCGACCAGCGTGCGGTCGACGAAGATCAGGCTGAAGAGCTGGAGAAGGACGACGAGCGGCAGGCTGAGCGTCAGGTAGCCGATCATGGTGCCGAAGGTCGAGTTCAGCATCGGCCAGGGGCCGAGGCCGACATATCCGAGCGCGGCGTTGATGATGCCGTTGTCGGAGAGGAAGATCTGCCACGAGTAGACCCGCACGAGGTAGCTCGTGAAGAACGGGATCACCATCAGGAAGATAGCCCAGCGGCGGGCGGTGTCGGAGAGCTTGAAGGCGATGGCATAGGAGGCGGGGAAGGCGAGGGCGCTCGTCACGATCGCCGCGCTCGCGGAAAGCAGCAGCGTGCGGAAGTAGGCCTCCCAGAACACCGACCGGCCGAGCATGCGCGACCAGTTGCCGGGGTTGAAGTCCGGCTCCATGCGGAAGTTGCGCACGGTCCAGAAGCTGAGCGCGATCAGGAAGATGAGCGGCGCGAGAAAGAAGATCAGCTGCCACAGGAGCATCGGCATCGAGAGGGTCAGGCCGTAGACGGAGACGGTCTTGCGCATGCGGGCGTCCTCAACAGGTGCCTGACCCGCCGCAGCGCGACGGGCCAGCACGGGGCCGACGGCGAAGCCGGGGCGGGTCGACGAGCGGAGGGCTATGCGCCCTTGTAGTCCGACCAGAAGTCGTTCCAGTCCTCGAGGCTCTGCTGGACCGGGAGCTGGCGGTACTGGATCCGTCCCTTGCGGATCATCTCGACCGCGTTGTTCGGATCGTCGAGCACCATGCCCTGGCGCTTGGCCTCGGCGGGATCCTCGGTGGCGAGGAGCTCCCAGCCGGCCCGGTTCGGGATCAGCGCCGGATAGGCGGCCATCGTCGCCGACTTCACCTGGCCCTGGGCCGAGGTGATGTACTGGATCCACTGCTTCGCCAGGTCGGCCTTGGCCGAGCCCTTGCCGATCGAGAACGACTCGGTCCACTGCAGGCCGCCCTCTTCGGGGATGACGCTGCGCACCTTGGCGCCGTTCTTCTCGAGCGTGCCGGTGATCCAGTCGCCGATCCCGGCCATCGCCAGCATCTGGCCGTTCTGCAGCGAGGAGAAGGTGCCGCCGTAGTCGAAGAACCCGCCGATCTGCGGTCGGAGCGTCATCATCTTCTCCTGGAGCGCGTCCCAGGCGTCCTCGTCGATGTCGTAGGGCGAGGGGTTGCCCTGCAAGAGGCTGATCTGGCCGAGGTTCGGCAGGTGCCAGTCGAAGTGGCCGACCTTGCCGGTCAGCTTCTCGGACCAGTAGACGTTGTAGCTCGAGGCCTCGGCTTCGGTCAGCGCATCGGTGTTGTAGGCGACACCGAGGAAGCCGAACCGGGTCAGGACCGAGAAGAGCTTGCCGTCCTGCCAGTGACCGGGGAACTGCTGGAACTCCGGGAAATATTCGTTGAAGTGGTAGTCTTCTGGGTCAAGCTCCTCGATGTAGCCGGCGGCGTTGAGCTGCTGAACGTACTCGGCATCGGAGAGGATGACGTCGAAGGTGCCGGGGGGCGACTGGGCGATCAGGCCAAGCATGTTGTCGCCGCCGGTATAGTACTTCGGCTTGAACTTGACGTTGTGCTCGGCCTCGAAGGCGGCGACCACGTCCGGCTCGGCGTGGCCGTACCAGGCGAGCATGGTGAGCTCGACCGGTTGCGCGAAGGCGCGACGACTGAGGAACGGCGTCGCAAGAACGCCCCCGGCAAGAGTCGTCGCGCCCTTTAGGAAATGGCGACGCGTCCCGGAGGACGAGCTCAGGTCTGACATTTGTCGTTTCTCCACCCTGTGGCGCAGAAGTCCTAGCAGAAAAGGTTCCATCAGGAAAATCGATTGACAAAATAGAACCATAAGTTCGGCAAATGATCGCGCCTACAATCCGCGCAGCTCGCCAGGGGCGCGGGTTGGGTCGCCCGAAGTGCCAGCGGCGTCGAGCTGGCTGATCACATGGTTGATCAGGCCAAGACCGGCGCTGGTCAGACGAGGATGCTTGTAGAACAGACCAACCTGAATGTCCTCAAGGGTTGGCAGGCCCTCCTCAGGGCCGAGCACGCGCATGCCGGGCAGCAACGTATGCCGCGTCAAGGCACTCACCCCGAGGCCGTTCACGACGGCATTTTGCAAGCCGGAGATGCCAGGGCTCGTGTAGGCGATCCGCCACCGGATGCGGGCGGCATCGAGGGCGCGGATCATCCGAGCGCGGTAGGTGCATCCGTCAGGGTGGGCTGCGATCGGGAGACCCGCCTCGAGGCTGATGCGCCCGTGCTCGGCACCCGCCCAGATCGGACGCTCGATCCAGGAGCGGGAGAGATACTGGTTGCGCGCGGTATCGACCATCGCGATCACGAGGTCGAGGTCGTCCGCACGCATCCGCTCGAGGATCACCGAGCTTAGGCCGCAGTGAACCTCCAAGAGGACTTCGGGATGCTTCCGAACGTGGTCGGTGATGACACCCTGCAGGAACGCGACCCCATAGTCGCTCGGCAGGCCGACGCGAAGGATGCCCGAGTGCTTGGCGCGGCTGAAGAAAGCCGCCGCCTGATCGTTCAGCCGCAGGATATCGCGCGCATAGCTCAGGAGCATCTCGCCATCGGGGGTAAGCTGGAATGATCGGCCCTCCTGGCGCAGAAGCGGCCGGCCGACGAGCTCCTCGAGGCGGCGCATCTGCAGCGAGATCGCCGGCTGGCTTCTGCCAAGCGCCGTCCCAGCCTTCGTGAAGCTACTGAGATCGATAACGGAGACGAATGCGCGCAGCAGGTCGGTCTGCAGATTGATCAGCGGATGATTCATGTTCGATGCTGATAGCAGGATGAGAACAATAAATTTATCATATGGGGGGGTTTGGGTCTATCCCGCTCGGACGTGTCCGACCTGGAGGTTACCCATGCCGAATGCCACCGTCTTCGCCGCCGAGCTGGCTTGGCCCGATTACGATGCCCGGGTCCGGGATGGCGCGGTCCCAATCCTGCTGCCGATCGGCTCGATGGAGCAGCACGGGCACCACATGCCGATGCATGTCGACGTGCTGCTGCCTGTGGAGTTCTCGCGGCGCGTTGCCGAGCAGCTCGGCGCGCTGGTCGCGCCACCCTTCACCTACGGCTACAAGTCGCACCAGAAGTCTGGTGGCGGCAACCACCTGCCGGGGACGACGAGCCTCGACGGCGCCACCCTCGTTGCCGCGCTGCGCGACGTCATAAAGGAGTTCGCCCGGCACGGCGTGCGCCGCATCTGCCTGATGAACGGCCATTTCGAGAATTCTTGGTTCATCATCGAGGGCATCGACTTGGCGCTGCGCGAGCTGCGCTGGAGCGGTATCGACGACATGAAGATCGTGGTGTTGTCCTACTGGGACTTCGTCGACCCGGCGACGATCGAACGCCTTTACCCGGACGGCTTCACCGGCTGGGCGCTCGAGCACGGCGGGGTGCTCGAGACCTCGCTGATGTTGGCGCTGCATCCGCACCTCGTCGCGCTCGAACGGGCCGTCGACCATCCGCCGGCCGAGTTCCCGCCCTACGATGTCTATCCGCCGCGGCCGGACTGGACGCCGCCGAGCGGCACGCTGTCCTCACCGCGGCTGGCATCGAAGGAGAAGGGCGAGGTCCTGCTCGAGGTCTGCACCGCCGGCATCGTGCAGGCGCTCCGCACCGAGTTTCCGGCTGCCGCGCACACGTAAGCACCGGCGCCTGCGGGCCAGACATGCTGCGGAACCCTCAATGCCACGCGCGCGCGGGCTGACCTCATGCGGATCGGCTTCGCGGCGCTGACCGTCGCCTATGTCCTCAGCCAGTTCTATCGCGCTTTCCTCGCGGTGCTGGCGCCGGTGCTGGACACCGACATCGGCGCGAGTGCCGAGGATCTCGCCTTCGCCTCGGGCATCTGGCTGGCGGCGTTCGCCGGGCTCCAGCTGCCGATCGGTTACGCGCTCGACTACCTCGGTCCGCGCCGCACCGCCGGCGGGCTCGTGCTGGCCGCAGTCGGGGCGGCGGTCTTCGCCGTCGCCCATGGCCCGACCATGGTGACGGTCGCGATGGCGCTGATCGGAGCCGGCTGCGCGCCGGCACTGATGGTCTCGCTCTACATCTTCGCCCGAGCCTACCCGCCCGCGATGTTCGCGAGCCTCACGGGACTGCTGATCGGCGTGAGCTCGGTTGGCAACCTCGCCGCCGCGACCCCGATGGCCTGGGCGGCGGAAACTATCGGCTGGCGCGCCTGCCTCTGGGGGCTGGCGATAGTGACGCTCCTGATCACGCTCGCGCTCGTCGCCTTCGTCCGTGACCCGCCCCGCGCCGCCGCCGCCGGGCACGATGGCGCGGGGCTTCTCGCGCTGATGCGGACGCCTTCCGTGTTGCTTCTCGTGCCCCTCACCTTCGCTCACTACGCCCCGGTCGCGGGTGTCCGCGGGCTCTGGGTCGGCCCCTACCTCGCGGACGTCTTCCATCTCGACGCGCTGGCTCTCGGCAACGCATCCCTCGCGATGGGTATCGCGATGATCCTCGGGAGCCTCGCCTACGGCCCGCTCGATCGGCTGCTCGGAACTCGCAAGGGAGTGCTGCTCGGCGGCAACCTCGCGCTCGCAGCGGCGCTCCTCGGGCTCTGGGCCTGGCCGGCGGCGGGGCTCAGCCTCGCCATCGCGCTGCTCTGCGCCGTCGGCTTCTTCGGCTCCTCCTACCCGCTGATGATCGCGCACGGGCGGAGCTTCTTCCCGCACCATCTGGCGGGGCGCGGCGTCACGTTCCTGAACCTTCTGGCCATGGGCGGCGCCGGGCTGGCGCAGATCGCGAGCGGGCGGGTCTATGCTGCGGCGACCACCGGCCGGCCAGCCGACGCCCCTGCCGCTCACGCGGCGGTCTTCCTCTTCTTCGGCCTGCTCGTGCTTGTCGCTTGCGTTCCTTACACCTTTGCGCGCGACAGGCTCGATTGAAGAGGTACGGCCCGGGGTCTGGGCGCGGTCCGCGACGGGGCTCGGCCTCGCCGGCGCACTACTCTGCGCCGCCGGCTTCTTCGAGTTTTCCTACCCGCTGATGATCGTGGACGGGCATCGGCGACCGCTGCGGTCTCGGGGGCTGCCCGCTGACTGGCGGCGAGAACCACCTGACCCGGTTTTAGCTCTTGTCGCCTCGGGTCGTTCAAGCGAAGACCCCCGGTTTTCTAGCCGCAGCGCGAGCTGGCGCCGGCTCCTGTCATTCGGCGCCAGGCGTCACGACTCTGTCTCAGCACCCAGGACGGCCTCACAATTTTTGTGTTGACAGGATATCCTACAAGTGGATATAGGGCAGATGACCCATCATCGAGGACGTGGATGTGAAGCCCATCTCCGCACTCAAGAGGCCGCCTTCGCTGCATGTCTCCGTCCAGGAAAGCCTACGGAGCTACATTGCTGAGAACCACCTCGAAGCGGGCGCGCCGCTGCCCGCAGAGGGCGACCTTGCCCAGCAACTCGGCGTCAGCCGCAACTCGGTGCGCGAGAGTATTAAGGCGCTCGAATCAGTTGGCGTGCTTGAGGTCCGGCGCGGCAGCGGCGTTTTCGTCAAGGCGTTCTCGTTCGAGCCGCTGCTCGACAATCTCACTTATGGCCTCGGCGGGGTCCTTACCCAGATCGAGAATGTCATCGCCGTGCGCCGTGCACTCGAGCTCGGCCTGATCGACCGGACGCTCGAGCAGATTGGGCCCGACGACATCCGCGAGCTTCGCGCCACCCTCGAAGAAATGCATAGCCGGGCCGAGCGCGGCGAGGCCTTCCCGGATGCCGACCGGCAGTTCCACCTGCTGTTGTTCCGGTGCCTCGACAACCCCGTCGTGACGGGGCTGATCGAGGTATTCTGGCTCGCATTCTACCGGGCGTCAAATTTTACCGACCTCGCCAACCCCGATCCGATGCAGACGTGGCGAGATCACCTCACGATCGTCGATGCGATCGAGGCTCGCGACCTCGCCTCGGTGCGGGACCAACTCGACAGACATTACCAGGGGATCATGCAGGTGATCGCCTTCAACAAATCCGGCCATTCCAACGGGAGGGAACTATGAGACTGGGAATGCTCGCTTCGGCGCTGGCGGTAGCGGCCGCGCTCGCCACCGGTTCGACGATGCTGGCACTGCCGGCCGCGGCGCAGGACGGGGCCACCATCACGGGCGGCTTCGACGTCGGCCCCGGCGGCCTGCAGGGTAACTTCAACCCGCTCGCCGCCACTGCGGGCTTCACCTGGCTCGTCACCTATTTCGAGCCGCTGGTGATCTGGAACGCCGAGCTCACCGAGATCGAGGGCGCGCTCGCCGAGTCCTTTGAGGTCAGCGACGACCAGCTCACCTACACCTTCAAGCTCGCCGAGGCCAAGTGGCACGACGGCGAGCCCTTCACCTCGGCCGACGTGGCGTTCACCGTCGGGCTGGCGCAGAACGACAAGTCCGGCTCGGTGCTCGCCGCGCGCCTCGGCTCGATCGCCTCGGTCGAGACGCCCGACGAGCGCACCGTGGTAATCCAGCTCTCCAAGCCGGCCGCGAACATGCTCGACACGCTGACCAAGCTGATGATGCTGCCCGAGCACGCGCTGTCGACGATCCCTGTCGAGGAGCTCGCCAAGAACGCCTGGTGGTCGACGACGCCGATCGGCACCGGCCCGTTCAAGTTCTCCCGCTACGCGACCGACCAGTACGTCGAGGTGGTGGCGAACCCCGACTTCCGCGGCGGCGCTCCCGAGGCCGCGCGGCTCATCAACCGCTACTTCAAGGATCCGGCGGCGGCGATCGCCGCGCTCCGGGCCGGCGAGATCCAGTTCACCTACGTCGATTCGAACGATGTCTCGACCTTCGAGGGCGACGCCGCCTTCGACGTGATCGAGGGGCCGTCCCTCGTCGTCAACTACGTCGGTTTCAACCAGGAGGTCCCGCTCTGGAAGGACCTGCGCGTGCGGCAGGCGTTCATGTACGCGATCAACCGCGACGCGATCATCCAGAGCCTCTACGGTGGGGCGGCCAAGGCGGCGAACTGCGTCTATACCGTCGATCAGTTCGTGCCGGAGGGGATTGAGACCTTTGCCTACGACCCGGAGAAGGCGAAGGCGTTGCTCGACGAAGCGGGGTGGGCCGAGCTGAACGGCGACAAGCCGATCACCATCCTCACGTACTATACCTCGCCGCTCGTGACGAACGTGCTCGCGGCCATGCAGGCGATGCTCGCCCAGGTCGGGATCAACATCGTGCCGCGCGCCGTCGACACGCCCACCTACAACTCGATCGTCTATGGCGAGAACTACGGGGATTTCCCGCTGATCTTCGCGGGCCTGCAGAACGGCCCGGATCCGAGCAACATCAACATCGGGTTGAACGAGAGCCAGATCCCGCCGGCCGGCGCCAACATCATGCGGGTGCGGATGCCAGAAGTGACCGCCGCGCTCGACGCCGCGCTCGGCGAGACCGACGCCGCCGCGCGGGACGCCGCCTTCCAGGAGGTGTGCAAGGCGACGAACGCCAACCTGCCGTGGGCGACGATGTGGGTGGCGAACCGCTACGGCGTCGCCTCGACGAAGCTCGAGAACTTCGTCTGGACCCCGGCGCCGGCCGGCGGGCCTTTCCAGGCGCATCCCGAGAAGTGGTCGGTCGCGCAGTGATCTGACGCGGTGATCTGAACCAGCCCGGGGCGGCCACACGTCGGCCGCCTCCAGCCCAGATTTCGGATGGCGCACCATGCTTCGCTACACCTTGCACCGTCTTCTCATCGGAGCCGGGATGCTCCTCGCGCTCTCGGTCCTGATCTTCATCCTGCTCCGGCTGACGCCGGGTGATCCGATCGACGCCTACATCGACCCCAACGTCGCGATATCCCAGGAG
>Ga0075163_10003699_pt1 | contig 20564 bp, 19 predicted proteins | sample JI1023141ADNA_FD_71478 | JGI IMG/M metagenome (GOLD analysis project Ga0075163, IMG submission 71478) | Wastewater effluent complex algal communities from Wisconsin, to seasonally profile nutrient transformation and Carbon sequestration -... | ecosystem: Engineered > WWTP > Effluent > Algae... | reverse complement strand
ATTGAACTCGCTCTCCTGTCGCGACAGCGCCAGAACCAGCGCCGGTTCCGCCGACCCTGTCCGTGGGCTTGTCGGCAACGACATCAGCGGGAACACCGCATCCGGCGCCACAAGTCCGCGTCCCAGCCCCGCCTTCGCGCCGCGCACAGCGGCCCGCATTTCCAGATAGCCCGCGGCGACGTCGAACAGCATCTGATGCTCGTTCGGCGTTTCCATCACGTCATCCAGCGCGAACGAGAACCGCTCGAAGCTCGCCAGCCGCCCCGTCTCCGCCAGCAGGATAGCGGCGCGTACCGGCGTGCGCTTCGCAAATGCCGCGCGCTCTTCATCGGTCGGCTGCGCGGGCAGGGCGAAGGAGATCTTGATCGCCTCCGGCATCTGCTGTCGCACCTTCTCGGCCGCCAGCTGGCCATAGAACACGTACGGATATTTCGATGCGGCGATATACGCTTCCTGCGCTTCAGGCACGCGGCCCAGCTTGGTCAGCGCCTCGCCCAGCCAGTACTGCGCCCGGCTGACGGAGATCGGCGTCGCCACACCTGCGCCAAACACGCGGAAGTGGTTCTCGGCCTTCGCGGCGTCTCCCAGCTTTTCCAGGGCCAGCCAGCCCGCCATCCACTCGGCGTCGCGAAACGCCTCGCCCGTCAGCAGGCCATGTCCCGCCGCCAGCTGATACGCCTTCTGGTAATCGCGCTCGCGGATCATGCGGCGCATCACGGACTGCTTCTCGCTCCAGATATCCTCGCGCCCCACGGCCGGCGCGTGCTCGCCATTGATGCGCAGCAGATAGCTCAGCTCATCGGATTGCCGTCCCTTCCGCTCCGCCCAGCGCGCGCGGTCATACAGCAGGCCCGCATCGTCCATGTACTCGACCGGCACGGCGTTCACTGTCTTGTCGACGTTCTTGCTGTTCTTCATCAGCGCGATCCGCGCCTCGATCAGCTTCTTCCGTCCCGCGCTCATCTTGGAAAACAGAGCCTGCGCGCTCTGCGTGTCGCCCCGCCACAGGAACATGTCGGCCCGCGCGAAGTGATCTTCCGCTGTCAGGTCGCCGCCATACTGTACCTGCATCGTGCCCGACGCCGCGCTCGACATCGGCCGCGTCCGCCACGCTTCGCGGATCACGCGCACCATATCCTCGCGCTTGGCCTGACTGTTGTACGCATCGGCCAGCGCCAGCACGCCTTCGCCCGTGCGCGGCCCGCGCGCCAGCAACCAGGCAATCCGCTCGTCCGACGTCAGGCTGGAGCGCGTGATCGTGATCTCGGCCTGATCCTCGATCTTGCTCGTGTCAGGCCAGCCCTTGAATTCCTCCAGGGCGCTCATCAGGTCGGAATAGCCCATCCCCGCATCGCCATTGGTCGCTATCCGCCACCGGACCAGCGCCTGCGCCGCCGGATCACTGAGCCGGCCCAGATAGGAGCGCACCTGGCTCCACTGGCTGTTGTCAGCCGCATCCAGCGCCCGGTTCAGCAGCGTGAAGTCCGCCGTGCCCAGCCATGTCGACGACAGGGTGGGCGACGGCTTCAGCGATGGCGCCGCCGGATTGGCCATGGCCAGCCCCGTCCCCAGCGCTCCCAGCGCCACAGCCGCCATCAACACCCGGCCAGTTCGCGACATCTGCTTGCCAAACCCTGTCATGGAATGATTATCCCGCGAGTCGCGATTGGCCCCGCCATCACGCAATCCGGAGCGTTTTATGATCTTCCAGGGATCCATGCCCGCCCTAGTAACTCCTTTCCGCAACGGGAAAGTGGACGAAAAGGCGTTTGTGGCGCTGGTCGAGCGGCAGGTCGCCGCCGGAACGCACGGGCTGGTCGTCGCCGGAACCACGGGCGAAGCCTCAACGCTTTCGCACGAAGAGCACGAGCACGTGGTCGAGCTTTGCGTGAAAACGGCGGCTGGTCGGGTTCCGGTCATCGCTGGCACAGGCTCCAATTCCACGGACGAGGCTATCAGCCTCCTCCAGCACGCTAAGTCGGTCGGCGCTCACGCAGCCCTGATCGTGAACCCGTATTACAACCGCCCCACCCAAGATGGGGTTTACGCCCATTACAAAACTTTGAATGAGGCGGTTCAACTGCCTATTTTTGTTTACAATGTGCCGGGTCGCACGGGTTCCGACATGCAGCCGGAACTGATCGGCCGCCTGGCCAAGCTCTCCAATATCATTGGAATCAAGGATGCGTCGGGCGATGTGGCCCGCGTCGCCCGCCACACGGCGCTCGCAGGCAAGGATTTCATCCAGATTTCAGGCGAAGACGGCAACGCCGTTGGCTTCAACGCCCTCGGCGGCGTCGGCTGCATTTCCGTCACCGCCAACGTCGCCCCCTATCAGTGCGCCGCCATGCAGAACGCGACCCTCAGGGGCGATTACGCCGAGGCCCGCCGCATCAACGACACACTGGCCCGGCTCCATCGCGCGATGTTCCTCGAAGCCAGCCCCGCACCCGCCAAATACGCTCTCTCGCTCCTCGGTCTTTGCACCGACGACGTTCGCCTCCCGCTGGTCGCCGTTCAGTCGGCCGACGTGAAGAAGGAAATCGAGGCGGCGATGAAGGAAGCCGGCGTCCTCTGATGGCCCAGTCCCCCCGCAGCAGCGGCCAGAACCCCAAAGGCAAATCCCAGCGTGAACTCGCCCGCAAGTCCGTGGCCGAGAACCGTCAGGCGCGCCGCAACTATGAAATCATCGACGATATCGAAGTCGGCATCGTCCTCACCGGCTCGGAAGTGAAATCCCTCCGCGAAGGCCGCGCCAACATTGCGGAAGCCTATGCGCGCGAGGAAGACGGCCAGATCGTCCTCATCAACTCCACCATCCCGACCTATCCGCCCGCGGGCCAGTTCAACCACGAACCAAACCGCAAACGCATCCTCCTGGTGAAGAAGCGCGAGTTCAATCGCCTCACTGGCGCCGTCGAGCGCGACGGCCGCACGCTGGTCCCGCTCGAGCTCTATTTCGGCTCCAACGGAATGGCGAAAATCAAGCTCGCCCTCGCCACGGGCCGCAAGGCGCCGGACAAGCGCGACGTCGAAAAGAAGCGCGACTGGGACCGCCAGAAGGGCAGGCTGCTCCGCGATCGGGGATAGCTAGCGCAGCATTTCCGGCGTGCCGATGGCGATCCATTGCCCCCAGCCCGGCCCATCATCGATCGCACGGATCTCAAGCTCACATGAGGCGCCCGGCTGCTTGAATGTCAGCCGGCGGTATCCCCACGCATCCTTCGGCATCAGCGTGCGTGTGACAGCGCCACATTTCGCGACGATCCGCGTCCGCGACGTCTCCGGTCCCGTCACCATCGGTAGCGCTATGGACGAGATGCCCGACGGGATAGTGCCGCGCCACACCAACGTGCTGACATCCGCATCGCCCTTCTGTGCGGAAGTCGTGCGCAGATCTTTCAGGCCCGGGGGCGGCTTCACGGCCGGAGTTGTTTTTGCGCACGGGCCTTCGCACGAGAACTCGCCCTGAAGCGGTCCAGCCAGAAGCTCCGGCGGCGTCCAGTAGGCAGCGTGCGAGAAGTCATAGACTGCTTCGCTCTTTGTCAGGATCGGCCGCTGCCCTGCGCCGGGCCCACACGCCGTCAGTGCCAGAGCGGTTATCCAGAAGCTCTCACGCAAGCGCATGGATGAATCCGATCAGCAACACATGAGCCCCGAACAGCACGAACCCGATTTTCGACAGTATCGCGTTGCCAGAGAAGAGGCGCGCCGACATCGCAATCACCGCAATCTGCGGGAAATAGCTGCCTTGATGCGTCACGGCTTGTCCCGCTCCTAACAAAAGCACCGCCCACCCCAGCAGCGCGCCAATCGTGGCGATCGACAGCGCCCGCGTCGCTCCCGATATGGCAAACCCCGGCAATCCCCACAGCGCGAGCGCGAACAGCCCGATCCCGAGCGGAACCGAATAGAACATCTGGTCGCGGAACTTCGTCGCGTTCAGCCGTCCCGCCGCAAAATCCTGAACCGCCCAGAGCTGCGGGTTCATGATGCGATCGATATTGTCCATCCGGCCCTTGGCCCACGTCGCTGGCGTCAGCTTAGAATAACTGTCGACCAGCGCTTCCGTCATCGATCGGTCATCTATGGCCTCGGCGCCCGCCACATGCCACTTCATCAGCCTGTTGCCCGGCGGATCGTACAGGTTCTGATACGCCTGCCACGGCGCATACAGCACGACGACTGCCGCAACCGCCGCTGCAATGTAGCGCCACGAGAACAGCCGAAGCGTGACCAGCGCCGCCACCGCGAAGCCAACCAGCGCAAACGCCGTGGCCCCGTGCGACAGCATCGCGAGCGCGGCGGCGCCTCCCGCAATCAAACCGTCCATGACGGAGCGCCGCTCCTTCCTCGGCGTCGCAAAATGAATGGCTGCGGCGATGGCGACGAAAGCCGCCGCCAGCAACTTCGGCCAGACGAACAACCCATTCACGAAAACCAGCGGCGTGAACCACAGCGCTGTCATCGACAGGATGCTCCACAGCCGCGACGTACCCATCGCGCGGGCAAGCACCCAGATTCCGCCCATCGACAGCATCTGCAGCGCGGTCGAACTGCCTTGATAAGCCTCCCGGCTTTCGCGCCCCAGATTGAGTAGAAGGTACATGCCAGTCTGCAGCGGCGGTCGGTCGCTCGACAGCCAGTCGACATACATGGGGGAGGTGATCTGCGCTTCGCGAAGCTGCAGGCCGAAGTGAAACGGAATTTCGTTGTCGCCGGGCAGGGGGCTGGTCCACCGGCTGCCTGCAAACCAGAAGATATTGGCGACGGAATCATCCGGTCCGGCCAGCAATACCGACCACCCCATCAATCCAACCGCCCCGGCGAACACGCCAAGACACGGAACGATCAGCGCCATGTCGCTAGCCGATCGCCGCAACACAGCGAAGAGGGCGAGAATGATGCACGCGCCCAGAAAGATCATCTGCACCCAGGGCGCTATCCCTGTGTCGAAGAACATCACCCAGAAATACGCGTATCCCGCGACCCCAAGCCCCACCATGCCGGCGGCGAGGGCCTTCCAGTCGCTAAGCTTCAGGTAATGCGCCGCCGCCGTCGACAGGGCGAACAGCGCGAACATGACCGAACCCGCATTGAGCGCAGTCAGCGCCAATGGATACATGCACGTTCCCCGCTGCAACCCGGCAAAAGCTCAAGGCTCCACCTTGCCCGCTTCGCCGCCTCCCGCCAACGGCTTCCTGCCGCGTCCCAATCTGCGATCTACTCCGGCAGCTCCATCAGCCACGCCACGCCGCGACGTACATGGCTTCAAGGGAAGGGAACCGCTTCCGGTCGGCCGGACGAAGTGCGCCTACCGCACTTTGTCGCCATTCACCGTCACGCGCCGCATGTGCCGCCGCTGGCCATGGTAATCGTTCAGCGCGAAGTGCCACACACACCGGTTGTCCCACATCGCCAGCGATCCCGCCTGCCACCGGAAGCGACAGGTGAAAGCCTCGCGCCGGCAAACCTCGAACAGGTATTCCAGCAGCGGCCGCGACTCCTTCCGCGTCCACCCGGCAAAGCGCAGTGTGAAGGCCGGGTTCACATATAGCCCCTTCCGCCCCGTCTCCGGGTGCGTGCGCACCACCGGATGCTCATACTCCGGCACTTCATCCCCGACGACTTCCGAATCCATCGACGCCCGCTTCTTCGAAGAAGCTCCGCCCGCGCCATATTCTTCCGCCGCCGAATGGATCGCGCGCAGCCCTTCCAGCGTCTGCTTCAGCCCCGGCGACAACGCATCCCACGCCGCATACTGGCTCGCGAACAGTGTATCCCCGCCAACCTCCGGCACCTCGATCGCGTGGAGGATCGACCCGAGCGCAGGGACTTCGAGAAAACTCATGTCCGAATGCCAGCCGCCCCCGAAGTTTATCTTCTCGCTCGGCTCCTTGATGATCTCCAGGATCTCCGGATACCCGTTCATCCCCTTCACATAGGGATGCACATTCAGCGTCCCCCAGCGCTTCCCGAATTCGATGTGCTGCTCCGGCGTCAGCGTCTGGTCACGGAAGAAGATCACGTGATGCTTCAGGAACGCCGTGTGGATGTCGTCAAACTGCGCGTTGCTCAGCGGCTTCGACAGATCAACGCCCACAATCTCCGCGCCCAGATTGGGCGAGAGCGGCTTCACAGTGATGGTCTTGTAGGTCATGGCGCGTTCCTCTGCGGGGAACATCGCGCGGGATGCGGCCAAACTCAACTCCCGGCAGCTTGCGCTGGCCCGGCGTCAGTCCCGCTTCAGAAGCTCTTTGAAATCCTCGGCCTGCATCGGTTTCGACAGCAGGAAGCCCTGGGCTTCATCGACCTTCAGCCAGGTCATGAAATCCCACATCTCCTGCGTCTCGACGCCCTCGGCGACGACCTTGAGGCCGTGCTCCCGCGCTAGACGAACGCAGCTCACCAGCGCCGCCTTGGCGAACGCTTCATCCATCGCCAGCCGGATGAAGGCCGGGTCGATCTTCACTTCCGTGAACGGATAATTCCGCAGGCGGTCGATATTGCTGGTGCCGGCGCCGAAGTCGTCGATGGCGATGCCGAAGCCCTTGGCACGCAACTGCGTCATCGTCTCGAACGCATGCACGCCAAACTCGATCGCGCGGCTTTCCGTCACTTCCAGCGTGAACTGCTTGCAGTCGAGCCCGGACTCCCGGATCGCCGCTTCCATCAGGTCCGCGAACTCCAGGCGCTCCAGCGACATCGGGCTCACGTTGATCGAACAGGGCAGGCCGTCGAACGCGACCACCTGCTTCGCCACCGCGCGAGCCATCGCATAGGTCAGCGCATCGATCCGCTGGTTGCGCTCCGCCAGTTCGACGTAAGCGGCGGGCGAGGCAAAGCCCATCTGAGGCGTCGCAATACGCGCCAGCGCTTCCACGCCGACGATCTTGCGCGTCGTCATCGAAACCTTGGCGTGGAAAAAGGGATGCAGGCCGCCGCGCTCGATGGCGGCTTCCAGCAGACTGGCGCTCGCAGCAGGCGCGCGCCGGGCAGCAGTCTCCGAACCCGTATCTGGGACGATCATCATCGCAGCGAATTCACCACCCGCGGCCCCGGTTCAGTCCGGGGTCCGTCGGGTCAAATACGCCACAAAAACGTCTCGAAACCGCTAACCCGCGCTAATCAAACTGATCGAAGCGCGGGTTGGCTGCGCCTACTTGGCGTCCGAAAGCGCCTGGTTCGCGAAGTCCCAGTTCACCAGTTCATCGAGGAAAGTGTTGATGTATTTGGGGCGGAGGTTCTGGTAATCGAGGTAATACGCGTGCTCCCACACATCCATGGTTAGCAGCGGAGTAACCCCGGTTTCGGTCAGCGGCGTCTCGGCATTGCCCGACTTGGAAACCACCAGCTTGCCATCCTTCAGCGACAGCCAGGCCCAGCCCGAGCCGAACTGCGTCGTGCCGGCTTCAGCGAACTTGGCCTTGAACTCGTCGAACGAGCCGAAGTCCTTGTTGATCTTGTCCGCGATCAGGCCGGTCGGCTTGCCGCCGCCCTGGGGCTTCATGGAGTGCCAGTAGAAGGTGTGATTCCACACCTGGCCGGCATTGTTGAAGATCGGGGTCTTTTTCTCGGCCCAGCTCTGCTTGACGACTTCCTCAAGCGGTGCGTTTTCCAGCGGCGTACCGGCGACCAGCTTGTTCAGGTTGTCCACATAGGCCTGATGGTGCTTGCCATAATGGAAGTTCAGGGTGTTTTCGGAAATGTGCGGCGCCAGGGCGTCACGGGCGTAAGGCAGGGCGGGAAGCGTGAAAGCCATGGAAATACCCTCTGTTTTATCTCTGCAGGCTCTGAAATAGGGCCTCGGACCTGAATTTGAACATGAGCGATACGTCCAATCCGACAAATCTTGCAAGCGCCCCCCTTGGTGAGGCGGCTGAATTCGACGCCCGCCTCAAGCGGACTGACGAGGATCGCTGGCTTGCGACCCGATATGCCGCCCCCGCCGGGCGCGAGCTTCTGGTCGCGATCTATCTCCTGAATCAGGAGCTCCAGCGCACCCTGCACACGAAAGAGGCGATGCTGGGCAAGATCCGCGTCCAGTGGTGGCGAGAGACGATCGACCAGGTCGCCGGCAAGGCGCCACTACGCCGCCACGACCTCGCCGAAGAACTTGCCCGGGTTACGAAGGACCGGCCCGATCTGATCCCGCCGATGCAGGCGCTGGTCGACACCTTTGACGACATCATTGACGACCATCTGCATGGCGGCCACACCGCCGGCGGCGACCACGAAGCCCGCCACCTCGCCACTGAAGGCGCCCTCGCAAGACTGGCCGGGCTGGCGCTCGATCCGAAGGCGGCGCCTGACCAACTCGAAACGCTCGCACGTTGTGGCGAAGCCCGCGTGGCGCTCGCCGCTGATCTCTCCGATGCACAGGCGCGCTGGACGGCCGCACGCTCGGCTGCGCGCAAGCTGCCCTCGATAATGTTTCCCGCACTCCTGCATGTCGCGGCCGCCGACACCGCTGAACAGCCGCGCACGCCTCTGTCCAAACGCTGGCGCATGTTCGTGGCGGCATTGACCCGCCGTCTCTGATCAACTCGCAATCGATATCTGCTCAGGCCAAGGAGGCCGCGATGACGACCCACACAGGCAGTCCTCAAAATCTCGCCGAAGTCCGTGGCGTTTTTGATCGCTGGCTGAAGGCCGTTCAGACCCGCAACCTCGATGGCGTCACCGACGGCCATGACGACGACATTGTCATGTTCGATGTCGCCGACCCGCCGCAACTCAACGGCATCGACGAGTATCGCGACATCTGGGAAAACTTCTTCCCGTGGTTCGGCGCCAAGGGCATCTTTGAACCGAGCGAGCTGACCATTACCGCCGGCGATGATGTCGCTTTCAGCCACTGCCTCGTCCGCTGCATCGGCTCGACCCCGTCCGAGGTCGAAAAGCCGATCCGCCTGACCCTGTGCTACCGCAAGATCGATGGCGAATGGCTCATCGTCCACGAACACCATTCGGTCGCGTGGGAACTCGAAGACTGAACGCAGGACTATGGCTATTTCCCCCTCGACGCTGTCTGGTGCTTCGGGGATAGAATCGATCAGATGACAGTGACGGGGCAGGGGCGGACGTGAACAGGCTTTTCGATCCGGGCTATTGGAGCCGCGCGCTGACGCAGCCGGTCGTCTGGCTCGGCTTGGCCGTCGACCTCCTCCCCATCTACGGCGTCATCGCCTGGGGCTGGACCGCCGTTCCCCTGGTGCTGCTCTACTGGATGGAAAACATCGTTGCCGGCGTGATGACGATCCCCCGCCTCGTCGTTTCCGGCGCCAGCTATGGCGCCATGGGCATGCTGCTCGGATTGGCGCTCAGCGCCTTCTTCGTCTTCCACTACGGCCTGTTCTGCATGGTCCACGGCACATTCCTCATGGGCTTCGCTGCTTTCGCGCAGGGCCCTCAAGCCGTCGCCACGATGCCGGTCATGGATATAACGGGCATGTTCGCGTTCTCCCTGAACAGCGGCCTGCACGTCGACTGGATGCTGTACGCGATCGCGACCTTCCAGGTGATCGTGTTCCTCTGGGAATTCCTCATCAAGGGCGAGTGGAAGAACACAAACCCGATGGCGGAAATGTTCGCGCCCTACAGCCGCATCATCGTGCTGCACTTCGGCCTGTTCGTCGGCGCCGGCGCGCTCTTCGTGCTGGGCCAGCCCATGCTGGGCGTGCTCGGCCTCATCATCTTCCGCGCCATCTGGGGCGTCATCACCAATGCAGGCCGCTCGGGCATTCCGCTGGGCATCGAGTCGGACTTCAACAAGTCCATCAAGGCAGTGTCCAACCGCGAGTACTTCGAGAAGCTGATGCGCGGCGAGAAGGTCGACGATCCTAACCAGCCGTGACCGGGGCTGCCTGCGTTTTCAGCCAGCCCTCGATATCGTCCAGCGCCCGCAACGAGATCAACCGCTTGCGTGCGCGTCCCCGGTCGGCGCCCTTGAGCCGCTTGCCGTCCGGCCCTTTCAGTTCGCCAACTTCGATATCGGGGAACAGGCCATAGTTCACATTCATCGGCTGGAACGACCGCGCCGTTGAATCCTCTATCTGGCCAACCACATGCCCGCCCGTGATGTGGTTCACCAGCGCGCCCAGCGCCGTCGTCGAAGGCGGCGCATCCACCTTCAGGCCCAGCCGCTCCGCAGCCGCCATGCGCCCGGCAACCAGCCCCATCGCCGCGCTCTCGACATAGCCTTCCACGCCCGTGACCTGTCCGGCGAACCGCACGCGCGTATCCGCCTTCAGCCGCAGCTGCCCATCCAGCAGGGCGGGCGAGTTGATGAAGGTGTTCCGGTGAATGCCGCCCAGCCGCGCAAACTGCGCATTCTCAAGGCCGGGGATCGACCGGAATATCTGCTCCTGTGCGGCGTATTTCAGCTTCGTCTGGAAGCCGACGATGTTCCAGAGCGTTCCGAGCTTGTTGTCCTGCCTCAGTTGCACGATGGCGTACGACTTCACTGTCGGATTGTGGGGATTGGTCAGCCCCACCGGTTTCATCGGCCCATAGCGCAGCGTTTCCGCTCCGCGCTCCGCCATCACCTCGATCGGCAGGCAACCCTCGAAATAGGGCGTGCCCTCCCACTCCTTGAATTCGGTCTTCGGCCCCGCGAGCAGCGCCGCGATGAAAGCCTCGTACTGCTCCTTGTCCATCGCGCAGTTGATGTACGCTTCCGCGCCATCGCCACCCGGCCCCGGCTTGTCATAGCGCGACTGCTTCCACGCCTTGCTCATGTCGATCGATTCAAAATGCACGATCGGCGCGATCGCGTCGAAGAACGCCAGCGAGTCCTCGCCCGTCTTCGCCAGTATCGCCTTGGCCAGCGCGTCAGACGTCAGCGGCCCCGTCGCGATGATGACGCTCGCCCACGCCTCCGGCGGCCACCCGTCCACTTCACCGCGCGCGATCGTCACCAGCGGATGCGCCTCCAGCGCCGCCGTCACGTCCGCCGAGAATGCATCCCGATCCACCGCCAGCGCCGAGCCAGCGGGAACCTTGTGCCTGTCGCCCATCGAAATGATCAGCCCGTTCGCCCGCCGCATCTCTTCATGCAGCAGCCCCACGGCATTGTACTCCCAGTCATCCGACCGGAACGAATTCGAACACACCAGTTCCGCCAGCCCATCCGTATGGTGCGCATCCGTTTTCCGCACCGGCCGCATCTCATGCAGCACCACGGGCACGCCCATATTAGCCGCCTGCCAGGCCGCCTCCGACCCCGCCATGCCGCCGCCGATGATGTGGATAGGTTCGATTGTCATGGCCCCCGTATAGGCTATGTTTGCGTGGGATTACGAGGGGGGATGCAGACGTGATAAAACGTGCGGTTACCAGCATTTTCGCTGCCTTTATCGCAGCCCTGCTCATCATCGCGCCCGCTTCCGCCGACATAAAGTCGTTCAACGCGGCGGTCACGGCCGGCAACCACAAGCAGGCCGCTATCGAGGCGAAGGCAGTCTGGGCGGGGTGGAACCGGCAGCGCCCCGACACCGCCCTCATCGCGCGGGAGTTCGGCTATGTCAGCTACGTCGCGGGCGACTACGCAGCCGCACGCGACTTCGGCCAGTTTCTGAAAGACTCGGGCGCGACCCTCGCAACCCCGGACGACCAGCCCATTACATCGTCCGTTCTGCTCGCCGTCGCCAACTTCCGCCTCAAGCAGGACGACAAGACACGCACCGAATTGCTCAACGCGCTCAAGCAGCGCCAGGCGCTTCCCGCTGTCGAGCGGCTCACAGTACTCGCCGCCGAGGCGCTTTACTCCGCCGACTGGAGAAGCGGAAGTTATGGCAATACGGTCGAAAGCGCAGATATTGCTACGGCCTTACTAACGCGGGGCGGAGCTGCGCTGACAGTTCGATCACTTCAGGCGCGGAGCTTCGGCGCAATCTCGAATTTCATGAGCGGGCGCCACCCCAACGATTTCACCTTGATTGCCGACGTGCACGACGCAGTCGTTGACGCCTTGGACGCTGCAACCAATCAAACCGATCGTACCCAGCTGCGTGAGCTGAAGTTCACCCTGCAGGCTTGGGCTCTGTCGGTTCGGGCCTACTTCGCGGCAGCGGAAACGATCGGCACAAACATTCCCAAGCGTGTAAGCGATCGGGAACTGAAAGTGCCGGCCCACGCGCTTTTCCCTGAAAGCACCCCGCGTGACCAGATATGCACTACCAATTTTGACAAGGGCCGGATCAAGTATCCCAACTCCGCCGTCTACCGGGGCCTGATCGGTACGGTGATCCTGAAGATCGACGTCGATCACGAAGGCAGGATAACCAACCCGTCCGTCCTCGCCTCCGTCCCTTCGGCGGGGTTTGCTGATGACGTCCTGAAGGCGATCGGCACAGCAAAATTCACGCGCGACAAGGATGCAAAGCCCGGCTGCATGATGTTCACGCCGTCACGAGTCTTCACGATCGTTTTCCAGATCGACTAACCACGCTTTTTCGCCCGCCAAATCGCCCCAGCCCCAAAAGGTTGCCGCCTCCGCCCAATTGAACTAGGGCCTTGGCTCTTGCGGAGGGCAGTATGACGGACAGCACAGCGGGCAAGGTTCCGATCATCGCATGTGTCCGCGATGCGTGGCTTTTCTTCGCGGGGAACTGGAAGCTGTTCCTGCCTGCCGCAGGCATCGCCGCCCTGATCTCCCAGCTCGGCCTCCTGCTGAATCTCATGGCGCCCGCCGATGCCCAGCCCACCGTGCTCGGCCTGTTCGTCGGCGACATCGTGGTGATGATCCCGACGCTTCTCGCCGGCATCGCCTTCACCGCCGCCGTCTTCCGCAAGTTCCTGCGCAACGAGTATCTCGGCCCCACAGGCCTCGCGGCCGGGCCCGACGAGCTGCGGCTGCTGGGCGCTTTCGGCGCATTGATGTGCCTGTTCGTGCCGATCGTGGCGCTGGTCGCGATCGTTCTTTCGATCACTGTCTTTAGCCGCTTCAATGCAACGCCGGCCGAATGGAACATCCTGCTGGCCGATCCCGAAGCCATGAGCGCGAAGCTGCTGGAAGTGCTGGGCGAGGAGGGTTCCGCCGCGCTCTCGCTCTTCATCATGATCGTCTTCGTCGTCGCGATGTTTGTGTTCGTGCGCCTCTTCCTGATCAATGCGGCCACCATGGGCGAGCGTCGCATCGTCCTGTTTCAGACCTGGAGCTGGTCGCGCGGCAACGTCCTGCGCATGCTCGGCGCGATCCTCCTGACCGGGCTGCCGGTCATGCTGATCAACAATCTGGCCGTGAACCTTGTCGCGTCGATGGTGAGCGCGTCGTCCGCCGAACAGGGCGGGGGCGTGCTCTACCTGCTCGCCACCACCTGGCTGGCGTTCATCTCGATGATGACGTCGATCCCCGCCACGGTCCTCGCGGGCATCTTCTACAAAGGCCTCCGCCCGCCGGAGTTCGTGGCGAAGTAATCAGCGCGATCACGCTGGCTACTCGGCCGCCTGCTGCGTAGCCTTCTTTGCCTTGCCCTTGGCTGGTGCGGCTTTCGCCTTGCCGCCCTTGGCTTTCTGGCGCGCCCGTCGCTCCGCCTGCCGCTCGAACGTCTGCACGAGGAATTTCCCCGTCCAGCTCTTCTTGTTCTTCGCGACATCCTCTGGCGTCCCGACAGCGACAACCTCGCCGCCGCCATCGCCGCCATCCGGGCCCATGTCGACGATCCAGTCCGCCACCTTGATGACGTCCAGATTGTGTTCGATCACCACGATCGTGTTGCCCGCATCGACCAGCTCCTGCAGCACTTCCATCAGCGTTCGCACATCGTCGAAATGCAGGCCGGTGGTCGGCTCGTCGAGGATATACATCGTCCGGCCCGTCGCCCGCTTTGACAGCTCCTTGGCCAGCTTCACGCGTTGCGCTTCGCCGCCCGAAAGCGTCGTCGCCTGCTGGCCGACCTTCACATAGCCAAGGCCCACCCGTGCAAGCGTTTCCATCTTCCCGCGAATGCCCGGCACCGCGCCAAAGAACACGCGCGCCTCTTCCACGGTCATGTCGAGCACATCCGCAATCGACTTGCCCTTGTAGAGAACTTCCAGTGTCTCGCGGTTGTAGCGTTTGCCCTTGCAGACATCGCAGGTGACATACACGTCCGGCAGGAAGTGCATCTCGATCTTCACGACGCCGTCGCCCTGGCACGCCTCGCAACGGCCGCCCTTCACGTTGAACGAGAAGCGACCGGCCTGATAACCGCGCGCCTTCGACTCCGGCAGGCCCGTGTACCAGTCACGGATCGGCCCGAACGCGCCGGTATAGGTCGCCGGGTTCGAGCGCGGCGTGCGCCCGATCGGCGACTGGTCGATGTCGATGATCTTGTCGAGGTGTTCGATGCCCTCGATCTTCTCGTGCGGCGCCGGGGCATCGCTCGCCCCGTTCAGCCGCCGCGCCAGCGACTTGTACAGCGTCTCGATGATCAGCGTGGATTTCCCGCCGCCCGACACGCCGGTAACGCAGGTGAAGATGCCCAGCGGGATTTCCGCCGTCACATTCTTCAGGTTGTTGCCCGTTGCGCCGATGACGCGGATCATCTTCTTCTTGTCGGCCCACCGGCGCTTGTCCGGGATCGCAATCTCTTCCTCGCCGGAGAGATACTTGCCCGTGATGCTCTGCGGGTTCGCCATCAGGTCTTCAGGCTTGCCGAACGCAATCACTTCGCCGCCGAGTACGCCTGCGCGCGGGCCCATGTCGATCACATGGTCCGCCGTCAGGATCGCGTCCTCGTCATGCTCGACCACGATCACGGAGTTGCCGAGGTCGCGCAGCCGCCGCAGTGTCTCCAGAAGCCGCTCATTGTCCCGCTGGTGCAAGCCGATCGACGGCTCATCGAGCACGTACAGCACGCCCGACAGACCTGATCCGATCTGTGACGCCAGCCTGATCCGCTGGCTCTCCCCGCCCGACAGCGTGCCCGATCCGCGCGACAGCGTCAGATACTCAAGCCCCACATCGTTCAGGAACTGAAGCCTGTCGCGGATCTCCTTGAGAATCCGCACCGCAATTTCGTTCTGCTTCTTGGTCAGCTTCTTCGGCAGCGCCTCGAACCAGTCTCGCGCATGCTTGATCGACAGGTGCGTCGCATTCGAGATCGTGAAGTTGTTGATCTTCACGCTCAGCGCTTCCGGTCGCAGCCGCTCGCCCATGCAGGTCGGGCAGGGCGCAGCCGACTGGTAACGCCCGATCTCCTCACGCATCCAAGCCGAGTCCGTTTCGCGGAAGCGGCGCTCCAGATTGCCAACCACGCCTTCAAACGGCTTGGTCACTTCATAACGGCGCATCCCGTCGTCGAACACGAAGTCGACTTCTTCCTCGCCCGTGCCGTCGAGGATGATGGATTGCACGCGCTCGGACAGCTTGTTCCACGCCGTATCGATCGAGAACTTGTATTTCTTCGCCAGCGCCTTGATCGTTTGTTCCTGCAGCGGCGAGGCCGACTTGCCCCACGGCGCAATCGCGCCCTCGCTCAAGGATTTGTCCTGCTCAGGCACCACCAGCGCCGGATCGATCTTCAGCTGTTCACCAAGGCCATCGCACGCCGGGCACGCGCCGAACGGATTGTTGAACGAGAACAGCCGCGGCTCGATCTCTGGAATCGTGAAGCCCGAAACAGGGCAGGCGAACTTGGCCGAGAAGGTCAGCCGTTTCGGCTCCTCGCCTTCCTTCACCTTGTCCGCGAACTCGGCGACGGCAATCCCATCGGCCAGCCCCAGCGCCGTCTCGAAGCTCTCGGCCAGCCGCTGTTCCATTCCGGCCTTGATGACGATCCGGTCCACGACAACGTCGATGTCGTGCTTCAGCTTCTTGTCCAGCTTCGGCGGGTCTTCCAGCTCGTAATACTCGCCATCCACCTTCACGCGCGCGAAGCCACGCTTCAGCAGGTCGGCAAACTCTTTCCGGTACTCGCCCTTGCGGCCCCGGATCATCGGCGCGAGCAGGTGGAAACGCGTCCCCTCGCCAAGCGCCATCGCCTTGTCGACCATCTGCGAAACGGTCTGCGCCTCGATTGGCAAGCCGGTCGCCGGCGAATATGGCACGCCCACGCGCGCCCACAGCAGGCGCATGTAGTCATAGACTTCCGTCACCGTCCCCACGGTGGAGCGCGGGTTCCGGCTGGTCGTCTTCTGCTCGATCGAGATCGCCGGCGAGAGCCCGTCGATGCGCTCCACATCCGGCTTCTGCATCAGCTCGAGGAACTGCCGCGCATACGCCGACAGGCTCTCCACATACCGCCGCTGCCCCTCGGCATAGACGGTATCGAACGCCAGCGAGGATTTGCCCGAGCCGGACAGGCCAGTGATCACCACCAGCTCGTTCCGCGGAATATCCACGTCGATGTTCTTCAGATTGTGCTCGCGCGCGCCGCGCACGCGGATGGCGTTAGGCTCGGATGACATGAACTAACCCGGGGAGCTGATCGAAGTTTACTGCCAGACGGACGTGTGCTGAGTCGATTGTCTGGTCGAGAACATAAGCGGAACGATGCCCGCTGTCAGCCGCCAAGCCCAATCTTTCACCCGTCAGTGGAATTAGATCAGCCGAATATGGGCCGCACCGCGACACGCGCAACCGCGTCACTGAGTCATTGCTGACGAGGGGGTGGCAGCATTCGCTGCCCGTCCGGAGCGGAGTGGGCTAGAGTGTCGCCGCAACAGGAGATGCCCATGGGCGCGCTATTCAACATCGTCGGGCGGATTATCAGCACGTTGCTCGGCCTGCTCCTCGTTCTGGGCGGCGTTGTGTGGATCCTGCAGTCGTTCAACATAGCCTTCAACCAGCCGATGGACGCCCTGGGCGGCGAGCGCAGCTTCATGGTCGATGACCGGCAATGGGCCGTCTACGGCTTCATCGCCATAGCCGTCGGCCTCATCCAGATTGTCTGGAGCAACACGCGCAAGCGCGGCTGATCTCATTTTCAACTGAGACGAGATGGGAAATTGAACAGCCGCGAATCCTTCGCTAACTCCACGCCATGTCCCAACACGCCTTCCGCATTGCCCGTTCGAAAACAGGCCTCGGCATGTTCGCCACCCAGCGCATCCCGAAGAACACGCGCATTTTCGAATACACTGGCCGCATCATCACCAACGAGGCCGCAGACCGCCTGCCGGGCAAGCCGCGCTATCTCTACGACCTGAACAAGAAGTTCACCCTGGACGGCTCGCCGCGCTCCAACCTCGGGCGCTATGCCAACCACTCCTGCCGCCCCAATGCCGTGGATTATTCCTATCGTGGGCGGGTGTATGTGAAGTCCCTTCGCGTGATCGAACCTGGGGAGGAGATCACGTACGATTACGGAAAAATCTATTTCGACGCCTTCATAGGCAAGGAAAACTGCCTCTGCGTGAAATGCGTCGCTCGCCGCGAACGCGAACCCGCGAAGAAGCCGAAGCGCGCCGCAGCATCCACACGCGTCGACAAGAAATCCAAACGCTAGATACGAAAACGCCGCCCCGCAGAAGCACATCGGGGCGACGCATCGTCGTGTCTGTTCGACTGCCTAGCAGCGATGGTCTTTCTTGGCGATTTGACGCCCGGCCAGCACACCGCCTAGGCCGCCAATAACCGCGCCCTCTGATTTGGCCCCGCTTCCGGCAACCTGGCTGCCGATCACAGCGCCAGCCACGCCGCCCACCACCGCGCCCTGGTTCGACGCACGCTGGCGATCGCGCTCGCACTGAATCTTCGCTTCGGCCGCACGCTCAGCCGCAATCGCACGACGCTCCGCCGCCGCAACTTTCGCTGCGCTGGTGTCCTTCTCGACGGAAGCCAGCTTCACTGGCTCACCGCCGCCATCTGCCATGCGCTCGATAGCGCTCGGCGGCGGGTTTGCAGTTCCCAGCGCAAAGCCGACGCCCGCAACAGCAAGCGCGCCAGCAACGCCAGCAGCAATCAGAGGAATATTGGCCATAGCCATCTCCAGTTCTCTTTCGATCGCTGGACTAATGAACTTAGCGCAGGATGGTTCCATGGCCCCGAGGGGCTACCATAATCCCGTGTCCTGAAGGCCTCACCGCCCTCGCGCGTTACGCGAATGCTTTAACCGTGACCCTACTGCGCTTTCACGAACGCCAGCGCGTTGTTCTGGTTCATCGGGATGACCAGCTGTTTGCCCGCCGTGTCGTAGCAGGCAGACGCCGCTCCCGGGATGCCTGATGCGATCAGCTCCGCCGCCTTGCCTGGCTTGATGCGCGACACGCCGCCCAGCGTCACGCTGTTCACCAGTTTCGTGCCATTCGCCAGAACCACCACGCCATCGCTTCCCGCTTGCGCCGACTGTTCTGTCTTCAGCAGCTTGCCCGCCGTCGAGAAAGTCAGCACGCCGGGATCGCCCATGTTCACGACAACGATGTTGCCGTCATTGTCGATCGCCACGCCGTTGGGCCGAGACAGCGGCGCGCCATCGATGAACACGGAAGATTTGCCATCCGCCGTCACCTTGTAGATGCGCTGCGGCGTCGCGCCATCCGCGCTGCCGGTCTGCGAGGCGTAGATCGTCCCATCTTTCGCTACCGCGATACCATTGAACCACGGCGAGTCCGGCACGGCGACTTCGCCAGCCGGCGCGCCGGTCTTCAGGTCAAACATCCGCACGACCGAGATGCGCTTGGCGCCATCCACGGTGTCGCCATCGCTATCGGTGATGTAGAGCTTTCCATTCTGGATCGCGCTGCCGAACGGCTGGTTCAGCACGAGGCCATTGCGGTTTACGCCGATCCAGCGCGGCGTATGCACTGATCCATCCGGGTTATGCAGCGACACCCACGCGTCGTTCGGCACTTCCTTCTGCGAAGCGCCGCGATTGATCGTCAGGATCAGCTTGCGCGCCGGATCATAGACGCAGCTCTCCGCGCTCACGACCGATCCGAACACTTTCACGTTCGACGAGATCGGCGTCGTCTTGCCGTCGGCCGTGACGCCAAGCGCCGGCCCGGCCGCAAACGGTTGCGGCGCCTGTGGTGCGGGCGTGGGCGTCTGCGCCAACGCCGAAGCGCTACAAAGCAATGCTGCCGTCACGGCGCTGATCAGAAATACTTTCATGATGCTTCCTCCACCGTTCGCGTGCGTCATGCGCCGCGAAGCTTCTCGTTATCTGCACGCGACCATAGCGACCTGTGCGGGTCGATCGACGCACGAAGCCGTGCGTTCGGCGCGTGCGGTTGATCACTTGTCGTGAAGAGGGAAAACACGGTCCCCGCCCACCTCCGGTTGGGGCTGGGCGGATGCGTCCCGGGGCGGGGTGCGCACCCTCCAATTGGGAGCGGAGGGCAGGGCGGGGCCGATCTTGATGCTTTGATAGCTTGCGTCGGCATCGCTTTTGTGAAAGAACAAATCACGAACATGCGCAACCGTGCGTGCATCAGCAACTTGTGGAAGCCTCTCGGAGTCCACAGGTTGCTGATGCGAACGGCGGCTTCGCTGGTCGCGTGGAGAGACGGGTGGCCCTAGGGTGCCCGTCCTGTGTCAGGAACCGGAGCGGTACGCGAAAGGCGGCCGGGGCCGGAGTGCAAACGGAGACGAACATGGCCGGCTCGGTCAACAAGGTGATCCTCATCGGCAATCTCGGCCGGGATCCCGAAATCAAGCAACTTCCCTCGGGCTCGTCGCTCGCCAACCTCTCGATCGCCACGTCCGAAACGTGGCGCGACAAGGCGTCGGGCGAACGCAAGGAAAAGACCGAGTGGCACCGCGTCGTCGTCTTCAACGAAGGCCTCGTGCGCATCGTCGAGCAGTTCCTCAAGAAGGGCTCGAAGGTTTACATCGAAGGCGCCCTCGAAACCCGCAAATGGCAGGACAAGGACGGCAACGACAAATACTCGACCGAAGTCGTCCTTCGTAACTTCAACGCCTCGCTCACCATGCTCGATGGCAAGAACGAAGGCGGCGGCGACCGTGGCGGCGACAGCTACAACCAGGATCGCGCGCCCGCCCGCAACGCAGGCCCTAAAGGCAAGCCCGGCAAAGGCGCCCAGGAAGACTTCTCCCGCGGCCCCGAATTCGACGACGAGATTCCGTTCTAGCCACGGCGGACATCAAACAAGCAAAGGCCCGCTGGAAACAGCGGGCCTTTCGCTTTTTGGGGCGGCGTCGCGCCTGCCCACCGCCACTCACCGCCGCCTTGCCTCCACCAGTGCGAAGCACTGGGGGGGGGTGGATCGCGTGCAAAGCACGCGAGACGGAGGGGGGGCTCACGCCCACCGACTGATGCGAGAATGAGGGATGGAGCGTCATCCAGTTCGCAGGACGGCCAAAATCCTTCCCCCACAAACTCAACCCGCTAGCCGCAAAAGATGGGGGATAGCGCCCTCCAGATTCAACCGGGCCTTGAACGAGGGTCATACTCCGACCCATGACCGAGCTGTTCCTCGTTCTCTTGCGCATACTGTTCCCGCTCGACCCCGTCGCGCGGCTGCGCGAGATCACGCGCGAATACCTCAACTGGCTCGTCACCTGTCTCGAAGACCCGCAGAAGCTGAACGACTTCCTCACCAACCCGGAAGCCTGCGCCGGCGTCGAAGCCCATGTCATCGTCATCGAACACGGCGTGCAGCTGCTCATCAACGAGCGC
>Ga0075163_10003698_pt1 | contig 20564 bp, 16 predicted proteins | sample JI1023141ADNA_FD_71478 | JGI IMG/M metagenome (GOLD analysis project Ga0075163, IMG submission 71478) | Wastewater effluent complex algal communities from Wisconsin, to seasonally profile nutrient transformation and Carbon sequestration -... | ecosystem: Engineered > WWTP > Effluent > Algae... | reverse complement strand
GCGTGGCGGCGCGACCAGCCGTCGTAGTCGCGCTCGCAGTCCACGCACCACAGCCCGGGCTTCGAAGACTCGAAGACCTCGGACTGGCAGCGCGGGCACGACATGCGCGAACCTTAGCCCACCTTAGCCCCTCGGGAAGCCCGCGAACAGGTAGCCGCCGTCGATGCCGCTATCGATCACGCGCACCGCGCAGTTGAACGGGTTCTTCTCCTCCTCGAACCACTCCGGCGACAGGTGGCACCACATCATCACGAACGCGCGCAGCGTCACGCCGTGACAGATCACGACGATGTCGTGGATGCCGTGAAACTCGGCGTCGCGATGGAACGTGCCGAACGCCTGGTGGATCCGCTTCGCGACATCGAACCGGCTCTCGCCCTGCGGCATCCGCGCCCAGAACTTGCCGCCGAACCGGCACTGCATGTCGTAGTAGGCGAACTCCTGCGGGAAGCGCTTCGGGAGCTCGACGTCGGTGATGCCGTCGAACAAGCCGAACTGTTGCTCGCAGAGCAGGATGTGCTCCTTGCGGTCGGTGATGTGGTGACCCGCCGTCTCCTGGATCCCGTCGGCGGTCTCGCGCGTGCGCGTGTACGGGCTGACCCACAGGCGAACGTGGCGAAACTCGGAGGGCGGGCGCTGGTCGAAGTGCGCGGCGATCTGGCGGCCGGCCTCGCGCGCCTGCTCCTTGCCGCGCTCCGACAGCGGGACCGCGTGATCGGCGGTGGTCTGATGGACCGCCGGATCGACGTTGCCGAGTGATTCGCCGTGGCGCACCAGCAGGATCCGCATGGGTAGATCTTCTCCCGTGTCGTTGTAGGGGGCCAGCGCTCCGCGTCAGTCACGCACCGAACTCGAGCAGCGCCTTCTCCGCGCGTGTCGCCCGATGCGACCGCGCAACGTCGAGCAGTCGGCCCCCTCGAAACTTCTCTTCGAGGAGCGCTGTGCGCCCCGCTGTATCGAGGCGCTCGAGAATTGCACCGACAAGGCGATCCGCATCGGTGACCACTGCCCACCAGATCGGAATCGCCCCGGAGGAGCTGCGCAGCATCGGATCGGCCGAACGCGCGATCAGTTCGAGCGTGACGTCCTCCGCCACCCGTGCGAGCAACTGCCCGTTGGAGGCGCGCGCCGACGGACCCTTGTCCCACGCGTCCGCCAGGACGACATTCAGGAGCGTCTCACCGCTTCGGTCGCGTGCGTTCACATCGGCGACTCGGCTCAGGGCGCCAAGGAGTTCGAGATGCTGTCCCTTCTTGGTCATTCTTCGAACATCCGCGAATGTGAGGGATCGCGTCCAACCGGGGGGGAACTTCTGCGGATCCCCAAGATCGATCGTTGCGCCGGCCTGTGGATCGAAGAGGCCGTATCCGTACCTCGCGGCGAGGCCGACCAGCGCCCCGTAGACCTTCCGAACAACGGCATCGGTCGTCCCCCCTTTGAAGCTCACACACACCCGCTCGCCCGACTCATGGATCTCGACCGGGTGCCCCGCGATCGCTTCCGACACGCGAGCGCGAGCGGTCGGATCTGGCGCCTCCACGAGAAGGTCAAAGGACATCGCGACCAGCGTAGGCGAGCACCTGGTCGCGATCAAGGTCGGCTTCCTACCTACGCAGCGTCGAGGTGGTCACCCCTGCCGGGTGCTCACTCGCCGACGGAGACGTAGCGCGACCAGCTGTTGTCCTCGGTCCGCGGCACCGCGCGATCCGGCGTCTGGCGCGAGCGAGCGCTGCTCCCCCAGTTGACCTTCTTCGCGAGTCCCTTGAGCCGCGGCTTGCTGGCCTCGGTGAGCGCGTTGTCGTCGACGTCGAGCAGATCGAGGTGCTTGAACGCATCCTTGTGCGCGATCAGGGTGTCGACCCCGCGGTCGCTGAGATTGCCCATCCTGAGGTCCAGCGTCGTGAGCTGCTTCAACAGCTTCGACGACGCCAGCGCCTTGACGCCCTCGTCGGCGAACGGGCAGTTCATCAACCCGAGGTGTTTCAGTGCGGGAACTCCGGTGGCCGCGAACAGGGGCGCCAGATCCTTCACGGTGCCATTCGCGCCGTACCTCGGGTCACCGCACCACAGCTCGAGCTTCTCGAGCTTCTTCCAGCTCGCCTTCGCCACCTCCTTCAGGTTCTTCGCATTCAGCGATCCGCTCTCCAGCCGGAGACTGCGGAGCTTCGGCAGCTCGAGCTTGCCCATCCGGATGCTGCCGGCGCGGATCACCAGCTCCTCGAGCCTGGCGAGCGAGCTGCTGCCGGGGATCGTCGCGTTCGTGCTCGAGATGTCCCAGTCGCCGGTGTCGTCGATCCGCAGCGACACCAGACAAGGCGGGGACGCCTTCTCGATCGCCGCCGCGAACGGCGACGTGCTCATCTCCTCCTCGCCCGGGATGCAGCCCAGGCGCAGCGCCTGGAGGAACCGCGCCGAGGGATGCTGGAGGAAGCCGAGCAGCGCCTTCTGACACGCCACCCGCCACGCGTCGGTGTCGAGCTCCTCGCCATCGCCGTCGTCGTCGGAGCCGTCGGCAAACATCGGCCAGCCAAGGTGGGCGCGCTTGATGAACCCGCACGACCATTCGAGCTCGTAGGTCTCCGGCTTCGGCGTGATCACCGGCGTCAGCTCGGGGTGCTTCTTGAGCAGCGCCGTCGCCTCCTTCTTCTTACCGGCGTGCTGGAGCGCGATCAGCTCGCCGCGCGGATCGCCCTGCCCCTGCAACCAGTCGGCGAGCACGAGGTACGCGTCGGTGTCGTCGGGGTTGGCGAGGATCGCCTTCTCGAGGGCCGGGTTGGGCTTGCTCGCCGTCTGTGCCGGCGCAGCCTTGGGTTCCTTCCCCTTCTTCGCCTTGCCGCCGACGAGCGCGAAGCCCTCGCTCTCCTTCTTCGCGATCGCCTTGTCGTAGGCCTTCCTCGCAGCGTCCGGCGTGGCACAGTCCTTCGAATTCATCGAGACCGAACCGCCGGTCTTTCCCCATTTCTGCGTGTATTTCGAGCCCGCGAGCTCGATCTCCCAGAACTTGGTGTCCATCTCGTAGCGGGGCATCGCGCGTAGTAAAACTCACCCGATGTCCGAAGTCGACGCGGAGCTAGCCCAGATCGGGGCGGTCCTCGTCGAGGAGCGCGTGCTGCGTCGGATCATCAAGAGCCACCGCAGGCTCCGCGGCGTCGGGCTCCAGGTCCCGCACGAGCAGTGCTACGAGCTGCCGCGCGACGAGCTGACCAAGTTCGTCGAGGCCGACGAGGTCGCGATCGATCTCTCCACGCTCCCCGAGCGCGTGGTGCTGATCTCGAGCGTGCGGGACAAGCTGAATCATCCCGAGGCGTGGACGCGCGCCTGGCGCGACATCTTCCACGCGAAGGTCCACCAGGCGTTCGAGGAGCGCCTCGGCACTCGCCGCCTCACCCTCGCCGCGATCCGCGAGCGGATCAATCGCGTCGGTCAGACCGAGTTCGACGAGATCCGCTCGGTGCTCAAGCAAGAAGATCTGCTGTTGCCGGCGCCCGGCGGGATCGCCGCGCGCGCCGCCACCGACGACGTCATCACCTACGTCGAGTTCGTCGCGCTCTACCTCGAGCTGCGCGAGTTCGCGCCGCAGGCGATCGATCGCACGTTCCCGGCGCTGTTCGACACCGAGCGCGTGGACCAGACGATCGCCCTCGATCTCGATGCCAAGGCGATCCTCGCAGCCGCGCGGCCACCGCGCGCCCCCGAGACGCCGCTGTTCGCCGCGCAGCGTGCCGAGGAGGAAGCAGACACCCGCGCCGCGATCATCAGCGAGAGTGCGAAGCGCTCCGCCCACAAGGCCGCGCTGTCCGCCCGCGAGAAGGGCAATCGCTCGCGCGCCGCGATCCTCCACTACCGCGCCGGGCTCGACACCGCCGGAGAAGGCGACATCGCGGAGCTGGTCAACCGGCTGACGCGCGCGCTGTCGCTCGAGGACGCCCCCGCCGAGATTCCTGCCGAGACCAAGGCCACGTGGGTCGCCGCGCTGCAGCCCGTCGCCGAGTTCGCGGCGCGCCAGAGCTCGCTGCGGTTCTCCGTCGGGGCACGGCTGCTCTACGACCTGCAGGCCGCGATCATCGTCGCCGATCGCGAGGTCAAGGTCGTCGACTTCTTCACCTGGGCGCTGTCGCTCGGCAAGACCAAGATCGTGCGGGAGCTGCCGGCGACCCGCGAGGTCAAGATCGCGAAGCACATCCACGCCGCGGTCGCGAAGATCCCGTCGTGCGGCGTGCCCTCCGAGGAGCTGACCGAGGCGCTGCACCAGATCCGCGACCGCGCCGACGACAACGTGCGCGCCGTGATGCGCCCGAAGATCGAGGCCGCCCTCGATCAGGTCGATCTCCATCCGCACTCGCTGCCGGAGCGCGTCGGCGAGAAGAAGCTGATCGACGAGCTCCTCGATCGCGCCGTCGCGGTCGGCCGGCTCAATATCGGCAACCTGCGCGACGCGCTGTCGAAGAACGACCTCAAGGCCAACGATCTCGAGCTGCGCGAGCTCAAGACCGGCGATCAGCTGCTCCGCGCCGACGACATCCTGGCGAAGTCGATGGACGGCGTGTACCGCCGCGGCGAGCAGTACATGCGGTACCTGCAGAAGTTCTCGTCGCTGCTGTTCGGCACGCCAATCGGACGCTTCCTCTCGCTGTATCTGTTTCTACCGGCGCTCGGCGCACTCGGCGTGATCGAGGGTCTCCAGCACACGGTCATCAAGCTGATCGAGCTCACCATCGCGCATCGAGAGATCCACATCTCGACGCCGCCCACGCTGATCAGCACCGGCGTCTTTATCTTCCTGCTCCTGCATGTCCCGCCGTTCCGGCGATTGATGACCTGGGTCGGGCTCAAGCTGTGGTGGCTGATCAAGATTCTGTTCTGGGTGGGCCCGCTCGCGATCTGGCGCCATCCGATCGCGTCCGCGTATTTCGCGAGTCGCACGCATCGCTGGGTGATCCGACCCGCGATCCTCGGCGGCATCGCGTGGCTGTGCGTGCCTGCCGATCGCGAGATTCCCTTCATCGGAATCCCGCTCGATTTCGTGATCGCTGGCACCGCCTTGTTCGCGTTCGCGCTCGCGATGAACACGCGGGTCTGGCGCGTCGCCGAGGAGCGCGTCGGTGATTGGACCGTGCGATCCGGTCGCCACGTCACCACGCGCCTGCTACCCGGCGCGGTGAAGCTGATCCTCGAGCTGTTCGCAAAGCTGATCGAGCGCTTCGATCGAGGCATCTACCGCGTCGACGAGTGGCTGCGCTTCCGCAAAGGCCAGTCGACGATCGTCGTGGTGGTCAAGGGTGTGATCGGCGCGGTCTGGTTCTTGATCACGTACATCCTGCGTCTCTACATCAACCTGTTCGTCGAACCGACGGTGAACCCGATCAAGCACTTCCCGGTGGTCACCGTCGCCGCGAAGCTGATCATCCCGATCATCCCGTCACTGATCGACGTCATCACGAGCGCCACCGACCCGCTGTTCGGCACGTTCGCCAAGGCCTTTGCAGTCTTCACCGTTGGCGTCATCCCCGGTCTCGCAGGCTTCCTGGTCTGGGAGCTCAAGGAGAACTGGCGGCTGTATCGTGCGACGCGCCCCAAGCAGCTGCACCCGCAGGCGATCGGCCATCACGGCGAGTCGATGGTCGCGTTCATGAAGCCCGGCTTTCACTCGGGCACGATCCCGAAGCTCTACACCAAGCTCCGGCGCGCGGCCTGGCAGGACGACGAGCGCGGCGTCGCGAAGCAGCACGAGGGGCTGCACCACGTCGAGGAGGCGGTGGCGACGTTCGTCGATCGCCAGCTGGTGTCGATGCTCAACGAGGTCCCGGCCTTCAAGCCGACCGATGTCGCGGTCGCGCACGTCGAGATCGGCTCGAACCGCGTGCAGTTCGAGATGGTGTGCCCGTCGATCAACAACGAGCCGATGAAGGTGCGCTTCGAGCAGCAGTCCGGCTGGCTGGTCGCGAGCATTCCGGAGCCGGGGTGGATCGCCGCGCTCGACGACGCCCACCGCAAGATCCTCGAGATCGCCCTGACCGGCTTCTACAAGCTGTCGGGGGTGGAGCTGGTGCGCGAGCAGCTCGAGACCGCCCTGCAGGGTGACGGCAGCGCTCCCCCGCCCTACGACATCGCCGACGAAGGCCTACTGGTGTGGCCGGCGGGCGCGTACGACTGCGAGGCGATCTACGACCTCCGCGGCAAGCGGCTGATCCCGACGATGCGCGGCGAGAAGTTCGACGGCGGCCTGCCCGATCTCGACAAGCGTCACGCGCTGTTCGGCCGCGAGCCGCTCTACTGGTCGGTGTGGTCGACGGCCTGGCAGCAGATCGCGCGGGGCGAGCCGCCGATGCCGCTGCTGGTCGGTCCCAGCTTGCTCCCGGCCGCCTGAGCCCAACATCTCGCCGGGTCGCGGTCGATCCAGGAGCCATGGCCAGCGGCGACCTCGAGTACCTGGAAGAGGTGTTTCTCAAGGTGCGGCTGACCAAGCGGTGGACGAAGTCGTTCACCGTGGTCCGCGATGCGGGCCTTCACCGCGCGGTCAGCGAGAACTCGAACAGCGTCGTCGTCGGGACGAAGTCGAGCGTCTCGGATCCGCCCGGCACGTAGAGCCGGTTCGCGACCACCGCACCTCGTGCACCGGCGCGCTTGCCGGGCATCGGATCGAGGCGCGTATCCAACGCGGATGACTCCCAGGTGTCGGTGGTGACGTTGTAGAGCTCGACCACGTCGAGCGCCTCGGTGGTCTCGCCACCGGCGCAGATCAGATTCCCGTAGAGCTCGCCGTACGCGCAGCCACCGCGCGCGGTCGGCATCTTCTCTCGCGTGAGCCACACCGTCGCTTGCTGCGGCAGCACCCAGACATCGGAGAGTGCCTGCGGCCCGGTCAGCCCACCGAGCCCGCCGGCGACGACGAACATGCCGTCGTAGCGACGCATCGCCGCGGCATGGGATCGCGCGATCGGGAGATCGACCGGGAAGCGCGACAGCGTTCGGGTCTCGAGATCGAAGTCGAGGATGCTCGCCAGCGTCGCCGTCGTCGTCGCGCCACCGATCAAGAAGATATGCCCGGGCCACACCACGACCGCGGAGGCACCGCGCGCGTCCGCGGGTGACATCGGAGCGAGCTCGGTCCACGCCGTCGCATTCGCCTCGAGCGCGAACACGCGACCGTCGGCGACGAACGTTCGACCGTCGAGGCCGCCGAGCGCGAACACGACCCCGCCGATCGCGGCGACGTTCGCGTGGGTCCACGCCACCGGCAGATCCGGGAGCTCGCCCCACTCCCCGGTGAGCGTGTCGAAGGTCAGCACCTTCGTCGTGATCGGCAGCCCCTCGAACATGCTCGCCGAGAAGCCACCGGCCAGCACGAGGCGCGTGCCGAGCGTGCCCGCCGCGGTCTCGAGCCGGGGCTCGGCCATCTCGAACACCCGCCACTGGTCCGGACAGCCGTCCTCGTCCTGGTAGTCGTCGAAGTCCTCGGGGTCGTCGTCACACTGGTCGTCGACATCGAGGATGCCGTCGTCGTCGCGATCGTCGGTCGCGCAGGCGACGAGGACCGAGAGCAAGAGGACGGCGCGGCGCACGGCCCGAGTGTAGACCCAAGTTTCGGTCCTGCCGAGATCTGCGCCCTCGTGGAGCGCACTGAAAGGGGATGGACCGCTTTTGCGGCCGGAGCGAGGTGACCGATCACACAGGCGTCGCTTCGAAGGCAGCCCGCTGAGGATTCCGCCTCGGGACCGATCGGGAGTGTAGGAACCCGGGTGCGGCTCTGGATCTGCTACAGCGACAGCCAGCGGAGCGCGTGCGTCCAGCTACCGCCGTTGAGGCCGGGCGTGCACCACAGCTGACACAGCGCCTCGATCGGGCGCGCCGCCGGAGCACCGCCGAAATCGACGGTGTGCCAGCCGAACGCCGTCAGGATCTCGGTGACCTGCACCTTCGCCCCGGCGTCGTTGCCGCAGATGAACATCGTCGCCTGCGGCTGGAACGGCGGGTTGACCATGAACGCGTTGCCGACGCTGTTGAACGCCTTGACGAACTTCGCGGCGGGCACCTTCGCCTGCAGGCGCTCCATCAGCGACTCGTTCTGCGCCGTGAAGTAGCGCAGCACGCCGTGATCCGGCTTGTCGTCGCTGATCGGGTTGGTCGTGTCGATCACCGGCTTGCCGGCGAGGTGCTGCGCGAGATCACCGACGAGCGACTCGGCGACGCTGCCCTTGACCGCGAGTACGACGAGCTCGCCCCACGCGCTCGCCTCCGCGAACGTGCCGACGGACGCCTCGCCCTTCGCCGCGCTCCTCCACTCGTCGAGCTTCGCCGGTTCGCGAGAGGCGCGCCTCACCGCGTGGCCGTGGTCGAGGAACCCTTTCGCGAGCGCGGCGCCGACGGGGCCCGAACCGAGGATGGCGATCTTCGTCATGCGCGAAACTTCGCACGACCCTCGATGTGGCACCATCCGCGGGGGTGTTTCGCTATCTGCTACCGCTCGTCACCGGTCTGGCGCTCCTCGCGATCTGGTGGATCTCCACCGCGCTCGACGCATTTCCGGTCGGCACCGTGCCGCCGCCCGGCGATGTCGCGGCGGCGTTCGTCTCCGAGCTGTCGAGCGGCCGGATGGTCAGCGACATCGTCGCGTCGCTGTATCGCGTCGCGTGGGGCTACGTCACCGCGGTGATCGCGGCGGTGCCGCTCGGCCTGATCGTCGGTCGCTCGGCTCGCGCGAAGGCGGCGCTGTTGCCGTGGATCAACTTCTTCCGCAACCTGTCGCCGATCGCGTGGATCCCGTTCGCGATCGTGTGGTTCGGCATCGGCGATCCGCCGGCGATCTTCATCATCTTCCTCGCCACGTTCTTCCAGATCGCGCTCGCGACCGCGGCGGCCGCCGGCTCGGTGCCCAAGGTCTACTACCGCGTCGCCGAGGATCTCGCGCTGACCAACAACGAGGTGCTGTTCAAGATCACGCTCCCCGCGATCATGCCGCAGTTGGTGACGGCGCTGCGGGTGGCGATCGGGGTCGCGTGGATGGTCGTGGTCGCCGCCGAGATGATGGGCGTCGGCAGCGGTCTCGGCTTCTTGATCAACGACTCGCGCTACGCGCTGCGGATGGATCTCGTGGTGTGCGGGATGATCATCATCGGCGTGATCGGCATCGTGCTCGACATCCTGTTCGCGCGGCTCGCGAACGTTCCGTCGGTGCGCTGGGGCTTCGATCGATGACCGACCTGGTGCTCGACCTCAAGGGGGTCGGCTTCGACTACGGGTCCAATCGCGTGATCGACGGGCTCGATCTCGAGGTCTCGCGGAAGGAGCTGGTGGTCTGCGTCGGCCCGTCGGGGTGCGGCAAGTCCACGCTGCTCGGCCTGCTCGGCGGTCACCTCCAGCCGACGCGCGGCACCGCGAAGCGCCACGGTCAGACGCGCACGATCTACCAGGACGGCGGGCTGTTCCCGTGGCTGACGGTGCGCCAGAACATCGATCGCGGCCTCCCGCGCACCACCGCCGCCGAGGCACGCACCACCAAGATCGCCGAGTGGCTCGAGATCACGCGCCTCGCCGAGTTCGCGGATCACTATCCGCATCAGCTCTCCGGTGGCATGCGGCAGCGCGTCGAGATCGCGCGCGCCCTCGCCGGCGAGACCGACGTGTTGTTGATGGACGAGCCGTTCTCCGCGCTCGATTACCAGACACGCAACCGGATGCGCCGCGAGCTGATCGCGACGCTCGAGCAACGGCCGCGCGCGGTGGTGTTCGTCACCCACGACATCGAGGAGGCCGTGCAGATCGGCGACCGCGTGATCGTCCTCGGGGCACGCCCCGCGAACGTGCGGCGCATCCTCGCTCTCCCCACCAGCAAGCCTCGCCAGCCCGCAGCCCCCGGCGTCGCCGAGGCCGAGCAAGCGATCATGGACGAGCTGGGGTTGAGCTAAGCTCGTCGCGTGAGCCCCGCCGTCCGCATCATCGCGCTGACCGTCGCGGTCCTGATCACGCTGACGGTGCTCCACAAGCGCCCGTGGGTCGGCTCCGCGCAGGCGGCGTCGCTCGACGTCGGGTTCTTGCCGGTGACCTGCCACCTGACCTGTCCCGTCACCGACTTCGCGACCAAGTCGACCACCACCGGCACGCGGTTCAACTCGCAGCGCTTCACCGAGTTCCCGACGGTGGTCGAGGCGCTCAAGGCGCGCAAGCTCGACGCCACGTTCCTGCTCGCGCCGCTCGCGATGGTGCTGCGCGAACAGGGCGTGCCGATCCACATCGTCTACCTCGGCCATCGCGATGGCTCGACGGTGATGGTGCCGAAGGACTCGCCGTACAAGCGCCTGCGCGATCTCAAGGGCAAGCGGTTCGCGCGCCCGTCGAAGTACTCCAACCAGTACCTCGTGATCACCAAGCTGATGGAGGACGAGGGCATGGAGCCGGGCGACATCGACTTCATCGACATGCCGCCGCCCGAGATGCCGTCGTCCCTCGCCGCCGGCAACATCGACGCGTACTTCGTCGGCGAGCCGCACGCCGCGAAGTCCGAGCTCAACGGCACCGGCCGCGTGCTCTATCACGCGAAGGACATCTGGCCGCGCTTCGTGTCGTGCGTGCTGGTCGTCCGCGACGAGCTGATCGCCGAGCGCCCCGAGGTCGTGCGCGACCTGGTGCGTGGCATCGCCGAGTCGGGTGAGTGGGCGGAGCAGCACCGGCTCGAAGCCGCGAAGGTCGCCGCGCCGTACTTCCGCCAGGATCAGAAGCTGCTCGAGTTCGTGCTGACGCGGCCGCCCGATCGCGTGTCGTACCGCCACCTGACGCCGACCGACGAGGACATGCAGGCGATCATGAAGTACGCGGTCAAGGCGGGCATCCTGAAGAAGCCGCTCGATATCTCCGACCTCGTCGATCGCCGGTTCATCCCGACGGACATCCAGGCCGCGAAGATCTCGAGCTCGCCCTAACCGTTGCGCAGGCTGCGCCAGGTCTCGAGCGCCCACGCCTCGTCGGCCGCGCGGCCCTTGCAGGTCAGGATCGCGACGTGCGGGGCGGACGCGACGAGCCCGTGGACGACGTGGACGTTGCCCTCGTCGTAGACCTCGGCGCGCCCCCGACGATTCGCCTCCTCGATCCGCGCTACCACGGGATGGATCGGCGCGGCGACGTCGAGCAGCTTCTGCGAATCGGTCTCGGCGTCGGCGGTGAGCGTGGTGAGCTCGACGACGCGATCGCCATCGGTCGCCCACCACATGCCCTCGTCGTCGTATCTGCCGACGAACGCACCACCGAGATCCATCGTCCAGCCACCCGCGAGCTCGATCTCGAGCAGGTGGCGGCGATAGCCGATCAGCACCTCGGGCACCGGCGTCCTACCGATCAGGCCCCGGATCTCGTGCGCGTGCTCGTCGTCGACGCCGAGCCACTCGAGGAGCTCCGACCACTCGGCGAAGGGCAGCGGGAGCTCGCGGTTCGCCTTGAACGCCGCGGTGAGATCTTCGTCGACACGCTCCAGCACCGCACGCTCGGCGGCATCGAGCGGCTCGCGCCACGCGACCTCGAGCCACATCCCGAGCAAGCCGCGCGACAACGCCTCGCGACCCGGACCGCGATTCCACCAGGCGAACGCATCGGCGCCACGCGCGGGATCGGCGATCACGGCATCGCGCCACTCCGCCGTGCGCGGACCGAGCGCGGTCTGGATCGGACCGAGCGCGGGGTCGAGCTTGAACACGCGATCCGTCGGCATGCCGATCCGGGTCGCGCCGCCGCGCAGCTCCTCGGCGAGCCAGCTCGCCAGCGCCTGCTTCGGGTCCTCGCTCTCACCCTCGAGCGTGAACTCGAGCTCCTCGAGGATCGGCGTGATCCGCGCGAGGACCTCCGCCTGATAGCCCGGGCCGATCGCGGAGGTCTCGGCGTGGATCTCGAGGTCGCCGTCGGGCAGGACCGCGATCCGGATGGGCGACGCATAGGGGTGGAGCGACGCCGTCACCCGCTTGGGGGTGGCATCGATCACCTTGCCCTTGAGGCTCCGGCGCGCGAGCCAGGTCAGCCGTTCCCCGACCTCGGCTGCGCTCGGTGCACGTCCCAACAGCGCGCGAAGACCTGCTTTCGGTCGCTTGGAGCGCGCCCGGCGGTCGATGGCGAATCCCACGCGAGGATCATCGCCGGTTTTCGGGAAGCGGATCGGGGGTTTGCCCGTATTATCGTCTCGCCATGCCCGCACGCGAAACCGAACAAGTGAAAGCGGAAGAGTCGGTCGCCCCGGAGGTTGCTCCGGTCGAGCCGGAGACCGCAGGAGCGGACAAGTTCTCCCAGGAGGGCGAGCTGCCTGCCGTCGCGGCCGCGCCCGCGATCGCGACCGGGGTCTCGGCCTCCGAGCAAGCGTTCGCCGGCAACAAGGAAGAGGCCGCGGCCAAGCTCGACAAGGGCATGCACGTCCACGCCGACGAGTACAAGGCGACGTGCGAGGCCGTCGGCAAGCCGGAGAAGTGGAAAGACCACTACCGGCTCGGGCACACCGAGGCGAAGGGCTGGGTCCAGCCGTACGAGCGCTACAAGGTGAACCTCGAGTGGCAGCTGCAGCGCGGCACCAGCGCATCGAAGGCGATCCAGGACTTCGTCAAGGGCACCACGATCTGCGACTACCGCACCGCGGGCGTCGCACACGACATGAACACGGTGCGCGAGGAGATCGGCGACAAGAAGTTCGACAAGCTGTTCGGCTCGTCGAACAGCCAGGAGGACGCGGCGATCGCGAATTCGCAGCGCCTGCTGATCAACGCCGGCCTGTACACCACGCCGGTGGTCGACAACATGCGCGCGATCGCGCGCGACTACGACGAGAAGGAGAAGAAGGCGAACGAGGAGCCCAAGGCCGCGCAGCAAGAGGCGCGCGTCGAGGAGAAGCCCAAGGCCGAGGTCGAGATCGAGCAGGAGCCGCTGATCGTCGCCCAGGAGCTGGGCGTGCAGCAGGAGCGCGCGTAGTCGGACTTCGCAGCCCTGATCGCGTTCCCCGCGTCGGCGTTTACGTTTACGGTTAACGGTACGTGAGCGAGCCATACCCCGACGTCGCCACTCACCTTCGTGACGAGCTCGAGCGCGCGTGGCTGCGCGTCGAGTACCAGGTTCGCAACGCGTGGACCAAGGGGCGGGTCGGCATCACCGACGACGTGATCGGTACGTCGGACATCGGCCGGCTGTTCGCCCAGGCGCGCGGCAACCAGGTGCCGGGAGATGATGCGGGTGCGTCGACGGTGCTCGAGCAATGGCTCGCGAAGCACAAGGAGGTCGAGGCGCGGATCCGAGCCACCGTCGAGGCCGGCAAGCGCTCGGCGCTGGTCAGCCTGATCAGCGTGTTCGGGTTGACGCCGCGGCAGTGGTCGACGCTGATGTTCGCGCTCCTGCCCGAGACCGATCCGAATCTGGTGCAGGCGTATCGCTACCTCGCGCGCGACGATAGCTGTCGCGGGCTCGATGGCCGGCTGCTCGCGATGCTGGTCTACGACACGCCGGTGTCGCGCTCGCTGATGGCGCGCGATCTGTCGGGGACGTCGCCGCTGGTGCGCAACCGCCTCGTCGATCTCACCGCGGGTGCGGCGGCCGGCGACTCGACGATGTTCCGGCGGATCCGCCCGGCGAACCGGCTCGTCTACTTGCTCGACGGCACCGGCGTCGATCTCGATCCCGAGCTCGCCGATATCTGCGAGCTGCGCACCACCGAGGCGCGCGGCTCGTTCCCACCGATCGCGATCGAGAAGGCGGCGGCGGCGCTGCGCTCGAACGAGGTCCTGCTCGCGGTGCAAGGGCAACGCGGCCTCGGCAAGAAGCTGCTGCTGCAGATCGCCGCGGCGCACTGGCGTCAGCGGATCCTGTTGATCGACGGCGCCCGGATGGCGTCGCTGCCGGCCTCCGCGCAGCTGCCGGCGGTGCGCGCGATCGTCCGCGAGCTGAAGCTCCTCGACGCGATCCCGGTGTTCGCCGATCTCGACGACGCGAACGTCAGCGAGGCCGATCGCGACGAGATGCCCGCCTACTTCGGCGCGTTGCTCGACGACTGGGACGGGCCGGTCGCGATCACGTTCAACCGCGAGCGCCTGCCGCGCATCCACCATCGCCCCCTCGTACACCTCACGCTCGAGGTGCCGGATCTCAAGACCCGCACGGCGATGTGGCAGGACATCGTGCCGACACTCGGCGCCCCCGAAGCCGACAGCCTGTCGGGACGCTTCGCGATCCCCGGCGGCATCATCGTCGCTGCTGCACAGGCCGCGCAGGCCGGCCGGATGCCCGACGCCGGCTCGCCCGGCTCCGAGGATCTCGCGACCGCGGTGGCCGCGCAGCTCCATCAACGGATCTCGCGCCTCGGCAAGCGGCTGCCCACGCCGTTCGACATCGACGACCTGATCGTCGACGACGACACGCGCTCCGCGCTCACCGAGATCACCGCAGCCGCGAGCCAGCGCCGACAGATCCGCGATGCGTTCCAGATGCGCGGCGCGCAGGGCATCTCGGTGCTGTTCTCCGGCCACCCCGGCGTCGGCAAGACGATGTCGGGCACCGTGCTCGCGCGCCGGCTCGGGCTCGAGATCTACGAGGTCGATCTCTCGCAGGTCGTCAGCAAGTGGCTCGGCGAGACCGAAAAGAACCTGTCCGACGTGTTCGACGCCGCCGAGCCCGGCCACGTCGTGCTGCTGTTCAACGAGGCCGACTCGCTGTTCGGCAAGCGCACCAGCGACGTCAAGAGCAGCAACGATCGCTACGCGAACATGGAGACCAACTATCTCCTGCAGCGCCTCGAGCGCTTCGGCGGGCTCGCGATCCTGACCACCAACCTGACCTCGGCGATCGATCAGGCGTTCAAGCGCCGCTTCACCTACGACGTGTTCTTCAGCTTCCCGAGCCCCGACATGCGCGCCGAGCTGTGGCGGCGCACGCTACCGAAGACGCGGACCGCCGACGACATCGACCTCGACGCGATCGCCGACACCTACGAGCTGTCGGGCGGCTTCATCAAGGTGGCGTGCGAGCGTGCCGCGTATGTCGCCGGCGCCGCGAACACGCACATCGACGAGAAGCTGCTGCGCGCCACGATCGAGCGGATGTATCGCGAGCGCGGCAAGGTCAGCGCGAACGGCCGCCTCGAGTAGTCAGCGCTTGCGCTGGAGATAGACCTCGACAGAGCGTCCGTCGTACGCGGCGCTGGCGCGCTGCGCGCGGGTCAACTTCGGCGCGAGATACTCGAAGGTGTCGACCCGCTTCATCACCTGCTTCGCCGTCGTCAGCCCGATGTCGTCGATCCGCTGGAGCGCCGGCGCCGCCTCGATCAGCTCGGCGATCGCCTCCGCCCGACCGGGCACGGGGGACCCGACGAGCTTGATCCGCGTGATGGCGCGGATCAGCGGAGAGGTCGCGAGCAGCCGCCACGAGCGCGGTTGCATGCTCCAGTAGACGTCGAGCTCGCGATCGACGCCGCGCTCTCGCTTGCGCAGCCGCGTCGCGGGAGCGTCGTCGAACTGCCCGCACAGGTACGGCAGCTCCGAGAGCTGGGTCAGCCGCCGCACCTTTGCCGGGGTCAGCTTGCTGCCGCGCTGCTGGCAACTCAGCGCGATCAGCTCGCCGTGCGGCCGCCCTTGCTCGATCAACCAGTCCGCGTACACCAGGTACGGATCGTCGTCGTCGGGATTCGCGGCGATCTGGTCGACGAGCGCGCACTCGGTTCGATACGGCTCCTCGCGTCGCTCGAGCTCCGCCTCGATCTTTGCGACCCACGGCTTGTCGGCGGTCGGCAACGTCGGCGTCGACTTCTTGGCCATCGCGTAGAGCTGCGTGCCGGTGCCTCCCACCGCCTCGCCTGTCGACTCGAGCTCGAGGATCGATGCGAACGTCCGAGCATCGGCCGATCTCGACAGCAACGATGCGACAGGTTGCCACCACGCGGCGTCGCTATCGTCATCGTAGGAGGTGGACGATCGCATCGAGAACAGCTCGATCACCCGTGCTCCGAACCGTGGATCGAGAGGCAAGGTCGAGAGGCGCTCGACGCGTCTCGGGATCTCGTCGCTCCCGCCCACGCCGAGGTTCAGCAGCAACTGGGGCATCGCTGCCTGGGGATCGGCGTCGAACGCCGTATTCCAGACCGCCGATGCTTCCTCCGAGTCAACGGACACGCGCTTGTCGAACAGCGGACGAGACGACGCAGGCATCAAGCGAGCGACGCGGTCGACCAGATCGGCGAGTTGCGGTGCGCGCGACGTGCGCCACGCTTCGGAGATCGCCGCGATCGCCTGCTCGAGAGCTCCGCCGCCGAGATAGCGAAGCGCGCGCTCGAGCGGCGGCAGCGACGCGTCGAGCGCGGGCGCCTTCGCCATCGCCTCCGCCTGGACCATCACGGGTGCATCGACGGCATCGAGGAGCTCGCGGATCGCCGCGTCCTGGGGTGCCGTCAGGACGCGCGGCTCGGCCAGCGAGGTCGAGGGATCGCGGCCGAGCTCCAGCTGCTTGCGCAACGGCGTGAGCGCCGTGACCGGCGTGGTGTTGGTCGCTGCGTACCAGCCCGGCTTACGCTTGTCGCTCTTCTTGATCCCCGAGGTCTCCGGCGCCTCGAGCACCGCGACCAGCCACAGCGTGCCGCGCGCGTCGGCCACCGCGAGATACAGCGCACCGCCGTACGACAGCTCGGTGGCGAACGATCGCTCGGTGGTCTGATACGCCTCGATCGGCAGCACCGCGCCGGGACTGAACCGCTTCGCGTACTTCTTGAATGCAACTGCGTCGAGCAGGGCGAGCACGCTGGCCATCGCGTGCAGGGTAGCTTGGGCGCGTGCTTGTTGACGTCGATTTCCGGTTAGGCTCGCGCGTGTGAAGCGCGTGGTCGTCGTGGTCGTGGTGGTCGCCCTCGCGGCGGTCGCGTGGTGGGTGCTCCGGCGGAGCAGCGACGACGCACCCGTCGCCGCGGGTGGAAGCGGCTCCGCGCCGATCGCCGTCGGGAGTCCGCACGGGCTGCGCGGTCCCGAGGCACCTCCACCAACATGGTTCGCGAAGGCGGGCGCGAAGGCTCGCCGGATCGCCGGCAAGGTGACGCTCGACGGCAAGCCGATCCGCGCGACGGTGGTGCTCCACTCCTTGCTCACGCGGGCCGGCGTCTCCGCGCCGACCACCACGCCAACCGATGACCAGGGCTCGTTCGATTTCGGCATGCTCGCCGCCGGCGCGTACACCGTGGTCGCCTCCGCCGAGGGGTACGTCGCCGCGATCGCCGCGTTCGACAGCTCGGACCCGACGCTGAAGCCACCCGCGGACCAGCTCGAGCTCCGGCTGCGCGCGTGCGAGGTCACGATGAGCGGCACGATCTACGACTCGTCGGGAGGCGTGATCGCCGGCGCGCATGTGCGTCGCCAGCAGCTGATCGGCACCGACTCCAACGCGCAGGGTCGCTACAAGCTTTGCCTGCCGCGCGGCGAGGTCGAGCTCGAGTACTCGGCGGATGGTTACGGCGGCGTGATCTTCACGCTGGTCGCGCAGGGCGAGCTCGAGCAGAACGTGGTGCTCGTGCCCGAGGGCATCGTCGCGGTCACCGTCATCCACGCCACCGACGGCAAGCCGGTCCCCGATGCGCTGGTCAACCTGTTCCCGAAGGAGTGGGGTCGTGATCGACGCGCACCGGGGATGGGCGTCACCGGCACCGATGGCAAGGTGCGGATCGCCGGGCTGACACCCGGTGCGTACAACGCGTCCGCCAGCACGCGCGGCATGATCAGCGAGGGCATGGTCGAGGCGATCGTCGAGGTCGGCAGCGTCCCCGAGATCACGATCAAGCTCGTCGACACCGCGCGGATCACCGGCCGCGTGCTGCGTGGCAGGGAGCCGGTTGCCGGTGCGACCGTGCAGGCGGGTCGCAAGTCCCCGGTCCGTCGCTCGTCACCCGCGATCTCGCAGGAGGACGGCACGTTCGTCCTCGACGAGGTTCCCGTCGGCGAGCTGGTGTTCTCGGCGCACCCGTACGCGGTCGTGTCGCCGGCGGTGTTTCAGGCCGAGGCCAAGGCCTACGACAACGTCGAGATCCAGGTCGAGCAGCTCGGCAAGGTGCACGGCGTGGTCACCAGACTCGGCAAGCCCCAGCCCGATGCCGAGGTGTGCTGCATCGCCGGGTTGAACGGCAGGCGCACCGCGACGTCCGATGCGACCGGCACCTACGAATTCGTCGGCGTCCCGGCCGGCCAGCACGAGCTCGTCGCCGGCTACTTCGACGACGCGTTCATGCTGCCGACCAAGTTCAAGCTCGGTGCCGGCGAGACCAAGCGCCTCGACTTCGAGCTCGATCAGGCCGGCACGATCGCGGGCACCGTCGTCGACAAGGCCGGCAAGCCGGTGCCCGGCGTGTTCGTCGCCTGGCTGCACGAGAAGACCGGTGACATCGGGCGCGGCACCACCGACGCGCAGGGTCGCTATCGCTGCGGTGCGATGACGGGCGGCGGCACCTATCGCGCCAGCGTGTCCGCCGCACCGGGGGCGCAGCGCCCGTTCCCGACCGCCGACGGCAGTCCGTATCCCGCGCTGGTCGTCAAGGACGGGCGCACCGTGATCGAGAACGTCGAGCTCCGGATCGATCTGCAGAAGCTGAAGATCGCGGGCCGTGTCGTCGACGGCAACGGCGCGGGGATCGCCGACGCGCAGGTGCGCGCCACGCTGACGGCGGGAGACCAGCCCGGCGCGTTCAACGTGTGGCAGAAGCTGCCGTCGACGTTCACCGATGCCGACGGCAACTTCACGCTCGGTGATCTCACCGCCGGCATCTATGCCCTGCAGGCGCGCTCCGTCGACGGTGGCGAAGGTTCCCTCGCCAACATCACCGCGGGTGCGACCGGCGCGGTGATCAAGCTGCTGCGGCCCGCCGGTATCGAGGGCAAGCTCGTCGGGTTCGGCGCGACGCCCCCGGTGGTGTACGCGGTGCCGCTGTTCGGTGGGGGCCGCTGGATCTCGGGCACCGTCGACGGCGCCACGTTCCGGGTCCGCGGACTCTCGCCGGGTCGCTACATGGTCAGCGCGCAGACCACGTTCGAGGGCGATGGCAAGGTCGTGCAGATCACGAGCGGTGAGATTGTCCAGCTGACACTCACCTCGCGCGGACGCGCCGCGATCGAGGCGACGATCCTCGACTTCAAGACCAGCGCCCCGATCGCCAACGCTGCCTGTCACGTCGTGATCGCCAGCGAGGGCGTGCTCGGCGTGACGAACTGGGACTTCGCGAGCGCGACCAAGAGCGCTGCGAACGGCCGCGCGCTGCTCGATCCCTGCCCGGCCGGCGCGGTCACCGTCGAGTGCGCACTCTCCACCCAGAAGTGGTCGCAGCCGTCGGCGGATCTCACCGTCGAGGCCGGCGGTCGCGCTGCGGTGACGCTGTACGGCGTCGAGCTGGCGAGCGAGAACCCCAGCGATCCGGGGCTCGAGTTCGATCGCCATCGCACCGCGCCCGTGATCGCGCGCGTGACTCCAGGTGGCAACGCCGCGAAGGCCGGCGTGCTGCCGGGCGATCTGGTGATCTCCGTCGACGGCGTCTCGGTGGCCAAGCTCAACGCGAGCGGCGTCGACATCCTGCTGCGCAGTCACGACGGCGGAGACGACATCGTGCTCGGCGTCCAGCGCGGCACCGCGACCAAGACGTTCACGTTCTTCGCGACTCAGTAGACCGGCGCATCATCGCGCGTGAAGATCACGACGCGTTGATCGGGCAGCTCCTCGAACGACAGGAAGAACACGAAGCCGAGCGCCTCGAGCTCCCTCCGGAGCTGCGCGAGCGTCATCTTGTGCTCGGGCTTGATCGCGATGTTCGGATCCTCGCCCTTGTACTCGACGAGCACGAGGCGCCCGCTCGGCTGGAGCGCGCGGCGCACGCCTGCCATCACGCCCGGCGGGTCCGTCAGTTCGTGATAGACGTCGACCATCAGCACGAGATCGCAGCATCGCTCGGGCAGCTTCGCCTGATGCTCGGTGCTGCGGATCAGCTTCACGTTGGTGAGCTTGGCCTCGGAGACTCGATGATCGAGGAGGCGCAGCATCTCGGGCTGGAGCTCGGTGGCGATCACCTCTCCCTTGTCGCCGACGCGCTTGCTGAGGCGGACCGTGAAGTAGCCGGTGCCGGCGCCGACGTCGGCGACCGTCGAGCCGGGCCTGATGTTGATCCAATCGAGCACCTTCTCCGGTTGCTCGCGCGCCTCGCGATCGGCGCGGTCGAGCCAGTCGGCGCCGAGGTACGAGCAGGTGTCGGCGATCGGCCGGCCTTCGTACATCGCGCGGTTGTCCGCCGGCGGCTTGTCGCCCGACGGCGAAGGGGTGCTGCTGGAGCATGCGCAGGCCAGCGCGATGACGATAGACTGCCGCATCCGTGACAGCGTACTCGATCACCTGGAACGAGCTCGCGGCGATCGAGCCGACGCGCGACGAGGTCCGCGCCCAGGCCGCCGCTCTCGCCGTCGCGTACAACGACCCGCGCAACGCCCCGCTGCTCGGCCATACGTCGCTGCTGACCGAGGCCGACGTGCTCGAGGTCTACGACGGCATGTTCGACGCGGGCGCACGGCCGTTCCTGCTGTTTCGCGACGGCGCCTTCGCCGGCG
>Ga0075163_10003697_pt1 | contig 20565 bp, 13 predicted proteins | sample JI1023141ADNA_FD_71478 | JGI IMG/M metagenome (GOLD analysis project Ga0075163, IMG submission 71478) | Wastewater effluent complex algal communities from Wisconsin, to seasonally profile nutrient transformation and Carbon sequestration -... | ecosystem: Engineered > WWTP > Effluent > Algae... | reverse complement strand
AGCAACTCATTGGCCATGTCTGGCAATCAATAGTGATTGAGGAGGATTTGCCCATGATCTCCGAGCGACTCCGCCGACTGACGTCGAGGAATCCCGTCGTGGTGATCGAGAACCGAGTTCGCACGGCCAATGGCGAGGTAAGGTGGATGCAGTTTGTGAACCGAGGCTTCTTTGACCAAGCAGGCCGACTCGTGGAGACGCAGTCGGTGGGCCGTGACATCACGGAGAGGAAGCTGGCGGAGGAGGCGCTGCGCCAGAGCGAGGAGCGCTGGAAATTTGCCCTGGAGGGCGCGGGCGACGGTGTGTGGGATTGGAATGTGGCGACGGGCGAGGCGTTGTTTTCCGAGCGCTGGAAGAACATGCTCGGCTACACCGCCGAGGAGATCGGCGGCGATTTCGAGGAGTGGTCCAGCCGTGTGCATCCCGAGGATATGCCCGGTGCCTTGGTGGCGGTGAACGCTCATCTTGACGGGGCGACGCCAGTCTATGCCAGTGAGTTCCGGATGCGGTGCAAGGATGGCTCGTGGAAATGGATCCTCGCGCGCGGCATGGTAACGGCGCGGGACCGCAAAGGGCGGCCTCTACGCGCCATCGGCACGCATCAGGACATCTCGGCACGCAAGGCGTCCGATGAGCGCGAGGCGCGCTACGTGAGAGCGATCCGTGGCACCAACGACGGTCTCTGGGATTGGTGCATCCCCACGCGCGAGCTTTTCCTCTCGCCGCGCTGGAAGGAGATGCTCGGCTTCAAGGATGACGAATTGCCGAATCATGAAGACACCTTTTTCGGGCTCGTGCATCCCGACGACGTGGAGCGCATGCAGGAGGCCCTCCAGGCTCATCTCGAGCAGCACGAGCCCTATGACATTGAGTTACGGCTCCGCACCAAGAGCGGCGGCTACCGTTGGGTGCATTCGCGCGGCGAGGTGGAATGGAATGAGAAAAACGAGGCCACGCACATGGCCGGTACCATCTCAGACATCACCGAGCGCAAGCATGTGCAGGAGCGCTACGCCCGCGAGCAGGAGTTCAACAAGGCTCTCGTCTCTCACACCTCCGCGCTCATCGTCGTGCTCGATGACGAGTCGCGCGTCGAGCATGTGAACCCGGCTTTTACCAAGCAGTTGGGCTACGAACTGGACGAGATCGCGCACAAGCCGCTCTGGGAGTCCGGCTTGATGAGCGCCGCCGAGATTCCACGTGCCAAGGAGCGCTACAGACGGCTATCGCTGGGAGAGGACATGCTGCCCGTCGAGTTGCGGCTCCGGGCCAAGGGTGGAGAGTGGCACATTCTCGAGCTACAGCCTACCGCCACCCGACACGCTGACGGCTCCGTGGACCGCATCATCCTCACCTTCACGGACATGACGGAAAGAACCCGTCTCCAGCATGAGGTGCTCAGGATATCTGAGCAAGAGCAGGCCAACATCGGACACAACTTGCATGATGGCGTGGGCCAGACCATGACCGGCATCGCCACCATGCTTGAGTTTTTGGAATCAAGCCTCGAAGGCGAGCCCAAGAAGCAGGCCGCGCGCATTCGCGAGTTGATGCAGCAGTCCGTCGCTGAAGTGCGACGCATGTCCCATGGCCTCTCGCCCCTGGCGATTCAGCAGAGAGGGCTCATCGGCGGGTTGCAACTGCTCGCGGAAACCGTCCGCACCAATTACCGCGCAGCGGCCACTTGCGAGATTGATCCCACCATCGTCATCGCCGATCCGGAGAAGGAGACGCACCTCTTCCGCATCGCCCAGGAGGCCGTCAACAACGCGCTGCGTCACGGCAGTGCCCGCAAGGTGCTCCTCTCACTCCAACGTGCGGGTGCCACTGAGTGTGAGCTGAAAATCAGCGACGATGGCACCGGCCTGAAGGCCAAGAGTGGAGGCAAGCAACCCGGCGTCGGTATCCGTGTGATGCAGTACCGCGCAAATCTCATCGGTGGCGAGATCCACGTCACCAACAGTCCCAGCGGCGGAGTGACCATTGCCTGCCGTTTCCCATGCCCGCGCCAGACTCCCAATACTAGGGGTGGCGCGCGGACGAAAAAAGCCACCGTCCCCGAGCCCGCCTGAATCAAAGCGCCGTTCGGTCCGCGGGTCGTCCTCCATCAGGCCTCAGCGCTTCGATTTCTTCAATGCCTTCCAGTTGGGCACCCAGTCCGCCGACTCCGTGCGCGCCGTCTGCAAATAAGCGCCCACCTTCTCCGCGATCTCCGGTTGTTGCGCGGCGACATCCGTCTTCTCCGCGACGTCGGTTTCTTGATCAAACAACGCCACCGTCGCGGTCGGCCCACCTGAGCGGATGCCCTTCCACCGGCCTTGATACAGCGCCGCCTGCTTGAAGCCGCCTTCGTGAAACTCCCAGTAGAGAAACTCATGCTGCGCCTGTTTTCCCACGCCCGTCAGCGTCGGCACGAAGCTGATCGAGTCGATCTGCGCCGGTGGTTTTGCCTCAGCCAACTCGGCTGCGGTTCCCATCCAATCCACAAAACCGGCGGCGTGGTCCGACACCGCGCCCGCCTTCACTCGCCCCGGCCACCACGCGATGAATGGCACACGGATGCCGCCGTCCGTCAGGCTGCGCTTGATGCCGGTGAACGGCCCAGCCGGATTGAAGCGCGAGAGATCGTGGTTGCTCTCATTGTGCGGCCCGTTGTCACTCGTGAAGATGACCAGCGTGTTCTGGTCGAGGCCGAGTTGCTTCAATTCCTCCATCATGCGCCCCACATAACCATCGAGCCGCGTGATCATCGCCGCCTGCCCCTTGTCGGGCTTCGGCCAGTCCTTGTCTGCGTATGGCCCGTAGTCCGGCACCTCCGCTCCGTCACCCAGCGCCTTGGTGCGCTCGTTGTTCGCATGTGGCACCACCATGCTCCAGTAGAGAAAAAAGGGCGCGGCCTTGTTCTCCCTCACAAACTTCATTGCCTCCTCCGCGAACAGATCGTCCGCGTAATGCACGGGCGTCGTCGCATAGCCACCGCCCGCCTCGCCCACTGGCACGCACACGTTCGAGAGCGGCTCCTTGGTTTCATTCCTCCAAAGGAAATCCGGGAAGTGATTGTGCGCGTGATGCTGATTGAGAAAGCCAAAGAAATAATCAAAGCCCTGCCTGCGCGGCAGCCCGCTCTCGGCCGCGCCCACGTCACCCAGGCCCCACTTGCCGATCAGGGCCGTCTTGTAGCCAGCCTGTTGTAGCATCCTCGCCACCGTCGTGTCTTGCTCTGTCAGCGCCTGCGCCTTCGGATTCTTTGCTCCCGCATTCCCGCGCACGCGTGTGTGCCCATGATGCTGTCCCGTCATCAGCACGCTGCGCGATGGCGCACAGACCGTCGCCCCGGAATAGAAATGCGTGAAGCGCATCCCCTCCTTCGCCATCCGGTCCAGATTCGGAGTCTGGATCACCTTCTGCCCGTAGCAGCCCAGGTCGGCAAAGCCCAGATCGTCCGCCATGATCCAAATGAGATTGGGCCTCGCCGCCGACAGCAAGGAGCACGGCGTGAGGAGTGCGGCGAGGCAGAGGATGCGCTTCATCATAATGGCGGACAAATGCCCGCATAGCGCACGCCACGCCAGTGCAAAGACATTCAGCGGCGCAGTGTAGGCTGGGTCTGTGATTTGCCCGGAGCGAGTCACAGACTCGCGGTCCCAGGTGGGAAGCAAAAAAGCTTGGCGCGGCTCACGCAAACCTTTAGTCTCTCGGAAATCGCATGTCGCACTACCGCTGGCTGATCGAGCAAATTCCTGAGTGGGAGAAGTCCGGCTTGTTGCCGTCGGAGGTGGCGGGAAGGCTGCGGGCCTTTGCGGGAGAGAGGGAGAAGACGGAGACGGACGGCAAGGGGGAGTCGAAGGTGGCGCAGATCGTGATGGGTGTGCTCGGGGCGCTGCTGGTGGGCGCGGGATTGCTGGCGCTGATCGCGCACAACTGGGACCGGGTGCCGCGCGGCGTGCGGATCACGGGGAGCTTTGCAATCATGGCACTGGCGCAGGGGCTGGTGGCGTGGGTGATCCACAAGGGAACCGCCGCGCCGCGCTGGATCAAGGAGGCGGCGGGTTTGTTTGTCGTGCTGGCGGCGGGCGGATGTCTGGCGCTGGTGTCGCAGATCTACAACATGGGCGGTGACTGGCCGGATTTTCTTTTTGTCTGGCTGCTGCTGGTGATGCCGGTGATGTGGGCGCTGCGGGTGCATTCGTGCGCGTTGTTTCATCTGGTGTGCATCACGGTGTGGACGGCGAGCCGGATGGATGGCTGGGTGCTGCACCCGTGGCAGGACAGTCCGTGGCTGTATCCCGTGCTGCTGGCTGCGGCGCTGCCTTATTGGCCGGGACTCGAAAGGCCGGGGCCTGCGCTGCCGAATGCGGTGCGATGGACGGCGGCGGTGTCGGCCTTGGTGGGATTCTGCGCGCTGGCGAGCTACTCGATCCGACAGGCGAAGGGTGATGGCGAGCAGTGGCTCTTCATGCTGACCTTCGCCAATGTGGCGATGCTGCCGCTGTCGCGAGAGGGCGCCGATGAGCGTGCGTCGCGAAAGCCTCAGGTGATCCTGGGCGGGCTGGGGCTGCTGGTGATGGGGTTCATGTGCTCGACCGAATGGGGCGCGCGGGCGATGGTGACGGATTTGGACAAAGCTGCGAGCACGCCATGGACCTGGGTGCTGGTCGGGCTGCTGGTGGCCTTTGCGGTGGTGGCGATGCTGCGCCGCCGGTGGGCGGTAGTGGCGATCGGCTCGCTATCGCTGGTGCCGTTGCTATCGCTGGTGCCGTTGCTGTCGCTGGCGGCGCATCAATTCAATGCCAAGCCTGACTTATCATGGCCCTTCACGATCCATTTGTTTCTCATCGGGCTGGTGATGGTGCTGGCGGAGTTCTTCGGTGCAAAGGGTGCGCCGCGCTTCGGTGCGTTGTTGATCACCGTGCTGATCATCGTGCGGATGTCTGACAGCGAGCTGTCGCTGATCACGAAGTCGGTGGTGTTCATCGTGACCGGACTGGCGTTCATCGGCTTCAACATCGGGTGGTCGCGCTGGAAGAAAGCGAAGGAGGTGGCAGCGTGAACAAGAACATCGTGTGGATCGTCTTTGCCGTCGGCTGCCTGCTGCAGTGGGCCGCCCCGCTGATGCAGATCGGCGGGTATGAAAAGGTGATCGCGGAGGGTGCGCTGATGTCCTTCAAATGCGTGGCACCTGATCCGTATGACATGCTGCGTGGACGCTACCTCGCGGTGCGGGCGATGCCGGATACGTTCGACGTGGCGGAAGAGGGCAAGTTCAAGGGTGGCGAGATGGTGTATGCGCTGCTGGAGGCGGGTCCAGATGGGCTGGTGACGATCAAGAACCTCACGCGCGAGTCGCCTGCAACGGGCCCTTTTGTGAAGGTGAAGTGCGGGTATTCGTACGGGAAGAGCGTTCGCATCGAGTGGCCCTTTGATCGCTTTTACCTCAATGAGAAGACCGCGCCGAAGGCTGATGAGTGGTATCGCAAGAACGTGCGGGGGGCGAGTGCTGTGACCGCTGAGGTGCGTGTGCTGAATGGCAAGGCGGTGCTGGTGGATCTGAAGCTCGAAGGGAAATCCTTCAAACAGATCCTCTCCGAGATGCCGGATGTGAAGTAGGCGCGATCTCCGCTCCGCCGCAATTAGCGGATGATTTCGCGCGGTCCTGTCGTTGGTTGCAGACGCATGACCGACATCACCCAACTCATCGAGAGCGGCAGTGCCCATGTTTGGCTCTACATCCCGGTCGCCATTCTGCTCGGCGCGCTGCACGGATTGGAGCCCGGACACTCGAAGACGATGATGGCGGCATTCATCATCGCCATTCGTGGGACGATCTGGCAGGCGGTGCTGCTTGGGCTCTCGGCGGCGATCTCGCACTCGCTTCTCATCTGGCTGCTCGCGGCGCTGGCGCTGAACTATGGCGGCCAATGGAATGCCGAGAGCACGGAGCCGTATTTTCACATCATCTCGGCCTTGATGATCTTCGGTCTTGCGGTGTGGATGTTCATCCGCACGCGGCGTGAAGTGGCTGAGGCGCATGAACATGCACACGGCCACAGCCACGGTGGTCACTCGCACGATCACGGAGATCACCATCACGAGCATCATCACGCACCAGTGCCAAAGATCGAAACGCCTTTGAGTGCTAAGGATGACGAGCACAATCCGTGGCGGGACACGACGCACTCGCACGCCAGTCCCGCTTCTCCAACGCTGGTGCGCGCTGGAGAAACCATGACACTCGGTGGTTTGATTCTGCCTGCTGGCATGTCGCCGGGAGCTTCGAGCGGCAGCCAGATCGTGACGGCGAGCGCTCCTGCGCCTCGATCCATGCGCCAGGGGCCGCATGGCGGGATGTTGCTCGATACTGGCCACGGCTGGTTGGAGGTTTCCATCTTCGAGACAAACGTGCCGCCGCGATTCCGCATCTACCCGTGCAAATCATCCGGCGATCCTGTGCCGCTGCCGAAGGGCACGCAGCTCGGCATCGAGACGGCGAGGATCGACGGCAGCACGCAGAAGTTTGTGTTTGAAGCGCGCGACACGTTCTGGGAAGCCACGAGCGAACTACCGGAGCCGCACGAGTTTCTCGCCGTCGTCAGCCTCGGTCACAGCGATCACGCGCACACCTACCGCCTGCGCTTTACCGAGGATCATCATGGCCACAGCCACGCGCCAGTCGCCGTGGAGGAGCCCGAGGAAGATGGCATCGAGTATCAGGACGCCCATGAGCGCGCCCATGCGCAGGACATCGCGAAGCGTTTTGCCAATCGCGCGGTGACCACGCCGCAGATCGTTCTCTTTGGCATCACCGGCGGGCTGATGCCGTGTCCGGCGGCGTTCACGATCTTGCTCGTATGTCTCCAGATCAAAAAAGTGGTGCTCGGGTTTGCGCTGGTCGCCGCCTTCAGTTTCGGCCTCGCGCTGACGATGGTGGTCGTCGGTGCCCTCGCCGCCTGGAGCGTGCATCACGCGGAGCGAAGGTTCAGCGGCTTCGGCGAGTGGATGCGGCGCGCGCCTTACATCTCATGCGTGCTGCTGGTGTTGCTCGCGGCATTCATGTTCTGGCAGGGATGGAGTGGGTTGAATGGGCACGGGCATGGTCATGTGCATTGAGAGCGGGTCATCAGTTCTACCGAACGGGATCGCCGCTGGTCAAACCGCCGCCATCAGCCTGTCGAACAACCGATCCACTTTCTCCCTCACCTCCGGCGTCAGGTGATAGCCGACGGGGCCGCGCACGAAGGTGTTCTCGAAGATGCCTTGCTTCACGAGCAGATGCTTCTCGACGGCTAGATAGGCATCAAGGGTGGTTTGCAGTCCGACCAACTCTGCAAGCGGCTCGTGGATGCGGCGTGCGTCATCGAGCCTGCCGTCTTGTAGCGCGCGCCACAGCGGAACCAGCGCGCGGATCAAATCAGCACCGGGCATGGTGCCAGCGATGCCGTGTTGGAATGAATCAACGAGCGCGACTCCACCGCTGCCTTCATAGACGATGGCGCGTCCTTTTGTAACGGCGCGCAACTCGGCCAACCGCTCCACCAGCGGAGGCGCCTCGGGTTTGTAGAGACAGCGAGCCTCACCAAACTCATCTAGCAAGCGCGCCTGCATGGCGATGCTCATCGGCCGGCCGACGTAGCTGCTCGCGTCCTGCACAACAACCGGAATCTCGATGGCACTCAACAGTCGGCGGTAGTAGCCGAGCAGTTCGCCTTCATCCAAAGCCACGCACACCGGCGGGATGGCCATCACTGCCGTCGCACCCGCCGCCTCGGCATGACGTGCCAGATGCTCGGTGACCAAGCTCGACTCCGCACCCACGCTGACGACGCTGGTGCCACGGCCTTGGGCGAGCTTGCAGATGGTGTCCGCCATTTCTTTTCTCTCTTCCGTTGAGAGCCGCAGCGTCTCGGAGACCATCGCCATTACGATGCCATCCGAACCGGAGGCGAAGAGCCAGTCGATCTCGTGCTCCAGCGTGCCGAAGTCGATGGTTTCATCGGTGTGATAGGGCGTCTGGAAAACGGGCAGGACGCCGCGCAGTTGGAAAGTGGACAGGTTCATGGTTGGATTCGTTTCAGCGGGAGACGCGGCGCAGCACGGAGTTGGCCGCATTGAAGCCGCACATGCCATGCACGCCTCCTGCGGGTGGAGTGGAGGCGGAGCAGATGAACAATTTGGGATTCGGCGTGGTGTAGGGATTCAGTCGCACGACGGGGCGAGTGATGAGCTGCGTGAGATCAGCCATGCCGCCCACGATGTCGCCGCCGATGTAGTTCATGTTGTAGGCCTCGACCTGCGGGCAGTTCATCGTGTGGCGTGCGAGGATGACATCGCGGAAGCCGGGCGCGAAGCGCTCGATCTGCGCGTTGATGCGCGCTTCCATGTCGGCGGTGGAACCGCTGGGCACATGGCAGTAGGCCCAGAGCGTGTGCTTGCCGGCGGGCGCGCGCGTCGGATCGGCGAGCGACTGCTGCCCGACGAGAACGAAAGGCCTCTCGCTGTGCCGACCTTCAAAGGCATCGCGCTCCGACGCGGCGACTTCGGCGAGCGTGCCGCCGACGTGAACGGTGCCAGCCTTGCGGCACGCCTCGTTTGTCCACGGCACCGGGCCGCTGAGCGCGTAATCGATCTTGAAGATGCCAGGACCGTGGCGGTAGGCGTCGAGGCGCTTGCGGAAGTTTGACGGCAGTTCACCTCCTGCGATGCGCGACAGCACGCTTGGCGAGGTGTCGAACAAATAGGCGCGTGCGGGTGGCAGTTCGCTCATCGTTTTGACCGGCCAGCCGCACACGATCTCGCCATCGAGCTTTTGCAAAACAGCCGCCAGTGCGTTGGCGATGCTTTGTGATCCGCCCTCCGCCACCGGCCAGCCGACGGCGTGCGCGCTCAATTGAAGCAGCACACCGATGGCGGACGTGAAGAGCTGAGTCAGAGGCAGTACGCAATGCGCGGCATTGCCCGCGAACAGTGCGCGGGCTTCGTCGGCCTTGAAGAGCGTCTTTGCCAGCAGCTCCGCAGGCATCGCAGCGGGCAGACCGAAGCGCGTCATGAGAAGCGGGTGCTTCGGGAAGGCGATGGGTGTGAAGATGGATGGGTAGAGCTTGGTCGCGTTCTCGACGAGTGAGGCAAACAAGCGGCGATAGTTTTTTCCATCCGCACCGAGGCCTTCTGCCGTGGCATCCAGCGAGCGATGCAACACAGCCGCGCGTCCGCCATCCAGCGGATGCGCGAGTGGAATCTCGGGATGAATCCACCGCAATCCATGCTCCTCAAGCTTCAGTGATTGGAACAAGGGCGACGCGATTGCCGTGGGATGCACGGCAGAGCAGACATCGTGATGGAAACCGGGCAGCGTGAGTTCCTTCGTCCGCATCCCGCCGCCGATGGAATCCGAAGCCTCGACGACCAGCGTCTTCCAGCCCTCCTTCGCCAAAGTGATCGCCGCGCCGAGGCCGTTCGGGCCAGAGCCGATGATCACGGCGTCGTATTCGGTGCGGAGGGTGTCGGGCATCGGCATCACTCTAGTGGAGCGACGCCGAGGCACAAGCTCAGCGCTTCACCTCGCGGGGCTTTTTGGTCATGAGCTTCTCGACGGTGGACTCGGTCACGTCAAAGCTGCTCCTGACGATGCTTTGGCACATGGCCTGCACTGCGATGTAGGCGAACACGCCGCCAATGATCCCTTTCCACGAGCCCGTCTGACGCACGGATGCGGATGTCGAATCATCACCGATGATCCACGGACCTAGAAGGCACGTCACGATCACCGCCGCCGCTAGCGCCACTCCTTGGCTGACCCAGAAGACCTTGTTTTGCACCATATCGCGGCGGTTCGCGTAAACGTAGGCCGGAATCCATGAGCCGAGCAGGCACACGAAAAATACCGAGGCGGACAACTGGGTGGGCTCGTGATTCCCCGACCAATAGAGGAGCCCGCCGATCAGTGCGTAACTCACCACCAACCATGCTGGGGCAGGTATCTTCGAGAGAGCGGCCTTCATGGGTGAGAGTGTGATATGAAGCCTTGTCGATGACAAGACTGTATTTTCTTTTCGCATGGGCTGTGCTTTGGCCGTCGTGCCCACACTTTCGCAATTCGGGAGATGCAAGCGAGGGACGGGGTGGGTTAAGGTTTGCCGATGTCCCTTTCCTCCATCTTCTCGCCACGCTCCATCGCCGTCATCGGCGCTTCTGATCGCGCTGGCAGCGTGTCGCGATCCGTGATGGAGAATCTCGCCACGTTTCCCGGCAAGGTGTTCCCGGTGAATCCAAAACGCGCGGAGGTGATGGGGCGGCGCGCATTTCCGTCGCTGCGCGGGATCGGCGAGCCGGTTGAACTCGCGGTGATCATCACTCCGGCGACCACGGTGCCTGGGATCATTGCCGAATGCGTTTCGGTGGGAGTCAAAGGGGTCGTGATCATCTCGGCTGGGTTCAAGGAGACGGGCACGGAGGGCGTAGCGCTGGAGCAGCAGATTCTTGCCGAGGCGCGGCGCAATGGGCTGCGCATCATCGGTCCGAACTGCCTCGGCGTGATGGTGCCGCACGCGGGATTGAACGCGACCTTTGCCACGCAGATGGCGGGGGCGGGGAAGGTGGCGTTTCTCAGCCAGAGCGGGGCGCTTTGCACGGCGATCCTTGATCTGAGCCTGCGGGAAAATGTCGGCTTCAGCGCGTTCGTGTCGGTTGGCTCGATGCTTGATGTGGGCTGGGGCGATCTGATTCGGCACTTTGGCGATGACCCGGAGACGCACAGCATCGTGATCTACATGGAGTCAGTGGGCGATGCGCAGTCGTTCCTCTGCGCCGCGCGCGAGGTGGCGGCGCACAAGCCCATCGTGGTGATCAAGGTGGGCCGCACGCAGGCAGCCGCGAAAGCAGCCGCGTCTCACACAGGTGCGATGACGGGCAGCGATGCCGTGCTCGATGCCGCGCTGCGTCAGGTGGGCGTGCTGCGCGTGGATACAGTCGAGGAGCTGTTCGATGTGGCGGAGGTGCTCTCCAAGCAGCCGCTGCCTCGCGGTCCGCGACTCGCGATCGTGACGAATGCCGGCGGTCCCGGCGCGCTGGCCGTGGATTCACTGGTCGGTCATGGCGGAGAAGTGGCGGAGTTGAGTGCCGAGACGCTTGCCCAACTCGATCAACTCCTGCCGCCTCACTGGAGCCACGGCGATCCGGTGGATGTTCTGGGCGATGCGGATGCAGAGCGATTTGCCAGCGCGCTGCGAATTGTCTCGACCGATGTGAACGTCGATGGCCTCCTCGCCGTGCTGACGCCGCAGGCCATGACGGACCCGACGGCGGTGGCGGCGAAGATTGCGCCGCTGGCAGGTGAAATCGGCAAGCCGCTGCTCTGCTCATGGATGGGCGGCAATGCCGTGCGCGATGGACGCAGGATCATGAATGCGGCGAGGATTCCGACGCACGACTATCCCGACGAGGCCGCGCGCGCCTTTGTCTCCATGTGGGAGCGCAAGCGGCGTCTCGAATGGCTGGCGGACACGAACCGTGCCGCCGGACGATGCGCCGCCGCCGTTTTGCCGCACGAAGCCGCAGGGGTCATCGCCACTGCGCGCGCAGCCGGGCGGACGTTGCTGGCGGAGACGGAAGCGAAGGCGGTTTTCGAAGCGTGTGGCATTCCTGTGGTGCAGACGTTCATCGCGGAATCCGAGGAGGAGGCGGTCGCGCGTGCGGAGCAGGTTGGCTATCCGGTCGTGGTGAAGCTTCACTCGCACACGCTCACGCACAAAAGCGATGTGGGTGGTGTGCGGCTGAATCTGACTTCCGCCGAGGCCGTGCGACTCGCGTGGCGGGACATGGCTTCCGCTCTTCTGCCGTCTGACTTTGGTGGCGTGAGCGTGCAGAAGATGATTCGCGGCAAGGGGCTGGAGTTGATCCTCGGTGCCACGACTGACCCGCAATTCGGCCCCGTGCTCTTGTTTGGTGCTGGAGGCACGCTGGTCGAGGTGTTTCAAGATCGCGCGCTCATCCTGCCGCCGGTCACGCGCGAGATCGCGCTGCGCTGGATCGCCGAGACAAAGATCTACAAGGCCCTGCTCGGCGTGCGCGGACAGCGCGCCGTCGATCTCGATGCGCTGGCGGATGTGCTGGTGCGCTTCAGCGACATGATCCTGGCCGAGCCGTCGATCGTCGAGGCCGACATCAATCCGCTGCTGGCGACGGCTGACGGCATCGTGGCGCTCGACGCGAGGATCGTTCTGCGGCAGAGCAGCGGAACTCGGACACTGCTTTAGCGACACTGAGATGGGTAGGCGGCTCTACGTCGGTCGTTTCGGTGATGCCGGTCACGTTATGACGCGCATCGTGCTGAAACTGGACGAGTTCATCACGCGGGAGTGAGATGACTCACGGTAGGGCGCTTGCTCCCGCAAGCGCCGCGAAGCCCGCCGACGGCGCGTTGTTGACGCGAGCTAAGCACTTGTTGGGATGAACTGAACAAGTGTTGGGGCGAGCCAAGCACTTGTTGGCCTGAGCTGAGCAAGTGTTGGGGTGAGCCAAGCACTTGTCGGCCTGAGCTGAGCAAGTGTTGGGACGAGCCAAGCACTTGTTGGCCTGAGCTGAGCAAGTGTTGGGATGAGCCAAGCACTTGTTTACCTGAGCTGAACAAGTGTTGGGATGAGCCAAGCACCTGTTGGCCTGAGCTGAGCAAGTGTTGGGACGAGCCAAGCACCTGTTGGCCTGAGCTGAGCAAGTGTTGGGACGAGCCAAGCACTTGTTGCCCTGAGCTGAGCAAGTGTTGGGACGAACCAAGCACTTGTTGGCCTGAGCTGAGCAAGTGTTGGGACGAGCCAAACACTTGTTGACCTGAGCTGAACACTTGTTTTCCTGACCAAAACAACGACCAAAACCAAGCCGAGAAGTATTTGTCAGCGGAGCCCGCTGCCTCCAGCATCCGCTGAGCGGGTGCCAGTTATGAATGAACTGGTTCCCATTCCCCTTTTCCACATCATGATGAAGCTTGCCTGCATCACCGCCTTGGTCGGATTTGCATCTGTGAACCTAAGCCACGCTGACATTGGCGACGACATACGCCTGCCTTGGGTTACGGCTTCCGCGAACGGCCGGTTCCTTTTCAAGATGGTGGCGGTTAAGGTGAGTGTCAAAACGGGAAAAGTGATCGAGAACTTCAAGCCCTACGGAGTGGCCTATGAGATCAATAGCGAAGGAGATTTCGAAGAGATATGGCGGGTAGAAGGCTGGCACGCCTCGGAAGGCTATTTGGCGGATGATGGACAACACTTCGCGCGGATCGGGACTTGGCCCGTAGATCAACAAGGCCACACCGACCTCCTCATCGCCTTTTACGATCGCGGCAAGCTTCTGAAAGAGTATCGGGTCGGGGATCTCATCAAGAAACCCGAACTCCTGGAGAACTCCGTGAGTCACTATCAATGGCGTCCCGAGATCCAGACCAAACCAAACGGACTGGTGGGTGACAAAGCCTTTCACCTCGTACTGATCGACAAGACGACTTACCATTTCGACATCACAACCGGCAACATTTTGGAGACCGGCATTGATACCGGGGCGCGAAGCCGGGCGGAAATCTGGGAGCAGGAAAAGGCGGCCGACCAGAAGGAAGGACAGGGCATGTACGATCGAAGCGAGTTCCGCAAGGCCTATGATGAGCACTTCGTCATCCTAAAGCCACAAGCGGTGCGAGGTTGGGTGTCGGGCACTCATATTGACGGTGCTCAATGGCGGGCAGACTTCCGGATCAAGAAGAAGTATCCCGTCAGTTGCGAAGTGGAGACGGTGTTCCCGGTGGCCGACGACGGGAAGGTCAAGACTTCCGTCACACCCCAGGAGATTGAATTGTCTCTCGACAAAGCGTTCGCTCATCCATTCATCCAGAAGAAGCTTGCCACAGGCACTGTCCAGCGCGTGCGCCTGTTGATCACCGATGATCGCCTTCACCAAGATACCGAAACTATTCGTGGGCACCTCAAATCGCTGACTGGCACAGAACCAGAGAAAAATGACATTTTGCGCCCTTGGGCTGATGTGATCATCCAGGAGAAGGATGTTCATCTCAGCACGTCCGTTTACCTCAATACTGAAACAGGGGACGTGATCTACGAGAAGGAGTCTAACCAGCCGAATTTCCCTTTGGATCCCTTCGCATCGAAGCCCCCGGAATTGGTTTTCCTAGATGGCACAGGGCGACCGAAATAGAGGAGCCGCTAAAGGCATCGGCGGCAGGATCTGAATGCCGCCGGAAGTCTCTGCCGCCTCAAGCACCAGCGCGCGCGTTGTGCTGAACATGGACGAGTTCATCACGCGGGAGTGAGGTGTCCGGTTTCGATGGAGTTCGGACGTGTGTGCCCGATGTGCAAAAACACATCGCTCGGCCCGTTGTAGGAGCGTGAATCGCTTGGCGAGACCTTTGGCTTGTTGGCTTGTTTGCGCCTCGGCTGCTTTTGCTGCTGGGGGCGGTGTGCCGTCGACGGATCATTGGTCGCTGAAGCCGTTTGGCATTCAACCCTTGCCGGTGGTGAAGCAGACCGACTGGCCCCGTGGTCGGGTGGATCATTTTATCCTGGCTCGGCTGGAGAAGGAAAATCTCAAGCCGAGCAGTGACGCGGAGCCGCTGACCTTGCTGCGGCGGGTGTACTTTGATCTGATCGGCCTGCCGCCGCCGGTGGAGGTGCAGCAGCGGTTTTCCATCGACCAACTGCCATCCACCATCGACCAACTGCTCGCCTCGCCAGAGTTCGGCGTGCGCTGGGGGCGGCACTGGCTGGATGTGGCGCGCTACGCGGAAACGAGTGGGAACACGCGCAACATGGCCTATGTGCTGGCTTGGCGTTACCGGAACTATGTGGTGCGGGCCTTCAATCGAGACACGCCGTTTGATGAGTTCATCCGCGAGCAGATCGCGGGTGATTTGCTGCCGCCTGCGGGTGATCCAGCGCGGCGGGATGATCAACTGCTAGCCACGGGTTTTCTCAATGTGGGCGTGAAGTCGCTGGGCGAGCAGGACAAGGATCTCTACGACATGAACGTGGCGGATGATCAGATCGACGCGACGTGCCACGCCTTCCTGGCGTTGAGCGCCAACTGCGCGCGCTGCCACGATCACAAATTTGATCCGATCCCAACGACGGACTACCACGCGCTGGCGGGCATCTTCCGCAGCACGCAGAATCTGTCGGGCGTGCAGACGAACAACGTAACGAAGGAGGCGGACGCGATGCCGCTGGGCCGCGACGGCATGGCGCGTCTGGAGTCGGTGAAGCAGCACGAGAAAGACCTCGCCGCGATGCAGAAGGATTATGTGGAGGTGGCGAAGAAGCGGGGCGTGATGCGCGATGAACTGATCAAGGCGGGCTTTGATCCAGCCAAGAAGCCAGCAGCCATGCCGAAGGAAATAGCGGACAAGATGTCGGCGCTGGGCACGCTGGAGCAGGACGTGAGCGTCTGGCAGAAGAAGCTGGCTGAGAAGCAGAAGAGCGCTCCAGTGCCGCCGGCTCTTGGGATGTCGGTGCGGGAAGGGGAGACGCCGATCGACTGCCCGGTGTATGACAAAGGCGAGATCAAGAAGCCCCTCGCGCCCGTGAAGCGCGGGGCGCTGTCGGCCATCCCGGTGAAGCTGGCTCCAATCGGGCCGAAGGAGAGCGGACGTCGGCAGCTAGCGGACTGGATCGCGAGCCCACAGAATCCGCTGACCGCGCGCGTGATCGTGAACCGCGTCTGGCAGCATGTGTTTGGCCGTGGTCTGGTCGATTCGCCGGATGACTTCGGGAAAATGGGCGTGAAGCCGAGCCATCCCGAGTTGCTCGATGATCTGGCCGCGCGGTTTGTGAGCGACGGATGGCGGGTGAAGGCGCTGATTCGGGAGCTGATGCTGAGCCGGACTTATCAGATGAACAGTGGGGGGAAGACGAATGACGAATGGCGAATGACGAATGCAGAAGCTCGGAATCCAGGAGGGGTTGATCCAGTGAATGTGCTGCTCTGGCGGGCGAATCGGAAGCGGCTCGAAGCGGAGCCGCTGCGCGACACCATTCTCCAGCTTGGCGGTGTGCTCGATCTCACGCCGCGTGAGGGATCGCCGATCGCGGACAAGGCAAAGGACATCACGCCGCAGGGTCGGGAGGTGGGGCGGAAGCATTTTCTCAATGATCTGACGGACGACACGACGCACCGCAGCATCTACCTGCCGATTGTTCGCGGCGCACAGTTGCCGATGATGCAGTGCTTCAATGCGGCCGATCCAGGGCAGGTGATCGGCGCGCGCTCGGCGAGCATCGCGCCAGTGCAATCGCTCCTGCTGATGAACAGCGATCAGGTGATGGCGCAGGCTGAGCGGTTCGCGAAACGGGTGGCCGGGCCGAACCTCGATGCGCGCGTCGCGCTCATTTGGAGAATGGCCTGCGGTCGTGAGCCAACCGCTCAGGAGATGGAGACCATGCGTGGCTTTGTCACGGCTGCGGGCGATACCCCGGAGGGCTGGGCGCAGCTCTGCCATGCGGTGATGCAAAGCGGTGAGTTCCAGACCGTTTACTGACGCGATGATGCACCCCGGACTGACACGCCGCCATCTGCTCAGCGCTTCGAGCGCGGGGTTCGGCATGTTGGCGTTCAAGGGGCTGTTTGGCAGCGTGGTGAATCCCTTGGTGCCGCGCGGCACTCATTTTCCGGCACGGGCAAAGCGGGTGATCTTCCTTTTCATGCAGGGCGGGCCGTCGCAGGTGGACACCTTTGATTTCAAGCCGGCGCTGACGAAGCAGCATGGAAAGCCGGTGGCAAAGGACAGTCCGACGGTGTTTTACCAGTCGCCCTGGGAGTTCAAGCCGCGCGGGCAGAGCGGGATGTTGGTTTCCGATCTGCTGCCGAACATCGCGCGCCATGCGGACGACCTGTGCGTGATCAATTCGATGCACACGGATCACAATGCGCATCCGCAGGCGATCCTGCAGATGAACACGGGCAGCTTTGCCTTCACGCGGCCGAGCGTGGGTGCGTGGTGCGTGTATGGGCTGGGCACGGAGAATCAAAACCTCCCCGGTTTCATCACGATCAATCCGGCGTTCAGCGGTGGCGGACCGGTGAAGTACGGGAGCGCGTTCCTGCCTTCGGTTTGCGCGGGCACGCCGATCGGTCAGGATGGCGGTGCTAGCGCCAGCGCCCCTGCGACACCGCTGAAGGACATCCAGCTTCCGTTCATGAAGAACTCGCGGATGGATGTGCAGGCACAGAGGCGGCAGTTGGATTTCGTGCAGTCGCTCAACCGGCAAAAACTGGCGCAGGATGGAAGCAACGAGGCGCTGGAGGGCCTGATCACATCAGCCGAACTGGCTTTCAACATGCAGCGCGAGATGCCGGACGTGATGAACCTGAACAAGGAGAGTGCGGCGACGCAGCAGATGTACGGCATCGGTGACGGGAAGCCCACGGATCAGATCGGCCGCGCTTGCCTGATGGCGCGGCGCTTTGCCGAGGCGGGGGTGCGCTTCATTCAGGTGAATCACGAGTTTTGGGACGATCACAGCGACATCTTCACGGGACATCCGAAACATGCTCTGGAGACAGACCAGCCGGTGGCGGCACTGCTGACGGATTTGAAGCAGCGCGGGCTGCTCGAAGACACGCTGGTGCTCTGGGGCGGAGAGTTTGGCCGTCCGCCGTTGCTGAATAAGAACAAGGGGCGCGACCATAACAACGTCGGCTTCACCATGTGGATGGCGGGCGGCGGCGCGAAGCCTGGCATTCGCTACGGCAACACGGATGAAACCGGTGCACGAGCCGAGCAGGACAAGGTTCATCTTCACGACCTGCACGCCACCATGCTGCATTTGCTCGGCTTGAATCACGAAAAGCTCACCTACCGCTATGCGGGCCGCGATTTCCGGCTGACGGATGTGTACGGCGAAGTGAAGCCTGGCCTCTTCGCATAGCGCCTTGTACTCTGAATCGCCCACGGCCAATTGGGTGAGGCCGCGAAGAAGGCGTCTGGTCCCACTTGGGGGTCTCATTGCCAGCGGGCAGTGAACTGTTAATCAGTCCTGATTAAAGTTTCTCCCGACTATAGAAGAAAGGCTGTGTTGTAAATTTGACATATAATTGTCATAATTTACATTTTCCTCACAAATTAGACAATTTGGAACCGGAGTCCTTTGCCGCAACTGATGCAGTTTCATTTACAACCTCCAACCAACCGGGTGCCACTCGATCGTCAAAGATCGAGCCTTTGCGCACCGGTTTCCGTGCTAGCGCGGCTCGGAACGTGGGTGTCGGGAATGGTGTGTGGTGTCATTCTCGCGGGAAGCGCTCAAGCGGCATTCGACATCAGCCTGACTCCTGATGGAAGCACCATTGTGGATGCCGGGCAGTTCCGAGGAGTCAACGTGGCCTACTCTTGGTCGAGTTTGACGCAGAACCTGTCGAACGGGCAGATTGTCATCGACCTCCCCGCCACTCTGGACGCCAACAACACATCTGACGTGCAGGTTTACGGTTCAGCTCATACCACGTCGGCGGTCTATACACCGGCCACTCGCAAGGTGACTTTTACCTTCGTCAACCCGCTGCCGGCGGGATCATCGGGAACGGTTCAGTTCTTCGTTCGATTCCCCACAAACGCGGCTGATGGAACGCTGGCGCTTATCAATGGCACCTCCAGTGGAACAGGGCAGCCGAATGGCACAGGCTCCGTGACTCTGGAGGCGAATGCCGTTCCGCTGGCGACCGACCTACGGATTTCAAAGTCGGCTAACATTTACCCGATGCTGGGGCAGGAGATGACGTACACGATCGCGGTCGCAAACTACGGAACCACAGACTACCTCAACCCAGTCGTCGTCGATCAGCTTCCGGCGGGCACCGTTTACGTCAGTTCAAATCCAGTCGGTGCCTACAACGGCGGCAGCAACACGGTGCAGTGGACAAACTCGACCCTCACTCCCGGCAACACGCATTACTACAATGTCACCGTGCGCTATGATGGGCCGACTTTCTCGGTCGGCCAGTGGGTGAACAATGTGGCCACAGCCACGGGGACGGACTCGCTCTCCGCACCTGTGAATCTGACCACGAACACCTCCGTGCAGATTGTCGCGCCCAACCCGGCTGCGGGAATCGACAAATGGGACTCGGTCGATCCAGCGAGCCTCCGGGGCAATTTCCAGTACTACTTCCGGGTCACAAATCAGGGGAATGTGCCGCTCACGGACTACACCTTCACGGACGATCTGCCCAAGGAGTTCATCCCCGCCTACATTTATCCTGGCAGCGACGATAACGGCACCTTCGCATCCACGATCAATGTCTGGTACAAGACCACGGCAAACGCCGCTTGGCAGTTGCTGCCGGGATCGCCGTTTATCACGAATCCTGGGGATGATCCCGGTGTGGCGGTCGACTCACTGGGGCTCGCTCCTGGCGAAGTCATCTCTTCCCTCAAGTACGAGTTCGCATCCGTGCCGGTGGGTTACGACGCTGATTGGAGGCCTCGTGTGGTGGGTACGATGGGCGACCGCGTCACAGGGTTCGACCGAGTCGGTGCAGTCATCACCCCCTTGCCGAAGACGATCAGCAACACCTACGACGTCACGTATGTTCACAACGGCACGACTTACACAGGCTCGGACACCGAAACGACGGAGATCATGGGAGCCTCCCCGATGCCCACGTTCTCGATCTACGATGCCGTCCCTTCGTCCTACATCCCTTTGCAGGAAATCAAATGGACCCTGCGAATGGAAAACGACTGGGGTGGCTCCGAGCCGTTGATCACTCCCGTCTATGGCACCCTGTTGCCAGCGTCGCTGGAGTATGTCCCGGGATCGGTCCTCGTGACCGAGGGCCCGCTCTCCGCGCCCGCAGTCACGGTGACGAACAATTACAACGGCACGGGCCGCCAGTTGGTGAAGTTTTCCTTTGCCGAAAATCATCCGGTCGCGTGGACGGAGATCAGCGGCATGACGGATGACTGGGCGGTGTACATGGATTTCAAGACGCGGGTGAAGGCGGGTGCCCCCGCTGGTTCAGCCGAAGTCGAGTATCATCTCTTGAGCACCGGAAACCTCCTCGTGAACGGTGACCTCGCGCAGGCCACCCGCACGGACACGAATGACCTTGATGGGGACGCAAATAGCACCGAGACGTTCCTCACTTCCAACGGCGGCGACTTCAGCGTCAGCACCAGCACAGCCATTGACTCCGTGCTTTGGGTGAAAGGGCAGCTAGACGCGGACTTCAATCGCTACCCTGATGCAGGCTTCTCGCTTCCTAGCGGAACGATGCAGTACAAGCTCATCGTTTCGAATCCAGGCAACATCCCGCTCACGGGCATCCGCATCATGGACATCCTTCCGCACGTCGGCGACGTGGGCGTTGTTCTGCACTCCCAATCTCGCGGGTCCGACTTTGGCTTGACGCTCACGAGCACGGTCACCGCACCGCCGGGTGTGACGGTGAATTACAGCACCGCCACCAATCCCGTGCGCACCGACTTGGACGCCACGCTCTCCAGTCCTTCGGGCGCGGTGAGTGGTTCGTTCTCGACCACTCCGCCCGCGCCGCTATCAAACACCAAGGCACTGCTGT
>Ga0075163_10003695_pt1 | contig 20569 bp, 15 predicted proteins | sample JI1023141ADNA_FD_71478 | JGI IMG/M metagenome (GOLD analysis project Ga0075163, IMG submission 71478) | Wastewater effluent complex algal communities from Wisconsin, to seasonally profile nutrient transformation and Carbon sequestration -... | ecosystem: Engineered > WWTP > Effluent > Algae... | reverse complement strand
CGCACGGAGGACGAGGGCCGCTGAAATGGGACGCAGGCGGGGGGGTCCCCGTCGAGCGCGCACAGGCAGCGCTGTGCCCCACACATCGCGATCGCCCCCGAGCCCCGCATCACAACACCCGGCTGATTGGCGCTGCCGAGCACGGTCGATGGGGAGGCACCGCCGTCGCGCGGGACCCATCTTCGCGGCCCCCGTCCTCCGGCCCATCCGCCCGCGCCCCGCCCCCACATCGAAGCCAACACGGCAAAACAAAGGGACCTGTCCTCGCGGACAGATCCCAATATTTGTTTGCGAACGGGGCGCTCAGAAATCGAAGCCGAAGCTGACGCCCTGCATCGTCGTGCCGAGCATGGGCCCGCCGCGGAAGTTCTTGGGCCGCAGCCCGGAGATGGCCTTGAGGCTCTTCTCCTGGCGGATGAACGCCTTCGCGTCGCTGCGGTCCTGGTAGATGATGATGCCGAGCACCGCCCCGAGCAGCACCGTCGTCAGCAGCGCCACGTCGCCGCCGATGAGTCGCCGGCGCATCGTGTTGCCGTCCGCCGCGACCTGCGACGCGAGCTGGGTGTACTGCGCGTGCGTCGTCGGGTCGAGCCCGGTGTTGCCGGAGTCCTCGAGCGCCTTCACCGAGTCCTTGTACGGACCGCGCGCGGCGAGGCCGAGCGCGTAGAAGATCCCCGACGTGATCAGCGCGCCGCCGGTCAGGCCGAGCGCGACCCAGGCGCGGGTCTGGAAGTAGCCGAACTTCGGCCCGAGCTTGCACGCCGGGCGCAGGTCTTTCGGGTCGTCCTTGTTGACGCGCGGCTTGCGGGGGCCGGTGCGGCAGAACTGTTTAAAATCCTTGTTGAGGTCGACCGTGACGCCGCTGGTGTCGATGGACTCCGACGCGCCCGAGTCGACCGCGTCCTGCGACTTCTTGATCGCGTCGGCCTCGGCGCGCAGCTCCTCCGGCGTCTTCGACGGCTCGTCGAGCTCCGCGATCACCTTGAGCTCGGCCTCGGTCGCCGGGGGCGGCGGCGTCTGGTACTCCTTCAGCGCCGCGGCCAGCTCGCGGGGCAGCGCCAGCGGCAGGATCAGGTCGTCGACCGTGCCGGCCGGGGTCAGCTCGCGGACCTTCTTCTTTTGTGCGACGTCGTAGACCACCAGCGTGCCGGGCTTCGCCGGGTCGCTCGACCACGTGCCGTAGACCAGGAAGTTGTAGGTCGTGCCGCCCTTGGCGCCGCCCTTGATCAGCCACTCGGCGACCTTGCCGGCGCACTCGTCCCCGCCGCCGCGACACTTCACCTTGGCGGCCGCGGCGTCGATGTCGAGCGCCACGCCCTTGACCACGTAGCCCGCGGCCTCGAGGTCGGTCTGGACCTGCGAGCGCATCCCGGACGCCGCGTCCGGGTCGCCGCCGAAGCGCATGAGGCCGACCACGTTGCCCGCGGGCGCGGGCGCGGGCGCGGCGGCTTTCTCGGCGGCCGGCGCGAGCATCAGCCCGCCCACCCCGAACGAGGGCCCGTCGGCGGCGAGCGCCGGCAGCGGCGACAGGACGAGCGCACCGCTCAGGACAGCGGCCAGGGTGCAGCGGACGGGCGACAGCCGGGGGAGGACGCGGGACGTGAGGGCAGACATGAGCGGAGGTGAAACCTTCACAGGAGCGGCGAGCACGGCGGTGCTCGTCGCGGATGATAGCGGCCTCGCGCATGCAGTGAAAGCCCCGACCCCGCGTTTTTCGCGGTCGGCTCGCCGCAAAAACACGGCGAGGCCCGCAGATCAGGCCTGTGCGGGGTGCTACGTGCTCTCGCGGCCCGATCGGACCGCCGTCGGACGTGCCAGCAGCGTCAGCCCGCACAGCCCCGCGACGACCCCGACGACCAGCGCCGCGGCCATCATCGGGTTGCTGCGATCGGCCCACGCCGCGGCCGCGGTCCACAGCACCAGGCCGACCGCGAGGGCGTGGTCCACAGCCCGCAGCCACCGCCCGCGACCCGCCATCTGGCACGCCAGCCCGCTCGCGGCGGTCAGCGCCAGCGCCAGCGCCGGCGTCAGCAGGGCCGCCCCGCCGAGCGTCTTGCGCGACAGGACCAGCAGCCCCGCGAGCACGATCACGACGCCCACGAGCCCCGGGCCGATCCACCGCGCCGCGCCTCGCGTCGCCGGATCGGCCGCGTCCGGCCGCAGCAGCCCGCGGACCAGCCGCAGCGCCGGGCCGAGCGCGGCGATCACCAGCGCCAGCAGCCCGGCCACCAGCGCCGCCGCGGCGATCGCCTCCGCCGCCGGGAGATCGACCGCCACGCCGCGATGCAGCGCCTCCCCGAGCCCCCGCGCCAGCGGCTCGAGCCCGCCGTCCGCCGCGGGCACCGCCCACTCGAGCGCCGCGAGCCGCCCGGCCACCGCCCAGGTCGCGAGGAAGATCGTCGCGAGGAAGATCGTCGCGAAGAAGATGGTCGCGAGGAAGATCGTCCCGCCGCCGATCGCCGCGGCGATCTGCCACCCGCGCCGGCGGACCCCCGAGCCCGCCGCGGCGCAGCACGCCAGCGTCACCGCCAGCGCCGGCGTCCACTGCCCGGGCGACCACGGCGAGCGCCACGCGGCCGCGCGCGCGAGCCACCCGACCTGTACCGGAGGACATGTCCCGAGGACCATGGCCCCGAGGACAGCCGCCCCGCCGCCGGCCAGGGCGGCCGCCCCGCGCGCGAGCCCGGCCGCCGAGCCCGGCCGCAGCGCCAGCGCGCCGATCAGCAGCAGCACGATCCACGCCCACAGCCGCTGCTCCCACAGGGTCACGCGCGCCCCGCTCGCGTCGTCGCTGCGGGCCCACCCGAGGGCCGCCGCGAGGCTGACGCGCGCGCGCCCGCGGCCCTCCGTGTAGCCGGTCCAGCGCCCGGTCAGCCCGAGCCCCGCGCTGGCCTCCGCGCTGTACTTGTCGGGGCACATGCGCTCCATCACCGCCTCGGCCGGGCGCGGGCGCGGGTCGTTGCGGGCGCCGGGGCACACGAACTCGACGCGCGAGCCCTGCCCCGTCGTGCCCGACCAGACCACGATGTGCGGCTCGGTCGCGCCGGCCAGGGCCGGACGATCGAGCCGCTCCTGGGTCGCCGGCAGGTCCACGGCCTCGACGCGCGCGCCGGCGAAGGCCCGGTACGCGCGCGCCGGGCCGTCCGAAAATTGTTGCGCCGCGATCGCCTCGAGGTCGCGCTGCAGCGCCTCCGCCAGCGCCGCGGGCCCGTAGCCCTTCGAGCCGTCGGGCTCGACGTAGTCGTTGATCGGCAGGTCGAAGGGGCCGTGGCCGTCGATGACGATCGCGGTGGTCTGGAACGGGTGGATGCCGAGGATCGGCCCGCCGTGCGCGAAGCCCCGCGCGCCCGGGCCCGCGGCCTCGAAGCGCGCGGCCGCGATCGCGGCCGCGATCGCCAGCCCGGCCGCGACCACGCCGAGCGCCGCCGACGTCCCCCGCCCGCGCGCCGGCACGATCGCCAGCCCGACGAGCACGAGCAGCGCCGCGATCGCCGGCGGGGTCGCGACGCACAGCCCCGCGATCGCCCGCGCCGCGCTCGCGACCACGATCACCGCCGGCAGCACCACCAGCGCCGCGACGATCCACCGCCGCGCCCGCGGCAGCGCGGCGATCGTCGCCGCGTCCATGCCTCGCAGCGTGCGCGCGCGCCAGCCCCCGAGCCCGAGCGCGACCACCAGCCCCGCGAGCGCGGGCGCGGCGCCCCAGTCCAGCGGCAGCGTCGCCCCGCCCAGCGCCAGCAGCCCAAAGCTCGCCCCGAGCGTCGCCCCGAGCCCGGGGCCGCGTCCGTGACCGTGACCGTGTTCGGGCGACGAGGGCGGCGCAGGCACGCGCACCTTGTATCAGAGGAAAATCGGTTAGTCTTTCGCCCGCATGCCCACCTCCGGCGCGCCCTTGCCGCTGCTCCCGCTCCGCGGGGTCTCGATCTTGCCGGGGCTGACCGCCCCGGTCGACCTCAGCCGGCAGTCCCCGGCGATGCAGGCGGTGCGCCGCGCCGGCGATCGCCGCCCCGGGGAGCCGCGCGGGCGGCTCGTCGTCGGCATCCTGCGCGAGAACACGGCCAGCCCGGACCTCGAGCAGCTCTACCCGGTCGGCGTCGCCTGCGAGGTCGTCCAGGTCCTGCCGGGCACGCCCGGGCGTATGAGCGTGGTCCTGCGGGGCATCAGCCGCGTGCGCCTGCTCGACCTCGCCAACGAGCGCGAGCATCAGGTCGTGCGCGTCGAGACGGCCGTCGACACCATGCGCGCCTCGACCCTCGCGTACGCGCTGTCGGGCGCGCTGCAGGACCTCGTCAAGCAGCACGATGCATTGCTGCCGAGCGCGAGCAAGACCAAGCAGCGGGCCCAGGGCCTCGCGGCGATCCTGGCCGAGCGCAGCCCCGGCATGGTCGCCGACCTCAGCGCCGCGCACCTCGACCTCGGCGACGACGACAAGCTCCCGATCTTGCTCGAGACCGAGGTCAGCGATCGGCTGCGCAAGGTCATCGAGCTCGCGTCGCACCGGTCCAACGTGCTGCAGGTCAAGCGCGACCTCGACCGCTACGTCCGCGAGCACCTGTCGAAGCACGAGCACGACGCCCTGCTGCGCCACAAGCTCCGCGCGATCCAGTCGGAGCTCGGCGAGAGCGACGGCGAGGCCGACGAGCGCGGGCTGCGGGAGCTCGAGCAGCGGCTCGCGGCGCTCGACCTGCCGGACCAGGCGCGCGGCGCCGCCGACAAGGAGCTGGCCCGCCTGCGCCGCATGCACCCGCAGAGCGGCGAGGCGACGATCGCCCGCACCTACCTCGAGTGGATCGCCGACCTGCCGTGGGGCGAGCGCGCCGCGACCCCGGACAAGCTCGACCTGCAGCGCGCCCGCGAGCTGCTGGAGACCCACCACCACGGCCTGGAGAAGGTCAAGAAGCGGGTGCTCGAGTACCTGAGCGTGCGCAAGCTGGCGCCGGGCAAGCGCGGCCCGATCCTGTGCCTCGTCGGCCCGCCGGGCGTCGGCAAGACCTCGCTCGGGCGCAGCATCGCCGAGGCGCTGGGCCGCCAGTACGTCCGCATCTCGCTCGGCGGCGTGCGCGACGACGCGGAGATCCGCGGCCACCGGCGCACGTACATCGGCGCCCTGCCCGGCCGCTTCATCCAGGCGATGAAGCGCGCCGGCACCAGCAATCCGGTGATCGTGCTCGACGAGGTCGACAAGCTGATCGGCGCCAGCCTGCGCGGCGACCCGGCCGCGGCGCTGCTCGAGGCCCTCGACCCCGAGCAGAACTCCGCGTTCCACGACCACTACATCGACCTCGACTACGACCTCTCGAAGGTCATCTTCCTGTGCACCGCCAACGAGCTCGGGGCGATCCCCGACGTCCTGCGCGACCGCCTCGAGGTCATCCCGCTGAGCGGCTACACCGTCGAGGAGAAGCTGGAGATCGCCCGCCACCACCTGCTGCCCAAGCAGCGCATGGAGAACGGCCTCGAGAACGTCGAGATCGACGTCCCCGACGAGGTCCTGCTCCAGCTCGCTACCGAGTACACGCGCGAGTCGGGCGTGCGCAACCTCGAGCGCGAGCTCGCGGCGCTGATGCGCGACGTGGCCATGCACCTCGCCGAGGGCAAGGCACCGCGCCACCGCCTCGACCCGGAGGAGGTCCTGCGGATCCTCGGGCCGCCGCGCTACTACGACGAGATGGCCGCCAAGGTCCCGACCCCCGGCGTCGTCACCGGCCTCGGCTGGACCCCCGTCGGCGGCACGCTACTGTTCGTCGAGGCCGGCGTCCACCCCGGCACCGGCCAGATCCGCCTGACCGGCAAGCTCGGCGACGTCATGAAGGAGTCGGCCCAGGCCGCGCTCAGCTTCGTGCGCAGCCGCGGCGCCGAGTTCGGGGTCTCGCCCGCGCAGCTCAGCGCGCTGCTCAAGGACCACGACCTCCACCTGCACTTCCCCGCCGGCGCGGTCCCGAAGGACGGCCCGAGCGCCGGCATCGCCGTGACCACCGCGCTCGTCTCGCTGTTCACCGGCCGACCCGCGCGCGCCGACATCGCGATGACCGGCGAGATCACGCTGCGCGGCCAGGTCCTCCCGATCGGCGGCGTGCGCGAGAAGGTGCTCGCGGCCCACCGCGCCGGCATCCGCGACGTCATCCTCCCCGACCGCAACCGCAAGGACGAGCCGGAGATCCCCGCGGCCGCCCGCGCCGACATGCGCCTGCACTTCGTCAAGCACATCCGCGAGGTGATCGACCTCGTGCTGCTGCCCGTGCCCGACGAGCAGGCCGCCGCCGAGTGACCGGCCCGCGGGGACATGTCCCCGCGGACATGCCCGTCCGGACATGACGTTTCGGACATGTCCCCGCAGACATGTCCGAAGGGCCACGCGGCGCCCGTCAGGGGCTGGCGCGCACGCGCAGCTTACCGACGCCGGTCGACGCGGCGATCGTGTTCGGCGCGGCGTCGTCGCAGGTCACGCCGATCTCGCCGGCCTGGGCGCGGTCGAGGTCGCAGCGGTAGGCGCCCGCCGGCAGGCGCAGCGAGACGTCGCCGGCGGCCGCGTTCGCGGCCAGGGTCCGCGGCGCGCGGGCGAAGATCAGGTCGATGGCGCCGCCCTCGGTCCGCACGTCGACCGCGCCGCCGCCGAGCCCGGTGCCCGTGACCTTGCCGAGGCCGACGGTGATCTCGAGGTCGTTCGTGACCCCGTCGAGCTCGACGTCGCCGTCGTTGACCTGCACGATCACGCGCACGTTCGGCGGGACCCGCAGGTCGTGGTCGATGCGGCACCCGGGCGCCCCGCCGCAGCGCGCGTCGACCTTCAGCACGCCGCGCGACACGTCGTCGTGGACCGCGCGCGTGTCCGGGAAGGCCCGCGCCCGCCGATGCACCTGCACGCGCGACCCGACCGGCCCGGGCAGCACCGTGACCGACCCGGTGTCGACCGTCAGCTCGACCTGCTGCACGTCCGCCGGGACCTCGAGCGACTGCCCCTGCACCGACGCGCACCCGGCCAGCAGCGCCGCCCACACCCCTGCCCTGGTACGCTGCGCGCGCCGTCCGATCATCAGATCTGTGCTTTACGCCCTTCGCGCGGCGCGGGCAAGCCGACGCCGCGCGGCGCCCTGCGCCGCGTGACCGGGGTTATGCTCGCGCCGCGATGACCCTGCCCTCCGAGGATCGCGAGCGCCTCCTGCTCGCGCTGCGCCGCGTCGACCCGGACGCGTTTCGCCGCGAGGTGCGGGCCGTGCTGGTCGCCCAGGAGGCGCTGGGCGCGGCCGCGCAGGCGCTCCGCGTCGACGCCCGCACGCTGGCCGCGTGGATCGCCGCCGATCCGCGGCTCGCCGCCGGCCTCGAGCTCGGACCGTGACGCCTGCGCACATGCGCCCGCGCTCAGGCCGAACCCTGCAGCGCCACGAGCATCCGTTTGGCCACCTCCTTGAGCGTGTCGAACACGCCGACCCCGGCCGCCGCCACCGCCTCGAAGCGCGGCACCCCGGGAAAGCCGAGCAGCTCGTCGAGCTCGGCGACCGGCAGCGCGTTGGGCAGATCGCGCTTGTTGTACTGGAACACGAACGGCATTCCGGCCAGCGCGAGGCCATAAACCGCGAGGTTGCTCTCGAGGCCCTCGAGGCTCTCGACGCTGGCGACCGCGCGCTCCGCCTGCGAGTCGACGACGAACACGACCCCGTCCGCGCCCTTGCAGATCGTCTGACGCGAGATGTCATAAAACACCGGGCCCGGCACGGTGTAGAGGTGCAGACGGACCTTGAGGCCGCGCACCTCGAGCGAGCTCGCGAGGATGCTGCAAAACAGCGAGCGCTCGGTCTCCGTCGCCAGGCTGATCATCCTCGACTTCAGCTCGGGGCGCGTTTTGTTGTAGATGTACTGGAGGTTCGTCGTCTTGCCGCCGAGCCCGGGCCCGTAATAGACAATCTTGAAATTGATCTCGCGGGCCGCGTGGTCGATGAAGCTCATGAGGTCCTCACAGGCACAGCCGGCCCAGGCCGGCGAGTCGAGGGGCCGCGCGCAGGACCGGCTCCGCCTGCGTCGCGCTGAACGAATTGTGACAGATGTCGAGCTCCGCGAGCTCGTGCCCGCAGAGGTCGGCGAGCCGCCCGACCGTCCGCATCGTCAGTCGGTTCGCGCTGAGGGCCAGATTGCGCAGGCGGGCCAGCCACGGCGCGCGCGCCAGCTCGGCGACCGCGTCGTCGTCGAGGTCGCAGCCGTGCAGGTACAGCACCTCGAGCGCGCCGAGCCGCGACGAGCCGGCCAGCGCCGCGCAGCCGGCCGCGCCGATCGGGTTGTTGCTGAGGTTGAGGACGCGGACGTCGGCCAGCAGCGGCGCGTCGGCCAGCGTGGCGATCGCCGGGCCGCCCAGGCGATCGCAGTCGAGGTCGAGCAGGTCGAGGCCGCGCAGCGCCGTCGCGCCGGCCAGCGCCGCGGCGCCCGGTTCCCCGAGCTGGTTGCGGCCGAGCAGCAGCGCGCGCAGCGACCCGAGCCGCGGCGAGGCGAGCAGCGCGGCGAGCCCGGGCGGGCCGATGGCGTTGCGAAACAGCCCGAGGCGGCGCACGCCGGCGAGCCGCGGGTCCTCGACGAGGCGCGCGACATCGGCGTCACCGAGCCCGAGCGCGAGCGTCAGCTCGCGACACGTCGCGTTGTTCGGCCCCGCGAGCCAGCGATCGAGGCCGGCGCTCGCGCGCTCGTCGTGGACACGCAGCACCGTCGCGGCCGCGAGCTCGGGCGCGTCGGCCCACGCGTGGCGGTCCGCGACCTTCGCACCGACGAGCTCGAGGTCGACGGCCCGGGCGACCTGCAGGCGCGGCTCGGGTCGGCCCTCGAGGCGGGTCCGCAACCACCGTCCGGGCGCGAGCCGCAGCGCGTCCGGCCAGCCCGCGCACGCGGCCTCGACCGCGAGGAGCTCGGGCGCCAGCCCGGCCGACGTCACGTCATCGAGGGCGGCGGTCAGCCTTCGCCAGCTCGCGAGCGACGGTCGACCGCCAACCGTGAGCCCGGCGTGCGCCAGCGACATGACCGCGACGATACAGCATTCACGCGCCGCTCAGTCGCCCAGCCCGGCCAGCGCGGCGACGGCCGCGGCGTGCTCCGCCAGGCGCAGGCTGCCGCCCTCGCCGGTGGCGAGCACCTGCACCTGTCCGTCGGGCAAGGTCAGCGTGATGCGGACGCGCCACAGCGGATCGGCGCCGGTCGGCCGCTCGCCGACGGCCTCGTAGATCGGCGTCCGGCGGTGGCGCGCCTGCATCAGCGCCTGCAGCCGCGACTTCGGGTCGACGCCGTCGTCGGGGCGCAGCGCCTGCAGGCGCGCGCCGAACAGCGTCATGAACACCGCCCGGGCCGCCGCGAGCGGGTCGCGGCCGGCCGCGCGGGCGTCGAGGAACGACGCCGCGAGCACGGCCTCGAGCGCGTCCGCGAGCGCGCCGTCGCGCTCGAGCACCCCCGTGCTGCGCTCGCCACGACCGACGAACAGCTGCTCGCCCAGCGCGATGCCTCGCGCCGCGGCCGCGAGCGACGTCTCCGAGACCAGGCTCGCGCGCAGCCGCGTCAGCGTGCCCTCCGCGAGGCCCGGGAACCGGCGCCACAGCGCGTCCGCGGTCACCAGCCCGAGCACCGCGTCGCCGAGGAACTCGAGGCACGCGTTGCTCGGCCAGCCGGCCGCGCCGTGCTCGTTGACCCACGACGGGGTCGTCAGCGCCGCGCGCAGCAGCGCCGGCCGCGTGAAGCGATAGCCGAGCCGCGCCGCGAACGGGGCCAGCCCGGCCAGCCCGGGGTCCGCGTCGGGGAGCTGCGCCAGCACGGCCGGCAGCCCGGCGTCGCCGGGCGCACCTGTCCCGGCGGACAGGTCATGCGCTCCGACCGAACCTGTCCCCGGGGCCAGCTCCTGAAGCTCGCCCGAACCTGTCCCCGAGGACATGTCCCGCACCGCGCCCGAACCTGTCCCCGAGGACATGTCCCGCACCGCGCCCGAACCTGTCCCGGAGGCCAGCTTCGGAAGCTCGCCCGAACCTGTCCCCGAGGACATGTCCCGCGCCGCGCCCGAACCTGTCCCGGAGGCCAGGTCCGCTCTGCCCGCGCGCTTCCGGGTCCTCGCGCTCATGTCACCCCGCGATCCAGCCGCCGCCGAGCACGCGGTCGCCGTCGTAGACCACCGCCGCCTGACCGGCGGCCGCCGCGGCGATCGGCTCGTCGAAGCGCACCCGCGCGGCCGCGCCGTCGAGCTCGAGCGTCGCCGGGGCCGGGCGCCCGCGGTGCCGGATCTGGACCTGGGCGCGCACCGTCGCGCGCTCGCCGAGCGGCGCGAGCCGGCGGAAGTCGCCCAGCGCCAGCGCCTCGACGCGCAGCGCCTCCGCCCCGCCGACGACCACGGCGCGCCGCTCCGGGATCACGCGCAGCACGTAGCGCGGCTCGCTGCCGGCGATCCGCAGGCCGCGGCGCTGGCCGACCGTCACGCGGTGCAGGCCCGCGTGCTCGCCGAGCACCGCGCCCGACTCGTCGACGATCGGCCCCGGCGCGAGCGTGGCGACGTCGATCCCCAGCGCGGCGGCCCGCGCCTCGACGACGTCGGCGTGGTCGCCCCCGCCGACGAAGCACAGCTCCTGGCTGTCGGGCGCGTCGGCGTTGGCCAGCCCGAGCGCGCGGGCCTTCGCCCGCACCTGGTCCTTGAGCCAGGTCCCGAGCGGGAACACGACGTCGGCGAGCGCCGGCAGGCCCATCGCGAACAGGAAGTAGCTCTGGTCCTTGCCGGCGTCGGCGGCCCGCCACAGCCCGCCGTCGACGCTGCGCGCGTAGTGACCGGTCGCCAGCGCCGCGGCCCCGAGGGCCCGCGCGCGCGCCAGCAGCGGCCCGAACTTGACGTGCTCGTTGCAGCGGACGCACGGGTTGGGCGTGCGCCCCGACGCGTACGCGCGCACGAAGTCGTCGATCACCGCGCCCTCGAAGCGCCCGCGCTCGTCGACCGTGTAGTGCGGGATCCCGAGGATCGCGCAGGCGTTGCGGGCCTGGTCGATCTCCGCGGGCGAGCAGCAGGTCCCGGCGCGCCCGGTCGGCTCGCGCGCGCCGGCGTCGTACAGCCGCATCGTCAGGCCGAGCACCTCGTGCCCCGCCTCGACGAGCAGCGCCGCCGCGACCGACGAGTCGACGCCCCCCGACATCGCGCAGACGATCCTCATACCGTCACCTCGCGCCAGCCGGCCGCGTCGACGGCCGCCCCGCGCACGCGCGCGAGCACCTCGGGCAGCGCGGCCAGCAGCGCGTCGATGTCGTCGACCCGCGTGTCCTTGCCGACCGAGATCCGCAGGGCCGAGCGCGCCTGCGCCGGCTCGAAGCCCATCGCCAGCAGCACCGGCGACGGCGCGAGCGAGCCCGACGAGCACGCCGCCCCGGTCGCCACCGCGATGCCCGCGAGGTCGAGGTTGATCAGCAGAAGCTGACCGTCGCAGCCCGCGAAGCCGACGTTGACGGTCGTGCCGGTGTTGCGCTCGGGGTCGCCGTGGATCTCCGCGCCCGGCAGCCGGCGCAGCCCGTCGCGCAGGCGCTCGACGAGCGCGGCGCAGTGGCTCGCGCGGGCCTCGAGCTCGGCGACCGCGAGCCCGGCCGCGACGCCGAAGCCCGCGAGCAGCGCGACCGACTCGCTGCCGGGCCGACGCCCGCGCTCCTGCGCCCCGCCGTGCAGCATCGGATCGATCGCCAGTCCCCGACGGTGGACCAGCGCCCCCACCCCTTTCGGGCCGTGAATCTTGTGCGCGCTGAGGCTGAGGAGGTCGAGATCCCAGCCGCGGAGATCCACCGGAATTTTCCCGAACGCCTGGACAGCGTCGCTGTGCACGAGCGCGTGCGGGGCGGCATCGCGCACCACGCGGACGAGCGCCGGCAGATCGTAGATGTTGCCGAGCTCATGGTTGGCGGCCGCGAGCGAGACCAGGCCGACCTCCGGGTGCGCCCGCAGCAGCCCGTCCAGCGCCCCTGGATCGATGCGAGCGCAACGATCGACCGGCAGCAGTACCAGCGGGTGGCCCTCCTGCGCCAGCGCCCGCGCGGTCGCGAGCACCGCGGGGTGCTCGATCGCCGTCGTCAGCACGCCCGCGGGGCGCCCCGCGGCCCGCAGCGCCCGCGCAGCCCCGAGGAGCGCCAGGTTGTCCGCCTCCGTGCCGCCCGACGTGAACGTGACCTCCAGCGGCGCCGCGCCGACCGCCCGCGCGACCGCTCGCCGCGCCTGCTCGACCACCGCCCGCGCCCGCTGCCCCGGCCCGTGTACGCTCGACGGGTTGGCCTGCAGGGCGGCGTCGCCGAGGACCGCGATAACAACGTCCCGCACCCGCGGATCGAGCGGCGTGGTCGCGTTGTGGTCGAGGTAGCGCACCGCCGGGCCATATACCACGGCGGCGTGGGCCCATCGCCGGGGCGGGGGCTGTCATAACCCTGCTCAAAGGTCACGGAAGCGGGCATCGGAGCGCGAAGAGGAGGCGCTCGCGCCGACCGCGTACGCCCGCACCGAGCCGCGAGAGGGCGCCGGTAGGGCCCGGCACAGCCGCCCTCGCGGCGGGGGACGCGTCATCCACCGTTGACTGCGCGCCCGCGGCGATGAATCATCGTCAGCGCTTGAGTCTCCTCGGAACCATGATGGTGAGGGCGGGCCTGCTCTCCGACGATCAACTCGCTGCCGTGCAGGTCCGGAGCGCCGAGCGCAAGCTCTCGTTCGTCGAGGCCCTGCTCGAGCTCGGCGTCGTCGATGAAGACAGCGTCGTCAGCTTCCTGCACAGCAAGCTGATGATCCCCCGCGTCGGCGCCTCGGTGCTCGACACCGTCGACAAGGGCGCGCTGCTGCGGATCCCGTCCGAGCTGGCCCAGAAGCACGCCGTCCTCCCGATCTCCGCCGACGAGACCGGCAACCTCACCGTCGCGATGGTCGACCCCACCGACATGCGGGCCGTCGACGCCATCTCGGCCCACACCGGGGCGTACCTCGTCCGCGCCGTCGCCCCGCTCCGCATCATCCGCGCCGCCATCGCGCGCCACTACAACATCCCCCTGGTCGAGCCGCCGACGAAGCCCGCGGCCACCCCTGCCCCGGCCGCCACGTTCACCGCCGCGCCCGCCGCGAGCGCCCCGATCGCGTCGCCCGTGCCGCCGGTCGCCGTACCCTCGACGCCGCGGACCGTGCAGCCGACGACGATCGTCCCCGGGTCGATGATGGCCCCGCCGATGGCCCCGCCGGTCGTGGCGCCGAGCGTGCCGAGCGTGCCGTCGGTGTCCGTACCGGGCGCGCCGGTCGTGGCGCCGAGCGTCGCGCCCCCGGGCTCGTCCCCGATCTCGGCGCCCCCGGTTCAGCCGCCGATCGCCGGCCCGCGCCCACCGTCGAGCACCGCGCCCGTGGCCCCGCCGGTCGCCGCGCCGCGGCTCACGTCGGCGCCTCCGAACGCGTCTGCTCCGCCGATCGCGGCGCCTCCGAACGCGTCTGCGCCGCCGATCGCGGCGCCTCCGATCGCGGCGCCTCCGATCGCGGCGCCGAGCGCAGCGACGCCCCCGATCGCTGCCGCCCCGCCGATCGCTGCGACGCCGACGCGACCGCCGTCGACCACCGCGAGCGCCGCTCCACCGGTAGCCGCGAGCGCGCCGCCGGCCGCCGCTGCGACCCCCGCCCCCGTGCGAGCGCCCTCGGGCCCGAGCCCCGCCGCGACGATCAAGCCGTCCGCGGTCATCCGCCCGACCGCGGTGATCCAGCCCTCCGCCGTGTACCAGCCGACCGTCGTGCAGCCGACCGCCGTCGTGATGCCCGGCCCGCGCCCCGCGGTGGTGTTGCCCGCGAGCGCGCAGCACTCGGCGCCGTTCGGCGCGTCGCCGACGCAGCCGCTGCACCCCGCGTTCACGCCGATCTCGACCCAGCCGCCGACCGACGTCGCTACCGTGCACGCCCAGGCCGCGCAGCAGGCCGCGCAACAGGCCCAGGCCGCGCAACAGCTCGGCGACGACTTCCAGCCCGGCGGCACCGCGACCTTCGAGCCCGCGCCGTCGCGGCGGTCGATCGAGCCGCGCCCGGTCAACGACGACGACGAGACCCCGCCGAACTCCGGCGACACGCTGATCAGCGGCTCGCGTGCGGATGTCGTCGACATCCCGCTCGACGACCTCGAGGACCAGCGCGGCTCGGTGCCGACGCGCACGACCCCGCCGGAGGACCCCGACGAGCGCGTGCCGACGTCGACGTGGACGCCGCCGCAGTTCGGGATCAGCAACGAGGTCATCCCGCTGTCGCCGGAGGCGTTCCACCGCCTGCTGCCGCGCTTCTCCGCGGTCAGGACCCGCGACGAGGTCACCGACCTGCTGCTCGACTTCCTGGCCGAGGGCTTCTCGCGGGTCATCATGTTCACGCACATCAAGGGCGAGATCCGCGGCCGTGACGCGCGCGGCGAGGACCTGATGGTCGACGCCGTGCGCCAGATCCGGATCCCCGCGACCGGCCCCTCGCTGTTCTCGAACGTCATCGAGCGCCGCCAGCCCTACTTCGGCCCGATGCGCACCGACACCGCCATCGACGCCGCCTTCTACTCCGCGCTCGGCGGCGTCGACGGCGTCGTGCTGTGCCTGCCGGTCGTGCTGCGCGACAAGGTGCCGCTGCTGGTGTTCGCCTCGGGCTCGCACAACCCGGTCGACCCGCGCTCGCTGCAGGAGCTGACCACCGAGGTCTCCGCGGCGCTCGAGCGGCTGATCGTGATCGAGAAGGCCCGCCAGAAGTGACGGCCCGCCCGGCGTGACCCGGGCGCTCGGAGCCCGTGCGAGGGGCGGGGCGAGGAGACATGGGCTGGAGGGCAGGGGCCGCGCAATGGGTCCCTGGCGCGACGGCAGTCGGAACGCATCGGCCCCTGCAGGCAGCGCCAATCCGCTGTGAGAGGTGGCGTGGGGCGCGACGGCCGGAGCGTGAGAGAGGCGCTGCGCTGCCTGCAGGGACCGATACGTTCCGCCCGCCTGCGTCCCTTTGCAGCGGCCCATGCCCTCCGTGCGGGCATCGTCTGCGCCCCGCTTGCACGCCCGGCGGATCCTCGATGCGCGTGCGCTCGAGCGAACGCGCAGTCGGGCGCCGCCGATGTGCGGGTGTCACTCGGGCGAACGCGCGGTCGGACGTCGCCGATGTGCGGGGCGTCGCTCGAGCGAACGCGCGGTCGGGCACGCGAGACAGCGTCGTCGGCGATGAGCGGGGCGCAGACGATGCTCGCACGGAGGGCATGGGCCGCTGCAAAGGGACGCAGGCGGGCGGGACGTATCGGCCGCTGCTGGCAGCGCAGCGGACCTTCAGCGCCTCGTCCGTCGCGTCCCACGCCACGACTCACAGCGGATTGGCGCTGCCTGCAGCGGCCGATGCGTCCCGACTGCCGTCGCGCCAGGGACCCATTGCGCGGCCCCTGCCCTCCGGCCCATGTGTCCTCGCCCCGCGTCGCCCGCTCGCGCACGCGGGGGCGAGGTGAGAGGCCTCAGCGCTCCTTGAGCTTCGCGGCTTCCTCGGGGCTGAGGCAGCGATCGTCGACCGCGTTGTTGCAGTCGTCGTCCTGATTGTTGCAGATCTCCCGGGACGGCTGGATGTTCTGCGCGCACTGCATTTGGCCGCCGAGGCACTTCACGATGCGCGGCGGCGGTCAGAACGTGCCGCCGACGTGGAAGCCGACGAGCATCTGGTGGATCGACGCCTGGTTGTTGTCGCTGTCGCCGCGGTCGACGCACAGGCGGTCGCCGTTGGCGAGGTCGCTGCAGACCTGCTTGTGGAAGTTGAAGATGAAGTCGACCTTGGCGCCGACGAAGACGTTGCGCGTGACGTAGAAGTCGACCATCGGCGCGGTCTTGAGGGCGAAGCCCTGCGAGAAGGTCCTGTCGACCGGGTTCAGGCCCGACGAGTCGCGCAGCTTGAATACCTGCCGCGACCAGCCCGGCGCGATCTCGAGGCCGATGTCGACGCGCCAGATCGGGATGATGCCGCGGATGACCCCGAAGAAGCTATTCTGGTAGGCGCGCTTGTACACGTCCGCGGCGCCGTCGCGATAGTCCGGGTTGAAGAACCCGAGGTTGTACGCGCCGCCGATCATCAGCGAGCGCAGCGGGCGAAAGCCGAGGGTGAGGCCCATGCCGAACGACGGCCCGGTCTTGCCCGAGACGGTGTCCGCCGACTTGCAGTCGCCCTTGCCCGGGATGCACAGCGAGGCGCCGAAGGTGCCCTCGAATTGAACGCCGCGGCGCTTGACGTCCGCGGCCCGGGCTTCTGTGGGGGCCGCGAGCACGGCGGCGAACGAGGCGAGGAGCACGGGGAGCGACAGGGCGGTGGCGGTGCGCATCACGGCCAGGATATGCGCGATCGACCGGACCGGCGCCATCGCTTTTCCAGCGCAGGAGCGGCTGTACGGCCGAATCGGGGCGCGCGCGCCCACCTGTCTCTGGGGCCAGACGCGGCGTTGCGCGGGGGGCGACCTGCGGCGAAACTGCCATCTCGCGGACGTCGCCGACCGTCGCGGACGCACGTGACCCCCGGGGCGACCTGCGGCGAAACTGCCATCTCGCGGACGTCGCCGACCGTCGCGGACGCACGCGAGCACCCTCGGTCGCGGCCGCGGGCCGATTTGGGTAGACTGCCGACGCCATGCCCCTGCCCTCCCCGTGTCTGTCTCGGCGCTGGCTCGCGCTCGTTCACCTCACGTCGCTGCTCGCCTGCACGCCGCGCAGCCAGCCCGACGCCCGGCCGCCGGAGCCGGCCGCCGAGGACGACGAGCGCCTGCCGGAGAAGCCGCCGATCGAGCGCAGCGCCGAGCTCATGACCGGGGGCCAGACCGCGGCCGCGCTGGCGGTGCTCGACGAGGCCCTGGCGAAGAAGCCCGACGACCCGGAGCTGCACTACGCCCGCGGCATCGCGCTCGAGCAGCTCGGGCGCCCGCAGGACGCGGTCGCGGCCTGGCAGGAGGCGGTCAAGCGCAAGCCCGACTTTTACCCGGCGCACAACGGCATCGGCGCGATCCAGCTCGACGCCGGCCAGGCCGAGCCGGCCGCCCGCGCCTTCGAGGCCGCGATCGCGGCGAAGCCGGACTTCGCCGACGCGCACTACAACCTCGCCCGCGCCCTGCTCGCGCTCGGTCAGGCGGAGCGCGCCCAGGCCGAGCTCGAGGCCGCCAACCGCCTCGCCCCGGAGGACGTCGACGTGCTCGCGCTGCTGACCGACGTCTACCGCGCCGTGGGCCGCGTCGACGAGGCGCTCGCCACCGCGAAGGTCGCGGCCCAGCGCGCGCCCGAGGACCCGCAGATCCGCCGCACCTACGCGCACCTGCTGATGGAGAAGGACCAGCACGCGCTGGCCCACGCCGAGTTCACCGCGACGCTGCAGCGCAAGCCCGACGACGTCGACGCGAAGCTCGGCCTGGCGCGCGCGCTGATCAAGCTCGACCGCGCCGAGGAGGCCCTGGTCCCGCTCGCCGACCTCGCCGCGCGCGTGCCCGACCAGGCGATCGTGTGGTCCGAGTGGGGCGCCGCGCTGGCCAAGCTCGGGCGCCTCGCCGGCCCCGAGGGCGCCGTCGGCAAGCTCGACCGCGCCCTCCAGCTCAAGCCCGACCTCGCCTCCGCCCACATCCGCAAGATCGGCGCCCTCGCCGGCAACAAGCAGTGCAAGCCCGCCCGCGACGCGCTCAAGGCGTTCACCGCCCGCAAGCCGAAGCCCGAGGCCCTCGCCCAGGCCCAGGCCGCGCTCGCCGGCTGCAAGTGACGGCGGACATGTCCCCGGGGCCAGGTGCACCTGGCCATTGGGACCTGTCCCGCGAGGCAGGTATGTCTGGCCGCTGCGACATGTCCCGCGAGGCAGAGTTGTCTGGCCGTTGCGACATGTCCTGCGAGACAGCAATGCGGCGCGGCCCGGCCGGGGTAGCGCGCCGGCCAGCGCGGCGCGCTCAGCCGAGGTAGAGCGCCGGCCAGCGCGGGTGCGCGGCCGGGAGGTCCGCGAGCGCGCGGCCGATCGCGTCGGCGACGTCGAGCGCGAGCGCCGTGCGGCGCTCCGCGGCCAGCAGTTCGCCGGCGACGCCGTGCACGTGCACGCCGACGCAGGCCGCTGGCCACGGATCGAGGCCGCGGGCCAGCAGCGCGCCGATCAGCCCGGCGAGGCAGTCCCCGGTGCCCGCGGTGGCCAGCGCCGGGCCGCCGCTGATCGCGATCGCGGCCCGGTCGGCGTCGGCGATCACGCTGCCCTCGCCCTTGAGCACCACGATCGCCCCGGTCTGCGCCGCGACCGCGCGCGCGGCCGCGAGGCGGTCGGCCTGCACGTCCGCGGTCGTCCACGCGCGACCGCTGCGCGCCGACAGCAGGCGCGCCGCCTCGGCGGGGTGCGGGGTCAGCACGCGCGGGCCGCCCGTCGTCGGGCCGGCGATCTCGGCCAGCGCCGACGCGTCCCACACCGCGGGTCGCGGGTCGCGGGCGTACAGCGCGGCGAGGTCGCGGCGGTCGGCATCGCGGGTGAGCCCGGGGCCGACGACCAGCGCGTCGGCGCGGGGCACCGGCGGGTCCTCGCGGCGCGTGACCATCAGCTCCGGGCGATGCGCGAGCAGCTGCGCCTGCACCTCCGCGTCGCCGCTGGCGATCGTCACCAGCCCCGCGCCGCCGCGCAGCGCCGCCGCGCCGGCCAGCACCGCCGCGCCCGGCGTGCCCGCGCTGCCGCCGACGACCCCGACGTGGCCGCGCTCGCCCTTGTGGCGCCCGGCCGGCAGCGCCGCGAGCCACCCGCGGACCGCCGCGGGGCCGATCAGGGCGATCGCGCCCGCCGTCGTCGCGGCGCGCGTCGGCTGCGTGCTCGCCAGCGCGCCGACATCGGCGCTCGCGTCCGCCGGCGTCGCGGCGCGCGTCGGCTGCGTGCTCGCAAGCGCGCCGACGAGGCCGATGTCGGCGACCACGAGGCGCCCGACGTACGCCCGCGCCGGCGTGAGGTGCAGGCCGGGCTTGCTGCGCTGGAAGGTGACGGTCAGGTCGGCGTGAAAAGCCGGGCCCGGGACGGCGCCGCTGTCGGCGTCGACGCCGGTCGGCAGGTCGACGGCCACGCGCGTCGCGTCGGCGGCGTTGGCCCACGCGACCGCGGCGAGGTACGGCTCGCGCAGCGGCGGCGCGGCGCCGGTGCCGAGCATCGCGTCGACGATCACGGCCGGTCCGGCGAGCGGCCCCGGCACGCCGCGCGCGATCGCCACGCCGTGCGCGCGCGCCAGCGCCAGCTGCTGCCCGAGCGCCTCGCCCTCGCGCTGCGCCAGCGCGTGCAGCTGCACCGGCACGCCGCGCCCGTGCAGGACCCGGGCGATCGCCGCCCCGTCGCCGCCGTTGTTGCCGGGCCCGCACAGCACGTGCACCGGCCGGCCCGCGCGCACGCGCGCGATCGCGGCGGCGCAGGCCAGCGCGGCCCGCTCCATCAGCACCGGCGAGGGCACGCCGAGGGTGGTGATGGTGTGGTGGTCGGCCGCGGTCGCGGCGGCGCGGGTCCAGAGCTCGGCGAGGTCGGGCGTGGTCATGGAGAGTCCGGCGTGCAGCTGTACGGGCCGATGGTGACGTCGTCGAGGCTCCAGCCCGCGCTCGGGATCGCCTGTCCGGTCTGGACATAGCAGATGCGCACGCGCAGCTGCGGCCCGGCGTAGGCGGCGAGGTCGTGGTCGTGGAAGGTCCAGTCGGCGTCGTCGATGCCGGGGTTGGCGTAGCCGATCTCGAGCTGCTGCCAGTCGACGCCGTCGAACGCCTCCACCGTGTGCATCACGAACGGGAAGAACTCGGTGTGCAGGTGGCGCCAGTACGACAGCCACAGCGTCGCCTGGCCGCTCGCGTCGATCTCCGGCGAGGTCAGGCAAGTCTTCGCCTGCGCGCCCTCGGGGATCACGCCGCCGATGAGCACGCCCGCGAGCTTCATGTCGTCGCCGGGGCTGTGGTCGTCGGCCGGGTCGACGCCGTTGTAGCCGGCCTTCGAGATCATCGCCGGCCCGACCTCCCACGTGTCCCCGAGCTCCCACCCGGTCGCCAGCGCCGTGAAGTCCTCGAACAGCAGGTAGCCGGGGCCGCCGGGCCCGCACTTCCCGGCCATGCACGCGTCGTCGGGCGTGCAGTTGAAGCCGTCGTCGCACGCCGCGCCGTCCATGCCGGGCTTCGCGACCAGGGCGCACGCGCCGGTCCCGGGGTCGCAGGCACCGACGCCGCAGAAGGTCTCGAGCGCCCCGCAGTCGACCGCGCCGCCGCCGGCGCACACGCCCTCGTTACAGACCTGGCCGAACGTGCACAGGTCGCCGTCCTCGCACGCCTCGCCGTGGTGGGTCGTGATCGCGAGGCACTCGCGCAGCTCGAGGTCGCAGAACGCCTCCAGGCACGGGCCGTCGAGCGCGTCGCAGTCGCTGTCGACGAGGCAGTCCGGCATGCCGCACGCGTCGACGTCGCACCAGCCCGACGCGCAGTCGAGGTCGTCCTGACAGCCGCCCCCGAGCTCGCACGGGGCACAGGTCGCGCCGCCGCAGTCGACGTCGGTCTCGTCCTGGTTCAGCAGCGCGTCGGCGCAGGTCGGCGCCGGCTCGCCGCCGCTCGAGCTGCTGTCGCCGCTCGAGCCGCTCGA
>Ga0075163_10003694_pt1 | contig 20573 bp, 18 predicted proteins | sample JI1023141ADNA_FD_71478 | JGI IMG/M metagenome (GOLD analysis project Ga0075163, IMG submission 71478) | Wastewater effluent complex algal communities from Wisconsin, to seasonally profile nutrient transformation and Carbon sequestration -... | ecosystem: Engineered > WWTP > Effluent > Algae... | reverse complement strand
GACCCGCGGAGATCGAACAGCTTCTCTACGATGTGAACGTTACGCGGGATGCCGAGAAGGTCGTCATCACGACGGACGAACTCGATGTCTTAGCATTCATCAAGATCCTGCTACTCAAGGGCGCGCGGATCGAAATGCTCTCCGGCCATGACTTTCCCGGCAGTGGGTACGGGCGGCGCGGGTGACAGCTCACACCTCGACCCGCCACGCCAACCCCACTGAGCGCGCCGCCAGAACGGCAGCATTCAACGCTCATGACCATGGCGGCAGGCTCAGGGACGCCCTCGTAACGTGCCGAGCGCGGCGTGGCGACGGTGCGTTCGCACGTGAAATGGAATGGTGTCGGCGTTGTCCGGGCTGAACTGGGAGAAGTTTCTCGAACTGCCAGGGGACGCGCGCACAAACTTCGAGGCGGTCTCCCGAGCCGCGACATGGCGAAATTTCACCCGGTATGGCCGGTTCGCAGCTCACGCCCAGCAGCCCGGTGTGGAGTTCCACCTCACCATCGACCTGTCCGGCTGCGAGCTCGGCGGCCCGGATCGCAAATACGGCTGGCAGACGAAGTGGTGGGACATCCAGGCAGGGCGCGCGATCGGCGAGGGCCGTAAGAAGGACGTACTCGACTCGATTGACAAGACAACGAAGCATGTCCACGGCGTCACGGATTGGGTTCTTTGGACCAGGCGCCACCTCACGCCAGCCGACCAAGCGTGGTTCTACGGCCTCAATACGGGCATGCGGATGCACCTATGGACCGAGGAGGACCTCGACGGCCTCCTAATCGGTGATGCGCAACTGCTCCGTGAGAGCTATTTCGGTGACCTCGTCTTCACCCCACACCGACTCGAGGCCATGCACGAGGCGGCAGCGGCCGAGGTTGGTGGACGGTGGCTACCGCAGGTACACCAGCCTCCACCGGCTGAGACGACTCTGCGCCGCATGCTTGCCGAACCCGATGTCTGGGCCACCCTGGCTGGTGCCGCGGACAACATCGCCCGCTACTCCGCCGCCGTAAGCGGTCACATGAAGGGCCTCGACCCGGCCCTGGCCGAGCAGGTCACTGAGATCATCACGATCGGTTCCACCCTGACCGACCTGCTCAAGGATGCCGACGAGCACCTCAAGAAGGGTCAGGCGACGGCATGGCTCGGAGCCGGAGTGCCGTCGACGCCAACACCGGTGCCGAAGGTTCCCCAGGTCCTCCGTCGCCTGCGCGCCGACCAGCACCTCGGAGCGCCCGCGCTGACCAACCTCATCGCGCACGTCCGAGACGCCTTCGAGACAGTCCTCGACGTCCGCTACCACCTCGAAACCCGGGTCATCGCCGTAACCGGCGACGCCGGGTACGGCAAGACCCAACTGGCCGCCACCCTCGCAGCTCCTTGCTCATCGCGACCGGCGGGGATCTTGCTGCACGGCAATAGGCTGGGTTGCCGCGATACCCTCGACCACCTCGCTGGCCAAATCAGCATCGCCGGCCGTCCGGCATCCAGCTTCGAGGAACTACTCGCGGCCGCGGACGCCGCCGCTGCGCGCGCGGGATGCAGGCTTCCGGTTGTGATCGATGGCCTCAACGAGGCCGAGTCGGCAACTCGTTGGGCGCCCCTGCTGCGGCGACTGTTGGTGACGCTGGAGAACTACCCGTCCGTCCTGGTCGTGTGTACGGTCCGCGGGGCATTCCTCGACGTGGCGGTTCCAGACGAAGTCAAAGACGTCCTCGAGCTGACCGGCTTCGATGAGTCCCTGAACGAGGCGGTTAAGCGGTACTTCACCTATTACATGATCGAGCCTGGTGACGCGGAGCTTCCCCTCGAACTCGTCAACCACCCGCTGACACTGGCGATCCTCTGCCAGGTCACCAATCCCACCCGCACCAGTCCGGTCAGTGCGGACCGCATCCCCAACTCCCTGTCTGCGATGTTCGAGGCCTATCTGAAGGATGTCGCTCTTCGCATCGCGGAGCTGCGGCCCCACATTGCCCCCACGACATCACCCGGGCCCTCGATGCCCTCGGGCGCGAACTATGGGCCACCAAGGCGCGCGACATCACTGAGTCCCGGGCCAAGGAACTCTTTGGGGACATCCCCCGGCTCTGGCAAGCGACTATCCTCACTGCCCTCGAGCACGAAGGCATCCTCATCCGGCAGCCCGGAGACACGTCCGGTACCACCGTCGCAGTCGTCTATGACCTGCTCGCCGGTCACATCGTCGCCTCCAGTCTCGTCCGCGCCCATGGCGCCGATATCGCTGGGGCCCTGGCCGACGCCTCCATCGTCGAGACATTTGACGGTGGTTGGGAGAACCAGCACCCACTGGGATCTGACATCTTCAACGCCCTGGTCACCGTCATGCCAGCCGCTGGTGCGCGTCAGCTGTGGCAGGTGGTGCCCGCGGCGCTCAAGACTCGTGCGCTGCTGCAGGCCATCCGGCTTGAACCCAGCTTCATCGACTCGGACACGATCGCCGAGATCACCGAGAACTTCACCTTCCTCGCGGGATCTGTACCGAGCGTATTCCGGAAACTTCTCGCACCCCGCGCCATCGAGAAACACCCATTCAACGCCACATTCCTCGACCGGATGCTGCGCAACCTAGGTGCCGCTGATCGAGACTTACTGTGGACTGAATGGCTGAGAAATGCCACGGGCAATGCGGGCAGACGTACGGCCACCGCCGATGTCGAACGGCAGCTAGGGCGGTGGAAGAACAGCATTGAGCGGACCCCCGCCGATGCGCTGCGGGCACGTTGGCTGATGTGGACGCTCACGAGCACTGATCGCAACTTGCGCGATACCGCTACTGAAGCCCTTTACTGGTTCGGGCGGGCGGCGCCAGCCGACCTTTTCAATCTCGCCGTCGACGCGCTCGCTATCAACGACGCATACGTCGGCGAGCGAGTTATGGCAGCCGCCTATGGGGTCGCGGCAGCTGACGCTGGCCGATACACCGCCGAACACGATCCAAGAACCGCTCTATTTGCCGAAGCGTTTGAGCCGTTCCTCGAAGCGTTGGTGAAGGCGTTGCTCGGTCAAGGGGACCAATGTGCGACCACTCCGACCTACCACGCCCTGACCCGGTACTACGCCAGCAGCATCTTCGAGTGCGCCCGCATGTTCACTGCGGAACTCCTACCGGAGTCCGTCACCTTCCCGATTGCGTTCGCGCCGGGCCCGGCCATCGTGCCTCTTCGTGAGGGCGACGAACGTCGAGACGACGCGCGGCGGTCGATGCACATCAACTTCCACAACTACACCCTGGGCCGGCTCTTCAGGGACCGGAAGAACTACGACGACACACACGCTGGCCACCATGACGCGACCGACCACATCTGCGGCGTGGTGAACTCCTTCGGCTGGACAACAGACAGATTCGGCGAACTCGACCGGGCCATCGACAACCGTTCACGATCCCGCGACCCGGAACGAGTCGAGAGGTACGGAAAGAAGTACGCCTGGATCGGCCTATACCTAGTCTCCGGACTTCTGGCCGACGCGGGTCACGTCAGCGACTGGCTCGAGGTCGATATCGACCCGACGTTCCCTCAGCCGTCCAGGCAGGCACCCGTAGTTGTGCCGACCTGGGCCAGGACAACTCCGGCCAAGGAGCGCGACTGGCTCGTCAAGGGCCTCGTGAAGGTCCCAGACGACGTGATCAACGCTGCCACCCTTGATGGCGAACTTGGCCCGTGGACCCTGCTCCACGCGGAAATGACGTCAAAGGACGCTGCCACCGGGCGCAACACATTCGGACTCTTCAATACCGTGCTGGTCGAGCGCTGCGACGCTGACGAGTTCATCGAGGCGCTGCGCTCTGTGTCGCACCCAGGCCGCGACGTGATCGACGTTCCGTCGGCCTACTACACATTCGCAGGGGAGATCGGCTGGCACGAGCGGTTCGCGGCACCTGAGCCCGGACGGCCGCTCGCCGAGCAGTACCAGGGAATGCTGCGCCAAGGCGGTAGAGGCATCACGTTCGAGTCCCTCACCCACCAGTATTCGTGGGAATCCCACCACAGCAGTCGAAACCAGGTGCGTGCTTGGGTGCCGAGCAAACTCCTATCGACCGCCCTTAGCCTCCGGTCGGTCCCGGCCGGATTCGACCAGGTCGACCGAGAGGGAAGGCTCGCGAGCCACAGCTATACCGCACCCCAGGGCTTCACCGGTCACATGCTGTATGTCCGATCCGATGTGATTCGCGAGTACGCCAAGGACCGGGTCATTGCTACGTTCGGATGGGGGGAGCGTCAGACCCAGCTCGGCGGCGGCATCATCCCTGCGCCGCTCCAAAGGGCCTACTGGGCTCACCGCAACGTTTGGCGGGGCATCTGGTACTCGGCTGCGAGCTCTGCCGAACTATGACGTAATCGCGAACCTGCCGGCCCGAGCTCTGCCACTGCAATAGGGACTGCCCCGTCGGGTGCTACAGCGTGCCCACGAGGTTCTTGGGGGATGGCCTGGTTTCAACGGGTCCTGTCCGTCCGGCCCTGGCAAGCTGCCTGGGTGAGCAACGAGGACGACAGCCTGCTTGAAGGGCTATACGAGAGCTTGATCACGCACGCGCTGGAGAAGCGCCTGGCGGGGATCTCGAGCTTTGATGTTCAGCGCGGAGTGATCGACGAGGCCGACGAGCCAGACGTTCTGGCAAGGCACGTCCGTGATGTCACTCTGCGAGCCCTGCGCCAGGAGAGGGACGCGGGGCGTCGGCTGGCCTTGGTTAACCGGCTCGTGGCGGAGCTGGGGGCTTCCGACGATTCACTCTCCACCGCTGGGCAACTCCTCGCTCTCTCGATGCCGCCCGCTCCCGGCGCGGTTGTCCGGGTGTTGAGTGAGCGCCCGTCGACGCCACTCTCGGATGCCGCGCTGCTCACCAATGCGCCCGGTGAGCCAGGAGTCGGGCACGAGGTTCGAGCCGAGCTGGCGAGTGCCGATCGGGTCGACGTCATCATGGCCTTCGTCAAGTGGTATGGCCTACGCCTCTTCGAGGACCAGCTCAAGACAGCGCGCGAACGTGGCGTCCCCCTCCGCCTGATCACTACGACCTACATGGGAGCCACTGAGCGGGCCGCCCTGGACCGGCTTGTGAGGGACTTCGGTGCCGAGGTCAAGGTGCAGTACGACGCGCAACGAACGCGACTCCACGCGAAGGCCTGGCTCTTCCGGCGCAACACCGGCTTCGACACTGCCTACGTCGGGTCCAGCAACCTCTCCCGTGCAGCGATGCTCGATGGCGTCGAGTGGAACGTGCGCCTTTCATCCGTGTCCACGCCTCCCTTGCTGCGGAAGTTCCTCGCCACGTTCGACAGCTACTGGAACGACCCGACCTTCGAGAGCTACGACCCCGACACCGACCGCGACAAGCTGGACGACGCGCTGGCCGAAGCAGCCGGCAAGCGGCTCAGCGACAGAGTGACCCTGACGCTCTCGGGCCTGGAGGTCCGCCCGTACCCGTACCAACAGGAGATGCTCGACCAACTCGAGGTCGAGCGCGTCGTTCACGGCCGCCATCGGAACCTCTTGGTGGCGGCGACCGGTACGGGCAAGACCGTTGTCGCTGCCCTCGACTACCGACGCCTAGCCGTGGACGCTCCGACGCTTCCGGGACTTCTCTTTGTCGCTCACCGGCGCGAGATCCTCCAGCAGTCCCTACGCACCTACCGAGAGGTTCTGGCCGACGCGAACTTCGGTGAGCTCTACGTGGACGGTCGTCGTCCCGAGCGCTGGGAGCATGTCTTCGCTTCGGTGCAGTCTCTGTCGGCGTACGGCATCACGAACATCCCAGCGGGTGCCTACCGAGTCGTCGTCATCGACGAGTTTCACCACGCTGAGGCGAAGACATACAAACGGATCCTCGATCACCTCAACCCGCGTGAGTTGCTTGGCCTGACAGCCACCCCCGAACGCGGCGACGGGTTGGACGTGCGGTCATTCTTCGGGGGCCGCACGGCGGCCGAGCTCCGCTTGTGGGATGCCCTCAAGGCGGACCTGCTGACCCCATTCCACTACTTCGCCGTCGCGGACGGGATGGACATGACCCGGGTCGACTGGAAGGCGGGAGCCTACGACACCGGCGAACTGTCCAATCTGTTCACTGGGAATGACGCTCGCGCCCGGATCGTGCTCAATGCCGTTCGAGACAAGGTCGGCGACCTGACTGCCATGAAGGCGCTCGGGTTCTGCGTCTCCCGAGACCATGCGCACTACATGACACGCGTCTTCAACGAAGCGGGGATCAAGGCCGCGACAGTGCTCGGCGACACCGCGTCGAGCGACCGTGATGCCGCGGTGCAGGACCTTCGAGATGGCGCCGTCCAGGTGGTGTTCACCGTCGACGTGTTCAACGAAGGGGTCGATGTACCGGCGATCAACACCGTGCTCTTTCTCCGGCCCACGGAGAGCTCCACCGTGTTCCTGCAGCAACTCGGACGAGGGCTGCGTCGTGCCAAGGACAAGGCGGTGCTCACCGCGCTCGACTTCGTCGGCCACCACCGCAAGGAGTTCCGCTTCGACCAACGCTTCCGGGCGATGACAGGCAGCACTCGCGCCGCGCTCGAGCGGGACATCGAGCAGGGCTTCCCTTACCTTCCCGCTGGGACGCAGATCGTGCTCGATCGCCAGAGTCAGCAGCTGGTGCTCGACAACATCAAGGGTCAGGTCACCAAGCGCTGGCCCAACATCACGTCGGAGCTGCGAGCACACCCGACTGATGACCTTGGCACGTTCCTCCAAGACTCCAGTGTCGAGCTGGCCGACGTCGTGCGTGCGGACCGCTCGTGGGCACGCCTCAGGCGCGAAGCCGGACTTGAAGTCCCGCTCGGCGGCCGCCTCGAAAAGGCCCTTCTCAGGCGGGTAAGGGCGCTTTGCCACGTCGATGATCCCGATCGGGCAGCGGCCTATACGACCTGGCTTAGCGACGATGCCCCCAGCTACGACCGGGCGGACACCGTTCTGCAGGCCTACGGTCGGATGCTGTTCTTCTCCATTTGGCAGGACGGCGGCGGTTTCGACTCGTACGCGGCAGGACTTGTCGCACTTCAGAATGAGGAGGCTTTGCGCCAGGACCTTCGGGCGGTCATTGGCCTCGGCGTGGGGTCTGCCGAGCGCGTCACCTCACGCCTCCAGGGTGAACTCGGCTTACGGCCGCTTAGGGTGCACGCTCGCTACACACGAGAGGAGATCCTCGCTGCCCTGAACTACGCGTCAATCAGCGGCCAGAAGCCCAGCAGCTTCCAAGTGGGTGTCCTGTTCGCCCAGGAGGTGAACACAGATGCTTGCCTGATCACCCTGCGCAAATCTGAGGCGGACTACTCCCCGACCACCATGTACCGAGACTTCGCCATCAGTCCCGACCTCTTTCACTGGGAGTCGCAGTCCCGCACCGCCCTTGCGTCACCGACTGGTCAGCGCTACGTGAACCACCGGTCACTCGGAAGCCACGTTCTTCTATTCACCAGGGCGCACAGGGTCTCAGCGCTTGGCACGGGCGCGCCATACCTGCTCTTGGGGCAGGTCGATTACGTCGAACACCAAGGGGAACGGCCCATGGCCATCACATGGCGCATGCGAACCCCGATGCCGGCAGCCGACTTCGTCGCGGCCAAGGCGGTGCTCTAGTCGGCGCGGGAGGACGGCGACCCGATGTATGCGGGTTACGTCCTGCTGCTGACGCTCGGGCTGCGTCGGGGGGAGATGCTTGGGTTGGCCTGGGAGGACGTCGACCTCGAGGGCGGCGAGGCGCTGATCGCGTGGCAGGTCCAGCGGGTCGACGGCTCGCTGCTCCGGCGCCACACGAAGACGCCCTCGTCGGATGCGCCGCTCCCGCTGCCGGAGATCGCGGTATTGGCCCTCGAGCGGCACCGGGTCGAGGAAGCCAGGCGACGGCTTGCGGCCGGGGACATGTGGTGCGACTGCGGCTTGGTCTTCACGACGCGCCTCGGCGATCCGGTCGACCCGCGCAACTTTCACCGCGACTTCAAGGTGAGGGCCGCGAAGGCCGGCGTGCCTGTCGTCCCCATTCACTCAACACGACGAACTTGCGCCAGCCTGCTCGTGGCTCTCGACGTCCACCCGCGCGTGGCAATGGCCGTCCTCCGCCACAGCCGCATCGCCCTCACGATGGAGGTCTACTCGTAGGTCTCCTCAACGTCCACAAGAGATGCCCTCAAGCGCCTCAGAAGTGAACTGTCCCGGTCTTGAGCGCAGGTGCGGCAAGGGCCGGCGCGCGCGAAAGTTCGCGCCAACTGCGTGCGCACCTCTGTCAGGGCCGGGTGGCGACGCGGACCTCGCACCGACACGGCATCGGCGACGGCGTCAGCTGCTGCGGTGTCGGGGCCTGGGCTTGAATGCGCCCGGATGGACGCGTAACGGGCGGCCGCGAAGAGCGGGCCAGAGTCGCTCTCATCCTTCCAGGCAAACCGCTGCGCACGCTCAGCACGGAGATCTGAGCATGCAGTTCACTCCTCCGCCTCGCGAAACTCGTCAGAGAGGGCAACGAGCAGGAGTTCCAGGGCTCGTACCGCGTTCCGACTCGCTGCAAGCTTCCAGCGATCATCCTTTGCTTCGTCCGCATGATCGCTCACACCACGGAGCACCACGAATCCATCAATATCGGCACGTTCGCCGGCCTCATAGAAGGCTCTCGCGACGCCCTCACTTTCGGTTTCGACGACTAAAGTCTTCTCGTTGTAATCTAACAGCCACTTCCTCACTTCAGCGTCGCGATACTTGATAACTGCATAACCAGTGCCGATAGGCCCCCTGGAGAGCGTGAAACTCTTCCTTCCAATTGCCACTGCATCAGATGAGGCGTCACTGACAATCTCGTCACCCTTCATGCTGAAGAAGTGGTTAAGGGCGGTCTTGACTTGCAGCGGAGGCTTGAAGGAGCTTCCCCGATGACGTGGACCAGATGGAGTCAACGCAGCAGGGCCGTAGTCGATCACGTCAGTACCGATAACGACGTCACCAAGGCCGACGTCTGAATGTATGCCTCCCGCGATGCCAAGCAGCACGGTGAGACGAGGTACAGCGACGGAATGTAGGGCATTGACAGCTGACGTCGCAGATGTCTGCCCTTGGTCCACCGCCTGGGTGGCGACAACGGTTACGCTGCCGGTGCTCAGTGGCATTCTGGCCCTGTAGAAGTAGCGGCCCCCCACGCCTCGCGACTCGGCAAAATGCGTTCCAGTGAGGAGCCAGTCCCGGACTGCGCGCGTCTCTTCGGAGATGATTGTGACCACGCCAACGCCATGCGTTTCCAACTCCTCGTTCTGATCGGGGTCTACGTCCGATGCCGCCACAACGGGATGGTCCCCTGAAGTCCCGTCAGCCCCCGCGAAGATCGCCCCGGTAGCGAGGAGCTGCGACTCCCGAAGTACTGGTCTGGCGACAGGACCGATCGACACTCGGTTCTCCAGACCTGTCATAGATGTTGGCAGGTGCGGGTGGTAAAAGGCAGGGTACCGCCCGATGCGGATCGGTACACGGTCCCAGAGGCGCAACCACGTTGTTCCGTCCACCGCCTCAGTCTGTAGCTCGGGCACATCATGCGCTAGGGCTTCCATAGCCGCTCGATATATTCCGAAATCACCGTTAGCGAGGCCCGCAACACCCGACAACCACAATTCGGTCAATCCGCGAATTCCCCGTGTACCATCGAGGCACGCGGAAGCTCTCTGAGGCTCACCGGCTGCTATCAAGCAGAAGGCGCGTTGTGCCGCGACAGCCCCGTACTCGCCGGCCTCCAACGCCATCTCAGCCGCGTCGGCATACCTTTCAAGAAGCTGCGCCGAAAGTACTTTGGCTAGGACCCTCCTGCCCTGGGCGAGCGAGTCGGTGCCCTGTTCGCAGGCAAGAACCCTCGATAGAGCCTCACTGTCGCGTCTTCCGAAGGCAATGAACGCGGCTTCTTCAAATAGCCTAGTCGCAATACTTGTCCGCCCCGAAAGGGCCTCATAGCCTTCGAGGAGGGCCAGAATTGCGTCGTCGCTCTGCCCTACCCGGTGAAGAATGAATGCGAGCCGGCTCCAGATGTAGACAAGGGGCTCGCCCTCGAGCGACTTCAATGCGTTACGCAGCGCCCCCAGGGCCAAGTCAGTCCGATTGCCAAGGTATAGCTCTTCCGCCGCGCGACAAACGACCCTGCTGATGAGGTCTGCGTGGCCCCGTTGGTGTATCTGATCAACGGCAGCGGACACGCCTATAGGAAAGTCATGCTCCGCCGCAAGAGCCACTCGGGTTTCCCAAAACCATGTGGATCGACTCGCCCGCGTGCCTAAGACTGCGTGCTTAAGTGCCATGACTCCGTCGTCCGGGGCGTCTCTAAAGATGAGCAGGCGGACCAAGAGTTCCCGCATCTCAGGCAGCGGGTTGTCAGTTTCCGAAAGCGCCCCCGTCAGGGCGGGTATGTACTGCTTGGCCGTGTTGGTGTTGATCGGCACTTCTGAAAGACGCATGAAGTTGTTTTGCAGAATTCTCCGAAATCGATGCCCCAGAGTCTCCACTTCGGTGAACATGCCCGCCTGTGCGAGGTGAAACCTAGCCTCCACAAAATTGGCTGACCCCCGACTCAGGGCGCGACCACTTTGTGCCCCGATCTTCTTCTCAAAGTATGAGGCGGCCCTGCGGTGTAGTTGGAGACGATGCTTTTGCTCGGGCTCGCGGTCTATTAGGCACAGTTGCTTAACCACCGGATTTACAGCAAAGTAGTTGAGACTCCGATCCAAGAGGAACCAAGAGACGAGCTTCTCACGCTGAGGCTCCCACTGACGAGATTCGGACATCGCGACAATTGCGTCGTGTCGAAATGGGCGCCGAAGGACAGAGAGGGACTCAACAAGCGACAGTGCTCCAGGGTCCAGATGCCGAAGCGTGCGGTTCCAGAACTCGCGCTCCAAGTGTCGAACGAACGTCTGAGAGTGGGAGACGTCCCTGAGTACCCATGCCTCCTCATCAATGGCAATCAACTCTTCGAAACTTTCAGTCCGTAGACACGTTACGAAAGCGCGTATTGCCCTTGGGTTTCTGCCGAGCCAATCGACAACCTCGGGCAACATTTCCGATGGCACGTTTTCGTCAATTAGACCGCGCTGTTCCAGCATATTCACCAGCAGCTCGAGCGCCTCTGCGCGCCCCGGGGCCTGCAGGGTTCTGATGGCGCTTTCGCCCACCCAACGAGTGTGTTCTGGGCTTCGTTTGGTAACTAAGAGTAGCCGCCCTGGTCCCGAAGACCGGGCGATCTTCTCAAACAGGTTCGAAAGGCCAGAAGGTAGTCGGCCTGAAAGTTCATCCAGAAGGACTTCGAAATTGTCGATGACGATCAAGAAGTCGGTCGTCAGGCACTTTACAAGCGTGTCCTCGAAGTCCGCCAAATCGGAAAGGTCGGCTTCGAGGGTGACCTGCTGAAGATCGCCCGCGAGGCTAAGCAATAGGTCGTCACTCGACATGCCATCTGCCAGAGTTGTCCGTACGGACTTGGGGCCCCATGCGCGTTTTAGCTGCGCTGCCAGGTGGCTCTTCCCAACCCCAGAGAATCCTTCGAGGACTGCGATTGGAGGGCCCTCCTCACGCCACTCCCCAAGCATCCAATCGATCATTGCCGTGCGATCCTCAGCCATGTCGCGGTGCCCCCTGTAACGTTTCGTCCTGTCTGACGCTTACCCTATCGACACCGAGCAGATTGCTCAGCCGCGGGGAGCAACTGATCACATCGACCTTTCCGCCCCCGTGCCCGATCCGACGGTGAGCCCTTCAAACGGACGTCAGTATCGGGTTCAGGCTAGGTCGAGACGCAGCACCGCAACTGCACACTCGGCCCAGGGCCCGCCATGCGAACCCCGGGCAAGGCCCCCTCGTTTGGCGGGTCTGTTGTGGGCCGCCCAGGATTCCGCTCGCGAGGTCCACCGGTCATCGATACCAGCGCTCATCCCATGTCGGCCTGTTCCACATTGAAGGCTCTCTATCGGTGAGTGTGGGTGAGCGCTGCGGTTGTGCTGTTCAGCGCCCTACGCGGGTCGATTGAGACATCTGCCCCCTGAGTGGAGTCGGCTCTTGTGATGTTCGTGCCCTCGGCCCTGACTTGGCTCACGGCTGCGGGATCGGCAGTGCGCCAGGTCTTTGACCAGCGGCGATGTGTCGGGATGGGTGCGTTTTCACGCACTATTCGGGTCCTCTAGAGTCGCGGTGTGACATTCATCCGGCGGGTGCGGACCGCGTCGGGGGCGACGGCAGTGCAGATCGCGGAGTACGCGGCCGGGCGGCAGCGGATCGTGAAGCACCTTGGCTCTGCGCACACCGAGGCCGAGCTCGGGCTGCTGCTGGCGCAGGCGCGAGAAGAGCTCGAGGATCGGGCGCAGGGGGTGCTGGCCCTGCACGTGGAGCCGGTAGCGCCGGTGGCTACCTTGGTCCCGCGGCCAGTGGATGCCGGGCTGTTCCCTGCAGACACCGGGGCGCCAGAGGTGGTGCGGGACGGCCCTGGCCGGGTCGTGGCCACTCCCTCGCGCGTGTTGTTCGATGCCCTCGCGCGGGTGTACGCCGACCTGGGGTTCGACGGGCTCGGTGACGCGGTGTTTCGGGACTTGGTGATCGCTCGGGTCGTGGAGCCGACCTCGCTGCTGGACAACGGGCAGGTGCTCACAGACCTGGGCCTGGATCCGGCCAGCTACGCGACGATGAAGCGCACCCTGGTTCGTGCTGGTGCCAAGAAGTACCGCGACCAGGTCGCGGCATGGTGCTTTGAGCACGCGTCCCGCAGCGGGGACATCTCCTTGGTGCTCTATGACGTCACGACGTTGTACTTCGAGGCGGAGAAAGAAGACGCACTGCGCAAGGTCGGGTTCTCCAAGGAACGCCGGGTCGACCCGCAGGTCGTGGTCGGTCTGCTGGTGGACCGCAACGGGTTCCCGCTGGAGATCGGGTGCTTCGAGGGTGAGAAGGCCGAGACCTTGACGATCATCCCGATCGTCAAGGCGTTCCAAGAACGCCACCACATCGAGGACATGGTCGTGGTCGCCGACGCGGGGATGCTGTCGGGGACCAACCTGCGTGAGCTCGACGGGGCGCACCTGCGGTTCATCGTCGGCTCCAGGGTGACCAAGGCGCCGAAGGATCTGGCGTCGCACTTCCGTTGGCACGGTGAGGCGTTTACCGACGGGCAGGTCATCGAAACCCTCACCCCTAAGCACGCCGGCCGCAAAGGTGAGAACGACCCGATGGTCAAGGCCGAACCTGCCTGGGAGGCCGGCGAGCATCCCGGGTCGTGGCGGGCGGTGTGGGCGTACTCCGCCAGGCGCGCCGCGAGGGACGCCAAGACGCTGACCCTGCAGGAGAACCGCGCCAAGGCCGTGGTTGCCGGGGAGAAGGCCGCCCGCACACCCCGGTTCGTCAAGACCAGCAACGGGCGGAGACCCTGGACCAGGCATCACTGGCCAGAGCGCGCCGACTTGAGGGGCTGAAGGGCTACGTCACCAATATCCCCGTCGAGCTGATGCCCGCCGGTGAGGTCATCGGCAGCTACCACGCGCTGTGGCAGGTCGAGGCGTCGTTCCGGATGTCCAAGACCGACCTGCGGGCCCGGCCGATGTTCCACCACACCAAGGACGCGATCGAGGCCCACCTGACCATCGTGTTCACCGCGCTGGCCCTCTCCCGTGAGGTCCAGGCACGCACCGGGCTTGCGATTCGCAACGTCACCCGGCAACTGCGACCGTTGCGCTCAGCGACCATCGCGATCAACGGCACCAGGCAGACCTTCGCACCCGCCATCCCAGACGACAAGCAAGCCATCCTCGACGCGATTCACGGGCGAGAACTCACGCACTAACCGAATGAGCCAAGTCAGGACTGACTCCGTGGCAATCCTGACGGACGTCACGGCTTCTGGCTAGACACAGGCCAAGCGTGTCGGAAAACGAGTGCAGCTTAGGACCACAAACGCGTTGTTCTAAGGGCCAATAGCGCAGTAAGCAGACCAAGCACGATCTCCACCCCTGACAACAAGATGAGCCAGCCCTCTTGCGCCGAGGCTCGGTGCAGCAACCACCAGAGCGGGCCGGCGATCGCAGGAACAGTGAACGCAAGAATGAGAACGCTGAATGTAATGGCGCGCGCCAGAGCATCGGGGATGGCCAACCGCTTGCTCTGCGACTCCCATGCAAAGGCGCCCTGTGGTGCAGTTCGCCGAATATGTGCGCCGAGGGCAGTGATCTTGTCATCGTGGCTTAAGTATGTCCAGCCGAAAACGACAGCGATCCACGGCATCGTGAGCGCTACAGACTCAAGATTCGAGGTAGAAGCGCCCAGAGCGACAAGCGCCCCCATAGCCACGACGTGGTAGTTCAACAGAGAATCACGCGCCGCAATCCTGGACCGTTGCTCTTCTTTGAGCTGTTGGTACTCGGCGATTATGAGTTCGTTCAATGTGGCCTCCGGGCAGACACGGGTCGGGGGGCCATCATGACACGCAGGGTTGGACCAAGGTGCACTGAATCTCGGAGCTCGAGATAACCCAGCGGTTGGGCGTCCGTGGACCACGCTACTCCAACTCGGGGCCGGGCTGAGCGGTTTGTTGGTTGCTAAGCGCCGAAAGATTCAGTGCTGTGGACGCAGTCCTCGATGACACCATCGAGGCACCGCGACGAGAGTTCGCTTCTGGCGATGAATTCGCAGGGGTTGCGATTCCGAGGGCCGGTGGAGGTCGAAAACCAGCTTCTGGGAATGCATCATGGTCAGCACTACGCCTGCCCCTGCGACCCTCCGAGCTGCGCAGCAATGAACGCGCTGATCGATAGGCCGCGAGACGGCGTCATCGCGCCGTTTACACAGCCGCTGGAAGCTCGGCGGCATGCTGACCCAGCGAGCTGGCGGCGTCTTACCAGCAAGTCCCACCTAGGCGCTCAACCCTGCGGTTCAGACCCAGACCACACCCCAATTTGCCATGAGCCGATGGGGCCGACGTTGCACAGACGCACGCCGGGGAAGGCGACGGACCTTCGTGGTCGCCTACGGCGGCAAGTTGTGCCGTCAGAGCGCCCTCGCTCGCGAATCCTCGTCGAGGCGGTCCCCCGGCCCGGTCGGCACCACCCCAATCGTGCCCAGTGCCCAGTAGCCCCAGGCGCCAGCTCTAGGCGCGGGCGCCCGTCGCGGGTGAGCCTGATCCAAAGTTCGAGACACTACCTAAGGACCGCCCGTCAGCATGAACCGTCCAATACAGTTCATTCATGACACCTTGCCCGCAGGACACGCATGAGCACGCAAAATCCTGAGTCCCGCCAGACCTCCTTTCCGGAGTCGTCGACAGCCTCAGGGGCCGATGGGCATGTACTCACCATGTCTGTGGACGAGAAGCCGCTGCTCCGTCGAACAAGGCAAGCAGCATTTATCCTAACGGGCTACCTACTCCTTCAAACGGCCGCGAACCTGACCGTGCAGAAGACCCTGACATTGCCTGGTCAGTTGTTGATCCCATTCGGCTCCCTGCTTTTCGCGGTGACATACACATGGAACGATGTCACTACACGAGTTCTCGGCAAATCAACCGCCAGAACCTATGTCCTCTGTGGGGTTGCATTCCAGGTCCTTCTCACCGTTTGGCTTGCCGCATACGTTCGGGTACCAGGCTCCGCAGTTTGGGAAGACTCTTCTCAGGATGCCATAGCGTTCGTCTTCTCAGCAGTCCCCCGGATTGTCTTGGCAAGCCTGGTGACCAACTTGCTGGTGCAGAACCTTGACATATCTCTGTTTCACCACTTCTACGGGAAGCGACCAGCGGCCCCCCGATGGCAGGCTAGTGCGCTGTCCAACACCATTTCGGCTCCCACCGACGGTGTGGTTTTCGCGACACTGGCGTTTGCTGGAACATTGCCGACCGCCACTGTGATCTCGATAGCGCTGGCAAGCGCGGCATACAAACTCCTTGTATCCTACGCGTCTCTACCGCTGAACTACATCTTTGCCAAAAGGAGAGGCGACTAGTGCCCGAGCCCACACCCGTTGCCCATTATACTTGGACAGATGTCGAAGGCCTCGCCGATACGGTCGCGACCAAAGTGGCGAGCCGAGCCTTCGACGCCGACACTATAGTCTGGACCCTGCGCGGAGGCGCTATGCCGGGGATTCTACTGTCACACCTTCTGGGGATACGCTCCGTTCAGGTCATCCAGTTGCATTCAACAGTAGACGAGACGCCTCGTGGCGCACGACGGGACGCATTAGTAGCGACAGGCAATCTGAAATTCCGCCGGGACGAGAGAGTCCTACTGGTCGACGACGTTACCAACACAGGGTCGACTATTCAGACGGCGCGCGAGCACATCATTCGGGGTGGCTGTAGGCCCCAGAACCTATGCACGGCCGCGCTTCTGTGGGACACCGTCGCGCCATCAGGTGAGGAGCCGCTTGGAGAATGTTTCGCTGACCTATGGGGCGCGACCGTTCACGCTTGGGTTGCGTTTCCCTGGGAGAAGCCGAAGAGATCCATCCAAATTGGTTCGACGGCCCAGTAATCTCAAGTCACGAGGAGGATTCAATGCCGATCAAAGTCTATCTCGCAGGTAAAGTCCCCAAAGGTGCGGATCAGGGAGCGACCAAACCCTGGCGCGACGCGTACCGCGAGGTCCTTGCCCTTCGAGGCCTCTTGGTTGAGATCCTAGATCCGGACGACCCCTCCTTGGACGAAAGTTTCCCTGAAGCAGTCTTCGGGCACGACTGTTGGCTCATCTCCAACTCCGACGTGATAGTGGTAAACGCCACAGAGAAACTAGGAGTTGGCACTTCACAAGAGATGCTCATTGCAAAGCACTTCGGCAAGCCAGTCCTCACTGTTCTTCCGAAAGACTCCCACCATCGCCGCTCAAATCTCCAGATGCATGCAAAGACAGTGCCGGACTGGATACACCCGTTTATCTACCAAACCTCCGATGCCATTATCGAGTCACTCGACGAGTTGCCAGGTCTGATAGAGGATCTCTCACTACTCCAGCCAAAGGGGATGGAAATAATTCAGCGAGCGATCGACGTGTACTTGTCATCTCGAGAGCGAAGCACATAGATCTTGCGCGTCCTAATTGCGGGCCTGACCGCGTCGGGTAAGTCCTCAATCGCTGAGGCGGTGAGCGCGCGCCTACATTGCCCCAAATTGTCAGGGTCCGATATGCGGCGACGATACTTCAACGGTGATACGGCCCCACACGATGAGAGGGGCAGGTGGCGAGCCGCGACGTCAGATTCGTCGATTGAAGCGGAGGCCGCAAGGATCCTTAATCCGTCCTCGGAGAGGGAGTTTGATAGATGGCAGTGTCGCGAGGTTGGCACCCATAGCGATATTGTTGCGGATTGTTGGTTCCTCCCCTGGATATGTTGCATCCCTGCGAAGTCCGTCTACCTGCGTGCGCCACTCGAAGTTCGAATCACGCGCGCAATGGCCAGCCGCAAGGGCCAGACCGCTGCGCAAGTTGGGCTTGATATAGAGGCGAAGGACTCGAGAGCAAAGTCATACGCGATGGCAGCGTATGGTGTCGACATTCTCGACTTGAGTGTATTCGATCTCGTCATTGACACTGATGGGCAGACTCCATCACTCTGCGCTCAGGCCGTCGTTCGAGGCCTCTCGTGAGTTCAGCGATCTACCTGCACTTCATGAACCGCGAGATTCACCGGTCCGTCGGCGTCGAGATTGCCGACGGATACGTACGCTCGGGCCTGATAACTGCCACGTGTCTTTCTGGCGACCCGCTCATCGTAAGCCTTGGGTTGCTGTGGGAGTCGGCAGAGGCTTCGAAAGGACTGGAGAGTTTCCTAGTCGAGTTGGTTGAGTCCTCCAACCTTCTTGTCAGTAGTGAATACTCTGATATTGAGGCCCACCTCGCAGCCGCTCGTGCAATGTACTCGGGAGCCTCCGAGAGATATCCCATGTATTTCGAAGACCGCCCCGGAATGGCGAGTAGAATCCGTCCGACTCTGCCAAAACCAGCATCAACAACTGCATTCCTTGCATCGCAGTTGCACGGGCTCGTCGAGGGCGACCCCACCGCGGCGTCAGCTCTGGGAAGGCGGGATGCGACGAAGTTACTCTCGGCCCGCGAGACCATCAACCACGCCCTCCGGCAGCGTGATGACGAGGCTTTGACGATGGACTACTTTGGTCGGGTCACAAACAGCGAGGACGACACACGAACCATTGGACGGATGCTTTCCTATTTGCACACGGAACACTACCTCAGCCAGTATTCGGCAGATATCGTCACTGGGCTTTCGGGGCTGGCTTCCTACGACTCCCTCTCTCGGGGTTTCCCGCTATTGGATCGCCGCATCTTTGACGCAATTATGCGGACGACATGGGCACCTAGGAGGCAGCGCCCAGATTCAACTCTGCAGGATATTGTGCGTAATCGGAACTCAGATGCCCACCGTCGGTTTCTCTCATATTATCGGGCCACGGTGCTGGCCTTGATTGATTTGGATGGATTGGATTCGCTGTCGCCGCCCCTACGGGTTTCGAGGGTTATCCGTTCCCTCCGCCCGGCCGTCGATTCTGGGAACATTCTCGCTCGGGTCGGGTTCTTCGAGGCACTCGGGACGACACTGAAGCGAACAAGCGCAAGACTAGCAAAGCTACAGCCCGGTTTCCAGGAACATTTCATAATTCATCAGCGAGGGGTTGGGCAATTGACGAAGAGTGTGCTCTTGGTTTGCGCGACAGTAACCGAGAGGAATGCAATCATTCGCGTCCTTATGGACTCGAGTGAGACCTCAGGTGTAAATCGCACATTCTTGCCTCGCCACACCGTTTTCGACCTTGGTGTCGTTGGAGGTGTGGAGGTTTCGCTCGTTCAAACGGAGGTGGGAACCGAACACCCAGGGGCAACTACCCTGGCCTTGAGCGAGGTTCTTACAGAATTGAGTCCGGATTTCGTGATATCGATCGGAATCTGTCTCGGTCTCAGACCTGACGAGCAGGCCCTTGGAGATGTCGTTGTTTCATCCCAAGTGCGTCTAACAGATCCCAAGAAGATCACTGCGACTCTGTGGGACTCACGTCAACTCCGCATTTTGCGAGGCGACAAAGTAAGTGCGTCGGTGATATTGCTGGATCGTCTGCGCTCAGAAACTATAGTTTGGCGCGGACCAGCAGTGCATTTTGGGCTGATGCTGTCTGGAAACACTCTTGTAAATCATCCGGACGTGGTGAAGCAGATGCGCAATGACGAGCCCGATGCCATAGCGGGCGAGATGGAGGGTGGTGGCATCTATGCGGCCTCGACTGTGTTCGGTGCACAGTGGATTATTGTCAAGGGAATTTCTGATTGGGGATTCGACAAGTCAGACGTTTCGCAAGAATCAGCCGCAGCCAACGCGGCCACCTTCGTGCTTTCAATGCTGAGTTCCGGGGCTCTTCGCTAAGCCCAACAATGGTTCCTCACATGCCGCTCGTTCTGGCCCTGCGACTTCTAGGCTTATTCTTGGATCATCACTGAACAGCGCGAGAATCAGGGTTCCCACAGTAAGCCGCCGGATCGCGCCAGAGGGTACGCCGATGACGGTTCTGGGCAGTACCTCGGCGGGTGGCGCCGGGGTCAAGGCTCGAGCGGAGCTCGACCGCGTAGCGGCCGTGGGCCTTGAGGCCGGCACCCGGCGAGTTGGAAGCGGCCCGACGGCCAGGTTCGTCGCGCAAGCGTGATCAACCCGATCTCTGAGCTGGAGTCCATATAGCGGTCGATGGTTTAACAGCCGACCACCGAGGGCTGAGGCTGAGGACGGTGCGCACCATACTCTCGCTCCCGGGCATGACTGCCAACTTCCTTCGTCACACCGCCGCCAGCGGACCGCTGCACTTAATCGCCGTCGGAGAGATTCCGCTTCGGTTGGTCAGTTCCCGATTCCAACGTCGCTGGTTGGCTGGAAGGTTGACCTGCGCGCTCCGGAAACAGGCCGGGGACAGCGTGTCTGCGGCGCGACTTCGTCCGACTCGACAGTCATCTCTATCCGTTTGTCGCCCAAGATCGGTCGACGGTCCTCAACAACACCTTCGTCGACCTCCCAGTCCACATGCCTCCACTCTGCGTCACCACGCCCAAACGACACCTTCGGGACGCGGTCCCGCAGCAACTCGCCGATGTCCTCGGTCGCGAAGACCTGTTGTCCAACTGTGAAACCCATGAGCCCCGTTACCTTGTTGGTGGTCCTCAAGTTGGGGATCACGGTCGCTGGGTCCGGCATGACTTACTGCCCCTGTCGCTTGCATGATCCGGGGGGTGTTGTCACCGGGCCTGGTGGCGTTGGCCGACCGCTGATAGGGACATGGCCACGAGGTTCTCGTTGGTCTCTTCGTAACGTGGGTGCCGGCAGCTGACGCCCGATCGTGCGACCGTCCGCACCAGTGGAAGGATCGCCGCGATGACCGACTACGCCGTGTACTGCGGACTGGACGTGGGCAAACAAGCCCACCACGCGTGCGCGCTGGACTGAGGTGTGTCTGAGTAAATGTCGGGCGTAGCGGGATAAATACCCAACCAGGATGGTCGTGCGTTCGTGGTTGTTGTTCTCATTGTCCTCGACTCGCTCGGTGGTGGTCGAGGCGTTGTT
>Ga0075163_10003693_pt1 | contig 20577 bp, 15 predicted proteins | sample JI1023141ADNA_FD_71478 | JGI IMG/M metagenome (GOLD analysis project Ga0075163, IMG submission 71478) | Wastewater effluent complex algal communities from Wisconsin, to seasonally profile nutrient transformation and Carbon sequestration -... | ecosystem: Engineered > WWTP > Effluent > Algae... | reverse complement strand
GGCCGAGAGCCATGCGCGGCAACGCCATACGCCGTCACCGTCAGCCACGCGAAGCCGCGGTGCGCGGTCACCACCTCCAACTCGGTCGGCTCGGTCACGACGGCGGCGTCCGCGCTCAGCGAGGCCAGGACGTCCTCCATCCCTTGGCTGAGGTTCTCCTCATCGGCGACGGCGGCCACGACGACGCGCCCACGATGCTCCGGAACATCCAGCCGCACCGCCGCGACCAGAGCCGCCGCCAAGCCGCCCTTCATGTCATAGGTGCCCCGACCGTGCATACGGCCGTCCTCGACGCGCGGGTTGAGCGGCTCGCTCATCCCGGCGAGGCCGACGGTGTCGAGATGCCCGCACAGGACCAGCGTCGGCCCGGGCGCGCCGCGGGTGGTCGAGATGAGCAGGCTCGGGCGCTCCGGTGATCCGTGTCGCGTCACCGCGAGTCCCCGCTCCCCACACCAAGTTTCGAGATGATCGGCCAGCGGCGCCTCGCCCGCACCGGTCGAATCGAGCCCGGGATTGACCGAGTCGATGGCAACCAGATCCGTGAGCAACGACAGCAGCTCGGGGGAGATGTCGGTCATTCGTTAGTCCTCGTTCGCGAGTCGGTAAAGCACGGTGGCGAGCACGTCGGCGCCCGCGTGGCAGGCCTCGGGGGTCGAATACTCCCTCGGATTGTGGCTGATCCCGTCGTATTCGCCGCGGACGAAGATCATCGCCGTCGGGGCAATCGCGGCCACCTCCTGCGCGTCGTGTCCGGCGCCGGAGATCAGGTGCCGAAACTCGTGGCCAAGATCCTCTATCGCCTGCGCGATCGCCTTCTGCACACCCTCATCGAAGGGCACTGGCGCCGTGCGCGCCATCCGCTTCGTGCGGACGGTCAGGCCGGCTTCTTCCAAGGATTTGAGGTATGCCGCGAGCTCGCCTTCCGCCGCCGACAGCGCCTCTTCGTCGGGGTTGCGGAGGTCGACGGCCAGGATGGCTTGGTGCGCAACGACATTCGTCAGTCCGGGGGCGAGTCGCAGTTGACCGATGGTGCCGCGCAACTCGCCATACCGACCGGAGTCGACGAGTTCCTGTACGTGGGTGATGACGCGGGCGGCGGCAAGACCGGCATCGCGCCGGAGCTCGGTGGGGGTGGTCCCAGCATGCGCGGAGCGGCCCTCGATGGTGACCTCCTGCCAGCTGATGCCCTGGACGCCAGTGACCACGCCAAGAGTCAGGCCCTCGGCGGCGAGAACGGGGCCCTGCTCGATATGGCATTCGACGTAGGCGTGCGGCGGTTCGAGCTGGGCCGGATGCGTTCCGTTCCATCCGGTGCGGGCCAATTCCGCTGCGAGAGTGGTGCCTTCGGCGTCCGTTAGGGCGTGCGCGTGGGCGATGTCGATGCGCCCGCACGCCACCGCCGAGCCAAGCATGTCGGTGCCGAAGCGAACGCCTTCTTCCTCGGTGAAGAAGCCGATGTCGATCGGCCGCCGCGTGGAGAGCGCGAGTTCGTCGAGGGCCTGCACGGCCTCCAAAGCCGCCAGCACGCCGAGGCATCCGTCGAACGCACCCGCGGTCGCGACGCTGTCGATGTGGGACGCGGACATGACCGGGGCGGCATCGGGATCCGTGCCGCCTCGCCTCGCGAAGACATTGCCCATGGCGTCGACTCGCACGGCGAGGCCAGCCGCGCGCATCCATCCGACGACGAGCTGACGACCCGCGGAATCCGCGTCGGTGAGCGCGAGCCGGTTGACGCCGCGCAGGCCGGAGTGGGCGTCATACTCCCCGACCTCGGCGAGCTCCATCAGGCGCGACCAGAGGCGCTCGCCGTTGATGTGCAGTGGAGTGTCCATGGTCAGGTCCGTTCAGGCGGGATTGGCGGCGGCGCCCTCGGTGCACAAGAGCACCACGGTGGCGTCGGTGGGGAGGTCGAGGTCGGTGAGCGCGCCGGTGGCGGCCATGGCGAGAAGCCCGGCGAGTGGGGCAGCGCCGCACGGGCCGGCGTCGACGTCCGCGGCGCGGAGGATGGCTTGGGCGGCGCGGGCCTCCGAATCCGTCACGGACACAACGGCATCCAGCCCTTTGGAGAGCGCGGGCCAGGCGGCACTCGACGGCGTACCGCAGTTGAGGCCGGCCATCGTTGTCGCGGTGGTGGCGACCGACAGCGGTTCGCCGGCCTGTCGGCTCGCGAGGACGCATGCAGCGGCGACGGGTTCGACGGCGAGCAGGGCGGGGCGGTCGGCGCGGCCCGGGGCCCGGTAGTGCTCGATCACGCCCTGCGCGAGTGACCCGACGCCGACGGGGATGACGACGAGATCGGGAGCGCGCCCATCCGCGGCGAGTTGCTCATCGACTTCCTCGACGAGAGTGCGATAGCCCTCGACGATCCACGCGGGGATCTCCTCATACCCCGGCCAGGCCGTGTCCTGGACGAGCAGTGCGCCCGTCTCGTGGGCGTATGTCCTGGCGACCGCCACCGCCCCGTCATAGTCGAGTCCGGTGGCCACGACCTCGGCGCCTTCGGCCCGGATGGCGTCAGCCGCCTGCGGGTGAACCCCCTCGGGGATGAAGATCGTTGCCGGTATGCCGAGCAGCGCCCCCGTGCGGGCCAGGGCCCGGCCGTGGTTGCCGTCGGTGGCCGTGGTCAGGCGCGGTGGGCGGGGCTCGCCGGCGGCTTCTAGTGCCGAAAGCGCTTGGTGCACAGCCCAGCTCGCCCCGAGCACCTTGAAGGCTGGCAAGCCGAGGCGGTTGGTCTCGTCCTTGACGAGGACCTGCCCGAGACCGAGGTCGCGGGCAACCTCGGGGAGTGCGGCGAGCCGCGTGGGCACGTAGCCGGGCAGCGTGCGATGGAAGGCACGCGCCGACGACCGGGGTGGGGGAGCGGTCCAGTCGCGGGCGCCGGCCCGGTGGTGGTGCGCGCCGCTGCGCGCTGTCCTATCCGTGGTCATGGTCATGACGCTAGGGCTCTGGCATTCTGTGGTCCAGCGAATGTTTATGACGACTACTCATCGAGAATTCAAAGGAATACGCGATGTATGACCTTGGCCGACTTCGCGTCCTGCGCGAACTGAGCCATCGCGGCACCCTGGCCGCGGTTGCCGAAGCGCTCGCCTATAGCCCCTCGACCATCTCGCAGCAGCTCACGCAGCTGGAGAAGGAGGTCGGCGTCGCGCTGCTGGAGCCTCACGGCCGGGGGGTTCGGCTCACCCCGCAGGCGCTCGTGCTCGTGGGTCACGTTGAACGCATCCTGCAGGTGCTCGACGAAGCTGAGGCCGACGTCGCCGCGTCCCTGACCACGCTGACCGGGACGGTGCGGATCGCCGCCTTCCAGAGCGCGATGTCGGCATACGTCCCGGCGCTTGTCGAGTCGCTGTCGACCGCACACCCTGGCCTGCGGGTGGAGGCGAGTCAGTTGGAGCCGGAGGTCGCTATCCCGCGCCTGCGCGCCCGCGACCTGGATCTGGTTCTGACAGAGCGTTATCCCGGCGACGCGTCGCCGTGGCCCGTCGACCTGGATGCCGCCCCACTCGCCGACGACCCATTGCTTCTGGTGGTGCCGGCGACGACTCCCTGCTCCCGCCGATCGCTCGCCGACTTTGCCGAGGCACAGTGGGTCCTGGAGCCCGCGGGCACCACCTCTCGCCAGTGGGCCGCGTCCGTATGCCGCGCCGCCGGCTTCCTCCCCGACGTCCGTTTCGAGGCCACCGACCTCCGCCTCCACCTGGATCTCGTCGCCAGTGGCCGCTGTATGGCGCTCCTCCCCGCCCTGGCCTTCGCCTCCGGGTTGCCTGACGGCTGCCGCACCCTCAACCTCCCCGCCTCCCCTCACCGTCGCCTCGAGACCGTGGTACGCCAGGGCAGCGCCGCCCACCCCGCCGTCCTCGGGGTGCGAAACACCCTGGCGTAGGCCCGCGGGCGGCTAGGGATCCGGCCGTCGCGCCTAGTAGGGCGAGCGCAATTGGTCCCTACCTGCGCGGAGCCCCGCCCAGGTAGGGCTCACACCTACCTCTTGTCGCGCGGCGGGTTCGTGTCGTTGCCCGGACTGACCGTGTCCGAATCGCGGATCGCGCCATTGCGGCCGTGGATGACAACCTCACCCCCACCCGCATTTCGAACGATGTCCCTCGCGCGAGCGATGGCCTGCGCCTGGGTATCGGTGTGCGCACTTGCACGGCTCGCGTCCTTGGCTATGACATCCCACCCGCCGTCGCTGTTGGGTACGACGTGCCTGTGGTTCTCCTTGCTCATCTGAAATCACCTCCCCCGGCTCGTCAGGGATGTCCGGTCATTGCTGTCATCCCTGCCGAAAGCATGAGAAGTCAAGCTGCGATTGCCCGCATGCCACACTGATAAACCGTCTTATCAGCAAATCAGTGTCATCCAGTGCGGGCGCGAACTAGGGTCAGGCTTGGAAGGGAGGTATGCCGTGAGCGAACCACTGCTGTCGATGGCGGACATCGCACGACTCGCCGGGGTCGAACGACCCGTGGTGTCAATGTGGCGCCAGCGCCCCAAGGCGCGTGGTCAGGTCCTTCCCTTCCCCGAGCCGACGCCTGGGGGTGACCTTCGATTCCCCGCAAGCGAAGTCCTTGACTGGCTCGACGCGAGTGGACGCGGGAACAACCCCGAGGCACGCCTCGACCTCGCACGGCAGCTCGTCGCCCAACAACGTGACCTTGGCGCCGGTGTCGAGCTTGATTGCCTATTAGCCCTGCGGGCGCTCTCCCCGGACCTCGACCTTCCCTCAATGACCGACGGCCTCCTCGATCTAGCGGATGAGCTCGATGCAGATGACGAGTCGCTGTTCTCCGAGCTAGCGAGTAGCGAGCGAGACCTGCCGCCCCTGGCCGCGCTCGTCAACGATTTGTGGTCCGCGTCCTTAGGCGCGCACGATGCCGTGCAAGCGTTGTATGCCGATGGGGCGCAGGCGGGCTCGCGACGTTTCACCCAACCTGCCGCCGACTTCCTGGCAAACATCGTCTGGCGGGGGTTGGCGTTGGGGAGGTCAGAGGTCTCTCTTGTCGGGTTGGAGTCGGCGGACAGACTGGCCTGCAGCTTGCTCACCGCCATACCCGAGGGCGTCGCCGTCTCGGTCGTGACCCACGACCGCTACCTGAAGCGGCTGCTCACCATTCTCGATATCCCGGCTGTCAAGGCCCCCGGACCGAATGCTGCCATCCGACTAGCGATCACCCTGGATGTCGACCCCTCGCGCGGACTCGGCATGATCGATGACGCCCAACTCGACCTCCGGCCCGCCGACATCGCCCTGGCCGTGGCCCCTGCATCGGTGATTACCGATCGCCTCGACAACTCAGCCCTGCAACGTCACCGCGACGACCTACTGCGCGTGGGACATCTACGCCACCTCATCCGGCTCCCCGCCGGCCTCCTCACGTCGGCACCTCGCCAATCGCTTGCTCTGTGGATCATGACCCCTAATCAGTCGTCGCCCCGAGCCGAGGGGAGTTCCGCGCTCGTCAGCGACATGACCGGTGCCGACCTCAGCCCCGCCAGTACCGAGCGCCTTATTGGCGATGTTGTCGCAGGCCTGTCGTCAGCGCCCATCGCCAGTTCGCACGCGTATGCCGTCTCCCGGCCCGTCAGCATGGTGCACTTGCTCGCGACGAATGAGGCGCTCGTTCGTCCCGGAGTCAGACCGCATCGACTCGGGGAGACGATGTCGATGTCCGCCGCGGCGGATGTTCTTGCCTTGCAACGGCTTCTCGCGCACCTAGCCCAGCCGACGTCCGGCAGGTTCCGCAATGTCGTCGCCGGAGCGGCAACCCCTACGGATGGGCGCTCTGTGCGCGCGGCGGGGTGGAGTTCAGTGGCTGACCTCGTGACATCGGGCGCTCTCACCACACACGCCGGAGTCCGCCTCGACCTCTCCCAAACCTCCGACGGTGCGACTGAGGTCATTTGTTCAGACGACGTGCTGGGCGCACGAGGTCGAGAGGTCCGTGGCTCCGGTTCCATCGATCCACTGGATCTTGAGGCTCAGGCGCCCCGGGCTCGGCGATGCGAGCGGGGGGACATCGTCTTTGTCGCCGCACCCCGTCCCGCGGCGGCCGTATGCCGTGCGGGTGCCGCCGTCGTTACCTTCCCTGCCCGGATCCTCCGTTGCCATGATGCGCGCCTCATCCCGGAGGCGGTCGCGGCGACCATCAACGCGCTGCCTGCCACTGACAAGCGATGGCGTGGGTGGCAACTCCCAGTTGTTGACGGGGGCCAAGCCAGCGGCATACAGGCTCTCCTCCAAGCTATCGAGGACGAGCGTTCGGACCTCGCGGCACGGCATACGGACCTTGACCAGTTAACCGCACTGATGACCGCTGGGGCTGCCCGCGGCACCCTCGCCATAACGATCGAAGGAGATCACTGACATGCCCCCTCGCACCAAGAAGGCCGCCGAGGCGGCGACGCCGTCGACGATGAAGGAACTCAAGGACACGCTCTGGAAAGCGGCGGACAAGTTGCGTGGCTCGATGGACGCCTCGCAATACAAGGACGTGATCCTCGGGCTCGTTTTTCTCAAGTACGTCTCCGACGCGTATGACGAGCGCCGGGCTCTGGTTGAGGAGAGCCTGCGGGAGGAGGGCATGGACGATGACCAGATCGCCATGCTCATCAATGACCCGGAGGAGTACCACGGCTACGGCGTCTTCGTCGTCCCGCAGCACGCCCGCTGGAACTACCTCGCGACGCACGCCAAGGGCCTACCGGCAGCGATGGGCGTTCAGGCGAAGACCATCGGCGCGCTCATTGACGACGCGATGGATCTGGTGATGGGTGCCAACCCAAGCCTCGCGGGAACATTGCCGCGCATCTTCAATCGCGACAACGTCGACCAGAAGCGGCTCGGCGAGCTCATCGACCTCTTCAACTCCCGCAACCTCACCTTCACCCGTCAGGGCGAGGGCAGGGCGCGCGACCTGCTGGGCGAGGTATATGAGTACTTCCTCGAAAAATTCGCTCGCGCTGAGGGCAAGCGGGGCGGCGAGTTCTACACGCCCGCGAGCGTGGTGAAGGTGCTGGTCGAAGTGCTCCAGCCCGAGCGTGGCCGCGTGTATGACCCGTGCTGTGGCTCGGGAGGGATGTTCGTGCAAACCGAGAAGTTCATCCGAGCGCATGACGGCGACCCCAAGGAGGTGTCGATCTTCGGCCAGGAGAACAACGAACGCACTTGGCGAATGTCCAAAATGAACCTCGCGATCCACGGCATCGCCAACAAGGGCCTGCACACGCGGTGGGGCGACACCTTCGTCCTCGACTACCACGCGGACAAGCAGATGGACTTCGTCCTCGCGAACCCGCCGTTCAACATCAAGGACTGGAACCGCGTCGAGTCCGACCCGCGCTGGCGCTTCGGGGTGCCGCCGGCTGGGAACGCGAACTACGCGTGGATCCAGCACATCCTCTCCAAGCTCACGCCGGACGGGCGCGCGGGCGTGGTCATGGCGAACGGTTCGATGTCAACGAACTCCGGCGGTGAGGGCGAGATCCGCGCCCGCATCGTCGAGGCGGACCTCGTCTCGTGCATGGTGGCTCTCCCGACGCAGCTCTTTAGGAGCACTGGCATTCCGGTGTGCGTGTGGTTCTTCGCCAAGGACAAAGGAATTGGCGCCCAAGGCTCGGTCGACCGGACCGGGCAGGTGCTCTTCATCGACGCGCGCGAGCTCGGCTTCATGGTCGACCGCGCCGAGCGCTCGCTCGCGCCCGAGGACATCGCGCGGATCGCCGACACCTACCACGCGTGGCGCGGCTCACCCTCCGCTGAGGGCAAGGCGGCGTATGCCGATGTGCCGGGTTTCTGTGCCTCCGTCACCTTGGCGGAAATCAAGGCTGCGGACTATGCGCTGACGCCCGGAAGGTATGTCGGGGCGCTCGAGGCCGAGGACGAAGGCGAGCCCATCGACGAGAAGATCGAGCGGCTCACCAAGGAAGTGTTGGCGGCCTTCCACGAGTCCAACCGCCTCGAGCAGATCGTTCGCGCTCAACTCGGGAGGCTCCATGTCTGAGCGGACGGAGGTTCGGCTTGGGGATCTTTGTGACTTCCGAGGTGGCTCCGCATTCCCACAACACGAGCAAGGTGCAAGCTCCGGGGCATTTCCCTTCATTAAAGTGAGCGACCTAGCACTCGGCGAGAACGCCAAGTTCATCAACGTCGCAAACAACTGGATCACCCAGGAACAACGAATGCGACTGAAGTTAGCACTTGCCCCGAGGGACTCGGTCTTGTTCGCCAAGATCGGGGAAGGTCTGAAGGCGGAGCGCCTGCGAGTGGCGACTAGAGACACTGCTTTTGACAACAACGTCATGGCCGCCGTGCCAAAGCGGGATCTGTGTGATCCAGGCTTTCTGCACTACTTGCTGAGCACTGTCGGCTTGGCCTCGCACGCTGTAGGTAGCGCCTTGCCCTATCTCAAGCAGAGCACGCTCTCTGAGATTCGATGCTTCGTGCCGTCGCGTCCGGATCAGCGGGGGATTGCGGAGGTGTTGGGGGCGCTCGACGACAAGATCACCGCCAACAGCCGAATCGCGAGTCTCTCTGATGAACTCGCTGGCGGTCAGCTTCGAGCCGCATTGGACGTCACACGGACGCGGCTCGACTCCATCGCCGAGATCACGATGGGCTCGTCGCCACCGGGGACGAGTTACAACGAGACCGGTCAGGGGATGGTCTTCTACCAAGGCGTCAGGGACTTCGGCGTGCGCTCGCCGTCAAACCGAGTCTGGACAACCGAGCCCTCGCGGGTTGCCGAGGCCGGCGACACGCTGCTCTCTGTTCGAGCGCCCGTTGGGCGGGTGAACGTCGCGACGGAGACGACCTGCCTTGGCCGGGGCTTGGCCGGGCTACGTTCGAAGGCGCCCGCGACGCTCTACCACCTGCTCCGCTCGGTGCCTGAGGTTTGGGCCCCCTACGAGGCGGAGGGCACTGTGTTCGGCTCGATCAATCGACCCCAGTTGGCTGCGCTGTTGGTTCCTGCCGTCGACCCGTCGCGCAGTGAAGAGTTGGAAGCACAACTGTTGGCCCTCGACTCTCGCACGGCATGCGCGCTCATGGAGAACGAGCGGCTGGCCCAGACGCGAGATGCGTTGCTGCCGTTGTTGATGTCGGGGAAGGTTCAGGTCAAGGACGCCGAATCGGTTGTGGGAGAGGTGCTCTGATGGCTCTCGATCTCGCGAACTGTCTGGTTGTGGGCGTTGCTTCGAGCGCACTGTTCGACCTCAGCGAACCAGACGCGTTCTTTCGTGCACACGGAGAGCAGGCGTATCGCCTGTATCAGGAAGAGCGTTACGACGACATCCTACCGAGGGGGGTGGCGTACCCGTTTATCGAGCGCCTCTTGACCCTGAACGATCTCCGACCCGAGGCACCGCTCGTTGAAGTCATCGTCCTCTCCCGCAACGATCCAATGACGGGGCTTCGCGTCATGCGGAGCTTGGAACTCCTGGCCCTGCCCATCACGCGAGCGGTCTTCACCCAAGGCCGCGCTCCATATGACTACATCGGTTCGTTCGAGATGTCACTCTTCCTTTCAGGCAACAAAGACGATGTAGTCGCCGCGACCAAACTGAGGTTCCCGGCCGGACATGTCCGCCCTTCGACAGCGACGTGCGACGATGGGGACAAGAGCCTTCGGGTTGCCTTTGACTTCGACGGTGTGGTGGGGGACGACAGTTCGGAGGAGATCTACACGAGTCAGGGAATGGGCCCTTACCGAGAGCACGAATCAGGGCGCAGATTGGAAGCCATGGCGCCGGGCCCCCTACAGAAGCTCTTGGCCGACCTCAACATGATTCAAGGCATCGAAGCCGAGCGTGCTGAAGTTGACCCGGACTACGAACAGAGGCTTCGCGTGTCGCTGGTCACTGCGCGGAATGCACCAGCGCATGAGCGCGCCGTCAGGTCGCTGAGGGATTGGGGCGTAGAAGTCAACGATGCCTTCTTCCTCGGCGGTATCGAAAAGGCGCGCATCCTTCAGGTCTTGAAGCCGCACATCTTCTTCGACGACCAAGAGGTGCACCTCACCCCGGCCTCGGAGCATGTGGCAGGAGTCCATGTGCCGTATGGGATAGCCAACCGCCCGACGGAGGAGGTCGTCACATGACTCAAGGCATGAGTGAAGAGGCGTGGGAGCTCGCGGCACTCGAGCGGCTCGCTGAGACCGACGTCTGGGAGCCGAGGACTGGCCACGACATCGCAGCCGGTTCCGGGTTCCGTGAGTCGTGGGCCGATCCAGTCATGCAGTCGGTCGTCATGCAGGCCCTGGTTCGGCTCAACAGAGACGTCCCCACCCAGCACCTGCAGCAGGCGCTCGCCGACATCCTCGCGACGACTTCGCAAGATGCGCTCACGGAGAACCACCGGGTCCACGACCTGCTCGTCCACGGGTACCGCGGCCTGACCTACACCGACAGCGATGGGCGCGAAGTCAACCCGACCATCTGGCTGCTCAGCCCGCAAGCCGACGAGAACGTCTACCACGCGGTCAACCAGGTCATCGTCCGCGCGGGAGAGCACCAGCGGCGCTTCGACATCGTTCTCTACGTCAACGGCCTGCCGCTCGTCGTCATGGAGCTGAAGAAGGCCGGCTCCGAGAAGGCCGACGTCGCCGCCGCACACGCGCAACTCGCGACCTATGTCCGTGACCTGCCGATGGCGTTCCGGTTCTGCGTCCTCACCGTCGCCAGCGACGGGCTTGTCGCTAAGTACGGCACACCGTTCACCCCCCTTAATCACTTCGCCCCATGGAATGTCGACGACAGCGGAAAGCCGCTCACGGCATACGACCTCGACGAAGCCGGCCACCACCGGACGGGACTCGACACCCTCATCGACGGCCTCTTCAACGTCGAGCGCTTCCTCCAGATCGTCCGCGACTTCGTCGCCTTCGACGCGACCGATGCGGGACTGGTCAAGCGGATCGCCAAGCCCCACCAGTACTTCGCCGTGACCAAGGCCGTCGGCAACACCATCGACGCCGTCCGCAGCAACGGCAAGGCCGGCGTCGTCTGGCACACCCAGGGCTCGGGCAAGTCGATGGAGATGGAGCTCTATGCGGCGAAGGTCATGCGGAGCACCGCCCTGCTCAACCCGACGATCGTCGTCATCACCGACCGCACCGAGCTCGACGGCCAGCTCTATCACGGGTTCAAGGTGAGTGAGCTGCTGCCCGAGCAGCCCATCCAGGTGACCAAGCGGTCCGAACTCCGCACGGCACTGACCGAGCGGGTCACGGGCGGCATCTACTTCACGACCCTGCAGAAGTTCGGTCGCACGCTGGCTGAGCGGGAGGCAGGCGCCGACCACCCGTTGCTCTCCGACCGCACCAACATCATCGTCATCGTCGACGAGGCCCACCGCAGTCACTACGACGACCTCGACGGCTATGCGCGCCACCTCAAGGACGCCCTGCCCAACGCGACGCTCATCGCCTTCACGGGCACGCCGATCAGCAAGGCGGACCACAACACGCGCGAGGTCTTCGGCGACTACATCGACGTCTATGACCTCAGCCGCGCGGTCGCGGACGGGGCGACGGTGCCCGTGCACTTCGAGCCACGCCTGATCAAGGTGGCGTTCACGTCCGGGCTCACCGAGGAGGACATCGACCGGGCCGCGGACGAGGCCGTCGTCGGGCTCGACGTCGCCGAGCGAGACCGCATCGAGAAGTCGGTGGCCGTCATCAACGCCGTCTATGGTGCGCCAGACCGGATTCGTGCCCTGGCCGAAGACATCGTCGAGCACTGGGAGCGGCGACGCTCCGAGATGGCGAAATTCGTTGGGGCGCATGGCAAGGCGATGATCGTCGGCGCCACCCGGCAGATCTGTGCCGATCTGTATGCCGCGATCGTGGCCTTGCGTCCCAACTGGCACTCGGACGAGTTGGACCAGGGCGGTATCAAAGTCGTCTACTCGGGGACGCCGCAGGACCCGGAGTCGATCGGTCGTCACGTCCGGCGGCAGTCGGCCAACGAAGCGATCAAGGAGCGGCTGCGCCAGGTCGACGACCCGCTTGAGATCGTCATCGTCAAGGACATGATGCTCACGGGTTATGACAGCCAGCCGCTGCACACGTTGTATTTGGACCGGCCGCTCAAGGGAGCCCTGCTCATGCAGACCCTGGCTCGAGTCAACCGCACCTTCCGCGGCAAGGAAGACGGTCTGCTGGTGTCGTATGCGCCGCTGGTCGACAACCTCGGACAAGCGCTGGCGGAGTACTCACCATCGGATCAGGCCACGCGTCCGATGGGGCGCAACATCGACGAGACCGTCGGGCTGGCCCTCGACCTGCTCGGGCAGTTGGCGGGCCTCACGGCGGGTTATGACTGGCGGGCCAAGCTGAAAGGTGACCTCAAGAAGGGGTGGCTCAACGCGGTGCTGGGGATGACGGCATACCTGCGGTCGCCCTCGACTTCCGGCAATCAGGTGGCGGAGGGGGAGGAGAGCCTCGCACAGCGGTATCGCCGGCTCAGTGGAGCGCTGGGGCGCGCGTGGGCGCTGGCGTCGGGGAGCGCGACTCTGTCGAATGCCCAGCGAGCTGAAGCGCGCTTCTATGAGGAAGTCCGCGTCTACATGGCCAAGCTCGATGCCGAGGAGCGGATCGCCCGCGGTGAGCCGGTGCCCGAGGAGATCCAGCGGTTGCTGTCTGACCTCGTCGCCCAGTCGACCGAGTCGGGGGAGATCCTCGACATCTATGCCGCGGCGGGGCTGGAGAAGCCGTCGTTGATGGATCTTGGTCCTGACTACGCGAAAAAGGCTGCGGGAGTGGCGAACCCGCACCTGGCGATCGAGGCGTTGCGTGCCTTGTTGACCGCGGAGTCGAAAGCGACCTCGTCGGGGAGCCTGGTGCGGCAGCGGGCCTTTTCCGAACGGCTCGCTGAGTTGATGAACCGCTACACGAACTCGCAGTTGACCTCTGCTGAGGTGATCGCCGAGCTCATCGCGCTGGCCAGGGAGATTGCCGCCGACCGGGATCGGGGTAAGGCGTTCTCGCCCGCGCTGGATGAGGATCAACTGGCCTTCTATGACGCGGTGGCCGAGAACGCGTCGGCCCGCGAGCTGATGGGCGATGACGTGCTCGCGCGGATCGCCCGCGAGTTGGTAGAGGTCATGCGGCGCGACGTGAAGACTGACTGGACCGTTCGCGACGACGTGCGGGCCAAACTGCGTTCATCAATCAAGAGGTTGCTGGTGAAGTATCGGTACCCGCCGGACCAGCAGCCCGCAGCGATTCGTCAGGTTATCGAGCAGATGGAGTCGATGGCGCCGAGGTATGCCGGGGGCGAGCGCAGCGGTGGCTGAGATCCGGCCCGTCGAAATCGTGGCCTTCAACCGGGCGCTCGATCGCTCCGATTTTCGGTGCGGCAAGCCGGACCTTGATGGATGGTTCCGGACGCAAGCGGGACAGCAAGAACGTGCCGACAACACCCGGACTTTCGTGGCCATCGATCCCGATCGGGAGGGCCTGGCCGGCTACTACTCCACCACCACCTACCGCCTAGACATCGACGAGGTCGCCACGGCATACGGAGTCGGGAAGCGGCGCTACCCCGTGCCCGCCGTCCTGCTGGCACGTCTTGCCGTGGACGAGCGTTTTGCTGGGCAGGGGATCGGACGCCAACTGCTCGTGCACGCTCTTGCCGGGATCGCGGAGGCAAGCATCCACGTCGGCTTCGAAGTCGTCATCGTCCACGCCATCGACGAGGAAGCGGTGACGTTCTATGCGCGCTACGGGTTCACCCGTTTCCCCGGACATCGACTTCACCTGATGATGCCGACCAAGACCCTGCGGGCCTCATATGAGTTGCCGTAACGTGCTTGCGATGTGCGTACCAAGTATGTACGTTGTATGGACCCGATCAGGAGAACTCCCATGACGACGAAGACAGAGCGCCTCAACCTGCGCTGCTCAAGCGACTCTCTTGCCCTGCTGCGTGAGGCGGCCGAGGCGCAGGGTCAGGACCTGACTTCATTTATGTTGGGCGCCTCCCTCGACCGGGCGCGGGCTGTGCTCGCCGAGGACCGGGTCCTGCGTCTGACGCCCGACGACGTGCTGCACCTGGAGAAGGCCCTCGACGCCGCTTCAGCCCCGAGCCCTCAACTCGCCGCTCTGATCCGCGGCGTGCGGTCCGGTCAGGTGGCAAGTCGGTAGTCCCTCGTAGGATGTGAGCGGTGCGCCGTGATGAGCCTTGTTCGTCTGGGCAGGCGTTAATCCCTGCGAGCATCGGCGCGCTCCACAAACCGCCGTCACGAGGAATCGCATGCGAATACAGCGGATCACCCTTCGGAATCACTCACGGGTTCAGGACCTTGACCTGGAAATCCGGCGTCACGCTGTCATTGTGGGTGCGAACGACGTAGGAAAGTCCTCCATCCTCCGCTTGCTTCATCTCTTGCTGGGTTCGCCCACGGCTCGCCTGTATCAAGCGTTGTCGCCTGCGGATGTCCGCGACGTGGAGCAGCCGCTGATCGTAGACGTCGTGTGGGTGGACTTCAGCGACGCGGACAGGGCAGCCTTCCACTCCGAGATCAGCGTCGGAGAGGACCAAACCACCGAGACGCTGTGGATTCAGATGTCAGTCGAGGCGGACCCAGAAGACACCGATACGGTGGCTGTGCGTCGATGGTTCCCCGAGGGTGGGCACGAGCGAGTCCCCACACGCGAGCAGTTGGAGGCTTTCGGGTGGCGCTACCTGACGGCTACCCGGGGCGGCTCCCTGATGGATGGCCCGATTAGTCCGGTACGGACCCTCCTCGAATCCGCTGACCTCGGTGAAAACGAGAAGACCTTGAAGGGGCTGCTCATTCAGTTCAACGAGGAACTGGACGGCAACGAGTCCGTGACCGAACTGCTGGAGAAGGTTGCGAAGCACCTCAGTCGCGCCATGCCCCGACAGGTACAACCGGGAGAGTTTGCCATCCGCAGTGTTGCCGATCCGGAAAAGGACGTGCTGGGGAACGTCTCGATGTTCCTGAAGCGGAACGACGAGCACGCGTCGCTACAGGAGCAATCGGACGGGGTTCGCCAACTGATGGCCATGACTCTTTTCGATCTCGCGGAAGGGGCGGCGAACGTAATTGCCATCGACGAGCCGGAACTGCATCTCCATCCGACCAGCCAGCGCACCGTGGCGGACCTGCTCAGCGGTGTCGGCAATCAGAAGATCATCGTGACGCATTCGCCGTACGTGGTGCATCGGTTCGAGCCCTCCGAGGTGATCGCCGTGGATCGCGGAGGGCAGGCTCATCAGGTGAGCCCGGCCAAGTTGTCTGCGGTGGAGAAGGTGCGCGCTCACTGGTGGTCTCCCCGGCTCTTGGAAGCATTGACCGCTCGCTACGTGATCCTTGTCGAAGGAGTTGCCGACCGCGTGATCGTTGAGTCGGCGGCCCGCGCCATGGGGGTGGACCTTGACCGACTGGGGGCGGTCGTTGTTGACCTTGATGGGGCCGACAAGTTCAAGAACGTCTTTTCAGTGCTGGGGCCGGACGGGTTCGGGCCGACCCTGTTGGGATTGGTCGACCAAAAGGAAAGCGGCTCATGGGTGGGCGCCTACCAGGGGAAGAAGCCCGCAGAGATCGTTGACAAGTTGGTGTTCATCTCAGACGCAGACCTGGAAGATGAGTACGCGGTCGCCCTGGGAGGGCCAGGCACGGCCCAGGCTCTAATCGACGGAGGTCACTGTCGGGAAGAAGCAGTCCTGCAAAGTGCCTCGGTGAGTTCCATCCTGGAAGTCACCGAGGAAGCCGTGGCTGCATTTTGCCGCAAGGACAAGGTGTCTGCCGCCGTGTGCGTCGGCGAGGCCCTCACCGAGGAGTCCGCGCAGGCTGTGTCGAGTGTGGCCCGTCTGCTCAACGTCTTGCAGGGACTGGACCTCCTGTGACCTCCGTGGCGCTGAGCAAAGAGCAACGTGATGCGGCAAAGGCGCCCGCCGAGCACGTCATGATCGTTGCGCCTCCAGGCTGCGGCAAAACAGAGGTGCTGGCGCACCGGGCGGAGCACCTCATCCCGCTCCTTGGCTCCAACCAGCGCATCTTGGCGCTCACATTCACGAACCGCGCGAAAGCCAATCTCCAAGAACGGCTTCGGAACGTGCTCGGGTACGCACGGATGCGTCGGCATGTCACGGTACGCAACTTTCACGGGCACGCCACTCAGGTGGTCCTCGCCCACGGACGCACAATCGGCCTCGACCCAGAGGCGCTCCGGCTGCCTAAGACAAGCACCCTGCGCAAGGCGCTGGAGGCAACAGGCGCCGACTGGGAGACCCGGAGTGCTGCTGAGAACCTGCTTGGCGAGGTGAAGCGACTGCCGCTCACCGATGCCGAAGTTCTCGCCGCATTGCTGAAGCGGGCGACGGACGCGGGCGGTCGCGTCGCCCACGAGGTGGAGACTGAGCGCCAGGCCGGGAATCAACTGCACTACGAAGACCTCCTGCGCCACGCACAGTGCCTGCTTCGCGTTCCGGCAGTCGGGCACCTCTACCGGTGCCACTTCGGTGCCGTCTTGGTGGACGAGTTCCAAGACCTGTCACTACAGCAACTGGAGATCCTGCGTCTGAGTTGTGCGGCGCGGCAGACGTATGCCGGGGACCCATTGCAAGGAATCTTCTCGTGGGCGGGCGCTGCCCCTGTCGAGGTTGAGCACGAGGTCCTTTCTTCATGTGGACAGCCGATCCTGTTGCGTGAGTCCCACCGTTCCTCGCCTGGCGTACTCACGACAGTGAACTCGATGAGTGCAGCGCTCGGAGCGGAGGTGGAACTCGTGTCCGCCCAGCCCGAACGCTGGCAGGGTGGAGGCTGCTCTGCGGCGCTAGTGCTGCGTGACCGTGCGCACGAAGCCCAGATCGTCTCCACGCTGGCACGGATGATCTGTGCACAGGACAGGCACATGTCCGTGGGCATCATCAGCCGGGCGGCCTGGCGTAGAGAAGCCATTGACGAAGTTCTCGTGGGAGCAGAGGACCTCGCGGTTCGAAAGTGGGACCTGCCCTTGGACGACCCTCGCGTCGTTGACCTCATCCAAGAGACGGTTTCAGCCTTACCCAGCGGTGCGACGGTGGAGCACGCTCATAAGGCCGTGCTCGACGCGGTAGACCCCTCGGATGTGGAAACCTTAGAACAGGTTGACGACGCGTTCCAGGGACTGCGCCAGGCGGAGCATCGAACGGCCCGTGCTGCTCTGCGGTCGATCCGCGTCTCCGACCCGAAACAAGCGGTTGGGCCAGGAGTCCATCTGCTCAACGCCCATACCGGGAAGGGTCAACAGTTCGACTGGGTCTTCGTCGTTGGTCTCGAAGAAGGTCATGTCCCCGGAAGGAAGAGCAATACTGGCCTGGCCCTCTTGGAAGAGCAACGAGTTCTTCTCGTCATGCTGTCCAGGGCTCGGCACGGCCTTGTCGTAACGCGAGTCCAGACGAGCGATGGTCCCTGCGGACCCTACGAACCTCGACGCAGCAGATGGTGTAGCGCACTCCGATATGACATCGCGTCGTACGAGGGGGTCGAGCGCCATGTAATGGGCTCGACTGGCGCTGTCGACGCGGACCCACCGACCTCCTGAAACGATCAGAGAAGCGGACCGCGCATCACGCGCGCTCAACAAGGTCCAGACCCTCGCGCTCTTCGGCCAGGTCGACGGAGCCCCCGCACATCGTCTCCGTAGACTAGGCCAGCGGCCATGCGACCAGTGCGCCGTACCTTCCCGAATAGACGCCCGGCTCGCACCTACACTGACAGTCTCCCGAGAACGGAGGGTCGTCGGGCTACGGAGGCTCGTCGTTCCCAGCCTTGAGCGCTCAGGGACTTGATCGTGTTCCTTCGCGTGCACCGATCGCGCTGGGGTGGACCGAGTAGTCGTTGGTGTCCACCCGCAGGTAATAGTCCGTCCCAGTCGCAGGTGGTTGCACCAGCCCGGGTCCAGCGCCGCAGGCGGCAAGGGCAACATTGCTGCCTTGTCGTGGCCCGCGTCAGACTTTCTGGCAAGCTCATGCGCTCGATCCAGCTCCTGAGTCGCCTACATCAGGTTCGTGCGCGAATCGGATGCCCTGCAAGTCGTCCCACCTCCGGAGCAGTGCTGGTCGACAGGCGCTTTTTGACCTCGGTTTCCTCGCTGGTTGTCGACGGCAAGTGAAAACTGGTGAAGGTTTGCGGAATTTCAGTGCCGGCACGGCGTCGTCCATCCGAACGCTATTGAGTCCCCGCCGGGCTTCCTCTCACGGAGCTCAGGGGTGATCCGAGCACGTGACCACGTCGCGGACCCGGCGTGACCGGTGAAGCGAGCACACGTGTCAACGACGGCTGAATTCTGACCCCTTGTCGACGGTCGAATTTTGACCCCCTTGCGTGGTTAGTTCTCTTCGGTGACGGCCGCGGGGACGCGGCCGAGGTCTCGGTCCTTGAGGCGGTAGGAGTCGCCGCGGAGGTTGATGACGTCGGCGTGGTGGACGAGTCGGTCGATCATGGCGGCGGCGACGACGTCGTCGCCGAACACTTCGCCCCATCGGCCGAAGGGCTTGTTGCTGGTGACGATGAGGGAGGCCCGTTCGTAGCGGGAGGAGACGAGCTGGAAGAACAGGTTCGCGGCTTCGGGTTCGAAGGGGATGTACCCGACCTCGTCGACGACCAGCAGGGGGTAGCGCCCCAGGCGGCGCAGCTCGTCTTGGAGGCGCCCTTCGTGGTGGGCGCTGGCGAGCCGGTCGACCCACTCGGAGGCGGTGGCGAACGCGACGCGGTGGCCGGCTTGGCAGGCGCGGATCGCGATCCCGGTGGCGAGGTGGGTTTTGCCGGTGCCGGGTGGTCCGAGGAAGACGACGTTGTCGCGGGCGGTGACGAAGTCCAGGGTGCCCAGGTGGGCGATGACGTCGCGGTTCAGGCCGCGGGCGTGGTCGAAGTCGAACTCCTCCAGGGCTTTGCGGGCGGGGAACCGGGTGGCCCGGATCCGGCCTTCGCCGCCGTGGGACTCGCGGGCGGAGACTTCCCGTTGCAGGCAGGCGGCGAGGAACTCCTCGAAGGTCCAGGAGGACTCCCGGGCCCGGTCGGCCAGCCGGGGGATCGCCTCGCGCAGCGAGGGCGCCTTCAGGGCTCGGGTGAGGAACTCCAGCTCACCGGCCACGTCCCGGCTGGCGCGCGTGGTGGTCTTGGTCGCCATCAGATCGCCTGCCCGAGCTGGTCGTACACGGACAGGTCGCGTTGCTCGACCTCGTCGATCGGCAGTGGCCTGGGCACCTGGAGCCGGGCCCGGCGTAGCGTCACCGCGGCGGCCGCGTGGGCGGGGTCGGTGAACGTCTGGTGCTTGGCCCAGGACCGGTCGTGGTCAGCGACGACCTGACCGTCGCAGGATGCGACGACCCGGGCAAGGTCGGCGACCACCTCGACCCGCCGTCCGATGACCGCCGGGTGGATCGAGTAGTCGTTCCCGTCCAGCCGCACGTAGTGGTCCCGCGGCAGCCGCAGCGCGGCGCGCCAACCGACCACCGGCGCCACCGGCGGCAGCGGGAGCATCGCGGCACGGTCGGCGGCGACCCGGTCCGCTGGCGTGCACCCCAGCACCCGCATCGTCCGCCGGTTCGAGCCGGACACCCACCCCGAGAACTGAGCGTTGAAGTCGGCCGGGCAGGTGAAGGTCCGGCCGGGCAGGAACGAGGTCTCGTAGTGGTCATGAGTCCGCTCGAGCAGTCCCTTGGCCTCCGGGTCTCCCGGGCGACAGATGACCACCTTGGCCGCGAGCAGTCCCCGGAACGCCTGGGTCGCCTCGGTCAGCAGGGGCTCACGCGGGCGCCACTTGCCGACCGCGGCCTCCCCGTCCCACACCAGCACCCGCGGGACCCGACCGAGCCGTTCGATCAGCGTCCACCAGCCGGCGAACAGGTCCTGCGTCGACCGGGACGGGATGAGGATCCCGTCGCGCCAGCGCGAGTAGCCACACGCCATCGTCAACACCGGAAGCTGCGTCGCGGTCCGCACCTGACCGTGCCCGACCGGCACCGTGGTGGGCGGGAACCAGAAGTCGAACTGGGCGACCTCCCCAGGCAGGTACGTAGTTCGTGACGCCGGGTCCGGCGGCAGGTACGCCGGCCGAAGCTGGGCGACCCGCTCCTTGAACACGGTCAGGCCGCGGGTCCAACCGACCCGTTCGGCGATCACCGTCGCCGGCATCCTCGGATACTCCCGCAACAGCTCCCGGATCCGCGGCTCGACCGCATCAACGGCCGACCCCCTCGCCGCGCGTTGATACCGCGGCGGCGACGTCGACGCCAACGCCGCCTTCACCGTGTTCTTCGAGCAGCCCATCACCCGCGCGATCGCCTTGATCGGCATCCGCTCAGCCCGATGAAGCCGACGAATCTCCGCCCAGTCCTCCACCTGCAACACCCGCTTCCTCCTGACCTCGACCAGAGGCTCAGGATCCGGCAAGGGGTCAGAATTCGACCGTCGCCACGGGGTCAGTTTTCACCCGTCGTCGACAACACGGCATACTGATCCTCATCATGCGTGGACTCCTCCTCCTTCGCTGCCGCGGCGGGGCCTGAATCGGCCGCCCCTCGTCGCGGAGGTTGTCGTGCCCATCGGCTGAACCTGACGTAGAC
>Ga0075163_10003692_pt1 | contig 20578 bp, 15 predicted proteins | sample JI1023141ADNA_FD_71478 | JGI IMG/M metagenome (GOLD analysis project Ga0075163, IMG submission 71478) | Wastewater effluent complex algal communities from Wisconsin, to seasonally profile nutrient transformation and Carbon sequestration -... | ecosystem: Engineered > WWTP > Effluent > Algae... | reverse complement strand
CGCTGGAGATCGTGCGCGGGCGGCATCCGGTGGTGGAGCGGATGATGCCGCGCGACCAGTTCATCCCGAACGACGTCACGCTCACGCCCGACGCGCGCATGATCATCCTCACGGGCCCGAACATGGCCGGCAAGAGCACGATCCTGCGGCAGATCGGCCTGCTCGTCCTGATGGCGCAGATGGGGAGCTACGTGCCGGCCGCGTCGGCGCGGGTGGGCGTGGCCGACCGCGTCTTCACGCGCGTGGGGGCGAGCGACAACCTCGTGCGCGGACAGTCGACGTTCATGGTGGAGATGAGCGAGACGAGCGCGATCCTGCACACGGCGACGGCGCAGAGCCTCGTCCTGTTGGACGAGATCGGCCGCGGCACGGCCACCTGGGACGGGCTCTCCATCGCGTGGGCGGTGAGCGAGCACCTGCACGAGCGCGTGGGGTGCAAGACGATCTTCGCGACGCACTACCACGAGCTCACGCAGCTCGCGGACGAATTCGTATCAGTTCGGAACTATAATGTCGCGGTGCAGGAGGCCGGGGAGCGGATCCTCTTCCTGCATCGGCTCAAGCCGGGGGGCGCGGACCGGTCCTACGGGATCGAGGTCGGCCGCCTGGCGGGGCTCCCGGCCCCGGTGATCGCGCGCGCGCGCGCGTTGCTGCGCGTGCTCGAGGGGGAGCAGCTGGTCCCCGCGCTCGGCGGGGTGGGCGGGACGGCCCGCCGCGCGACGCCGAGCGCGCCGACCGACCAGCTCGGCCTCTTCGCCGTCACCGACCCGCTCGTCGAGCGTCTCAAAGGCGTGGACCCGAACGCGCTCACGCCGCTGCAAGCCCTCTCGCTCCTCGCGGATCTCGCCGCCGAGGCGCGGGGCCGCTCCTGAGTTCCCTCCTTCCATCTCCCCCCTCCCGGCCATGACCGACCAGACGCGCCACCGCCAGCCCTACGCGAACGTCCTCGAGACGATCGCGTGGACGCCCCTCATTCGCCTCTCGCGGGTGACACAGGGGATCCGGACGCCGGTCTACGGCAAGGCGGAGTTCTTCAACCCCGGCGGGAGCGTGAAGGACCGCATCGGGTTGCCGATGATCGAGGAGTTCGAGCGCACGGGCCAGCTCAAGCCGGGCGGCACGGTCGTGGAGGCGACGAGCGGCAATACCGGCGTGGGCCTCGCGCTCGCCGCGGCGCTCAAGGGCTACAAGTGCATCTTCACGATGCCGGACAAGATGAGCCAGGAGAAGGTGCGGCTCCTCAAGGCGTTCGGCGCCGAGGTGATCATCACGCCGACGGCGGTGCCGGCCGAGCATCCGGACAGCTACACGTCGATGGCGAAGCGGATCGCGAGCGAGACGCCGAACGCGGTGCTCGCGAACCAGTTCTACAACATGACCAACCCGAAGGCGCACTACGAGACGACCGGCCCGGAGCTCTGGGAGCAGACCGGCGGCCGGATCACGCACTTCGTGGCGGGCGCGGGGACGGGCGGCACGATCAGCGGCACGGGGAAGTACCTCAAGGAGAAGAACCCGAAGGTGCAGATCGTGGGCGCGGACCCGGTCGGATCGATCCTCGCCGAGGTGTGGCGCTCGAACGGGGCGAACAAGCCGCAGGGCGCGCCCTACAAGGTCGAGGGCGTGGGGCAGGACAAGGTCCCCGGCGCGATGGACATGAGCGTGATCGACGAGTACCAGAGCGTGAGCGACCGCGATGCCTTCGCGATGGCGCGCCGGCTCACGCGCGAGGAGGGGCTCTTCGTCGGCGGCTCGGCGGGGATGATCGCGCATGCGGCGCTGAGCGTGGCGCGGCGGATCAACGATCCCGAGGCCTGCGTGGTCACGGTGCTGTGCGACACCGGCGAGCGGTATCTCTCGAAGGTGTTCAACGACGAATGGATGCGCGAGAACCAGATGCTCGACGCCGAGAAGATGACGCTCGGGCAGCTGCTCGCGGCGAAGGGTGGTGAGATCCCCGCGCTGGTGAGCACGATCCCCGGCGCGTCGGTGCGTCAGGCGCTCGGGCTGATGAGCCTGCACAACGTGTCGCAGCTGCCGGTGATGGACGGGGCGGCGTGCGTGGGCTCGGTGAGCGAGAGCGTCCTGAGCGTGCGCGGGCTGGAGGACACGAAGGTGCTCGAGCGCTCGGTGGCGGACGTGATGGACCATCCGTTCCCGGTGGTGGACGTGGCGATGCCGGTGGACGCGGCCGTGAAGATGCTCGGTCGCAACAACCCGGCGGTGCTCGTGCGCGAGCATGGGACGGTGCAGGGGATCCTGACGCGGTCGGATCTCCTCCAGTTCCTGATGGCGCGCTGAGATGTCGGCGTTGCGGATCCTGCTGCTGAAGGGCGGCGACTCGTCCGAGCGCGAGGTGTCACTGTCGAGTGGCGGCCGCGTGGCGGCCGCGTTGCGCGCGCGGGGGCACGAGGTGACGGAGGCCGACCCGTCGGGTGATGCCTTCGCGGTGCTGCCGGCGGCCCGGGCGGCGGACGTGGTCTGGATGGCCCTGCATGGCGGCGCGGGCGAGGACGGGACGATCCAGGCGATGTTCGACCTCGCGGGGGTCACGTACACCGGCAGTGGACACCTGGCGAGCGCGCTCGCGATGGACAAGGACCTGTCGAAGATCGTCTTCCGCGCGGCCGGGGTGCCGACGGCGGACTGGTGGATGGTGCGTGCGGGGGATCCGCGGGACTGGGAGACACCGGCGTATGCCGAGCGCGCGGTGACAGCGCTCGGACTCCCGATCGTGGTGAAGCCGTCGAAGCAGGGGTCGACGGTGGGGCTCAGCATCGTGAAAGCGACCCAGCAGCTCGGGGCGGCGATCGCGCAGGCGTTCGCGCACGATGACGAGGTGATGCTGGAGACCTATGTTCCGGGGCGGGAACTGACCGTGGGGATCCTCGGCGACTGGGTGATGCCGGTTGGCGAAATCATCCCCACGCACGAGATTTACGACTACGAATGCAAGTACACGGCCGGGATGGCGGAGGAACTCTTCCCCGCGCCGCTCCCGGACCCGGTGCGCGACGAGACGCAGCGCCTCGCCCGCGTGGCGTACGAGGCGCTCAAGCTGGGCGGATGCGCGCGGATCGATTTCCGCTTGCACCCGGATGGCGGGCTGTACTGCCTGGAAGCGAACACGCTCCCGGGCATGACCGGAACGAGCCTGGTGCCGCAGGCGGCGCAGGCCGATGGCGTGGGTTTCCCCGAGTTGTGCGAGCGCATCGCGCGCGCGGCACTCGACGACTGAACGGAGAGAACGGATGAACGACGTGGCAACGGTGGTGGCCGCAGCGCTCGCGGGCGTGCCGGCGGGCGTGCAGTCCCTCGGGCCGTGGGCCGGACGGCGCCAGCTGTTCGTGCGCTTCGCCGGCGAGGCGGAGACGGCGACGATGTACATCGCCTCGGCGCTCACCCGCGAACTGGACCGCCAGCAATCGCGGTCGGTGTTCCACTCGATCGTGATCGGCGGACGCGATCCCCTGGGGAGCGTGCCCTTCCTGCTCTCCGCCTTCACGGCCTCCAAGCCGAAGCTGCCGGTGATGCTCGATACCGACGGGCAGCGGCCGGAGGCGCTGGACGAACTGCTCCCGTTCCTCGCGATGGTGCAGGTGACGGTGGAGTTCGGCGGCGGGGAGGCCTCGTTCGACCGCGCGATCCAGACGATCGGTGTGGCGGCGGCCGCCAAGTGCGCGCATGCCCTGGTCCTGGTCGCCAAGGAGGACACGCCGGACTCGCAGCTGCTGCGGCTCGTGCAGGAGGTGCATGCCGTGAGCGCGGAGACCCAGGTGGTGATCCATCCGTACCAGTCGCCGGACGCGTACAACGTCCTCGACCGGCGGTGGGCGAGCGTGCTCGAACAGGCGGTCGCCGCGCACGCCGACACCCGGCTGGGCCTCCGCCTGCCGCCGCCGACGGGGCTGCGATAGGCGATGGCCGGGGCGTCGCTGCCGACCATGCCGGACCCGGGGCGCTCGCGGATGCCGCGACTGCCCCGCGTGGTCGCATGGACGGTGGCGTTGCTGCTCACGGTGGAGTTCCTGCAGTGGACGGTCGTGCTGCCGGCCGACGTGCAGGCGGTGCTCGGCTTCCGTCGCGCCGACCTGGAGTCGGGGCGGTGGTGGACGACACTGACGTTCCCGCTGGTGCACCGAGACCTGTCGTTGCTGTTGCTCAATGCGTATGCGATCGCGTTGTTCGGCTCGCGGCTGGAGGCGTGGTGGGGTGCGCGGCGTTTCGCGGTGTTCCTCGCGCTCGCAGGGCTCGGCGGCTGGATGCTCCAACTCCTCTCGGGGAGCGACGCATTGCTGCTGGGCGCGTCGGGCGCGGCCTTCGCTTCGCTGGCGGGATACGCGCTCCGCTGGGGTTCGGACAAGCATGGCACCGCGGGCGGATTCGAGGTGTCGGGGCGCTGGCTCACGGCGATCGTCGGCGCGATGATCCTGCTCGTGGGCCTGCGGTCGGGCGATGGTGGTGGCCTCGCGTTCCTCGCGCACCTGGGCGGCGTGGCGACGGCCTGGGTGTTCGTGCGCGCGACCCCGGTGCTCTCGGTGGAGCGCTTCCGCGAGGGCGTCTCCGCGCTGCCCGACGAACCGCCCGAGGACCAACCGCCACGCGCGGTGCCGAAGTCGATGCCGCGCTCCCGGTCCCGCGAGCGCGAGTCGATCGACGACGTCGTCTCCCGCACGAACGCGGCGGCTGCGCGTCGTGCCGCCCCGCGCCGCCGCGCCAAGGTGGAGCCTCCGTCGCCTGCGCCGACGATCGACGCGATCCTCGACAAGATCTCCGCGCAGGGGATCGACCGGCTCACCGACGAGGAACGCCGCGTCCTCGACGATCATTCCCGGCGCCTGCGCGACCGCTGAACGCCCGGTGCCGCCGTTGCGGCCCTCACCTTCCCATCCGCTCATGCCGCAGCCCGAACTGCTCGAGACGTTCCCCAATCCGTATCCCGACCGGGACTACGAGATCTTCATGACCACGCCGGAGTTCACGTCGCTCTGCCCGCTGGGCGGCATCGAGACCGACGCGGCGGAGCTCGCGCTGCTCAAGGGCGGCGCGCCGGATTTCGCGACGATCAACATCACATACGTGCCGGGCGCCGAGTGCATCGAGCTCAAGAGCCTGAAGCTCTATCTCTGGAGCTTCCGCAACGACGGCATCTTCTACGAGCGCGTGGTGAACCGGATCCTCGACGACCTGTCCACGAAGGTGCGACCGAAGTCGCTCAAGGTGGTCGGCGACTTCAACGTGCGCGGCGGGCTCAAGTCGGTGATCAGCGCGGAGTATCGCCGCCCGGCGTGACGCGCGGCGCGCGCCAAGTGCGCGCGCTCCGCGCTAGGTCCGCTTCCAGCCCACGCTGCCGCGACGGCCGGGGTTCCAGCGCGGATAGGTGCCGAGGAATCGCGCGTCGCGACTGTTGGCGATGATGTCGCGCACGACCGCGTCGGCGGCGGGATCGCCGGCCTCGTGGTCGAACTCGATGTAGAACCGGTACGTCCACGGTTCGCCGGTGGGGCGCGACTCGAGGCGCCGGATGTTCGCGCCGTGCTCGGCGAGGGGCGTGAGGGCGCGGAGGAGCGCGCCCGGGGTGTCGGCGGTGCGCAGGCTCATCATGGTGCGCGCGGGTGTGCCGCGCTCGATGGGCACCGCCTCGCGCGCGATGGCGATGAAGCGCGTCTGGTTGTCGGGGCGGTCCTCGATGTCGGCGCGCACGACCTCGAGCCCGTAGTGGGCGGCGGCGCGCCGGCTCGCGACGGCCGCGACCGTGGGATCGGCGATGCGCGACACGTCCATCGCCGCGCCCGCGGTGTCGTAGACCGCGTGCACCTGGATCTGCGGCTGCTCCGCGAAGAAGAGCCCGCATTGCGCGAGCGCGACCGGGTGGCTGAGCACCGAGGTGATGCCGTCGAACGGCGTGCCCGGCGCGGCGAGGATGCAGTGATGCACCGCGACCACCGTCTCGGCGACCGCATGGAAGCCCGCGAGGTCGCTCAAGGCATCGTGGCTGCCGGCGATCGAGCCGACGATGGTGTTCTCGATCGGCAGCACGCCGCGGTCGGCGATGCCCGCCGCGACGGCCGCGGTGACATCCGCGAAATCGCGATACGGCAGGCGTTCCGCCTCCTCGCCCCAGAGCTGCTGGATGGCCTCGTCGCTGAACGAGCCCAGCTCACCCTGGAGCGCGACGCGGAAGGCGCGCGGTGCGGTCATTCGCGGGCGATGGCGCCGACCTCGCGCACCGTGACGGGGCCGAGGTGCAGCGCCTCGATGCCCGCGCGGACCTTGGCGAGATCACCGACGACGACGATGTAGCCCTGCTGGGCCGGGAGGAACTGCCGTGCGACGCGCTGCACATCGGCGGCGGTGACCTGCTCGATCCGCGTGACGTACTCCTGCAGCCAGCTCACGGGCAGGTTCCAGTTGGCGAGGTACGCGAGTTCGCTGGCGATCTGCGACGTGCTCTCGAGGTCGCCGGGGATGGCGAGCGCGAGGTAAGCCTTGGCGCGCGCGAGCTCGTCCGCGCTCACCGGCACATCGCGGATGGCCGTGAGCTCCTTGAAGATCTCGACGAGGGCGCTGTCGGTGACGTTGGTGCGGACGGCCGAACTGACGGTGAACGGTCCGGCGAGCGGGCGATACGCGAATCCCGAGCTGATCCCGTATGTGTAGCCCTTCGTCTCGCGCAGGTTGGAGTTGAGGCGCGAGGAGAACGACCCGCCGAGGATCGTGTTCATGACCTCGATGGCCGCGAGGTCGGCGCTGGTGCGCTCGACGCCGGTGGTCCCGACGGTGATGATGGACTGGGCGGCGCCGGGCTTGTCGACGAGGATGAGCTGGAGGCCCTGCGGCTTGGCGGCCGCGGCGAGCACCGGGGCGGGCCGGCGCTCGGGGCCGCTGGTGCGCCACGCGGCGAAGCGCTTGCCGAGCGCCGCTTCGGCTTCATCTGCGCTGATGTCCCCGACCACGTAGAAGGTGGCGCGATTGGGGCGGATGCTGCCCTCGTAGAACGCGCGCACCGTGGCGGAGTCGAGGCGCGCCGTCGACGTGGAGTCGCCGCCGAGTGCGGCGCGATACGGATGACCGTCCGGGTGGAGCGCCTGGTTGAAGGCGAGGCCGGCGAGCGTGCCCGGCTGGTCCTTGGCCTGCATGAGCGAGGCGAGACGGAGGTCGCGCTGGCGGCGCACCTCGGCGGCGGAGAAGGCGGGTCGGAGGACCACATCGGCCATGAGGTCGAGCGCGGCGTCGAGGTTCCGCTTGGCGACCTTGAGCGAGATGGTGGTCACGTCCCAGTTGGCGCTCGTGGAGAGCGAGGCCCCGAGGAACGCGAGTTCGGACTGGAGCGCATTCGCGTCACGCCGACCGGCGCCCTCGTCGAGGAGATTCGCGGCGAAGCTCGCGAGGCCTGGCATGTCGCGGTCGAGTCGGGCACCGCCGGCGACCGTGAGCGTGACCTGCACGAGCGGCAGCTCGCGGTGTTCCACGACCTTCAGTGCGGGGCCGTTGGGAAGCCGGCGTTCGGTGACGGTCGGGACCGTGAGCACGGGCGTGGCGCCGAGGGCGGGCGGACGGGTGCGGTCGAAGGCCGCCTGCTGCGCCGACGCTGCGTGCGGCAGGAGCGTGAGGACCGCGGTGACGGTGGCGAACGACGCACGGGAACGCATGAGCCTGGCGGAGGCGAGGGAGCGGCGGATCACTGGACGATCCTCCGCGTGGCGGCGAGTCCGGTCTTGCCCTGCGGCACGACGCTCAAGGTGACGCGCTCGCCGAGGAGATACTTCCGGACGACGCGCTGCACGTCGGCGGCGGTGACGCGACGGTAGCGTTCGAGATCCTGCTGGAACCAGTCCGGGGTGCCGTGCGCGTAGAAATAGGCGTTGAGCTGGTCGGCCTTGGCGGAGGAGAACTCGAGGCGCTGGAGGAACTGGGCCTCGATGGCGTTGCGGGCCTGCTCGAGCTCGCGGGCGCTCGGCCCGCGGGTGGCGAGCAGCCGGAGCTCGCTGTCGATCACCCGCTGGAGCGTGTCGAGTCCGACGCCGGGACGCGCGGTGGCCACGACCTGCACGTCGCCGTCGAGTCGCTTGGACGAGTTGAAGGCGTTGACGTTCGTGGCGAGCTCCCGATCGTACACGAGGGCCTGCGTGAGCCGGGAATTGCGGGCCCCGCTGAGCACATAGGCCGCGATGTCCAGGGCGGCGTCGTCGGCGGAGAACTCCTTCACGCCGTGCCACGCCAGATACACGCGCGGGAGCTGGACCCGGTCCTCGAGGACGATGACGGTGTCGCGCACGGCGAACGGCGCCGGTGCGGGCCGCGTGATGGCCGGGCCGCGCGGGATCTCGCTGAACATCGCGCGCACGAGCTGGCGCACCGAATCGGCCTTCACGGCACCGGCGACGACGATCGTCGCGTTGTTGGGCGCATAGTAGGTGCGGAAGAAGTCCTTCACGTCCTCGAGCGACGCGGCGGACAGGTCGGTCATGGAGCCGATGGTGCTCCACGAGTAGGGATGGCCCGCCGGATAGAGCGCGGGCATGAGGTTCTCGAACGCGAGCCCATACGGCTGGTTCTCGTAGCTCTGCCGCCGCTCGTTCTTCACGACGTCACGCTGGAGGTCGACCTTGGGGCCGTCCATGGTCTCCAGGAGCCAGCCGAGGCGGTCGGCCTCGAGCCAGAGCATGAGCGGGAGCGCGCTCGTGGGGCCGGACTCGTAGTAGTTGGTGCGGTCGCCGTTGGTCGAGCCGTTGTTGTTGGCCCCGGCGGCCTCGAGGAGGCGATCGAACTGCGGATACGGTGCGTTCTTCGAGCCCATGAACATCAGGTGCTCGAACAGGTGCGCGAAGCCGGTGCGCCCGAGCTTCTCGTCCCCGGACCCGACGTGGAACCAGACGTTGGTCGTCACGACGGGGACGCTGGGGTCCTCGTGGACGATGAGCGTGAGACCGTTGGGGAGCGTGTCGACGGTGGCGGGCACGCGGAGAGGGGCGGCCTGCGCGGTGCCCACGATAGGGGCGGCAAGGAGGCAGGCGGCGAGCAGTGTTCGCAGCATCTGGGTTGGGCTGAGGTCTGGTCGAAGATAGCTTGTGTGGAATCGCTCAGGGGGGCGGCACGGCGAGGAGCCCGGCCGGCGAGTGTGGAAGGAGGCAAGTCGTCCGGCACCAAGGGGTTGGCGGATGGCAGTGCCACCCTTAGGTTTCCAGACTCTGGCCAGGTAGCTCAGATGGTAGAGCAGCGGACTGAAAATCCGCGTGTCGGCGGTTCGATTCCGCCCCTGGCCACTCGCGATGCACATCGTCGAACCGAGCGCCCGGTCCCAGGATCGGGCGCTTCGTCGTTCCGGCCTCGCGCGGCCGGCAACGCCGTTCGGCTTCCGGTGGGTCCGGGGGCGGGCCATCTTCCCGGCATGACGACCCTCTCCGCCTCCGCGCCCATCGCTGCCAATGACCCGGCGCTCGACGCGCTGTGGATGCCGTTCACCGCCAACAAGGCGTTCAAGGCGCGCCCGCGCATGCTCGTGGGCGCCAAGGACATGCACTACACGTCCGATGATGGCCGCCGGATCCTCGACGGCACGGCCGGGCTCTGGTGCGTGAACGCAGGGCACTGCCGCGCGCCGATCGTGGAAGCGATCGCCAAGGCTGCGGCGACCCTCGACTTCGCCCCGGCCTTCCAGATGGGGCACCCGGCGAGCTTCCAGCTCGCCAACGCGCTCAAGGGGATCCTGCCAGCGGGCATCGACCATGTGTTCTTCTCGAACTCCGGGTCCGAAGCGGTCGACAGCGCGCTCAAGATCGCCCTCGCCTACCATATCGCGCGCGGCGAACCGGGGCGGACGCGGTTCATCGGGCGCGAGCGCGGCTACCACGGCGTGGGGTTCGGCGGGATCTCGGTCGGCGGGATCGCGCCCAACAAGGCGGCCTTCAGCGCGCAGCTGTTGCCGGGCGTCGATCACATCCCGCACACGCATGACCTCGCGAAGAACGCCTACTCGCGCGGCATGCCGGCGCACGGGGCGAACCTCGCCGAGGCGCTCGAGGGCGTGATCGCGAAGCACGGCGCCGGTTCGATCGCGGCGGTGATCGTGGAACCGGTGGCGGGCTCGACGGGCGTGCTGATCCCGCCCGTGGGGTACCTGCAGAAGCTGCGCACGATCTGCGACGCGCACGGGATCCTGTTGATCTTCGATGAGGTGATCACCGGATTCGGGCGGCTCGGTGCGCCGTTCGCCGCGCAGTTCTTCGGCGTGACGCCGGACATGCTGACGGTCGCGAAGGGTCTCACCAACGCGGCGGTGCCGATGGGCGCGACGGCGGTGTCCGGGACGATCTACGACACCGTGGTGAACGCGACGCCCAAGGGGATCGAGTTCTTCCACGGGTACACGTACAGCGGGCACCCGCTCGCGGCGGCGGCGGGGCTGGCGACGTTGGACCTGTATGCGAAGGAAGGGCTGCTCACGCGCGCGGCCGCGGTCGCCGGGGTGTGGGAAGAGGCGCTGCACACGCTGCGCGGAGTGGGGCCGGTGATCGACGTGCGGAATCTCGGGCTCGTCGGCGGGATCGAGCTCGAGTCGCGCGCCGGGGCGCCGGCGATGCGGGCGTTCGACGTGTTCGTGAATGCGTTCTTCGAGCAGGATCTGCTGATCCGGACCACCGGGGACATCATCGCGCTGTCGCCGCCGCTCATCATCTCGGAGTCGCAGATCGGGGAGTTGGTGGAGCGGGTGCGGAAGGCGATCCTGGCGGTCGCGTGATGCGCGGGCTATGGAGGGCCGCCATCGCGCTGGTGCTCGTGGCCTCCGCGTCGCAGGCGCAGGCGGCGAAGCCGCGGGCGCGTGATCTCGGGATCACGCCGCTCATCGGGGGGAATGCGGGGGTGCTCGACGCGATCACCGACGTCGCGGGGGTCGAGGTCGGGCACTCGACGATCATCCGCGGGGCGGCGGGACCGCTCGTCGTCGGCGTCGGGCCGGTGCGCACCGGGGTCACCATCGTGCATCCGCGCGGGCGGGCGTCCAACGATCCCGTCTTCGGGGCCTGGTTCACGCTTAACGGCAACGGCGAGATGACCGGCACCACCTGGCTCCAGGAGGGTGGTATCCTCGAAGGACCGATCGGCATCACCAATACCAGCAGCGTCGGCGTGGTGCGCGACGGGATCCTGCAGTGGCAGGTGGGCACGCCGGGCCTGCAGCCGTGGGGCCTCCCCGTCGCGGCCGAGACCTATGACGGCTCGCTCAACGACATCAACGGCTTCCACGTGAAGCCCGAGCATGTGCGCGAGGCGATCACCACCGCGCGCGGCGGGGCGGTGCTCGAGGGCGCGGTCGGCGGCGGGACCGGCATGATCTGCCTCGGCTTCAAGGGCGGCATCGGCACCGCGTCGCGGAAGCTGCCGCCCGAGCAGGGCGGCTACACCGTCGGCGTGCTCGTGCAGTGCAACTTCGGCAACCAGCGGAACCTCATGATCGCCGGCGTGCCGGTGGGCCAGGAGATCACCGACCTGGCGTCATGCACCGCCGGCGATCTCCCGCGCACCGCGGACGACGAAGCGCGTGGGCGCCGCCGCTGTCCGCCGGGTTCGGCGGGATCCCCGCGCGACGACTCCGTGGAACCGACCGAGCTCGGCTCGATCATCGCCGTGGTCGCGACCGACGCGCCGCTCCTCCCGCACCAGCTCAAGCGCATCGCCACGCGCGTCTCGCTCGGCATCGGCCGCGTGGGCGGATTCGCGTCGAACGGGTCGGGCGACATCTTCATCGCCTTCTCGACGGCCAATCCCAACACGGCGATGGCCACCGACAGCACGCGGCTCACCATGCTCTCCAACGCCAGCATCTCCCCGCTCTTCACCGCGACGGTGCAGGCCACCGAGGAAGCGATCATCAACGCGCTGCTCGCGGCAGAGACGATGGAAGGCGTGAATCACACCCGGGTGTATGGGCTGCCGGGAGCGAGAGTGGTCGAGGTGCTGCGCCGCTATCGGCGGTGAGAAGGAGCGAGGAGCGAGGGAAAAGAACGAGGGCTGAGAGGAAAGCAGAGGGGCGAGCGTAAGAGATGAGTGTGAATTCCCTCTCGCCGCTCTCGCTCGCTCCTCTCACTCTCCCTTGTTCCTCGCTCCTTCCCCTCGCTCCTCGCTCCTTCTCACCGCAGCACCGGCATGGAGAACTCGACTCCTCCATCTCCCGCCGGCCACCGCGTCGTCACCGTCTTCACGCGCGTATAGAACCGCACGCCTTCCATGCCATACTGGTTGTGATCGGCGAACGCCGAGTCCTTCCAGCCGCCGAACGAATGGAAGGCCAGCGGCACGGGGATCGCGACGTTGATCCCCACCATCCCGCAGCGCACGCGATGGGCGAAGTCCTGCGCCGCGCCACCCGAGCGCGTGAAGATCGCGACGCCGTTGCCGAAGCGGTGCGCATCGCAGAGGGCGAGCGCTTCGTCGGCGCTCGCGACGCGCACGACGCAGAGCACCGGACCGAAGATCTCCTCCTGATACACGCGCATCGCGGGCGTCACGCGGTCGAGGAGCGTGCCGCCGAGGAAGAAGCCGGGGCCTGACGCGCGCGGATGCGTCCGGCCATCCACCACCACCGAAGCCCCTTCCGACGCACCGATCCCGATGTACTCGGCCACCCGCGCGCGATGCGCGGCGGTGACGAGCGGTCCCATGTCCGGGCGGCCGACCGTCGGCGGGCCGACCTCGAGGGCCGCGACGCGCGGAGCGAGCGCGGCGACCAGTGCGTCGGCGCTCGCCTCACCCACGACGACGGCGACGGAGATCGCCATGCACCGCTCGCCCGCGGACCCGTAGGCCGCACCCATGAGCGCGTTCGCGACCTGCGCGAGGTCGGCGTCGGGGAGGACGACGCAGTGGTTCTTGGCGCCCCCCATCGCCTGCACGCGCTTGCCGTGCGCGGCGGCGGTGGTGTGTACGTGCTGCGCGACCGGAGTGGAGCCCACGAAGCTCACCGCCTGCACGACCGGATCGACGAGGAGCGCATCGACCGCCTCCTTGTCGCCGTTGAGGACGTTGAACGTCCCGGGCGGACCACCGGCCTCGACCCACAGCTCGGCGAGGCGGAGCGGTGTGCCCGGATCGCGTTCGCTCGGCTTGAGCACCACGGCGTTCCCGGTGGCGAGCGCGGGGCCGAGCATCCAGAGCGGCACCATCGCCGGGAAGTTGAACGGCGTGATCCCGGCGACGACGCCGAGCGGCTGGCGCATGGAGTGCATGTCGATGCCGCGCGAGACGCCGTCGGAGAACTCGCCCTTCATGAGATGCGGGATGCCGCAGGCGAACTCGACCACGTCGATGCCGCGGCGGACCTCGCTGCGGGCGTCGTCGAAGACCTTCCCATGCTCGCGCGAGATGCATGCGGCGAGCTCGTCCTGGTGCGCGAGCAGCAGTTCGCGGTAGCGGAAGAGGACGTGCGCGCGATCGACCGCGGACCGCTGCCCCCAGGCCGGCGCCGCTGACGCCGCGTCGTCGATCACGCGGCGGATGTCGGTCGCATCGGCGAGCGGGACCTGCGCGGTCACCTCGCCGGTCGCGGGGTCGAAGACGGGGGCGGTGCGCGCGGTGTGGGTCGCGAGCCGTGCGCCGCCGGCGAAATGCGTGAGGGTGGGGATGCTCATCGCCGCGCGGTGCGCCGCAACTCGAGCGCGACGATCACGCTGAGCACGGTGATGGAGACGGCGGAGATCGCGCACCAGGGGCAGAAGGTCCGCAGCACGAGGAACTCGTAGTACTTGAGTCGCAGCGTGAAGAGGAAGGCCGGGTACACCAGCGCCGCGAGCACGAGCGCCGGCCCGCGGGCATCCTCGCGCGAGGCGAACGACCCGACGAGCGCCGTGACGAGGATGAGGGTGTACCCGATCGCGCCGATCAGCGCGACGTCGACGCCGAGGAACCAGCTGTACGCCGAGAACTGGACGATGTGACACCCGCCGCTCGCGCCGCACGAGAGTTCGCCGGCGAGCCCGAGCTTCCAGAGGTGCAGGTAGGTCGCGACGAAGGCGTTGACCAGCGCGATGAGCGCGATGATCTGCCGGTAGGAGAGGCCGAGGAGGCCGTGGCGTGGGGCGGTGGACATGTGGGAAGGAATGGACCGTCCGTCGGACGCGTTGGGGCAAGCTAACGCATTGGCGCCAATTGGGCGCCAATTGGGCGCCCATGCGAATCCGCCGCAGATGCGTCGCGAGCCGAACTGGTTGTCGCACAACCATTTGCAGAACGGCCGCGGATGGAACAGGACGTGCCTAGGGAGGAGGCGTGCCTCACTGCTTCCGATCGAATCACGTCATGGAGATCCGCATGCGAATCGCGTCACCCTCCTTCGATGGTTTTGGCGCACGCCTCGGCAACTGCACGCGCTCGCTGATCCTGACCGCGATCCTGCTGATCGGCGCCAGCCTTCCACGCGTCGTTTGGGCGCAGCTGTGCGCCGACAACACCGTCTGTCCGGTGAATCAGGGTCCGTCGATCCAGGTATGGGCGGCGGTGACGTCCCCGACGAGCCTGACCCTCACGATCTACGCCTCCGACGACCAGCGACTCAACATGAGCAGCTGGCAGCTCTGGAAGAACGGCGTCGATGCGACTGCGTGGATCGGTACGGCAGGCGTCGTCGACGACCAGGGCAACCTCCACACCTCGGTCGCGGCCACCGGGACCATGGCACTCTCCGGCTCCGCTTGGCTCAAGTCCCGCATCTGTGACGAGAATAGCACGCCGGTCTGCGCCATCGACTCGGTCCTCGTGGTCTATGTCGCGCCACCGCCGCCTCCGGCCAAGGCCGCCCCGCAGGCGATCCAGGCGCAGCGGTACGACGCGCGGCTCATCGACGACTGCGCGACCTGCGCCACCGGCACGGCGGCGTACTCGACGCCGGCCTTCTTCGCCAACGGTCGGCCACACGCCACGACGCTTCGCTACTCGAGCGAGCTCTCGAATCCGACCGGCTACGTGGAGATCGACGCCAAGGTCACCGCGGCGACGAAGCCGGTCCGGATGGAGATCCGGCTGAAGACGCCCGGGGGCAGCTTCCGGACGCTCACGAGTGGCGGGACCCGCGCGATCGTGCGAGGGGACACGGCGGTCACGATCCGCATGGCGGCGCAGTACGACCCGGGAACGGACACGACCGGGGTCTATCTGCACGACGTGCACCTCACCGCCTACTATGGGGACTCCGCCTCGCCGAGCGACACGCTCACGACGGTCCATTCCGGCGTGCGTGTTCTCGTGCAGAATGACACGATCCGGCCGTACGGGAGAGGATGGACGGTCGCTGGCGACGAGCGACTTCGCGTGGTAGACGCGAATCGCAGCGTGCTGCTGACCGATGGCAACGGCGCGATGCAGTTCTGGTACTCGTATGGGTGCGGCGGATCCCCATGGGCCTGTGCCTATCAGGCGCCCACCGGAGAGTTCTCCACGCTCGCCCGCAAGGTCAAATCCGGCACGGACACGGTGTGGACGCGGACCGCGCGCGACGGCACCGTGACGGAGTGGAACAACATGGGCCTCATGCGGAGCGTGACGGACCGCTGGGGGAACACGCTGGTGGTGGAGCGCATGGCGAGCGGCGACCTGAGGCGCATCTACCGCTTGAAATATGAGACGGTGGTCGGCGCGACCCCGGTGATCAGGTACACGACCTTCGCCTACAGCGGCACCACCGGCAAGCTCACGAGCATCACCTTGCCCGACGGTCGCGTCTCGACGTTCACTGTGACGAGCGGCACCGGCGGTACGCTGACGTCGGTGGTCGACCCCGACGGCGTGACCGCCCTGACCGCCGGCTACTCGGCCGGGCGCCTCACCACCATCGCCGGTCGGAACGCTGCCGTCGACAGCCTCTTCTATGACAGCTACGGTCAACTGTCACGACGCGCGGGCCCGGCGGTCGCGATCGATGGCGGATCGACCGCCAACGAGTCGGTGGTCGTCAGCTCCCTGCGCGCGAAGCTGCTCCAGGGGAACGCCACCACCACGGGTGTGACGGCGCCGGCACCGGTGCGCGCCGACAGCGGCGCCTACCTGGCCATCACCGACGATATCGGCACCGTGACGCGCGTCTGGTCGCACGTCTCGGGCGCTGCCGCCCGGACCCGAACGACCGGCGCCACCGGCAAGGTCGACTCGGCCGTCGTCCTGTTCAACGCCACCCACCAGCCGACCCGGGTCCTGTCCACGGGGAGCGCGGGCACGGAGTTCGAGTGGAACGGCGCAGTGCTCGCCTCGTCGCTCGACCTCGCGACGGGGATGCTCACGCAGCGCTGGTACACAACCTTCGATCAGGTCGACTCGGTCCGCGTGAATGGCGTCCGGCAGCTGCGGAACTACTTCAGTGGCGCTCGCCTCGCGCCGGACAGCATGCGCACGGACACCGCGAACGTGACGCACTTCAAGTATGACGCCCGGGGACGGACACTCAGCATCCGGGACGCCAACGGCGCGAAGGACTCCCTCGCCTACGAGACCACGCACGCCAACGTGGCGACGGCCATTCGGACCGCGACGGGCGTCAGCACCGCCACCACCAGCATCACCTACGACGCCGCCGGCCGCCCGCTCACGACCACCGATCCGCTCGGGAGGAGCTACACGACGCTCCGCGACGCCCTCAATCGCGACACGTCCTTCGCGGCTCCCCTCGCGGCGACCACCAAGTGGCGCTACAACGACGTCGCCGGGAAATACACGCTGATCGACCCGATCCTCCAGACCGACACGACGGTCGTGAACGCGCGCGGGTGGGTGACGCGGCGGCATGACGCGCGCGGCAAGGTGGACTCCCTCTGGTACGACCGCCTGGGCCGTGTGACGCGCACCCGGAGCCGGCGCGGGGACGTGCTGACGTTCTCGTATGACGCATTCGGACGGCTGCTCACGCGCACGGACAGCGCGCCGGGGCAAGCGAAGGGGACCACGACCTTCGCCTACGACTCCCTGAAGCGCTGGACCGCGGTGCAGAATGCGGAGAGCATCGACACGTTCTTCGTCGATGCCGGCCGGCGCGCGGTCAGCGCGACCGCGATCCGGTCGGGTCGGCGCTTCCGATTCCTCCAGACCTACACGCAGTCCACCCTCCCGAACCTGACCACCGTGATGGACAGCACCGGCGGGCTCGTCTGGGCCGACACCACCGGCACGGGCTACAACTACTATCGGAACGACCTGATCGTGATGGACTTCGCCGGGAAGCTCACGACGGTCCTCGAGGATCGGTCCGGGCGCGAGATCCGCGACACCTTGCCGACGAGCACGACGTCGGCGTCGAAGGTGCGGAAATCACTCGCCTACAACGCCGCGAGCCAGCTGACGAGCGAGACGTTCAGCGGCAGTCCCGGCGCGACGCAGAACCGGACCTATGGCGGATATGACCTGCTGGACCGGATCGGGACGATCGTGCGCCCGACCGCGACGACGGCGGTCACGCGCTACCACCAGTATGACGCGCTGGGCCGGCTCACGTTCTACGAGGACGTGCAGGACCAGATCATCGGGTGGGACTACACGTGGGATGAGTTACACCAGGAGTGGGACTCGCTGCCCTACTGGTATCCGGTCTCGGTCAATGCCTCGTCGTACACCTATGACAAGGTCGCGAATCGCACGGACCGCGGCGCCGTGATGACGGCCGGCAACCGCGTCGATCTCGTCGACGGGTGGGCGATCACGTACGACGATGTCGGGAACATCACCAAGCGGAAGAAGGGCACAGACTCACTCACCTACACCTGGAACGCGCTCGGGCAGCTCGTGCAGGTGGCATCGAGCGTGCCCGCCTACACGGTGGCGTACGGCTATGATGGGCTCGGGCGGCGGGTGCGGAAGACGGTGAACGGCACGGCGACGCGGTACCTCGTGGATGGCGACCGGGTGCTGGTCGAGCTGGACAATGCGTGGGCGCCGGTGGCAAAGTACTCGTACTATCCCGGCATCGATCGGCCGCACGCGATGATCCGCGGGGGGAAGCGCTACTACTACACGCAGGATCTGCAGGGGAACGTGACGGGGCTGCTGGACTCCGTCGGGACCGTGGTGCAGCAGTACGAGTACACGCCGTACGGGGAGGCGCTGGCGGGGGCGGGGAGCGTGGTGAACCCCTATCAGTACAAGGGGCGCGAGTGGGATGCGGAGGCGCGGCTCTACTTCATGCGGGCGCGGTACTATGACCCGCTGCTCGGGCGGTTCATCTCGGAGGATCCCATTGGGTTCGCGGGCGGGATGAATCCAACGGCGTTCGTGGGTGGGGATCCCGCGAATCTCTTCGATCCCAGCGGCATGAAGGAGTGCGAAAGAGCTCAGCTCGAGCACGGATGGAAGAACGTACACGGCCCCGATGGCTCGATTGAGTGCATGTCGCAGACCTCGCTCGGCGGCGTTACCGTTTGGGGCAGGGTTTCTCCCGTCGCGAGTCCGTTTGGACTGCTCGGAAATTCTGGCGGATTGTCGTCCGATGCCTTTGAAGCGCTTCGTACGATGCGTGAGAGCCTAGCGTTGTCTCCGAAGGAATTGCTTTGCACGGTTATGAAGCTGAATCCCGGCGTACTGGCGTCCGGAGTTTCCTTCTCGGCATTCGGCCACGGATGGGGGCTGGGTGTCTACGCAAGTGATCGCGAAGTAGGAATCTACACTCGGAGAATCAACGCCTTCGGTCCTGAGCTTGGACCAAGCTGGAACAACGAGATCTCATCAAGCCCAGAAGCGTTCTTCGGAAAATCGTACGAGGTGCAAGTCCTATCTAGGAATGTGGCTGTCAATCGTAGCGGGGCGACCTATGGCATCAGCCCGTTGACGGAGCTTCCAGGGTTCCAGTGGGGGCACATCGGCACAAGCACGACCACACGAGGAAGTCGACCAATCTCCTCGTGTCAGTAGTACCTCGTGTTCACCGAGGACGGCCGGTGCTTGGCATTCCACTGCACGAATTGGAGGCAGGAAGCCATCAGGAACGCTTCCATTGAGCGCTCGAGAGTGGGATTGGCCTGTTCAAGGCTGAGATTCCTGACGACTGCAGAGCTCGGACTGGAGCGGTCGGTGTGCCGACGAAGTAGCAACAGCAGACTATTCTTCAGGGAGGACACTTGTTGGAAGTGATCTATGATGCGCGACTCGAACCGATGATCGACCTAGCGTTGCGGAACTCGATCGGGTTCGTAATGGCCGGAAGCTTACTCTCGGGGTGGGTTGCGAGAAATGGACTGAGAGGTGGATGGCCAAGCCGTCTCTTCGCAGGGGCCAACATCGTCAGATTTCGGAGAACATTCTGGATGTCGATTGTGGCCGTCGTAGTGTCCCCTGCATTCGCACTCCCAGACTACTTGTTTGCGAGGAAGGCGCGTGCGTTCCTTAGCGACCCGTCGCAGGTTGCGGTCAGCGGAGTCGTGCACGCCGCGAGGACACGCGCAGACGACTCGGGCTATGAATGGATCATTCGACAAGCATCCGGCTTGACTTTGATTGAGTTTCCTGATGCGCGCACAGCCGAGTCCGTCGTCATGCCACGCGCGGTAAATGACAAACTGCGCGTAGGCGCGAAGGTAGAGCTTCGAGTCCTCGATGGGCGAGTCGTCTATCTCGCACTCGTTTCAGAGTGAGGGTTCCCTGCCACTCCCTCCAAGTAGAGGTCGACTCATAGACCCCATCGCCTGCCTTCAAGAATCGTTCACAAGCGTAGCCGGACTCCCGTTGTCAACCGACGCATGTCCGCACGATCTGGTGCAAGCAAACGGACGCGCGCGCAATGAACCATTGACTCATTGGACGCAAGCATCCAACGCATGACACACGCCGCGAAGCGACTCACCCCCGTCCTCCTCGTCGACACGATCGAACCCTGCCTCCCCTTCTGGGACCGCCTCGGCTGGGTGAACGTCGCCGAGGTCCCTCACGGTGACGTGCTGGGATTCGTGATCCTCGTGAAGGACGGGCTCGAGGTCATGTACCAGACGCGCGCGAGCGTCGCCGCCGACATCGCGGCACTCACCGACCTGCCGACGGGCGGCACCTTCCTCTTCCTCGAGGTGGACGACCTCGATGCGGTCATCCGGGAGATCGCCGGGGCGCCCCGCGTCTTCGAGCGGCGGACGACCTTCTACGGCATGGACGAGATCGGCGTGCGCGAACCGGGTGGCAACTCCATCACCTTCGCGATGAAGGTCGGCTGAGCGACAGCCGTCCTACTGCCCGAGGTCGTCGAGCCGCGGATTGACGATCGTGTTGTAGATCGACCCGAACGTGAAGTTGATCCCGATCGACCCGCTCAGCCGGTACGCCGTCGCGAGCGCGCGCTGCCGCGTGAGGACCTCGTCATCGGTCGCGTCGCCGCGGGGGAGATAGAGCTGGTCGTTCACCTTGGCCGCGTCGCCGCGCAGCTCCAGCGACAGGCCGCGGGTCAACCGGAAGTTCGTCCGCCCCGTGAAGCTCATGCTGTAGGTCCGGTCGTCGTGCAGGAAACGCGTGTAGCGCGCCTGCGCATCGACGGTGCCCCACACCTGGCGCGACTCGCCCGCGATCACGGCCCGAGCCACCGGCCGATGCTCGGTGGTGAGTCCGTAGATCGTCGTCTCGTAAT
>Ga0075163_10003691_pt1 | contig 20580 bp, 16 predicted proteins | sample JI1023141ADNA_FD_71478 | JGI IMG/M metagenome (GOLD analysis project Ga0075163, IMG submission 71478) | Wastewater effluent complex algal communities from Wisconsin, to seasonally profile nutrient transformation and Carbon sequestration -... | ecosystem: Engineered > WWTP > Effluent > Algae... | reverse complement strand
GTGGATTCAGCGGGCCTTGAAGGCGGCGTAGCCGTCGAGGAGGCCGGCCGACAGCGCGTTGCCGATGCGCGTGTCGCCGCTCTCGGAGGGGTGGGTGAAGTCGTTGGTCAGCCAGCCAGCGCGGCGCCACTGCCGCGACGAGCCCGCGCCGCCCATCCACGCGTAGGCGTCCCAGAAGCCGCAGCCGACCGCGGCGGCGGCGGCGCGGTTGGCCTCGACCATGCCGGGGATCGCCGCGCGCGGCGGGCTGCCCGGCTTGTCCCACTCGAGCTGATCGAGCGGCGAGATCAGCAGGCAGGCGGCGTTGGGGTTGGCCTTCTTCACCGGCGCGACCAGGTCGGCGAGCACCGCGTGGTAGTTCGCGAGATCGTCGCCCGCCAGCCAGCCGGCCTCGTTGGCCCCGATCATCACGATGAACAGATCGGGCGCGCGGTGCGCGGCCTGCCCCTGGAAATGATCGCGGCGGTTCTTGGCCCAGCCCTTGGCGGTGGCGTTGACCACGCCGAGGTTGTCGACCACCACGCCGCGCGGGGCCTCGAGCACGACGCCGAACAGGCGGACCTTGCCGCTGGCGCGCAGCTCGAGCTTGCCGAGCGTGCCGGTGACCGGCACCGTCGCGTACGCGGCCTTCTTGGCGCCGCCCGAGGTGTCGACGGTCGCCACCGCAGCGCCGTCGACGCTCGCCGTGAAGCTGCCGCCGCCGGGCTGGGCCAGGTAGTAGACCTCGGCGCTGGTGACCACCGCGCTCTTCGGCGTGAACCGCGCGTTGGCCCCGCCCTGGCTCTCGACCGAGCCGCCGCCGTAGCCGAGCAGCCGGTCGGAGGGGAACGGCGTCGACACGCCCCACAGCTTCCACGACGCGCTGGCCGAGCGCTTGGCGGTGCGGACGCGGCAGTACTTGTGCGGCGGCACGACGTGGAGGAAGCCGGGGCCGCCGTCGCCGAACCGCGGCACCAGCGCGTCGCGCAGGTGCTGGGCCAGCTTGTCGTCGGCCGACAGCGAGTCGCCGAGGTACGTGATGCGCACGGCGTGGGTGGCGGTGCCGGCCTCGGTGGCGGCCAGCGCCTGGTAGAAGCCGTCGAGGGCGCGGGTGCACTTCGGCCCGCTGCCGCGCACGCACGGGTCGACGAACTGCGCCGGCGGCGGGCGATCGGCGGCGGCGGTCGCCGCGGTGGCCAGGCACAAGGTCAGCGTGAGCGCCGCGCGCATGGCCGTCGATGCTACGCGCCGGCGCGGGGCGGCGCCAGGTTTCGACCGCGCCTCACTGCCAGCGACAGCGGATCGTGCACACCGCGTCGCCGCGCTTGCGGCACGCCGCCATCGTGGTCTCGACCTGCTCGCCGCCAGACAGCTCGATCGAGCGCTCGGCCCAGCCGCGCACCGAGTGGCAGTGGGTGCAGCTGGGCTCGGGGAAGTCGACGATGTCGAGGTCGATCGACTCGGGCGACTCGCGGACCTCGAGCCGGCCGCCGTCGTAGTGCAGGTGCCACAGCCGCGCGGCCCGGGCCATCACCCAGCGGACGGTCCCGACCCGGTAGAACAGCCGGTAGATCGTCGTCAGGTTGGCCTCGGCGCCGTAGCGGCCGAGCGCGTGGATCAGCGCGCCGTCGCCGGCGCCGAACAGCCGGTCGAGGGTCTCGGCCAGCTCGACCAGCATCGCCACCGGGTACCAGCGGGCGACCGCCGGGCCGGCCCGCACGACCTCGGCCAGCGCCGGGCTCACCTGGGCGCACACGCGGTCGATCCCGTCCTGGCCGTGGTTGAGCCGGACCCAGGTCACCCGGGACGCGAGCGCGCTTCCCTTCACGTTCGCCACGTATCTAGTATACGCCCGCCGCGCCGCCCTTCGCGCCCGCGCCAAAGGAATCCCGTGACCGACCCCCTCGCACGCCTCGAACAGCTCGAACAGCAGGCCGTCCTCGGTGGAGGCCAGGCCCGCATCGACAAGCAGCACGAAGCCGGCAAGCTCACCGCGCGCGAGCGCATCGCGGCGCTGCTCGACCCGGGCAGCTTCGTCGAGCTCGACCGGTTCGTCACCCACCGCTGCGCCGACTTCGGCATGCAGGATCAGAAGATCCTCGGCGACGGCGTGGTGACCGGCCACGGCACCGTCGACGGTCGGCCGGTGTGCGTGTTCGCCCAGGACTTCACGGTCTTCGGCGGCTCGCTGTCGGGCGCCTACGCCGCGAAGATCTGCAAGGTCATGGACCTGGCGATGAAGATCGGCTGCCCGGTGGTGGGCTTGAACGACTCGGGCGGCGCGCGCATCCAGGAGGGCGTGGAGTCGCTGGCCGGCTACGCGGACATCTTCACCCGCAACGTGCTGGCCTCGGGCGTCGTGCCGCAGATCAGCGCGATCCTCGGCCCGTGCGCCGGCGGCGCGGTGTACTCGCCGGCGATCACCGACTTCATCCTCATGGCCGAGGGCACCTCGTACATGTTCATCACCGGCCCCGAGGTCATCAAGACGGTGACCCACGAGGAGGTGACCAAGGAGGCGCTCGGCGGCGCCAAGAGCCACGCCGCCAAGAGCGGCGTCGCCCACTTCGCCGAGGTCGACGAGCTGTCGACCTTGGCCCGCATCCGCGAGCTGCTCGCGTTCATGCCGGGCAACAACGCCGAGGATCCGCCCAGCCGGCCCACCGCCGATCCGATCGATCGCGCCGACGAGGCGCTCGACAACCTGGTGCCGCTCGATCCCAACAAGCCCTACGACATGAAGGCGCTGATCACCGGCGTCGTCGACGAGGGACGCTTCGTCGAGGTCCACAAGGACTACGCCAAGAACATCATCTGCGGCTTCGCCCGGGTCGGCGGCCGCTCGGTCGGCGTCGTCGCCAACCAGCCCAAGCACCTGGCCGGCTGCCTCGACATCGACGCGTCGGTCAAGGCCGCGCGGTTCGTGCGGTTCTGCGACTGCTTCAACATCCCGCTGGTGACGTTCGTCGACGTGCCCGGCTTCCTGCCCGGCACGACGCAGGAGTTCGGCGGCATCATCAAGCACGGCGCCAAGCTCCTGTACGCGTTCGCCGAGGCGACGGTGCCCAAGGTCACGGTGATCACCCGCAAGGCCTACGGCGGCGCTTACGACGTGATGGCGTCCAAGCACATCCGCGCCGACATGAACTTCGCGTTCCCGGCCGCCGAGATCGCGGTGATGGGCCCCGAGGGCGCGGTCAACATCATCCACCGCGGCGCGATCGACAAGATCGCCGACGAGGGCGAGCGCGCGGCGGCGCGGGCGCGGTTCGTCGAGGAGTACAAGGACAACTTCGCCAACCCGTACAAGGCGGCGTCGCTCGGCTACGTCGACGAGATCATCCGCCCGCGCGAGACCCGCGCCGCGCTGGCTCGCTCGCTGCGGCTCCTGGCCAACAAGCGCCAGTCGAACCCGCCGCGCAAGCACGGCAACATCCCGCTGTAGGCGGGCGGCGGGCGACGCGTCGGCTACAGTCCCGCCCATGCGCAGCGGGTTCGTCGTCGGAGCGATCGCGATGGCCGTGGGATGGAGCGGGTGCGGCGGCGGGCCGCCGGGCCGCGTGCTGGTGGCGGCGCCGCTGGGCGCGGGGGCGTCCACCGCGGGCCCCGCGGTCGCGCCGGTCGCCGGACCGACGGTGGCGCCGACACCGCCTGGGCTGCGGTTGCCCGACGACGTGCGGCCGACCCGCGGCGAGCTCGAGCTGACCATCGTCCCCGCCGCCGCCGCGCTCGATGGCGTCGCGCGCTACCAGGTGGCGGTCGCGCGCCCGACCGCGGTGGTGTGGCTCAACGCCGTCGGGCTCGAGGTCGCGAGCGCGACGATCGACGGCCAGGTGGCGCAGGTGATCCCCGGCGGCGATCAGGCGATCGGCGTGATGGCCGCGGCGCCGCTGGCGACGGGCGTCGCGACGGTCGAGGTGCGCTTCCGCGCGCCGATCGCCCGCGACCGCAGCGTCGGGGTCTACGCCGAACGCGAGGGCGACGCCTGGTACGCGTACACCTTCTTCGAGGCCATCGACGCGCGGCGCGCGTTCCCGTGCTTCGACGAGCCCGCCTTCAAGATCCCGTGGACGCTGCGCCTGCGGGTGCGCGCCGAGCACGTCGCGCTGGGCAACGCCGCGGTGGTCGCCGAGACGCCGGAGCCCGGCGGCATGAAGCTGGTGACGATGGCCGAGACCCGGCCGCTGCCGAGCTATCTGGTGGCGTTCGTCGTCGGCCCGTTCGAGCTGGTCGCCGGCGGCGTCGCCGGCCGCGCCCAGACGCCGGTGCGGTTCGTCGTGCCGGCCGGCCGCGCCGCCGAGACCCGCTACGCCCGCGAGGTGACGCCCAAGGTGGTCGCCGCCCTCGAGGACTACTTCGATATGGCGTACCCCTACGGCAAGCTCGACGTCGCGGTCGTGCCTCGCTACTGGGGCACGATGGAGCACCCCGGGCTGGTGGCGATGGGCCAGCCGCTCACGCTGATCCCGACGGCGCGCGAGACCCGCGATCGCAAGCGCAGCTACGCCAACATCCTGGCGCACGAGCTGGCCCACTACTGGTTCGGCGACCTGGTGACGATGGCGTGGTGGGACGACACCTGGCTCAACGAGGGCCTGGGCACCTGGCTCGACGCCAAGATCACCGACGCGGTCGAGCCCGGCTGGCGGTTCCTCGACGACGGCGTCGGCAACGTCGAGGAGGCCCTCGATGCCGACGCGCTGCCGGCGGCGCGGGCCATGCGGCAGGTGGTCGACAGCGCCGACGGCATCCAGGCGAGCTTCGACAACGCGACCACCTACGCCAAGGGCGCCGCGGTGTTCGCGATGTTCGAGCGCTGGCTCGGCCCCGAGCGCTGGCGCGAGATCATCCGCGCCCACGTCCGCGCGCACGCCGATGGCTCGGCGACGGCCGACGACTTCCTCGCGACGGTGGCGACCCGCGTCGATCCCACCGCCGCCGCCGCGCTCGGCAGCTTCCTCGCGCAGCCCGGCGCGCCGCTCGTGACGATGGACGTGCGCTGCGTCGACGGCGCCGCGCGCCTGGCGCTGGCCCAGCGGCGGCTCTTGCCGGTCGGTCTGCCGGATCCCGACGCGCGCCGCTGGCAGATCCCGGTGTGCGTCCGCAGCGGCGTCGGGCGCGGGCCCGGCGTCGAGACCTGCGTCGTCCTCGCCGACGCGGCGGCCGAGGTCGCGCTGCCAGGCCCGTGCCCGACGTGGCTGGCGCCGCACGTCGACGGCCATGGCTACTACCGCGCGACCGTCACCGGCGCGTCGCTGCCGCCGGCGACGCAGCTCACCCGGCGCGAGCGGTTGCGCGCCATCGGGGAGCTGGGGTCGGCCCGCAGCCGCGGCGACGTGCCGGTCGCCGCCGCGATCGGCGCGGGCCTGCAGCTGGTCGCCGATCGCGACGCGCGGGTCGCGCGGTGGGGGATCTCGCTGACCGCGGTCCGGCGCTCGTTGCTCGACGACGATCTCGACGCCCGCTACCTGCGCCTCCTCGACCGCGCGTTCGGCAAGCGCGCCCGGGCGCTGGGCTGGCAGCGCCGCGCCGGCGACGACGACGACGTCCAGGCGCTGCGGCAGGCGCTGGTGCCGCTGGTCGCCGAGCGCGATCGCCGGCTCGGGGCCGAGGCGACCACGCTGGCGCGGGCGGCGTTGCGCGATCCGGCCGCGGTGCCCGACGACCTCCTCGGGCCGGTGCTGCGCGTCGCGGCCGCCCGCGGCGATCGCGCGCTGTTCGACGAGCTGCTGGCCGCGGCGCGCGCGACCCCCGACCGCCGCCACCGCGGCCGGCTGCTGAACGCGCTCGCGTGGTTCGCGGATCCGGCGCTCGCCGCGCTGGCGCGGGCGACGCTGACCGACGCGTCGTTCGACCTGCGCGAGGCGCGGCCGGTCGTCTTCGTGCAGCTGTCCCGACGCCCGACCCGCGCCGCGGCGTGGGCGTGGCTGCGCGACGCGCTGCCCGGGCTGCTCGCGCGGATGCGCCAGGACGAGGCTGCGGGGATGATCGGCGCCGTCGCCACCGGCGTGTGCACGCCCGAGCAGCGGGCCGAAGCGGCGGCGCTGCTGACGCCGCTCACCGCGGGGATCGCCGGCGCCGCGCACGCGCTGGCCAACGGCCTGGCCGAGGCCGACCGCTGTATCGCCGAGCAGGCGCGCGAGTTGCCGGCGCTGCGCGCGTTCCTGATGCGGTGAACCGGCGCCGGGTGGCGCGCGTCGCCGCAATGGTGTATACATGACACCATGAAGGCGGTGCTGGACGATCTCGTCGACGACGTGGCCGCGCAGGCGGGGCTGCTGCTGGTGGTGACCGGCGCGGGGGTGAGCCTGGCGTCGGGCATCCCGACGTTTCGCGGCAGCGATCCCGACGCGGTGTGGGCCACGGACGTCACCGAGCTGGGCACGAACCGCTACTTCCAGGACGACCCAGCCGGATCGTGGGCCTGGTACCTGGCGCGGTTCGGGCGGCTGGCCGACGTCGCGCCCAACGCCGCGCACCACGCGCTGGCCGCGCTCGAGCGGTGGCAGCGCGGCCGCGGCGGGGAGTTCTTGCTGGTGACCCAGAACGTCGATCGGCTGCACGCCGCCGCCGGCAGCGAGGCGCTGGTCGAGGTGCACGGCCGCGTCGATCGCGTGCGCTGCTCACGGCAGACCTGCGCGCTCGGTGCGCCGCGCGGCTCGATCGCGCGCGCCGACGTGCCGATCGCCGCGTTCCTGGCCGCGCCCACCGACGGCAACGTGCCGCGCTGCCCGCAGTGCAACGCGCGGCTGCGCCAGCACGTGCTGTGGTTCGACGAGCTGTACAGCGGCCACGCCGACTACGACTGGCCGCGGGTCGAGCGCGCGGCGCGCGACGCGGCGCTGGTGATCTTCGTCGGCACGTCGTTCTCGGTGGGCGTCACCGACTTCGTGCTCACCCAGGCGGTTCGGCGCGCGCGGCCGGTCTACTCGATCGATCCAGGCGCGGTGGAGCCCGACCCGGCGGTGCGCGTCATCGCCGCGCCGGCCGAGCAGGCGTTGCCGGCGCTGGTCGCCGCGCTGGCCGGCCCGTAGATCGCCGCGCGAGTGGGGGGCGCGCTTACAGGCGGCGCTGCCCGCGGCCGATTTCGGTGACTTCGACGCGCCGTTGGGCGACTGTGGGGGATGGGAGGCTCCATGCCGCGTCGTTTCTGGCTGCTCGTGGTCCTGACGGTCGGCGTGACGCTCGGCAGCGGCGCCCGCCCGAGCGCGGCCGCGCCGCAGACCTACCCGGCGGGCTCGCTGATCATCCCGATGGATCTGGCGTATCAGGACCGCGGGCTCATGCAGGCGTACGGCCTGTTGTTCCAGCTATTGCGCCAGGGCGTGCCGGTCGACTGGGCGATCGCGCCCGGGAAGACCTGGCACGCCGCGCCGTGCAACACCGCCGGCGATCTGTGCGCGTGGGACTGCGCGGTCGAGGGCTCGGGCGTGAAGTGCCCGTACCCGACGGCCAGCCCCGACTTCATGGCCACCACCGAGGTCGCGTGGGACGCGACCGCCGCCGCCGGCACGGCGATCGGCACCCACGGCTACCGCGGCGGGCCGTTCGTGATCGCGGCGGCCGACCGCACCGCCGCGCTGGCGGTGATCGACGCGTGGAACGATCAGGCGCAGTGGACCGCCAACCCGTGGGCCCGCCGCTCGGTGTTCCAGGTGGTCACCGTGCACTCGGCCACCGCGCCGTTCACCACCGAGATCGCGCGCGAGCTGCGCGCCGCGCCGACGATCGCGGTGTTCTCCGACGGCAACGAGGACATCGCCACCGGCTACCTGCGCGCCGCCGGCATCCCGCAGTCGAGCGGCGCCGAGTTCCCTGCCAACCGCTGCGGCGCGGCCAACTGCGGCCCCGGCACCGCCAACCCCGACATGCTGACCGTGCCGAGCGTCATGGGCGAGATGGGCACCTGCGACGCGCCCAACCTCGATCACAAGAACGGCGCGCTGTTCACCGACGACGGCATCCCGGCCTACTGCCAGATCATGTCGATGCACTGGAACGTCACCGATCGCGAGACGGTGCAGTGCAACGGCGGCGCGTGCCCGGCGACGCCGGCGCAGTGCGCTGGTCAGCCGATCACCTATCACGGGCACGAGGTGGTGGCCGAGGTGCGCGCGTTCCTCGGCTACCCGGTGCACTTCTTCGCCGAGTGCCAGGCGGTGAACGCCTACGAGAACACCGTGCCCAACCCGGCGTGGCCGTACCTCGACGACGCCGGCCGCAACGGCCACTTCCTCACCACCACCGGCACCCCGCCGGCGTGCCCGTGCACCGACGCCGCGTTCCAGTGCGTCGCCGGCGGATGCAACGGCGCCGACTGCTGTCTCCCGCGCGACGTGAAGGAGCGCGGCGCGGGCTTCATGATCGGCGCGCGGCCGACCGGCGTGAAGGTGTTGCGCGCCGACGTGCCGTACAACCAGCTCGACGGCAGCTTCGAGACGATCGGCGGCAGCGAGCCGTCGTACAACCTGTCGAGCTACCTCGGCACGATGTACCAGAACAACCGCGAGGTGGTGTTCCTGACCGGGCCGAGCGGACCGGGCGTCGACGACGTGTGGATGACCGGCTACGTCGACGGCGAGTGCGACATCGGCCCGCCGGTCGGCCACGCCGGCCCGGGCTGTGCCGGCGGCAAGGTCAGCTACCTCGGCGGCCACGCGTACGGCACCAACGTGCCGCTGTCCAACAACGGCGCGAGCCAGGGCGCGCGGCTGTTCTTGAACGCGCTGTTCGAGGCCGACTGCGTCACCACCGTCGGTCAGCCGGCCATCACGCTCGGCCTCGACGGCGCGATCACGGTGGCCACCCGGACCCTGCCAGTCGAGGCGAGCTTCGGGGCGCGCTACGAGAACGCCGCGATCGGGCCCGCGCTCGACGCGGTGATGACCCTGACCGCTGGCACCGGGGCGACGATCGTCGATGCGGCGCCAGCGACCGTGGCCGGCGCGACCGCGACCTGGGACATCGGGTCGATCGGCGGCACGCCGGGCGTGGCTGGCGACCCGCCCGCCACCGCCAGCCAGCCGGTGCGGCTCGGCTTCGCCGCGTACGGCGACTACCAGGTGACGCTGGCGATGACGTACCGCGTCGGGCTGTCGACGCTCACCGCGCCGATGCAGGTCGTGACGGTGCACGTCGTCAACGGCGATCCTGGTTCGACCGGCGACGGCGGCCTGGGCGGCAACGACGGCGGCGGCGGCACCGGCGGCGAGCCCGGCGGATGCTGTGGCACCGGCGGCGAGCCCGGTTCGCTGGCGCTGGCCGCGCTGGTCGCGGCGTTCGGGGCGCGGCGGCGGCGCGGTCGGGCCTGTCACGGGCGCTGACCGGATCGTGACGTGATCTGCGCGAGCCATCGCCGGGGCGATGGCTAGAGTGCGATCGCGATGCGCCGTGCAGTCCTCGGTGTGTTCACCTACGTCGGCTTCGCGATCTTGTTGCTCGCGTGGCTGCCGATCCTCGGGATCGTGACGCTGCTCGATCGCCGCGACATCCGGCGGCGCGGGCGGTGGATGCGGCGGTTCGGGCGCGCGTCGGCCCGGGTCGCGCCGCAGTGGCGGTTCCGCGTCGAGGGCCGGCCGCCGGCCGACATCGACGACCGCGCGTACGTGGTCGTGGCCAACCACCAGTCGACCGCCGATCCGTGGCTCCTGTCGTCGCTGCGCTGGGACATGCGGTGGATCGCCAAGGCGTCCCTGTTCAAGGCCCCGGTGATCGGCTGGCTGATGCGGATGGGCGGTGACCTGCCGGTGGTGCGCGGCGAGGGCGCCAGCGTCAAGGCGATGCTGGCCGAGGCCCGCGCCACGCTCGCGAGCGGCATGTCGCTGATGATCTTCCCCGAGGGCACCCGCTCGCCCGACGGCGCGCTCGGCCGGTTCAAGGACGGCGCGTTCGAGCTGGCGATCGGCAGCGGCGCGCCGATCTTGCCGGTGGTCGTCGACGGCACCCACCTGTGTCGCCCCAAGGGCTCGTGGTGGTTCGGCGAGGCCGACGCGGTGGCGCGCGTGCTGGCGCCGATCCCGACCGCGGGCATGACGATGGCCGACCTGCCGGCGCTGCGCGAGCAGGTGCGCGCGACGATCGCCGCCGAGCTGGTGCGGTTGCGCAACGCGCCGCTGCCGCCGGTCGCGGCGATGGTCGCGCCCGACATGGCGCTGCCCGCGGCGGTGGCCGCGGCGATGCTCACCGCCGCCAGCGCGGCGCCGCGCCCCCGCGACGCCGCGGCCGAGAGCGGCGCGCGCGGCGACGACATCGGCGCGCGGGAGTAAGCTCCGCCCATGTCGAACCAAGGCTGGGGCCGTCCGCCGCGCCAGGATCGCACCGCCGGTGAGCGCGTGTTCGACGCGGTGACCTGGCCGGTGCGCAAGCTCGCGTGGGGCGTGGCGCTGGTGGTGCTGACCGTCGTCCGCGGTCGCCGGCGCTAGCGTCGACGATCCGCGCCAGCGTTCACGTCAGCAGCACCGTCGCGACCGCCAGCGACACCAGGCCGCCCGCGACGATCGCGAAGATCGCTCGACCCATGCCGTGCGATCCGGGCTTGCGCTGCAGGTCGCGCACCGCCAGCACGCCGAGGATGATCGCCACCGGCGCCAGCGGGAAGATCGCGATCGCCGCCAGCCCGACGTAGCCGGCGGTGATCGACAGGCCGGTGCGGCCGACCGGCAACAGCATGCGCATGCCGGCGTCGTGGCTCGCCGAGCCCGGCCCCGCGAACACCACGCCGCAGTGCGGGCACTGGGGCGTCATGTACACGACCGGGCGCTGGCATCGTGGGCAGGGACGCATCGATGGCTGGGGCGGCACGAGTGGTAGGGTATCAGCGTGCGACGCGCGCTCGTCTGCGCCGTGGTGTTGACCGCCGGCTGTCCGCCGGCGCCGTCGCGGCCGCGCCCGCTGCCGACCCTGCCGGTCGCCGCGTACGAGCACTACCTGCGCGGGCGGACCGCGTTCTTCGAGGGCGACTACCAGCTCGCAGTGCCTGAGCTCGAGCTGGCGATGGCGGCGGCGCCGGCCGAGGCCGGCATCGCGGTGGCCCACGCGCAGGCCCTGGCGCGGCTCGGCCGCCGCGTCGACGCGCGCGCGGCCATCGACGATGTCGTGGCGCGCTTCCCGCGCTCGCCCGAGGCGTGGCTCGCCGCCGGTGATCTGCGCCAGCGCGCCGGCGACGCGGCGGCGGCGGTCGCGGCGTACCGGCGGGCGATCGCCCTCGACGATCAGCTCGCGCCGGCGTACCTCGGGCTGGCGGCGGCGCACACCGCGGCCGGCCACGGCGCGGACGCCGAGCGGGCGTTCGCGGCGCTGGTGGCCCACCGGCCCGACGTCGCCGAGGGCCACTGGCGGATCGCCCAGGCGGCCCTCGACCGCGGCGACGACGCCACCGCCGAGCCGGCGCTGCGCCAGGTGCGCGCGCTGGCGCCCGACGAGCTCGAGCCGCGGCGCGCGCTGGCCGGGCTCCTGGCCCGGCGCGGCGATCTGCCGGCGGCGATCGCCGAGGCGCGCGCGGCGTTCGATCGCAGCGGCGCCGACCTGGCCGTCGGGGAAGATCTGGTGTGGCTGCTGCTCGAGGCCGGCGATCGCCGGGGCGCGCTCGACGTGCTCGGCTTGTACGACGACGGCAGCGCCGACGATCGGCTGCGGGTGGCGGGGATGCTGATCGCGATCGGCGCGCCCGCGCGGGCCGCGGCGGTCGCGGCGTCGGTGCGCGGCCGCGACGGCGAGGCCGGGCTGACCGTGGCGCGGGCGCGGCTGGCGGCCGGCGAGCTGCGCGGCGCGATCGCGGCGGCCGACGCGGTAGCGCCCGGCGACCGCGCGTGGCCCGCGGCCCAGGCGGTGGCGGGGTGGGCCGAGCTGGCGCTGGGGGCGGCCGACGCGGCGGCGACGCGCCTGGCGGCGGCACGGGGCCGGGCGCCGGCGGCCGTCGAGCTGGTGGAGGTCGAGGCCGAGCGGCTGCGCCGCGCGGGGGACGCCGCGGCGGCGCGCGCGCTGTGGCGCCAGGCCGCCCAGGCTCAGCCGCGCAGCGCCGCGTTGGCGCTGGCGTGGTCGAGCTTCGAGCGCCGGGCCGGCGACGCCGCGCGGGCGCTCGCGCTGGCCGAGAAGGTGCTGGCCGCGACGCCCGACGATCCGCTGGTGCAGAACCTGGTGGGCTACCTCCTCGTCGAGGACGGCGCCGATCTCGAGCGGGCCGGCCGGCTGTTGCTGGCGGCGCGGCGCAAGGCGCCCGGCGACGCCGGCGTGCTCGACTCGTGGGGCTGGCTGCGGCGGGCCATCGGCGATCGCGTCGGCGCGGCGCGCGCGCTGTCGCGGGCCGCGCTGATCGCGCCGCTCGAGCCCGAGGTGGTGCGCCACGCGGCGACGGTGGCGCTCGAGGCCGGCGACCCCGCGCGTGCCGCCGGCTTGCTGGCGACGATCCTCCCGCTGCCGATGGCGCCCGAGCTTGCCGCCCAGGTGCGCGACGAGATCGCGCGCACCGGCGTGGCCCCGTGTTACGCTGCGCAGGCCATGAAGCTCGCCTGGCTCGCTCGCCTCGCCGTCGGCACCACCCTCGCTACCGCCGCGTGCCAGGCGACGCCCTCCAAGAGCGACTGCGACAAGCTCCTCGCCCATCTGATCGACATCGAGGTCAGCTCCGGCGGCGGCGACAAGCTGCCCGAGGCGATGAAGGCCGAGGTCGCCAAGCAGAAGCAGGCGATCAAGGACTACGCGGTCGGCCAGAAGTTCCTCGAGACCTGCACCCAGAAGACCCCCAAGAAGGTGGTCGCGTGCGGGCTCGCCGCGAAGAACGCCGACGAGCTCGCCAAGTGCGACCAGTGATCGCGTAGCGACAACGTGGCGCGGGTTGGGCGCTGCCGGCGGGGGTACGATCGCGGCATGCCGTGCATCCGTCGCGGGCTGTGGCTAGCGGTGTCGTTCGCGATGACCGGCTGCGGCCTGCTCGAGATCGGGACACCGGAGCCGATCGACGCCGGGCCCGATGCCACGGGGCTCGACGCCGCGGTCATCGATGCGCTGCCCGACGCCGCGCTGCCCGACGCCGCGCCGATCGACACCCCGCTGCTCGACTGCTGCGTGACGCCGACCATCGAGGGCGCCCTCGACGTCTACGAGGCCAAGGTGCTCGATCCCGGCGGCGGTACGTTCTACGGCCAGGGGATCGTGACCCGGCTGCGCTTCACCTCGGCCGCGCTGTGGCCGCCGACGCTCGAGGAGCAACCCGGCTTGCCCAGCGGCTGCAAGGCGTGGCGCTTCACGCCCGCCCAGGCGGCGGCGGCGTTGCCCGGTCTCGACGAGGGCACGCTGCTGATCCGCGCGGCGGGCGGCGCGCCGCTCGTGCCCACCTGCGCCCACGCGCCCGACGGCTATCGCTGCGCCGAGCCGGCGACCGACAGCGCCGGCGGCGCGATCACCGCCGGGCTCGGGCCGTTCGCGGGCGCCGCGGTGCTGACCGACGCCGACGTCGCGTACACCGCGGTCAACAGCGACGATCGCTACGTCGAGATCGTCGGCGCGCCGTCGACCGCCAACGACGGCCGGTTCCCGATCCTCGGCCGCCCCGCCGCCGACGCGATCGCCTTCGCCAACCCCGGCTTCGTCGCCGAGGCGCTGCCCGCGACGGCGCGCCACGTCAACCTCGGCGGCCGCGGCCCGATCCCCGGCGTGGCCGACCCCGGGTTCCTGTCCGACACCGCGGCCGTCGAGCTGGTCCACGCCGCCGGCGGCGGTGGCCACGTCCCGCCGTTCACCGCGACGCTGCCGGCCGGGTCGGTCGGCGACAGCTTCACGCTCGCGCCGGCCGAGCTCGCGCGCCTCAGCGCGATCCCGCGCACCGGGGCGGCGTTCACGATCACCTGCGCCGCCGCCGACTGCCCCACCGGCAGCGCCGCGGTCACGCAGCTCGAGCTGATCGCCACCGACGGGCCGACCGCCGGGCTGACGCCGTTCGCGATGCCGCCGCCGGTCGCCGAGCTCGTCGTCGTCCGCTGCGCGCTCGTCGGGGCCACCGCGGTGACCGTGCCGAGCGCGTACGCCGCGGTGCTGGCGTCGGCGGGCGCGACCCGGATCCAGGCGACGTTCCTCCGCGCCCACGTCATGCAGACCGGGCTGCCCGATGTCAGCGCGCTGATCGGCCACGCCATCGTCGGCTACTCCGACTGAGCGCCGCCGCGGCGCGGGCGTAGGATCGCGCCAATGCGGCGCGCGTTGCGGAACCTGCTCATCGGTGGCCTCGCGGTGGTCGGGACCTGCGGCGTCGCCGGCTACGTCATCTACGGCGGCGGCCGGCACGAGGGGCCCGGGCGGGTCCATCCGCACCCGGCGCCGGCGAGCGCGGTGACGGCGCGCGCCGCTGCGCAGGCCACCGCGCGGGCGGGGTTCACGACGGCGCCGCCGGCCCGGCAGATCTTGTTCGGCGATCTGCACGTCCACACCACGTTCTCGGCCGACGCGTTCATGCGCAGCCTGCCGTTCATGCAAGGCGAGGGCGCGCACCCGCCGGCCGACGCGTGCGACTACGCGCGGTTCTGCTCGGGCCTGGACTTCTTCGCGCTCACCGATCACGCCGAGTCGATGACGCCGCGGCACTGGCGCGAGTCGATCGACTCGGTCCGCCAGTGCAACGCGGTCGCCGGCGATCCGCGCGATCCCGATCTGGTGGCGTTCGTCGGGTTCGAGTGGAGCCAGGTCGGCGCGACGCCGGCCGAGCACTACGGCCACAAGAACGTGATCATGCGCGGGCTCGACGACGGCGAGCTGCCGACGCGCCCGATCGCGGCCCCCGGGCTGGTGGGGCAGGCGCTGCGCGGCCCCGGCATCGATCGCTGGCGGGCGCTGCAGGTGCCGGTGCGCGAGTTCGGGCAGCGCCAGCGCTACCTCGACCTGCGGGTGTTTCAGCAGGAGGTCGCCGCGGTGCCCGACTGTCCCCCGGGTGTCGACGCACGGCAGCTCCCCACCGGCTGTCGCGAGACCGCGGCGACCCCGGCCGAGCTGTACGAGAAGCTCGCGCAGTGGGGCTTCCCGGCGATGGTGATCCCGCACGGCACGACCTGGGGCTTCTACACGCCGCCCGGCTACACCTGGGACAAGCAGCTCGCGCCGGGGCAGCGCGATCCCGATCGCCAGCGGCTGGTCGAGGTGTACTCGGGGCACGGCAACTCCGAGGAGTACCGGTCGTCGGTCGACGTCGAGTTCGGTCCCGACGGCGCGGCGCGCTGTCCGGCCCCGACCGCGGCGCACGAGGCGTGCTGCTGGCGGGCCGGCGAGATCATCCGCGGTCGCTGCGGCGACGCGCCGGCGGCGGTGTGCGAGGCGCGGGTCGCCGACGCGCGCGCCAACTACCTCGCGGCGGGCGTCGCCGGCCACCTCACCGTGCCGGGCGCGACCGTCGCCGACTGGAAGGACTGCGGGCAGTGCCGCGACTGCGTCGCGCCGGCGTTCAACTCGCGCCCGGGCGGCGCGGTGCAGTACCTGCTGGCGCGCGGCGACTTCGCCGATCCGGCGCGCCCGTACCACGAGCGGATGGGGCTGATCGCGTCGTCGGACAACCACAGCGCGCGCCCCGGCACCGGCTACAAGGAGATCGAGCGGCGCAAGCTGACCGAGACCGTCGGCGCCCGCAGCGCGCACTGGCGCGACTTCTTCATGGGCGCGCCGCGCGCGGCGACGCCGACCTCGGAGCCGTTCGATCGCGCGCGGCTGGCGCGGATGATGCCGTGGCAGGCGGTCGACCTCGAGAGGCAGGCGTCGTTCTTCCTGACCGGCGGGCTGGTCGCGGTCCACGCCGACGGGCGCAGCCGCGACGCGATCTGGGACGCGCTGGCCGCGCGCCAGGTCTACGGCACCTCCGGCGAGCGGATCCTGCTGTGGCTCGATCTGATCGACGGCGCCGCGGCGCCGGCGACGATGGGCGCCGCGGTCACGGTGACGCGCGCGCCGCGGTTCCGGGTGCGCGCCGCTGGCTCGTTCGTGCAGAAGCCCGGCTGCCCCGCCGACGTGCTGGCCGAGGTGCCGGCGGCGCGGCTGGCGCGGCTGTGCCAGGGCGAGTGCTACCACCCCGACGATCGCCGCCACCGGATCACGCGGATCGAGGTGATCCGCATCCGCCCGCAGGCGCGCGCCGACGAGCCGATCGCGGGGCTGATCGACGATCCCTGGCGGGTCCTGCCGTGCGCCGATCAGGGCGCGGGGTGCGAGGTCGAGTTCGACGACCCCGACGCGCTCGCCGGCGGTCGCGAGGTGCTGTACTACGTGCGCGCGATCCAGGAGCCGACGCCGGCGGTGAACGCGCGGAGCCTGCGCTGCGAGCGCGAGGGCGACCAGGCCTGCGCGCGCCTGGCCCCGTGCTACGGCGACTTCCGCACGCCGTACACCGACGACTGCACGGCGCCGCTCGAGGAGCGCGCCTGGTCGTCGCCGATCTGGGTCACGCCCAGCGCGCCCGCGGTGACGCCATGAGCGCACGGCCGATCTGGTTCTTGGGCGCCGGCGCGGCGCTGGGCGCGGCCCTCGCGGCGGTGGGGCTGGCCGGCGGGGTGCGGCCCGCGCCGCGCGTGCCGGCCGACGCGGTGGCGACGGTGAACGGCGTGCCGATCGCGCGCGCGACCTACGCCGCCGCGCTGGCCGCGGTGGCCGGCGACCGCAAGGACGGGGCGCTCGATCCGGCGGTGCGGCAGCGGGTGCTCGATCGGCTGATCGAGGAGGAGCTGCTGGTGCAGCGCGGCCTGGCGCTGGGGCTGGCCCGCCTCGATCCGCGGGTGCGCGCCGACCTGGTGGCGGCCGTGCTCGGCCAGGTCACCGCCGACGCCGCGCTGGTCGCGCCGCCCGCGCTGGCCGAGCTGGCGGCGCTGCGCGACGCCGAGCCCGAGCGCTTCCGCCGCGCGCCGCGGATGGTCGTCACGACCGCGTGGTTCGCGGGCGCCGACGGCGAGGCCCGGGCGGCGGCGGCGCGCGCGGCGCTCGTCGACGACGCGAGCTGGTTGCGGCTGCGGGCCGACGGCGATCGCCCGACCGTCGTGGTGCCGATCGGCGCGGTGCCGGCGGGCGCGCTGGTCGACGTCGTCGGCCCGACCGCGACCCGCGCCGCGCTGACGTTGCCGGTCGGCGCGATCAGCTCGCCGATCGTGACCTCGGGCGGCGCCTGGCTGCTGCGCGTCGAGGCCCGCGACGACGGTGGCGTCGCGGCGCTGGCCGAGGCGCGGCCCGCGGTCGAGGCCGAGTGGCGCAAGCGGCTGGGCGATCAGCGGTTGCGCGAGCTGCTCGACGACGAGCGCCGCGCGGCGCGCATCCAGCTCGCGCCGGCGGCGGTGGCGGACGCGGTGCCGGTGGCCGCGCCCGACCTCGATGAGGTGCCGCGGTGATCGCGCCGCGCGCGCTGCTCGCGGTCGCGGTCGCGCTCGGCGCCGTGATGTTCGCCGCGCGGCCGGCCGCCGCGCACGACACCAGCCTCGCGCGGTCGATCATCACGCTCGACGCCGATCGCCGCGGCGCCGAGGTGCGCCTCACGCTGGCGCAGCTCGATCTCGACGCGCTGCGCGCCCGGGTCGGCGACGGTGGACTGGCCGCCGCGCTGGTCGCCGGGCTCACGCTCGACGGGCCCGCCGGCGCCTGTCGCGCCAGCACCGCCACCGCGTGGCCGGCCGCCGCGGGCCAGGCCGCGTTTCGCTGGCGGCTGCGCTGCCCAGGGCCGCCGACGCGCGTGCGCTGCGCGTTGCTCCTCGACGTCATCCCCGGCCACGTCCACCTCGCGCGCCTGGTCGACCGTGGCGCGTCGACGCTGGTGGCGTTCGCCGCCGAGCGCCGCACGGCGGAGCTCGCGATCGCGCGCGCCGCGCCGCGGTGGCGCGGGTTCGTCGCGCTCGGCGCGCGCCACATCGCCGGCGGCGCTGATCACCTGCTGTTCCTGCTCACGCTGCTGCTGGTCGCGGCGACCGCCCGCGAGCTGGCGCTGGCGGTCACCGGCTTCACCGTCGGCCACGCCGCCGCGCTCACCCTCGCCGTGCTGGGCGGCGTCCGCCCGGTGGCGGCTGGCATCGAGGTGCTGGTGGCCGCGTCGATCGCGGTCGTCGCCGCCGAGGCCGCGGCGGCGCGGGCCGGGCGCGCCGGGCGCCACGTGCCGGTGGCGGTGGCGGGCGGGCTGCTCGCGCTCGCCGCGCTGGCCGCGGTCACCGGCGGCCGCGCGCCGCTCGCGCTGATCGGCGTCGCGCTGCTCGCGGGCTGCTACCTCACGTGGAGCGCCGCCGCGCCGGGCCGCGGCCGGCTCGCGATCACCACCGGCTTTGGCCTGGTCCACGGCTTCGCGTTCGCCGGCGCGCTCGCCGATCTCGACGTCCACGGCGCCGCGCTCGCCGTCGGGCTGGTCGGCTTCAACCTCGGCATCGAGTTGACCCAGCTCGCGCTGCTCGGGATCGGCTGGGCGCTGCTGGCGCGCGCGCGTCGCCACGCGCCGCGGTTCGCCGAGCTCGCCGTCGAGGTCGCGGCCGGCGCGGCGCTGGTGCCGGTCACCGGCTGGCTGATCGTCCGCGCGCTGTGATCGCCGCGCGACGAGCCCGCGGGCGCTGACGTCCGCTTCCCGGACGGATCAGCGGGGCCCGCGCAGCACCGCCGCCGCGCGCAGGCCGACCGCCGCGCTGGCGGTGACGCCGTGGCCGCCGAGCCCGGCGACCCAGCACCACCACGGCACCTGCGGGTCCCAGCCGATCCGCGGCGGGCCGCCACCGGCGTAGGTGCGCTGGCAGGCCCACGCGCGGTCGATGGTCAGCCCGCGCAGCGCCGCCGGCAGCCGCGCGCGCAAGGTCGCGCGCACCGCGTCGTCGACCTCGACCTCGCCGGGCGCGCTGGCCGTGTGGTCGCACGCGCTGGCCAGCACGCCGCCACCGTCGGGCCGCACGTACCACTCGTCGGCGTCGACGTTCCACACGATCGGCGCCGCGCCGAGGTCGAGCCGCAGCGCGAACAGGTGGCGCTTCTTGGGCGCGAAGTCGGTGGCGGCGCCGACCAGCGCGCCCAGCAGGCCCGACCACGCGCCGCCCGCCGCGACCACGACGTCGGCCCGCACCACGCCCTTGGTCGTGGTCAGCACCGCGCGGCCGTCGTGGGCGATCGCCGTGACGCCGGCGTCGACCACGCAGCGCACGCCGCGCCGCCGGGCGCCGGCGACGAAGCCCGCGGTCAGCGCGTCGAGATCGACGCAGCCGTCGTCGGGGAACCACAGCCCGCCGCGATCGACGTCGAGGCCGGGCCAGCGCGCGGTGATCTCGGCCGCGGTGATCGGCGCGCAGCGGATCGCGTGGCGCGCCGCGGCGGTGGCCAGCGGCGCCGGCGCGTGGGTCAGGAGCACCGCGCCGCGGTCATCGACCAGCGGCCGCGACGTGAACCCGGGCGGCGGCGATCGCAGCCACGCCGCGCCGGCCGCGGTCAGCGCGGTCCAGGCGTCGTCCTCGGCCAGCGCCCGGCACATCGCGGCGTTGTGCGACGACGCGTGCCCGCACAGCCGCGAGTCGCGCTCGAGCACGACCACGCCGTCGACGCCGGCGTCGGCCAGCGCCCACGCCGTCGCCAGGCCGGCGAAGCCACCGCCGACGATGGCGTAGCGGGCGGCGGCGGGCAGGTCGTCCACGCCGCGGCTTTACCGCGGCCGTGACGACACGGCAACGGTCGCGGCCCGACGTTGAACGGCCGCGTCCGACCACGTACCATCGCGGTAGTGTCGCACCGCCTCGCGTTCTTGCTGGCGGCGATCCCGATCGCCGCGTGCACCTCGGACCTCGAGCCCGAGGTCTGTCCGTCGGTCGGCGTCGGCGACCTGGTGATCACCGAGGTGCGCGGCCCCCAGAGCGGCACCTACGGCGAGTGGATCGAGCTGTGGAACGCCGGCGGCGCCGCGATCGACCTGCGCGGCCTGCACCTCGACGTCCGCGAGCTGGACGGCGACAATCCCGAGCTGCTGATCGTGCGCGCGTCGACCACCGTCGCCGCCGGCGACTACGTCGTCTTGGGCGCGTTCCCCGACGCCCAGCGCCCGGCCCACGTCGACTACGGCTGGCACCCCGACGGCCTCAAAGACGACGGCAGCATCATGCACCTGCCCGTCGACGGCGGCGTGCTCGCCGTCACCGCGTGCGGCGTCACGATCGACCGCGTCGTGTGGAACGACCTGCCGGCCGACGGCACCTACGCGCTCGGCGTGATGCCGCCCGACGCCGTCGGCAACGACGTGATGGCGGCGTGGTGCACCGACACCATCGACGACGACCCCGTCGCTCCCGGGCTGCCCGGGACTCCAGGCGTGAGCAACCACCCATGTCCCTGATCCGCCGTTCGCTCCTCGTGGGGTCGCTGCTCGCCGCGCTGGCGACCGCGGCCGCGTGTCAGCCGCCGGGCGCCGCCCGCTACAGCCGGCAGGCGGCCCAGGCCTCGCTCAAGAAGCTGGGCACGCCTGGGCTGATCCTCGGCGAGTTCCACCTGACCAAGGTGACCGACGGCGACACCATCCGGGTCGACGGCCTCGACAGCTCGCTGCGGCTGATCGGCCTCGACGCCGAGGAGACGTTCAAGAACGATCCCGATCGCCGCGGCGCCGAGGGCGACTTCGACGCGTACCTGCGCGAGAAGCGC
>Ga0075163_10003690_pt1 | contig 20584 bp, 15 predicted proteins | sample JI1023141ADNA_FD_71478 | JGI IMG/M metagenome (GOLD analysis project Ga0075163, IMG submission 71478) | Wastewater effluent complex algal communities from Wisconsin, to seasonally profile nutrient transformation and Carbon sequestration -... | ecosystem: Engineered > WWTP > Effluent > Algae... | reverse complement strand
GTGTTCCTGGAGACGGCTTGGGCCGCCTTGGAGGATGCTGCCTACGACCCTGCGAAGCACGAAGGACTGATCGGTGTGTATGCCGGCATGGGCAACAACACCTACTTCACCCGCAACGTCATCGGCCACCCCGATCTGATCGATCAGGTCGGCGATTTCGCCGTGATGACGGCGAACGAAAAGGACTACATCGCCACACGCCTCGCCTTCGAGTTCGATCTGCGTGGACCGGCACTGAGCCTCCACACCGGGTGCAGCACTTCACTCGTCGCGATCGCACAAGCGTTCAAGGCATTGCGTGATGGCGACTGCGATATGGCGCTTGCGGGCGGTGTATCGATCACCGCGCCGATCAACAGCGGCATTCTCTATAACGAAGGCGGCATGTACAGCCCGGACGGCAGCACGCGCACCTTCGATGCCCAAGGGAAAGGCACTTCCTTCAGCGATGGCACAGGCATGCTCGTGCTGAAGCGCCTCGACGACGCGATCCGCGACAACGACCACATCTACGCCACGATCAAGGGCGCTGCGTTGAACAACGACGGTAGTGAGAAGGCCAGCTTCACCGCACCCAGCGTACGCGGGCAGGCGGATGTGATCGCCATGGCCCATGCTGATGCCGGTGTGTCACCGAGCGAGATCTCCTATGTGGAAACACACGGCACCGCAACACCACTTGGTGATCCGATCGAGGTTGAAGCACTGACGTTGGCATTCGGCGGCAAGACAAACGGCCATCATTGCGCGATCGGTTCGATCAAGAGCAATATCGGTCACCTGACACCAGCGGCAGGTGCCGCTGGCGTGATCAAGACCGCCTTGGCCTTGTTGGAGGAGGTGATCCCCTCCAACGTGGGTTTCGAAACACCAAACCCGTCCATCGACTTCGCGAACTCGCCGTTCCGTGTGGCGAGTGAACATATTCCCTGGCCACGCACCGGTACACCTCGTATCGCTGGCGTTTCTTCGTTCGGTGTGGGTGGAACGAATGCGCACGTGATCCTCGCTGAGCCACCCATGATGGCCCCTTCGAGCGGATCACGCAGCAAACAACTGTTCCTGCTCAGCGCCAAGAGCAAGACCTCGCTCGATGCCATGACGGAGAATCTCCGCGCCTGGCTCGAAGCACACCCGAACGCGTCGCTTGCTGATGCGGCCTTCACCTTGCAGGTCGGTCGTCGTCACTTCAAACATCGTCGCCTGATCGTTGGTGGAAGTCACGGTGAAGTGATCGAAGCGATCGCCAACAAGGACACCAACCTGATCGGTACGCGCGAACTGCACGAAGCCGCGCCAGGGGTGGTCTTCATGTTCCCGGGACAGGGGTCGCAGTACGTGAACATGGGCCGCGACCTGCTCGCCAGCGAGCCCGTCTTCGCCCAGCACTTCGATCAGTGTTGCGGGCTCTTCAGCAAGGAGCTCGGTGTTGATCTGAAGGCGATCATCTGTCCCAAAACCGGTGAAGAAGAGAAGGCTGCGGAACAATTGAAGCAGACCGTTTACACGCAGGCATCGCTGTTCACCATGCACTACAGCCTCGCGAAGCTGTGGATGCATTGGGGCATCACGCCGGATGCGATGATGGGACACAGCATCGGCGAGTTCGCTGCTGCTTGTCTCGCTGGTGTGTTCTCTCTGGAAGACGCCGTGAAGCTCGTCGCCAACCGCGGCCGCATGATGCAGGAACTGCCCGGTGGCAGCATGCTCAGTGTTCGCGCAGCGGAAGAAGATGTAGCCAAGAAACTGCCCGCAGGTTGCAGCATTGCCGCGAACAATGGTCCACAATTGTGCGTGGTCAGCGGCCCGCACGAGGCGATCGCACAGCTGCAAGCCGAGTTGGAGAAGGCTGGCATCACCTGCAAGTTGCTCGTGACCAGTCATGCCTTCCACAGCCCGATGATGGACGCCATCGTCGCGCCTTACAAGAAGGTGGTTGAGAGCGTGAAGCTGAACGCGCCACGCATCCCGATCATCAGCACGGTTACGACCGAATGGCTGAAGGACGAGGAAGCCATCTCTTCGAAATACTGGAGCGATCACCTGCGCGCCACTGTGCGATTCGCACAAGCCGTGAAATTCACATGGAGCGATGCCGACCGTGTGATGTTGGAAGTCGGCCCGCGCACGACCGCAACGACACTCGCACGCCAGCAAAGCAGCGATCCGAAGAAGCAGGCCGCCGTTTCCTCACTTGCTGATTCCGCAGGTAACGGCAATGAACTCACGCAACTGCTCAAGGCCGTTGGTGGGCTTTGGCAAAGCGGCGTGCTGATCGACTGGAGCAAGTTCTACGAGCGCGAGCAACGTCATCGCATCTCCCTGCCGACCTATGCCTTCGAGCGCGTCCGGCACTGGGTGGACCCCGTGTCGATGGTCGTGGCCGGTGGTCATGCGATCGCGAGCACAACGATCGAAGCACCTGTCCCGAACAGTGGCGATGCGAACCTCACACCGAAGGAGGCGCTCATCCAACAGATCAAGAACCTGTTGGAAGAGAGTTCCGGTCTTGAACTCGCTGAGGCAAGTGCCGAAGAGACCTTCCTTGAAATGGGTCTCGATTCGCTCTTCCTTACTCAAGTAGCAACGTCGCTGTCGAAGAAATTCGGCGTGAAGATCTCGTTCCGCCAACTGAACGAGGAAGTCCCGAACCTGGACAAGCTCGCTGACTACTTGTTGGCAAAGGGCTACTCGGTCGGCGGTGGTGCTCCGGCCGCTACCGCTGGAAAACCAGCAGCGAACAGCGCTCAAACCGCTGTCAATGCATTGGAAGATGCACCCGAACTGAAGAAGGTCTTCGGTGCACAGGCCCGCATCAGCAAGGAGAAGGTGGACGACATGACGCCGCAACAGCGCGCATGGTTCGATGCCTTCGTGAAGCGCTACGTCGCGAAGACCGCAAAGAGCAAGGCCTTCACGCAGACCCACCGCAAGGCAATGGCCGACCCGCGCGTGGTAACCGGCTTCAAGCCGCAAACCAAGGAACTGATCTACCAGGTCGTGGTCGATCGCAGCAAAGGATGTCATCTCTGGGACATCGATGGCAACGAGTACGTTGACATCCTCAGTGGTTTTGGTTCCTCGATGTTCGGCTACATGCCCGATTTCATCAAGGAAGCCTGCCACAAACAGCTCGATACCAGTGTGGAGATCGGTCCGATGCATCCGCTAGCAGCCGAAGTTTCGGAACTCCTTTGCGAATTGACGGGCGCTGAGCGCGCAGCGGTCTGCAATACGGGATCGGAAGCAGTGCTCGGCGCGATGCGCATGGCCCGCACGGTGACCGGTCGCAGCCTTATCATCTCCTTCAGCGGCAGCTACCACGGCATCAACGATGAGGTGATCATTCGCGGCAGCAAGAGCAAGAAGAGCTATCCCGGTGCACCCGGAATCATGCCGCAGGCCGTGGAGAACATGCTCGTTCTCGACTACGGCACACCGGAAAGTCTCGAGATCATCAAGCAACGTTGCCACGAAGCGGCCGCAGTGCTGGTCGAGCCGGTGCAAAGCCGCCGCATGGAATTCCGCCCTGTGGATTTCCTGCGCGAAGTGCGTCGCATCACGCAAGAGAATGGCGCTGCGTTGATCTTCGACGAGGTGATCACCGGCTTCCGCACGCACCAGAACGGAACACAAGGATTGTTCGGCATCACAGCGGATATCGGCACTTACGGCAAGGTGATCGGCGGCGGTATGCCCGTTGGTGCCATGATCGGCAAGAGCGAATGGATGGATGCTTTGGACGGTGGCCACTGGCAGTTCGGTGACGACAGTGTTCCACCCGCAGGTGTGACCTACTTCGCCGGCACGTTCGTTCGTCACCCATTGACGATGGCGGCGATGAAGGCTGTGCTGGTGCATATGAAGGAAGAAGGACCAGCCTTACAAGAACGGCTCAACACCGTGACCGAGGACATGGTCGCACGCGTCAACAAACTGTACGACAAATACCAGCTCCCCTATCGTTGGGTCAATTTCGGTAGCGCGTTCAAGACGAAGTACGATGAGAGCGTCAACTACACCGAGTTGTTCTTCATGCTGATGCGTTATCACGGAGTACATGTGCTGGACTTCCCGCACTTCATCACCACCGCGCATACCGATGCAGACATCGAGTTCATCATCAACACTGTGGAAAAGGTGTGCGTTGAACTGCGCGAAAGCGGTTTCATGCCGGAGCGCACGTATCCGATCGAGCGCGTGAACCGCGTACTTGATGGACACTTGCGCAAACTGAAGGAGCGTGTGATCAAGGCCAGTGAGCCTCCGGTCCCGAACGCCCGTATCGGCCGCACACCCAAAGGTGAGCCGGCATGGTTCGTACCGGATCCGGACCGTTCAGGACGGTTCATGATGCTCGTCAATGAGGACGAAAACTGATAGGTATTCGTAGAAGATCGTTCCAATACGTTCCCAGAAAAGTCATCAATGGAGAAGTTCATTCCCGAGACCAAGTTCGTTCCCGTCGATTTCAACCCTTTCGAGGGCGGGACGATCGAACGCACCGTGCCGAGCACCGAGGCACAACGCGAAGTGTTCATCGCATCGCAGATGGGTGTGGAGGCCTCATGCGCGTACAATGAGTCGGTCACCCTCGAATTGTCCGGCAAGCTGGATGTCGCGGCCATCAATTCGGCCATGGAGGCCCTTTTGGCCCGGCACGAGGCACTGCGCGGATGCATGAGCACGGATGGTACACGTGCGGTCATCGCAGCTTCCTCGACCGTCGTCCTACAGCATGTCGATCTCTCGAGCAAGGCCCCTGCCGAACGCAAGCGGGAACTGGAAGCCATGGCCGACAAGGACATGCGCACTCCGTTCGACCTGCTGCATGGTCCCATCTTCCGAACAACACTGATCAAACTTGGCGCCGAAGAGCATCAACTGCGCCTGACCGGTCACCATGTTCTGGTGGACGGCTGGAGCCTCGGCATCATGATGGCCGACATCAGTAAGCTGTACAGTGGCGATCCGCTGGAACCTGTAGTGCCGTTCAGTGATTTTGCGCTTGCCGTTATCGACCATGCAAAGAGCGCTGACCACGCCGTAGTGGAAGGGTACTGGCTGGACCAGTTCAAATCCAGCCTCCCGCACCTTGACATGCCGACGGACAAAGTGCGTCCGCGCATGAAGACCTACAGCGGTCGCCGGATCGATGTGGACCTGGACGCTGAATTGACGACGAAACTTAAGGAGCTTGCCACGCGCAGCGGTGCCAGTTTGGTGACCACGTTGCTCACGTGCTATGAGGTCCTGTTGCACCATATCACGGGCGATACCGATATCGTAGTGGGTCTTCCTGCGGCCGGTCAGAACGACTTCGGCATGAAGCAACTCGTGGGACACTGCGTCAATCTGCTCGCATTGCGGAGCCGGATCGACGAGGACCGTCCTTTCGTAGACCACCTGAAGGAACGTCGCACGGCCGTGTTAGATGCCAGCGACAACCAGAAATACACCTTCGGCACACTGGTGCGCAAATTGAACGTGCCACGCGAACCCGGGCGTCTGCCGTTAGTCCCTGTCGTGTTCAACGTGGACATGAACATGGATGATGGCGTGTCGTTCAAGGGCCTCTCGCACAAGTTCGTGAGCAACCCACGCGCCTTCGAGAACTTCGAACTGTTCCTGAACGCTTCCGGGAATGAGAAGCACCTGACGCTGGAATGGAGCTTCAATACGGATCTCTTCACGGAAGAGACCGTTCTGGGCTGGATGAAGGAGCTGCGGGGCATCATTGAACGCGCACACGCCGCACCGTCACAGAAGATCGCAACGCTCCTGGCACCTCCGGTCCTTGACCGTGATGCACAGTTGCCTCCACCTTCATGGAACGGGGGGCCTTCGGCCTATCCGAAAGAACCTATGGATACGTTGTTCGACCGCATCTGCGATCGCTATCCCGATAATGTCGCGGTGGAGATCGATGACCAGCGGGTGACCTATGCCGAATTGCGCAAGCTCTCCGATTCACTCGCCGCAGAACTCGTTGCCCGCGGCCTCCAGCAAGGTGACCCGGTGGGCCTATGCCTTGACCGTTCGATCGGGACGCAGACAGCCATGCTGGCGATCCTGAAAGCAGGAGGGTGCTACGTTCCGTTCGATCTGAGCTATCCAGAGGAGCGCGTTCGTTATATGTTGAAGGATTCCAGTCCGCGCTTCCTCCTCACCCATCAACATCTCCTTCCTCAACTTCCAGGTGGTGAGGATATCGCCATTCTTCTGGATACGGTTGGTGCATCGGCGAACGGCGCGTTCACTACCCGGAACGCACCACCGCGCAAACACACTGCGGACAGCCCCGCCTATATCCTCTATACCAGCGGCAGCACAGGCGAGCCCAAGGGTGTGGTGGTCCCGCATCGCGGCGTAGTCCGCTTGGTGCGCGACCAAAACTACATGCGCTTCAGTCAGGATCTCGTATTTCTTCAAATGGGCAACCTCTGTTTCGACGCTAGCACGTTCGAGATCTGGGGGGCACTATTGAACGGCGCAAAGCTGGTGGTCCAAGCCCAGCAGAAAGCCTCGCTGCGCGAGATCGCCGACACCTTGCGCAAGCACAAGATCACAAGCGTTCTCTTCCCGACCGGCCTCTTCAACCTGCTGGTGGATGAACACCTGGACGATCTGCGCGGATTGAAACACTTGGTCACCGGTGGAGACGTGATGAGCCCTGTGCATGCGCGCAAAGCCCTGCGTGTACTTGGACCCGGCGTGCTCGTGAACGCCTATGGCCCAACGGAGAACAGCGTTGTGGTAACATGCCATGCAGTGGACAATGAGGCGCAGTTGACCACCACAGTTCCCATCGGCCGCCCGATCGCGAACACCGAAGCGTATATCCTTGATGAGGCCATGCGTCCTGTTCCAATTGGCGCAACGGGTGAACTCTACGCCGGTGGTGACGGTGTCGCACTCGGCTATTGGAAACGTCCCGAACTCACCGACCAGAAATTCCTTGATGATAACCTCAGCGGCAGGCCCGGCGCAAAGTTGTACCGCACAGGTGACCTTGCCCGTTGGCGCCCCGACGGCACCGTCGAGTTCATCGGCAGGGCTGACACGCAGGTGAAGTTGCGCGGCTTCCGCATCGAACTCGGGGAGATCGAAAGTGCGATGGATGCCACGAACATCCTGAAGGACCGGGTGGTGCTGTGCCGGACCGATATACCGGGCGACAAGCAACTGGTGGCGTACCTCGTCGCGAAGGACACGAACGCCTCCCAAGAAGATGTGACGAATACCGTGCGTGAACACCTGCTAGCAAGGTTGCCTGCGCACATGGTTCCTGCAGCGTTCGTGGTACTGCCCGCGTTCCCGTTGAACCAGAGCGGCAAGGTGGACCGTAAAGCACTGCCGAAGCCGAACTACTCCACTGCGGTGCTACGCGCCCAGCATGTCGCGCCACGCACGGATACCGAAAAACAACTGGCCGCTATATGGAGCACGGTCCTGAACGTTGAGGATATCGGTGTACACGACAACTTCTTCGATATCGGTGGACATTCACTTACCGGTATCCAGCTGCTGACGCGTGTGGAACAACACTTCGGCAAGAACATCCCGCTGAAGGACCTCTTCCTTGCGCCAACGGTGGCGCAGATGGCTGCACTCTTGAGCGACGGTGAGCGCATTGTACCCGAAGGATCAGCGTTGCTTCCATTGCGCACCAGCGGTTCACGCGTTCCCCTGATCTGCGTGCACGGTGATGAGGCCAACGTGTTCCTGCCGAAATACCTTTCACAGGACCAACCTTTCTATGGCATCTCACACCAGGGTGATGATGGCGAACCGATCCTGTTCACGGAAGTAGAGACCATTGCCGCGCACTACATCGAGGAACTGCGTCGCGTGCTGCCTGAAGGGCCATACCAGCTCTGTGGGTATTCGTTCGGCGGTGTTGTCGCTTTCGAAATGGCACGGCAGCTTGCTGCTTCCGGCGCTTCCGTCCCCATGGTGGTGCTCCTGGATACCTACGCACCGAAACCGTTCGTGGAGGTGATGATGAGCGAGCGCAAGTTCCATGAGCCCGTGAAGGACGTGCTCCTGCGCGGCGTGATCTCGATCTTCCGCGCACTTGGCAAACCGCTTCCTGTGCAGATCCGCAACTTCCACATCATCGACACCTACGACCGTGCCATCATCCGGTACAAGACCAAACGTTATCCGGGTCGTGTTGCGTTGATCAAGACCCACGGATCACCTGGGCCAGCTGATATGGGTTGGGGCGAACTGGTGAGCGGTGAGCTCCTGCTTCGCGATTGTGTGGGCGACCATTACAGCATGATCAAGGAACCCCATGTGCAGCAGTTGGCAGCGGTGATGACCGAGGCAATGGCCACGGTGCATGAGCATCCATCGATCGCCGTACGATGAAACACGGCAGCGGTCGACCATTGACCGTTCACTGTAGCGACCCTGAAGTAGCCACCCTCGAGGAGGATGGCTACACGCCGGACCCCTTGGACGGGATGACCATCCACATGGCCCGGCTGGTCGATCTGCAGCACTACGCCGGACCATTCGCTGAACTCCTGGACGGAGCCGAACGCGAGCGATGGGAACGATTCAAATTCCCCGTGGACCAAGATCGTTTCGTACTTGCTCACGGCCTTTTGCGGACTTTGCTCGGAAAAGCGCTGAACATCCCGCCGCGTGCCGTGGCATTCGAACGTGGCCCATATGGGAAACCGTTCATTCGGAACAGCACCTTCGGTTTCAACTTGAGCGACACGAAGGATGCCGTCGCGATCGCCATCGGGAACATCGGTGAGATCGGCCTGGACCTGGAAACGACCGAGCGCACGGTCGACCATGTCGCTGTTGGCGAACACTATTTCACCACGGAGGAACAGGCAGCCATTGCCACCGCACCGGACGGCAAACGCAGGTTCCTGGAATTCTGGACACGGAAGGAAGCCGTCCTCAAGGCGAGCGGTGTCGGCATCATGGACGATCTGCGCGTATTGCGTGTGGATGAAGCGGTGAACCGGATGACCATCCACCACGAAGCGTTCGTCGCTTATGCCGCACCGGCGTACCATGTGAACACCTGGCACATCGGTCCGACCCATATCCTAAGTCTGGCGGCAACGCTTGATCCGAAAAAGATCACGCTGCGCAGTGTGCGGCCCGATCATTCGGTCGCCTGATCCTCTCCCCAGAACCGGGGATGGAAATTGAGCAGGTACAAGCGCCGTCCCGCGCGTGTGATGGCCGTGTACAACCACCGCACGTATTCGCGGTCCATCATCTCCTCCGTCACGTAGCCTTGGTCCACGAAGACCGTGTTCCACTGTCCGCCCTGTGCCTTGTGCGCTGTGACCGCGTACGCGTATTTTACTTGTAGTGCTTGTGCGTACGGATCCTCGCGCAGCATGCGGAACCGGTGTGCCCTGGTTCGTGCCGTGTAGCCATTGAACAACGCCTCGCGGAACAACTTCAACCGTGGCTGCGGTAATGCAGGTGATTCGATCGCGAGCACGTCCAACATCACCTTCACCTCCAACTCACGCTCCTCTGTCCCATTCCACCATTTGGCGGTGATGTCTGCAAAGCGCAAGCCGTGTACCTCTTCCGTTCCATGAACGCGTTCCACGACCATCGGTTCACCGTTCGCGATGAGCTCCTGCTTGCCATTGCGCCCCGCCCAGAAATAACTGTTCTTCACCACCATCAAACGATCACCGGAACACAACTCTTCTTCGTAACCGTGAATGCGGGTGCGAACCTGTTGGCTGTACTGGTATGCGCGTTTGTTGCTCCGGCAGATCAGGCACACTTCATCGTCACCGTCCTGGCCGTAGGCCGTCTCCAATGCATCCTGCAAGTCATGCCCCTCCAGCCTGATCACATCATCGAACCCCAGACGAAAGCGGGGCATCGGTTTCTCATCGGCCAATATGGTGCGCAGGTCCGTAGCATTGGACAAGATCCCGGACTGTGCCGCTTGCCGCACGACATCCGTTAGTTCAATAGCACCAGCGGCCAACCCGAAAGCGGCCAGTTCCTTGGGGTCTAAGGCGGGGCTGTGATCGCTGCCGACCGGGGGCAACTGAGCGGGATCGCCGATGAGCAACAAGCGCGAACCGGGCGTTGAGAAGACATGCTCGAACAGGTCGCGCATCAGGTCGCGGCTCCCGAACGGGCCATCCGCAACCGCACTGCGACCGATCATCGATGCCTCATCTACGATGAAAAGCGCTCCGCCGTCCTTGTTCGCTGCCACCTGCATTCCTCCGGACCCCGTGTCATCATCACCGCTCAACCGATAAATGCGCCTATGGATGGTGGATGCCGCTTGCCCGGCGTACGCCCCCAACACTTTTACCGCGCGCCCCGTAGGCGCCAGCAACACCACCGGCCTGCGCTCGGCGGAAAGCACCTTCACGAGTGCCCCTACCAATGTGGTCTTGCCGGTCCCGGCATAACCTTTCAGAACAAGTGTTGCGTGGTCCTTGGGTGTGGTCAGCAAGCGCTGCAAAGCCACCGCCGCACGTTCCTGACCTGCGGTAGGAGAGTGCCCAAGGGCCTTCAAAATGCGGTCGCGAAGGTCGCCGACAAGTGGGTCGGTCACTGGTGCTGGAATGTTCGCAGGAGTAGCGGAATACGGCGATCGGGAGGCCGTATCCCGGTGTGAATTTATCCTACTTTTGACGGCCCCGCAACGCCGTACGGTAAGTTGCCCATGAAAGGTCTTCCCCACCTCCTGCTTTCCATTGCATTGATCATTGTCGGTGGGGTTCTGCTTGTGATTGGGCTTGTCCAAGGACAAGGTCCGGGCGCACTTCTTGGAGCCGGTCTTGCCATGGTGGCCGGAGTAGCCTCTTTGCTACTGCAACGAGGTGTGATCGGTCAGCGATCAGGACTGGTCATCGGGATCACGCTGTGCGTGCTTGCACTTGGTTTGGCCTATTTCAACTACCGCAATACGCGCTCAGCAGCGGTTCCGTTGCGGATGGATCAACGCACCTTGTCGCAACTCCGATCCAGTGGATCGACCTACGCCTAAAGCGATGGAACAAGGCGATCAACGATCAACGCAGTACGATGCAGGCCGGGAGCGCGCATATCACGCGAGCATCCTGATCGGCCAAGGTGTCTCTGCTTGCGCCGTACATGACTTGACCACTGCCGAACCACATGCCCTGCTGTGGGCGGCGAATGCCGCTGTGCTCCACCATCGGGACCTTCCAAAGCACCCACGGTCGGTGACCTTCGTTTCGCTTCCTGAATGGAGCACCTTGGTTCCCGATGGCGCATTGCAGCCCGAAACCGGAGCCCGGCATCTGGCCCTGGTGCATGGAAGTACGCACGGTGGTCAAGTGCGCGATGAACCGGTACAGACCTTGGGAGCGACCTGCCTTTATGTGAACGATGACGCACATGATCGCATGGTGCTCGAGCGGTTCCCCAATGCACGGGCACTTCCCTTGCAAGCCGTGCTGGTCCGTGGGGCACAATTGCGCGCTACCAGCGGCAGCACCGTGCTTGTGCATCGCGGTGCAGAGCGCGTGGACATCGCCGTTGCACAAGGACAGCGCGTATTGCTGAGCAACTCCTATCCGGCACGTACGGCGGAGGACCTCTTGTACTTCTGCTTGCTGGCCACGGAACAATGTGGGCTTCGGTCCGATACGGTCGGCCTGCGCACAGGTGGCACACATCTCGCGGAAAAGGAACGAGATCTCCTGGGCCGTTACTTCGGCGACCATGCTTCCGCTATTCAACCGGAATGGCCGGGAATGCCATCTTCTGCCGGCCAACCATTGGACCGCTGGTTGGCGGCCTTGGACCAGTTCGCATGCGTATCGTAGGCGGCAAATACCGCAACCGCAGGCTGCATCCGCCTGCGGAAATGGATGCACGCCCGACAACTGATTTCGCCAAGGAAGGTCTTTTCAACGTGCTGCAACATCGCGTTCCCTTGGAAGGGATCCGCGTGTTGGACCTTTTCGCTGGAACGGGCAGCATCTCCCTGGAATTCCTTTCACGCGGCGCGGAGGAAGTGATCTCCGTGGACCAGGACCGCCGGCTGTTCGACTTCATGCAACGCACCGGGCGCGAGTTGGGCGAGAACAGTTGGCGCATGGTGAAGAGCGATGTGTTCACCTTCCTCAACAGCCACCGGGGCAACTACGACATCGTTTTTGCCGACCCGCCTTTCCACATGGAAGAACTCCAACGCATACCTACCTTGGTATTGCAGGCCGGGCTTCTTGGCAGCGACGGCATACTGATCGTGGAGCATCATGAAAAGGTGAAGTTGAACACTGCTGCGGGTTACCGTTTTACTCGCACGTACGGCACCATCCACTTCAGTTTCTTCGGCCCGGTCATCACAGAACCGACCATCCCATGAGCAAACCCATCGCCGTTTTCCCCGGGACCTTCGACCCGATCACCGTGGGCCATGTCAGCATCGTGGAACGTGCATTGCCGCTGTTCGAGCGCATCGTCATCGGCATGGGCGTGAACAACACGAAGGCGACCATGTTCACACAGGAACAGCGGATCGAATGGATCAAGGCCGCATTCAAGCAATATCCAACTGTCGAGGTCGTCGCGTTCCAAGGCCTGACCGTGGAATTGTGCAAACGGATGGGGGCGGGCTTCATCCTGCGCGGACTGCGGAACAGCACGGACCACGCATATGAGCGCAGTATCGCACTGATGAACCGCCAGCTTTCGGGTGTTGAAACGATCTTTCTCTCGGCTGCTGCGGAGCATGCACACATCAGCAGCACCATCGTGCGCGAGTTGATCACCAATAAGGCCGACGTTTCCGCGTTGGTGCCCATGGACCTTTCCCACATCGGATGACCCGTACGTCGTTCTTCGCCCTTGCCATGCTGGTCACATTGGTGGCACGGGCCGGAACCTATACGCTGCATGTCACCGCGCGCGGTTTTGGCGAGGATGTCGTGTCGTTGTACCGCTACGACGAACCGTTCACGAACCGTACGTTCTTCGTCGCGCGCAACCTACTGGGCGCCGATGGAACCACTATTCTGGAGGGTGAAGCGGAGTCTACACTGAAAGTCCAACTGCGCATTGGTGATCGCACTGCGGACCTTTTCGTCCGGCCGGGCAGCGTGCTCTACGTTGAACCCTACGACCTAGGCACCGCGCGGAGCATGAACGGTACCACGCGCATGGGTATCAACTTCACCAAGATCGATCCACTCGATATCAACGCGCTGACGACGGATGTGAATGAACGCATCGATGCCTTCATAGACGAGGACCTGGCCACGGACCAAGCCGCCGGTATGCAGGTGCTGGACATCCAACGGAAAGAACGGACCCAACAGCCGGACAGCACGGATCGACCGCCAACGCTTTTTGTGACACCCGTGCTTTCGAAGGAGAAGCTGGACACCTTCGAATTGAAGCTACGCCGGTTCTACGCTGATGTGAATGACCCTTGGTTCGCGCACTACCTGGACTACAGCATGGCTGGATTGCACGTTGGGCCCCGGTTGAACGAACGTGATCTCTTTGAGACCCATGTGAAGGGCAAACCCGTGCTGTACGATGATCCCGAGTATGTGCGGTTGATCCGGAACCTCTTCACCGATGGCCTGGAGCAGATCGATCGATACCATGGGGATACTCTTGCCTTACTTGCGGCCAACGGAAAAATGCAGGACCTGCGTGCGCTATTCCAACGCAACGACTTCCTGCGCACCGATGATCGCCTTGCCGAGTTGGTAATGATCGACCAGCTCTATTTGAACCATGCTGCCAAGTTGGTCGCACCGCGCGATGCGGAAACGATACTGATGGATGTACTTGCCACCTCCACGTTCCCTGAACACCGACGCATTGCGGACAATATGCTATGGGACCTGATGGCCATGCGTGTCGGGACAATGTTGCCGGAAGTCCAATTGGAGGATGAGCGTGGCCAACGCGTTGTTTGGGAAGGCCTCCTGCAAGGCCCGACCTGTATCGCCATCACTGCGGGTTGGTGTACCTATTGCGCATCGGAGATCGCCGGGCTGGCGAAATTGGGTAACGAATATCCCGATGCCGTGAAGATCATCGTGATCGATCTGGACAGGACGACCGAGGAATTCCTGGCCAACAAAAAGGCCAGTCCAACAAATTCCTTCATGTGGTTGCACGCGGTTGCCGAGCAGCAATTGCGCGAAGAATTCCGCTTGCGCAGTCTTCCAGCGTTCTATTTGCTGAACGATGATGTGCTTGCACGTTCACCAGCGCCCATGCCAAGCCAAGGGCTCGGAGCCTTGTTCCTACAAGCCCGAACAAAAGCTGAGAAAGGCAAGCAGATCAAGGTGTGGGACGATTGACGTGGGTAACTGTGATCGGAAGATCACATCATCATCAACCTCCACGCAGCGAGCACTGGCAACAGCGATGGATACGTGTCCTTTTCCATCATCCGAATACCCATATCATCAAGCCATAGGACCTCCTCTATGTCCTCTTCGGTCTGCGCGGTCAATCGCTCTTTCGCGGATGCTCGCATAAGGAACCAGTCCGTTCGCTTGAGGTGTTGGCGGCCCTTGCGTTCGTAGGTATGCCATGTGCTGGTCAACGGCTTGATCAACGTGACCTCCTTCAATCCACACTCTTCCTGCACTTCGCGGACAGCGGCCGCCGGGATCTCTTCACCCTTGTCCACCTTGCCCTTCGGAAGATCCCACTTGCCCAAGCGACGGATCCCCAGCAAGCGATCCTCTTCGTCCAATACCAAACCGCCTGCTGCAATAACGAGGACATGGTCGGCTTGGAACGCTTCCCATGCATCGAAACCCTTGGCGGACCTCACTTGTACACCGCCTTCGAGGCCACCATCATTGAAACGAGCCACCACCTCACGCAATTCGCGCTTGTCCCTCACATCGATCACGGGAAGGTCGTCGGCAGGAGATCCGGTCAACGTATCGCCCAAGAAACGCAAGGGCTTACCCCCGATGTAAACGTCATACTTTTGCAGCATGTCCTCTCAACTCGATCCAGCCCTCAAAGTTGCGGAGTTCCTGCTGCAGATCAAAGCGGTGAAGCTAAGTCCGCACAAACCCTTCACCTGGGCCTCCGGCTGGCGGTCCCCGATCTATTGCGACAACCGCAAGACGCTCTCTTATCCTACGGTGCGCACCTTCATCCGCCAGCAGTTCGTGCATATCGTGAACAGTGAGTTCGGTCGGCCGGATATGATCGCCGGTGTTGCTACAGGTGGTATTGCGCATGGTGCTTTGGTCGCGCATGACCTCGGCCTGCCCTTCATCTATGTACGCAGCGGAAGCAAGGAGCATGGCCTGAAGAACCAGGTGGAAGGCGATATCACCGTGGGACGCAACGTAGTGGTCGTTGAAGACTTGGTGAGCACAGGAGGAAGCAGCCTGAACGCCGTACAAGCCTTGCGTGATGCCGGCCTGGAAGTGAAAGGCATGGTCTCCATCTTCACCTACGGATTCGATGAGGCCAACAAGGCCTTCGCTGCCGCCAAGGTGAAATTGCATGCGCTGACGAACTACAGCGTGCTCATCGATCAGGCGCTGCGCGACGAGTACATCACCGAGAAAGACCTTGCCCCTTTGAACGAATGGCGCAAGGACCCAGCGAATTGGGGGCCTCACCCCCAGCCCCTCTCCCAAGGAGAGGGGAGCCACTCGCGTTGACCGGTCACCCGAATTAGCCCAACATGACGATCATCGATAGCAAGCGGGTGGAGATCCCGAAACCCGCGGCTGACCTGTATGCCTTCGTGCAGAACATGAACAACTTCCAGCAACTGCTGCCGCAGGACCGCATCAGTGAATGGAAGAGCGATGGGACGTCGTGTTCGTTCAAGGTCCAGGGAGCCGCGACCATCGGTCTGCAACTCGATGGAGGAACGCCTCCCGGCCACTTGCGCCTGAAAGCCACGGAGCGCAGCCCTTTCCCGTTCACGCTGGATGTCCACTTCGAGGAGAAGGACGGCATGACCACTGCTTGGCAACACTTCGAGGGGGACATCAATCCCTTCATCAAGATGATGGTGGAGAAGCCGTTGAAGAACCTCTTCGACCACATCGCCGATCGGATGCTGGCGATACACGGATGAGTTGCACACGCTCCAATCACAGCGAGGCGCACTGACAGGGCCCTATCTTTGGTTGGATGAGCAGGGGCCTCGCACCATTCCTTTTTGTCCTTACTGTCATCGTCCTGACCAATAGTTGTCGGAGGGATGAAACCGGCCCATCCACTGGCGGGTCGCTACCCTGGTATGAGCACATCGAGTTCGGTGTTGATACCGCTTGTATCCAAGCGCCCAATGTGATGACACCGAATGGCGACGGGATCAACGACGCGTTCCGGGTAGTGACCAAGAACATCGCATCGATCCAGATCGTGGTCAACAATGCGGCCGGCGATCGTGTGTTCACATCCAGCGACGCGTATGAAGGCTGGAACGGGGGTGCCGTGGGAGCCTATCGGTTGGAAGTGTACGCGACAACGACATCGGGGGTCATCTTTCAGGGTGCAAGTGCCCTGCATGTCATGGACTACGGCAATGGGAGCTGCCTTCCCTTCAATGGCGCACCAGTAGGAGGAGATCAATTCGACCCGCGCCATTGCGGCGTCGCCTACCCGACCAACGAGTTGTTCTGCCCGTAATGACTTAGGGAATACGGCCCTTGCCGTGTGCGTGCCATCTTTGCGCCCATGGCCGGTCGACGTAACTCCAAAGCCTTTGATGATGCCCCACGTCCAAAGCTGGACAAGGCCACACTGAATAAAGCGGTGCGGATTTTCCGTTACCTGCGGCCGCATCGCTGGACGTTCGCTGTCGGGTTGGTGCTGCTGTTGATCACGACCGGTCTTTCACTCCTATTCCCCGGGCTTCTTGGCCAGTTGGTGGATGCCGCCAAAGGCAATGAAGCGGCCCAGCAGATCCTCTTGAAGGACATCGACCGCGTTGCGATGACCTTGCTCGGTGTCTTCGTCGCACAAGCCTTTTTCGGCTATTTCCGCATCGTTCTGTTCAACCAGATCACAGCAGACATGTTGAACAAGCTGCGGACGGACACCTATGAGCACCTGCTGCGCCTACCGATGATCTTCTTCGCAAAGAACCGCGTGGGTGAACTCAACAGCCGTATCAGTTCCGATGTGGCCATGGTACAGGAAGCGCTGACCACCAACCTGGCCGAATTGATCCGGCAGATCATCGTGGTGATCGCTGGCATCGTGTTGCTCACCACTGTGAGTTGGGAGCTGACATTGACCATGCTTTCTGTGATCCCGGTGGTGGCCATCGTTGCGGTGTTCTTCGGACGTTTCGTGAGCAAGCTGAGCAAGCAGGTGCAGGACAAGATCGCAGAAACCAGCGTGATCGTGGACGAAACACTGCAAGGCATCCAGAACGTGAAGGCATTTGCGAACGAGCGCTGGGAAGCATTGCGTTATGGCAGGGTCGTGAGCGACGTACGCGTTCTGGCCTTAAAAAGCGGCCGTTGGCAAGGGGCCTTCGTGTCGTTCATCATCCTGTGCATGTTCGGTGCCATCGTGCTGGTGATCTGGCGCGGTGTCCGGTTGATGGCCGCGGGCGAGATATCCACCGGGCAACTGGTCACCTTCATCATGTACTCCATCTTCATCGGAGCCAGCATAGGCGGACTGCCGGAATTGGTGAACCGTTTGTTAAAGGCGATCGGTGCGAGCGAACGCTTGATGGATATCCAGGAAGAACCGACCGAACCGGTATCTCTTGAAGCACCAAGCGAACCGCTGCGTATCGACGGAGCCGTGCGTTTCGAGAACGTTTCGTTCCACTATTCCACAAGAGCTGATATTCCCGTCCTCCAGAACGTGGACTTCAGTGTACGACCAGGGGAACGGGTGGCACTTGTCGGCCCCAGTGGCGCAGGGAAAAGCACCGTGGCTTCTCTTGCCTTGCGCTTCTACGACCCGGTGACCGGTCGCGTCTTGATCGACGGGAAGGACGCGCGTGAATACGATCTCACGGCCTTACGCGACCGCATGGCCATCGTACCGCAGGAAGTACTGCTCTTCGGCGGAACGATCCGGGAGAACATCGCTTACGGTCGCCCGAATGCTGGCCAACAAGAACTGGAAGCCGCAGCGCGCAAGGCGAATGCGCACGATTTCATCACTTCATTCCCACAGGGCTATGACACAGTGGTCGGTGAGCGCGGCATACAACTGAGCGGCGGTCAGCGGCAACGGATCGCGATTGCGCGGGCGGTGTTGAAGGACCCTGCGATCCTGATCCTGGACGAAGCCACCAGTGCGTTGGACAGTGAGAGCGAACGGCTCGTGCAGGATGCCTTGGACCAATTGATGCAAGGCCGTACCAGCATCGTCATCGCACACCGGCTCAGCACCGTGCGCAATGCAGACCGGATCCTTGTGCTGGACAAGGGTATTGTGTTGGAGAGCGGTACGCACGACGAACTGATCGCGGATGTGAATGGGTTGTACCATTCGTTGAGCAGGTTGCAATTGAGCAATGCATGATGCTTGCACGCTTACTTCCACTCTGCTGCCTTGTGCTTGGTCCGGTGTTCGCTACCGCACAGGAGGCGTACACGATCGGTCACTACCTGCGTGATCGCGTGATCAGGTATCGGGTGGATTCCGCAACCACAGCGGGGGATCCGCAGCTAGCGCTACAATTGCATAATACCATTCAAAGCCGGTCTCCTGAAAATTCCTATTGGCATGCTCGTCTTGAGTGGGAAGCGGGCGAGCCCTTCATCCCAAGTTTACGATCTGCTTTTACAGCAGGCCACTCCTTCATTCCAGACACCACGGATGCGTTCCATGTGGCGAACATGGACCTGCTCCTTCAACTTCGCGATGAGCATCGCACCCTGACCGACGGCCTGCGGATCAGGCGCTGCACGGACTTGATCGAACGTGATCTGGAACTGGCAAGCAGGTCATATACGGATACCCTTGCCCACCGCGCAACCGTGGATACGCTGGATGCTTTGATACGTGAAGGTGGTTGGCCCAGCAGTTACCCGCTTCGTGCCACTGGTGTGGCCACCGTACTCGCGCATCAATACTGGGACCAAGCGCATTTCTTCGAGCCGTACCAGCAACTCATTGAAGAAGAGTGCCGCGCAAGTCGTGAAGATTGGACGGTCGCCCTATTCACCTTACAGCAACGGATACGTTACACGGCGCGCAACAAGACGGACACGATCCTGTTCCATAACACCGCACTGGCTGATGGTGATCCTGCACTACCCATGGTGGCTGCGATCAGCGACCGCTTGACCAGCAACGGGCACAGACATCTCTGGATCCATGCGGCGGACAGCTTGAGCGCACTGGCGATCGCTGAACGAATTATCCTACTGCAGCCACGGATCGATGTAGCGCCCGAAGTGCTGGAGATGTTAAAGGCAAAGCACTTCGATCATCCAGCCCCATTGACCTTGGAGCGGATCACCTTTGTCATCGAACCGGAACTCGATAGAAAAATGTTCTTGTACAGGATGAATTGACTTACATCCCCACCTCCACCACCTTCTTCGTCGCAAAGAACTCTTCGCTGAAGAACTCTTTCAGTTCATGCACCCGTACCGGGTTGCGCACCGGCAGGATCTCATCGGCCAGCTCGCCGCCTTTCAGGTAGAACATTCTCCCCTGCCCCTTGACCACCAAGTGCTTGGTAGCCTTGATGAACTCCGGAAGCGTGGTGACGGCGCGGCTCACGATCACATCGTAGCGGCCTTTGTGATCCTCTGCCCGCACTTGCTCGGCGGTGCAGTTCGATATTCCCAAGCCTTCCACCACACCCTTCACCGCCGTGATCTTCTTCCCGATGCCATCGATGCCGTGGAAGGTGCATTGGGGAAATAGGACGGCCAAGGGCACCAAGGGAAAACCGCCTCCGGTGCCAACATCCACGATACGGGTACCTTCCTTGAATTGCACCACTTTCGCGATGCCCAGCGAATGCAGGATATGCCGTTCGTAGAGGTGCTCGAAGTCCTTGCGCGAGATCAGGTTGATGCGCTCGTTCCAGTGCGCGTAGAGTTCGCCGAGCTGGGCGAAGTGGGTGCGTTGCTGCGCTGTGAGCTCCGGGAAATACTGGAGGAGGAGGTCGACCCCTTGCATTTTCCTATTGACCTTTTCGCGATGCCGTCCCGGCCTACGCCGGGATGACAGCCAGGCATGACATCAGATGTGGTCCTTGCTGTCCTGCATCAGGTTCAGCAGGAATTCGCGGGCGCGGAACAGTTGCGCCTTGACAGTTCCGAGCGGCAGGTCCAGTTCCTCGGCGATCTCCTCGTAGCTGTACTCCTTGTAATAGCGCAGCTCGACCAGGGTGCGGTAGCGGGGCTTGAGCTTGTCCACCACCTCGCGCATGATCAGGTTCTTCTGCTCCTTGATGGCGATCTCGGAGGGATCCAAGCCGTGGCCCTTGAGCTCGATCGTCATCTCATCACCGTCATCGGTGCCGATCGGGTTATCGATGGAGAAGGTCTTCTTCTTCTGTTTGCGGATCCAGTCGATGCAGTTGTTCGACGCGATCTTGAAAAGCCAGGTACTGAACGCGTAGTTCGGCGTGTACTGCTTCAGGCGGTGGAAG
>Ga0075163_10003688_pt1 | contig 20592 bp, 12 predicted proteins | sample JI1023141ADNA_FD_71478 | JGI IMG/M metagenome (GOLD analysis project Ga0075163, IMG submission 71478) | Wastewater effluent complex algal communities from Wisconsin, to seasonally profile nutrient transformation and Carbon sequestration -... | ecosystem: Engineered > WWTP > Effluent > Algae... | reverse complement strand
GGTATGGCTGGCCGCTCTGCCAAGCTGGTCGGTGCGGTCGCACGAGCTCGCCATCGCGCACGGGCAGATCTGTCGGTGGTCTTCGTCGTGGGCCGTCTTCGGGTGGTGGATCCCTGGCGTGCAGTTGTGGCTACCGTTTTCGATCCTGCGCGCGCGCGGCCGCTTCTATGGCCTTCTCACCATGCGGCGATTGTGGTGGGCGCAGGTGAGCTTCTGTTTCGCGGTCCTGCAGGTCTTCACGCCGTGGTTCGCGGTCGCGGGTATCGCCGCGGCGGTCGGCGCGGCAGTCGGGTTCTATTGGTTACGCGCCAGCATGCTCTCGGTTGCCGAGAAGCAGGTCCTGGCCGAACAGTCGGCAACCGCCGAGCGCGTCTTTGGCTAGTGTGGTGCGCCAGAATCCGCCGAGTTCGGGAGCCAGCTGGTTAGTCTCTTGCGCATCACATGGTTGGCACCTGGGAACAACGTTGGCACCCGCTGCGCCGCGAATGGGTGGTCGTCGCCGCGCATCGTCAGGATCGACCGTGGCTCGGTGAGACGCAGACAGCACGGTTGCCACCGGTCCCCTCGAGGGATGCGCAGTGCACGTTCTGCCCCGGCAATGTGCGCGTGAGCGGCGCGAAGAACCCGGCGTACGAATCGGTGTTTGTATTCGACAACGATCGGCCGTGCGTTGGTGTGGATGCGCCGACCGAGCTCGCGGTGCCGCCGGGCATCTATCGCAATCGTGTCGCCAATGGCATCGCGCGCGTGGTTTGCTTTTCACCGCGGCATGATCTGTCGCTGGCCGAGATGGATGTGGGCGGCGTTGAACGTGTGTTGGCCACCTGGCAGGCGCAGTTTGCCGAATTGGGAGCGCGGCCCGAAGTGGCGCACGTGCTGCTGTTCGAGAATCGTGGCGCAGCCGTCGGCGTCAGCAATCCGCATCCGCATGGGCAGATCTACGCGACGAACTTCGTGTTTCCGACGATCGCCAACGAAGTGCTCGCGGGCGAGGAGCACCTCGCGTCGAGTGGCCGCGTGTTGTGGGAGGACATCGTCGCAAGCGAGGTTCGCGACGGGCGCCGCATGCTCGTGCAGAACACCCATGCGGTTGCGTTTGTGCCCTGGTTTGCGAGGTATGCGTACGAGGTCTATGTCGGGCCGCGGCGCGCCGTGGCCGACCTCACCCAGCTCACCGCGGAGGAACGAGCCGACCTCGCGGCCGCACTGCGCGAAGTGCTGGCGCGCTTCGACAACCTGTGGCAAGCGCCGTTTCCTTATGTGATGGCGTTGCACAACGCGCCTACGGATGGTGGGCAGTATCGCGGTTTTGGCTTTCATATCGAATTGCACCCACCGCTGCGCAAACCTGGGTTGCTCAAGTATCTAGCCGGGCCCGAGGTGGGTGGTGGGGGGTTCCTTGCCGATACCTTGCCGGAGCAGAAAGCTGCCGAGTTGCAGGCCGTGAGCGCCGTGCACCACCGCTCTCTGGAGTAGCGTCCCGACGGGCAAGTGGCCGGTTGGGGCGGGAATAGGCCCGGAATGGGCGGCCGGAGTTGCGGACGATCGGCGACGTCCACTACAAGTGTCGTCCCTTAGACCCCCGGCAGGCCAGACGATGAGCTCCAACGATCCACTTGACCGCACCCAGGAGGGGCCGCAGAAGCCGCCGCCCGATCGCACGATGCCCGCCATCGGACCTGACCCGGGTGGGGCGACCGTGCCAGCGGGCAGGATGCCGCCGGCGCCACTGCAGGATCCTCTGTTTGGCAAGGAGCTCGGTGGCTGTCGCATCGAAGGGTTGCTCGGCCGCGGCGCGATGGGCGCGGTCTATCGTGCGCGCCAGATGCGCCTGGACCGCGAAGTCGCCGTCAAGGTGATCCGCCCCGAGTTGCTCACCGACCAGCGCATCCTGAAGCGCTTCGAAGTCGAGGCCCGCACGGTCGGCAAGTTCAACAGCCCGCACGTCGTCATGGTGCACGACGTCGGCTTTGAACACGGGGTGCACTTCCTCGTCATGGAGTTCGTGAAGGGCAAGAACCTGCGCGAACATACGAAACTGCTCGCGGGTGGTCGGCTGCAGGTGGGCGAGGCGCTGCCGCTCATGCGTCAGGCGTGCAAAGGGCTCGAAGAGGCGCAGCGACTCGGTGTGTTGCACCGCGATATCAAGCCCGACAACTTGATGCTCACCGACCGCGGCGTGCTCAAGATCGCCGACTTCGGCATCGCCAAACCCGTGCAGGACGACTTCAGCATGACGATGACCTCGGAGCTCATCGGCACGCCGTTGTACATGAGTCCGGAGCAGTGCCAGGCGTCGCCGGATCTCGACTTCCGCAGCGACATGTATTCGCTCGGCGCGACGTTCTACTACCTGCTCACCGGGGAGCCGCCGATTCGCGCAAGTTCGGTCTACGAGCTGATCCAGACGAAGACCAAACTCGAACATCTGTGCCTGTGGAAGGCGCTGCCGGAACTCGACGAGGATCACCCGTTGTCGCGCGTCATCGAACGCATGACGGCGTTGGCGCGGGAGGATCGGTACGAGAGTTATGAGGCGCTCGTGCAGGATCTCGCGCTCGTCGAGCAGGGGCGTACGATGGATATCCAGCGGCCGCGCAGCAAGCAGCCGCCTTCGCCGAAGAAGCCGCCCGTAGCGACGAAGCCGTCGAGCAAGCGTGGTCTGGCGATCGGTGCCGTCACCCTGCTGCTGGCCGCGGGTGGTGGCGCCTATGCGTGGACGCAGTTTGGTCCGGCTCCCGACGTGCCGAGGAAGAACGGAGTATCCACCGCGGATGCACCGGCCGAGGCGACGAAGAAGTTCGCCGCGCTGCGCGCGCGTTTTGCCGAATCGGGGCCTTCGGCGGCACTGCGTGAGGAATTGGCGGCACTGTCCTTGCCCGCTGCCGAACAGACTGCACAGCAGGCGTTGCTCGCCGATGTGGATCAGGCACTGCAGATCAAGGCGCGGCTCGAGCCACTCACGGTGCCGACCAGGCTGGAGTTGCCGTTTGCCGAAGTCGGCGAGCATCTGCAGCAGGTCGCGACGGCGGCGGCTATCAGTGGCCAACCGGGGCCGGAGTTTGCGACCTGGCATGCGCGCGCCGTGGCCTCGGCCCGCAGCGAGCAGGCGCTCGGGGCAAGTGCGCGCGCCAAGCTCATGGTCGCGTTCGCAGCATGGCAGACCGAACGGCAGAATGCCGCGGGCGACGTCGTGAAGCTCGCCGAGCTTGGCCAACGTCTGCAAGGCATCGAGGACGCGCAGAAGCAGCTCGTGGAGGCCTTGCCGGCGTTGTCGGACGTGCTGCACCAGGAGTTGCCGCCGGCCGCGCTGCTTTCGGCGCGTCAGGGCCTGGCTGGTCCGGATGCGCCGCTGGCCGTGGATCTGGGCAAGGTCCTCGCCGAGATCCGCGCCGACTTCGACGCGCAGGGGCCGATTGCCTCGATCGAGAATCGTGTGCAGGGCCTGCGACCGACCGATCCCGAACAGGAAAAGGCGCGGCGTGGTCTGCTCGACGAGATGCAGCGTGCGTCGTCGGCGCTCGGACTCGCGCGCGCCGTTCGGGCTTCGCTCCCGCTGCAACCACAGTTGCCCTTTGATGACGTGGCGGCCTACTTCGCCGCGATCGAACGGGAGATGGCCGCCCTCACTTCGCCGGAAGCTGGTCTGCCGAAGTGGGCAGCCGCCGCGCGCGACGAGTTGCGCGACGAAGCGAAGTTGCAGGACCTCGTGCTGCAGCGCTGCAAGGCGACCTGGGCCGATTGGCAGCAACGGCGCACGGCGGGTCGCAGTTCGGCCGCAGAACTGCAAGGGCTCGAGCAGGAACTCGGCAAGCTGCGCGCCGGCATCGAGCAGGCCAAAACCCTGTTTCCGGCCGCCGCGGCGCAATTGGGCGCGATCGTGACCGTGCAACAACTCGAAACCGAACGGGCGAACGTAGTCGCCGCGGCGGGCTCGGTGCAGTGGGTGACGAAGACGCGCGACCTGCTGCATCGGCTCGATGCGGTGAACTCGATCGCCGAATGGCGCGCGGCCAGTGCGACGCTGCGCAAGGAGCAGGCCGCGCAGGCGCAAGCGGCGACGGCGTTTGCGGGGCAGTTGGATGCCGCGGTCGAGCTGACGCCGATGCAGAACGTCGTCGATCGTTGGCTGGATGCGGATCGTCGCATCGATGCGCTGGCCAAAGCGCTCGCCGCCGGCAACCTGCCGGCCGCCGACGCTGCGTCGCGCAGTGCTCCTTCGGGGCCGAGCGGCCGCGAGGAGTTCCAGGCGTTTGCGACGGCCGCCCAGCGGGCGATGGAAGCGTTCACGCTGCTCGATCGCGAACTCGACACGAAGCGGGCCCTGGCTCTGCTCGGCGAAGCGGCGGCGGCCATGAAGGTGCACGGTGCGCTCGAACGGGCGGCGTCGGATCGTATCGCCCGCTGGACTTCGGCCGTGCAGAAGCTGCAATCGGCCGCGGTCGGCATGGCGGCGATTCCGGCGGGCACCGCGCTGCCGAAGGAACCGGCCGCGGCGTTCTTCCTCTCGTGCACCGAAACGCGCCAGAGTGACTACCAGCGGTTCCTCGAGGAACTGCAGGCCGTCATCACTGCTGCGGGCAATGACGCGGGCGCGCAGCGAGCGGCTGTGCAGGAGCGCCTGGGGGCGGTGACGCCGGCTCCCGAAGTGCTCCAGCGTATGCTGGACCGTCGCACCAAGCTGCGCGCGCCGGAGATGCCCGTAGAGGGCGTCAACTGGTTTGAAGCAGCGGCCTGCGCGCAGTGGTTCCATCTCTCGCTGCCGACCAAGGCCGAATGGGCGCTTGCGGCGTTTGGCGATGGCAAGAGCCATGCGTTCCCGTGGGGGAACGAGTGGAAGGATGACGATTCCGCGCGCAACATCAGCACCAGCGCGGCAGTGGCGGCCAATTCGGGCGGGTTATCGTGGCGCGGCAGTGGCAGCGACGCGATCCATCACCTCGCCGGCAACGTCGCGGAGTGGCTAGCCGGCGAACCGACGGCGAGTGAAGGCCTGCTCGCGGGCGGGCGCTACAACGACTCTCGCAAAGAGGCGCGGCTGCGGGCGACCGGCGAGGACTTCCACAAGGCGTCCTTGCTGCGCGATCTGCCCGGGTTCGGGTTCCGCATGGTGTTGCGTCCGCGGCAATTCCTCGCCAGCGAGTTTGCGAACGGCCAGTATCCGACCGAGGCGCGCTGACCGTAGCGGCCAGCGGAACAGCCCCGCGGATCAGCGCCGGCGCAGGATGAACAGGTTGCGCTCAGGGTCCGTCAGGCGCACGCGGCGGAAGTCGGCGAGGAAGCCGGTGGCGTCCGACGACTCGGTGCGCGACTTCGGCTGGATGCGCGGCTTGCCAGTGGCGGGATCTACCGGCACGGCGGCGACCACGATGTCCACTTCGGGGCGATCGAACGGCACCTTGAGCGCCAGCGAATCGTCGCCACCCACGTTTACGTACTGGTTGTTCTCGGCGGCGCCGGCCCAGTCGTCGCCGAGCACGACGATGCAGGGCACCGGGCTCTCATCGACATCGATGGCGTCGATCTGGAACGTACGGGTTGGCACGCCAGCGCACGAAACGAGCAGGGCCGTGAGCAGAAGGGAGTGATTGCGGGTGATCTTCATGGCGTTCACTTCTCCTGCTTGAGGGTCCAGCGGAAGTCGCCGTACTTGCTGAGCTGGTCCTGCACCTGCTGCTTCGTGAGCAACTCGGTGACGGGCTCAAAGCCGGGCGCGGCGGCCTGCACGCAAATGCGTTCGCTGCTGCCGAAGTCGACGTCGTAGACGCGGCGGGTGCCTTGGCCGACGCGCGTGCCATTCACGAACACGGCGGCGGTGGGCGGGTCAACGGCAATGCCGACCTTGAACGCGGTCGTGCTGCACGCCGGCAGGCAAGCCAACGCCAGCAGGGAGGCGAGGGGGATACAGAGGTTTCGATTGGCCATGGAACTTACCAGCACCAAGAGGGGGCCCTGCAGGATAGGGGGTGGGCCATCAGAATCCAGGTTCGGTCTACCGAGATGGGGATTGGTCGCATCGGAGTCGCGGTCGGGGGACGGCGAGGCGTGTATGCTCCGACCCCGTCCCCGCGTGAACTACTTCGTACCGTCATCGACTCCCGCCGAAGGCCTCGGCGTCATGCTCCTGTTCCGGCTCATCAACGAGTCGGTGCCGGACTTCTTCCGCCCCGACCGCCGGATCCTCATTGCGCGGGCGCCCGGCCGCCTCGATGTGATGGGGGGATTCGCGGACTATTCGGGTTCGCTCGTGCTGCAGATGCCGATCGCCGAGGCGGCCTGCGCCGCCGTGCAGAAGCGCGACGACGACCTGCTCCGGGTCTGGTCGCCGAGTCGCGATGGTTCCCGCACACAGTTGTTGTCGGTGCGCCTCGGCGACCTGGGCCTGCCCGACGCGCCGATCGACTACGCGGAGGCGCGCGCGTTCTTGACCGCGGATCCGCGCGATCGATGGGTCGGTTACCTGCTCGGCTGCCTCGTCGTGCTCGCGCGCGAACGAGGCCTGCGGCCAGACTCTGGTTTCGATCTGCTGGTGTCCAGCGACGTGCCCGAAGGCAAAGGTGTCAGTTCGTCGGCGGCGATCGAAGTGGCGACGATGCGGGCGCTCGCGCTGCTCTACGGCATTCCGCTCGAAGGTCGCGAACTTGCGCTGCTCTGCCAGAAGGTCGAGAACGAAGTTGTTGGTGCCCCTTGCGGGGTGATGGACCAGATGACCGCGGCGTGTGGGCAGGCCGATGCACTCATGGTCCTGCGGTGCCAACCGTGCGAACTGCAAGGCAGCCTCACCGTACCACCCGAACTCGAGATCGTGGGACTCGACAGTGGGGTGCGGCACGCGGTCTCGGGCAGCGACTACGGTGCTGTGCGCACGGGGGCATTCCTCGGCGCGCGCTGGCTCGCGGACCTGCGCGGGCTGCCGATGCGGACCGAAGGAGTGCTGCGCATCGCCGACGATCCGCTGTGGAAGGGTTATCTCGCCAATTGCCCGGCTGACGAGTTTCGTTCGCGGTACGCAGCGCAATTGCCGGATTCGATCGCCGGCGCGGCCTTCCTGTCGCGGTTTGGTGGCCACGCCGACGCGCTGTCGCCCGTCGATCCCGCCCGCACCTACGCAGTGCTCGCGCCGACGCGGCACCCGATCGAGGAGAACGCGCGCGTCGAACGCTTCCGCGACCTGCTGACCGCGCCACTCTCCCCCGCGTCTCGCGAAGAACTCGGCGCGCTCATGTATGCCTCGCACGCAAGTTATTCGGCGTGTGGCCTTGGCAATGCCGTGACCGACTTCCTCGTCGACCAGGTGCGCGCGCGGCAGGCCCTAGGCGCGCCCATCTACGGCGGCAAGATCACGGGCGGCGGCAGCGGCGGCACGGTCGTCATGATCGGCGAACGCGGCAAGGTCTGGTACGAGGCGTTGCGCATCAAGAAGGCGCTGCAACAGCAGACCGGGCACACGGGGCACGTGTTCCGCTGGTCGTCGCCGGGTGCGATGGCCTTTGGTTCGATCGAGTTGAGTCCAGTGCATGGCTGACGGGCGCGCCATTGCCCTCGCCGTCCTGACCCTCGTCGCCGGGGCTGGCATTGCGGCATGGTTCGTCCTGCTTCGTGGCACCGAGGCGCCACCAGCCGCTGTGCCCGCGGCGCCCGCCAACGCGCTGCCCGTGCCCGAAGGCCCCGCGGGTCCCGCCAATGGTGATCCAACCCCCGCTACCGCGGTCGAACGTTCGGCGGCCGGCCTCGTGCGCGTGCGCGGCCGCGTGCTCGCGCGTGCGGGTGGGCCGCTCGCGAACCTCGAGGTCACGCTGCGGCGAGCCGGTCTGCAACCCCGCGACCACAAGCGTCCCGAACTGCCGCGCCTGTTCACGGAGAAACTCTCGGCACCTTCGCCGAATCCCGATCGTCCGTGGCCAGCCAGCACCACGAAGAGTGATGCCGCGGGTGCCTTCGCGTTCGAACCCGTGGTCCCCGGGGACTACACGCTCGCCGCTCGCCTGGGCACTGCCATGACCAGCCAGCAACTCCAACTGTTGCCCGGCAAGGACGAGGTGGTCGATCTGCAGTTCGCCGCCAATGAGGTGCTCGCCACGATCACGTTGCGATGCCCCCGCACGCCGACGCAGCTGGTGACGTTGACTGGCGATGGTGTGATGGAACGCCAGCCGGAGCAGGTCGAACCTGGCATCTACCGCCAGTTCTTGCCACCTGGCACCTACACCGTGAATGCGTGGAACTACCCGCAGGGCGTAGTCAACCGACTGCTGCGCCTGCCCGCGGCCCAGGGCACGCTCGTCGTCACGCCCGACCAACAGGAAGCGCATTGCGAACTCGTGGTCCCCGACTTCGAGCTCGAAGTGCGCCTCGACGACGGTCGCGTGGACCGCATGACGGGGCTTGAGTTCGAGATCGAGCGGGAGGGGCCGAAAGAGCAGGCGACGAAGATCGTGCGCCTTGGTGGTCCGGACGGCCGCACCTGCAGGTTCGACAAGCTGGCGGCCGGCGGGTGGATGGTGACGGCGCGGGCGCCTGGGATCCTGCCGATCGAACCCCAACGCATCGAACTCACGTGGCGCGCGCCGCAGACTTCGCTGGTCCTGCGCGCCGAACCGGCGGGCATCGTTCGCCTCGCGGTGCGAAGTGGCAACCAGACCATGATGTTGTTCGAGCCGGTAGTGCCGGTGTTGAAGACCAGTCGCGGCGAACTGCGCGCGGGCAACCTGCGGCGCGGAGAACGTGGTATCGGTGCGCGCGTGGACTTCGGTTTTGGCAGTGTGCCGGTCGGTAGCGCCGAACTGCAGATCACCGATGTCGTCGCGGATGGTCGGGTGACCTACCTGTCGTTTGATCCGATCGCCGCGCAGGCGATCGATGTGGTCGCTGGCGATCACAACCGCATCGACCTGCAGGTGAAAGCGCGCGCACTCGTGAAACTGCGGGCTGCCGACAGCATCGGGCGCGACGACCTCACGGTGACGGCGATCACGGTGCGAGGAATGGACCTCGTCGTGGTCTCCGACGAGAAGCGGGCGTCGCGGTGGCGTTCCTACCTGCCGCCGGGCGACTACCTGGTCGCGATCCAGCGTGGGGACGTGCGAACGGAACAGCGTGTGTCGGTTGGTCGGCAGAGCGTGGATCTCACCCTGCGGCCGTGACACCCCTGACCGGCTCGAGACCCTAACTGGATCGAGACCCTGACCGGCGAGCGTGCGAACGGGACCTCAGCGGCCGACCACAGCTTCGGCCGCGTTTGACATGACTGCGCCGAGGGCCGTGGTCCCGCCCGTGGGGTCCGGGACCATGGCCTGGTGGTAGAAGCGCAGGCCGACGAACGGAATCGCATTGGGGATCGGGAGGTCATACGTCGCGCTGCCGTTCTGGCCGGCGCATAGCGCCCACGCATCGGGTTGCAGATGGGCGTTGCAGCCGGCCATGCCGAGGTTCGCCAGGGATACCGGCGCGGTCCGGTTCCAGCCAAACGCCAGTACTGCGACGTTGGCCGGCAGGTTGTTCATCTGCACGGTGAGCGGGCGGCCGATCCGCGGCGTGTCGCGGGGTACGAGTTCGCATACGCCCAACGAACCGGGGCAGCCCGCCGCGTAGGTCACATAGGTGCTGGTGGGGCCGACCAGGCCAACCGTCAGGTGCAAGCCTGCGTCGAGTTTGACGTAGGAGGTGCCGGGGGCCAGCGGCGGCGTTGGTGGCAAGGGGATGGAGTAGTGCCAGGTCTCGATCCATCCATCGGAACGTCGAGCGGCGATGTGGTCGTCGCCGAGGCCTACTTCGACGTAATAGGTGCCTGTGGGCAGGGGCGGTTCGTTGGGCCCGAAGGGAACGATGCCCCAATGGGCGAGGCGACCGTCGCTGCGCAGTCCTGCTGCTGCATTGCGGCTCGTAGCGATCTGCGTGAAGTACACACGAGGCGGCAAGGCTGGGACCTGGTCGTGTCCAAACCCGGTGCGACCAACGGCGAGCACGACACCATCGGAACGTCGTAGCAGGGTCTGGGCTTCGCCGGCCGCGACCTCGACGTAGCGTTGGCCGGGGGGCAGCGCCGGGATTAGAGACAGGCCGTAGCTGGTGTCGCCGAAGGTCACGACGGTGCCGTCGGAGCGCAGCGCCACGGTGTGCACGAGCCCGCACGCTGCCTGGGTGTAGGTGACACCGGGAGGCAGCGGCGGAATGTTGAGCTGGCCAAAGGAATTGCGGCCCCACGCGCGCATGGTGCCGTCGGAACACAGGGCAACCGAGTGCCACAGGTAGGCATTGACGCTGGTGTAGGTCACTCCTGCCGGCAAGGTGGGTATGGCGCCCATGTTGTTGATGGTGGCACCCCAGTGGTGAAGGGTGCCATTGGAGGTGAGAGCGACTGCATGACCACCCCCGGAGGCGACATCGAGGTACACCTCATTCGAAGCGAGGCTCGGCAAGGTGCCTTCGAAGCTGAGGTCGTCGCCCCAGCAGACTACGGCGCCGTCTGAACGCAGTGCTACCGAGTGGACCTCGCCTGCGGCAATCTGGGTGTAATGCGTGCCTGGAGGAAGTGCGGGCACGTTGCATTGGCCGTAATCGTTGCGGCCCCATGCGGCGACCATGCCGTCACTGCGCAAGGCGAGGCTGTGCCAGTCTGCGGCTACGGCCGTGTAAGTAGTTCCGGTTGGCAGTGCAGGCACGTTGGCCTGCCCAGTGCTGGTGTCGCCCCAAACCTCGATCTGGCCGTCGGAGCGCAAACCAAGGGAATGCCATTCGCCCGCAGCCACGGCGCGGTAGGTGACGCCGTTCGGGAGGGTTGGGACGTTGCATTGGCCGTGGCCATTTTCGCCCCAGCCGCGTGCTGTGCCATCACTGACCACGGCAAGAGCATGCCACGTACATGCTTGAGCCGCAGTGTAACTCATGCCGGCGGGCAGGGGCGGTACATTGATCTGGCCGTAGAAGTTGTCTCCCCACGCCTCTAGCAATCCCAGGTTGGATAGAGCTAACCCGAAGTTGACTCCAGCGGAGATGTGTGACCACACATGCCCTGGAGGAATCGCTGGTGGTGTGCCATGAGATTCTCCCCATTGCATCAAGGTGCCGTCAGACAGCAGGCCGACGCCCATCAAACAAATGTCCGCATCCAAGAAATGCAGGCCCGCGGGAGGCGGCGGCGCCGGTATTCCAATGGTGCGCCCAAGGAACTGGGTGCCGCGAGCGAGCAGGCGCCCGCCGCTAGTGATCACCCAGGTCCCCAGTGACCCACTGCCGCCTGCACCAATGCGCGCAACAGGTTCTGCGGCCGCTTCGGTGTCGAAGTAGTAATAGCCCCAACCCCTGACCGAGGACTGTGCCAAGCAGGTGCTGTGACCCAGGCAGGTCATCAGCACGGGGAGGACCCAGCAAAGGCGCCAAGGAGGCAGGTGAGGGCGAATCATGAACTTTCCTCAGTACCCAAAAATCAGGGCCGGACTCGCGCCTAATGTCGAGTTCGGATTGCCGCTACAAACAGGGCCTGCCAAGAGAGAAACGAATTGGATGGAAAAGGTGTTGCCTCCTGCCGGCAGAACACCGAGAGGCACAACCAATGACCGATTCGTAGTGGCTAAGTTGCCAAGGATCTGCGATACAGCAGTCTGATTAACCCACGATTCAATACCCTCTACCGTCACCACCGGTGTGGTGGATGGGAATCCGATCCACATGACCGAGGCTTGCAGGGACGAGCCAATGGCCGGGCGATCGACCAGGATCGTGGCATTTGTGCTCCCTGCGGCCAGGATACCCTCAAAGTCGATTAGCATGCGGCGTATTGCGGGCAGGCCTGTGCCACACGTTGGCGTAGTCCCGCCGGTTCCGGTGTAATTGGGGCTCGCCGCCCAACCTGGAGATGGGCATGTGCCCGTTCCATCGGTTCTGCACGCACCGACCGAAGCGAGCCCGGCTGGAAGCATGTCCAATTCCGAACGTACGCCGTCGGTTGAGTGGGCTTGTCGGGGCACTTGGTTGGACTGGGGTGCGCGGGTCGGACCCGAAGGTGGTTGGGGCTCAAGCGGGTAGTCGTCGCCCTCGGCGGAGCCCACCGCGGTGACGCGACCGCGAGGATCGACGGCGACGCCGCCGCCTTCTGGCGTGCCAACTGGAGAGATCCAGGATTGTGCCGCAGTGCTCCCAATCCCCACTGCAAGGCCCGCAGAAAACGCGGGCTTGGTATCCATGCTCCCACCCAGTTCAGTGGAGCGGACCACGCGAATTGCTGGGGTGATGAGTGATGTATCACGGAAAAGGCTGGCTACGTAGAGGCTCGCCACGTTTGTGGTTGTGAGGGTTCGCTTTCCAATGACAGCCACGTGATCTGGGAACTCATTCCAAGCGGCAATGCCAGTTACTTCGGCGACGTGGCTGTCGACCAGGGTAGAATTCAGGAATCCCAAACCAGGGTCCGTGCACGTTACGACGAATCCCTCGGCGATTCCATTGTTGGTATGGCTCAGGAACGGACTTGGATCGAGGCTTGTGAAGTTGGGGTCGTCGGTGGACCCAACGATCCACATCAGTCCGTTGTGCCACACCACATCGCGAGCCACGGTATTAGTCCCATTGGAACCAATCAGGGTTGACGACACAAGGTTGCATAGGTGCGTACCTGAATTGACAGTGAACCGAAATACTGTGCCAAAAGACTGCCAGCTTGCCGCGTTGGCGCTAAAGCAAAATGTTCCCTGGGCCGAGTTGAATGTTGATGGGTTGGTCAGGGGCACAAACACGCTGTTGCTACTGGAATTGGTTTTCTGAGTCGAACCCACGACGACAAACTCGGTAGGGCTTTGTTCGCTAATGCCGAAGAGGCCTTCCTGATGTACGCCGCCGACGATCCCATGGAATGTCAAGGGCGCATTCGACGTGGCGAGGGTTGTCTGGGAGAAATTGTGCGGCTTCTGGACACGACCAACGATTCCATCCCACTGCGCGGTGGGGACGCCTTGTGCCGCATTGTGGATGTCGTGAGGAGCCGGCACGTCATTGCAGGCAGGGGGAACATTTCCCAGGAACGAGCAGTTTGTGGGGGCCATCGTGCTCTGCAGCGTAATGCCTGAATTGACAAGTGCTCCATTTGTCGAGGCCCCGCAGTAGGTGACGACGTCGTCGCCGTTCGACACGTGGATGCTGACATCCGTAATGACCGTATCGCCCGAGACGTCCTGGCCGTAGAATTGGCGGGCCCACTTCAGGTTGCCCACACCGTCGTATACGGCCACATAGCCGGTGGCGAAGAGGTTGCCAAAGTGGGTGTTGGGCAGGGTGACCGAGTTGGGCAAGTATTCGTCAAACGTTTCGCCGCAGATGGCGATGCGGGTTTCAGATGGAGTGGCGCCTGGAAAGACTGCCACCGCGCGCCCGAAAGTTGAAAGTCCACCGCCAGTTTGGCCCGTGGTCGCTCCGTAGAAGTACTTCTGCCATATGATTCCGTTGGCATCGCTGACTTGCAGGATGGCGACTTGGCGGCTCGATGTTACGGGTGCGACCATCGTGGGGCCGTCAACAGGAGCGTTGGAGAAGTGCGGGGCCGAACTGGGTGTTGTATCCGGCACGATCGTCGTACCAATGCAGTACGTCCGGCCATCGCCGGGTGCCTTGACGTCCATCCACCGATCATTGCTGCAAAGCGAGACCCCATTGGGCCAATCGTACGTGGACGACTGGAGGGACTGCGAAACCAGCCCTTGCAGGCCGAAGATCGCCACGGCCGCGAGCCTAAGGGTCAGTGAGTGAGTGAGTGAGTGAGTGAGTGAGTGAGTGATCATCTCGTGCAGGGGCCTCCTTCGCCCCGATTCCTGCATTGCAGTGAGACCTTACCCTGGGCGATGCATGAGGCAACCCCCTCCCCCACACCACCCTTGCGCCCCTGGTGTGCGGGGCAGGGGCTTCCAGCTCCGGCCATGCCAAGGGCACTACCCTGAGTTCTCCATGACGGCGAGGTTTCGCGGTTTCCATGACCATCCCTGATCCCATGCAAACTGCGCCCCTTTCGCGATAGTTTGCCCCCGGTTGCGCAGTGGGCGGCCCCGATGCGGTGGTGCCTTCTTCGCGGAGGTGTTTCTGGTGGCGAAGCGAATGCTGCGGTGGGCGGTGGTCTCGTTGGCGGTCTACGGAATGGCTCACCTGGCCAGCACCGCGTGGTTCCTCGTGCACGCTCGGCCCGGCGCGCCGCACGCCCTGGCCCCCGCCAGCGCCGACCTGACGGCAAAGCAGCAGCCGCTGGTGAGCGCCTTGTCGCGCATTCTCGACGAAGATGGGGTGCCTGAGGCCGAACGGTGGGCGACTGCGATCGTACGCAGCGCGCCGACGGGGGATCTCGGCTACCTCGCGCTCGTCACGGCGCAGATCCGGCGAGAATCGCACTTCTTGGCCCCGGACCTCGAATGGCTCTACCAGGGCCTCGTGCCGGACCTCGTGCACGAACTCGGCGTCACCGACCCGATTCGCACCCTGGGACCGATGCAGGTGCAGAGTTGGCGGCTGGCGGACTTCTTCGCGAACGCGCGCGGCGAGAAGCTTGATGCGCATTCGGTGAAGGCGCTCGCGGCCGACATCGAGACGGGCGTGGCGGCGTGTGTCGCGGTGCTCGACCGCATCGTCGTCGAGTATGCGCCGGATCGCCGTTTGCGCGGTTGGGCCTATTCGGTGGGCGAAGTCGGCCTGAACCCGGATCGCATCGTGCTCGCGCGCGACTTCACGGGGACCGTGGCGCCCGAACGGCGCAGCGAAGCGTTGCGGCAGAAACTGCTTTCGGACCTGACTGCGTCCCCGCTCGCGCTCGACGGCCTGCCTGGCGAACGTACGCAGGCGCTGTTGTTGCGGCATCCCGACCTCGCCGCCGTGCCCGAACTGCGTGCGCGCTGGCGAGCGCGTTTTGGCAGGATCGCGCCCGCTGCGATCGCGCCGCGCATTGCGCACGACCCTGGGCTCGCGTTCGTGCTCGCCGACTTCCACTCGGGGCCAGGTTCGAGTCGCACCGCCGCGCTGCAGGCGCTGCTGAACGATCTGTTTGCCACGCAACTCGCCTGCGATGGCAAATGGGGGCCAAGTACGCGCGCCGAGGTCTGGCATCTGCTCGCGCATTGTGTGCCCGAAGAGCCGCAGCGGCTCGAGTTTGTCGATCTGCTCGCGAGTGGTCACAAGATGCCGTGGGTGCGCGATCAGTTCCTGGCGATGGCGCGGCAGCTCTGGCGCGAACGGCACGGCAGCGAGGCGCCGGCGGCGTTGGTGCCCGACCTGTGGTTCTCGGGGCTTGCGCAGGACCTCAAGGGGCTCGGCCGGATCTCGGTCGAAGGTTACGTAGCCGGGTCCGTTGCGTTCTACGAAGACTACCTGCGGCGGTTGTGCGTCTACACCGGCGCGGAACTGCCCGGAATCGTGCCGAATCGGCCGTAGCGCGGCGTCGGCCAGCGCGCTCGCTCTCAGTCAGGGAGCTTCTGGAGCTGCAGCGTATCGAGTCGGAACCAGGCCCGGCCGGCCATCGCGTGCATGTCGAGGCGCAACTCGACATCGCGTTGGTACTCGCCGATCTCAAACTCGCAGGTGAGCGGCTTCCAGTTGGTATCGCCAAACAACTTCTCGCTGCGGCTGTCGTCGACGCTGAGACGGACACCGCCGTGTTCGGTGCCGTCGGCGTCCTTGGGCGGGGCTTCGAGCTTTTCGCAGCGGGCGGTGCCGAGCAGGCGATAGCGGCCTTTGCCGAGCAACAGCGTCGTGCGCCAGGCGCCGCGCACCGGTTCGTCGCCGCGCGCCGTACTCGCGATCATTAGGGTGGTGATGCCTTGGAAGCCCTTCTTGCCGAGTTCGATGCGGTCGGTCTCGCCGGCGGGGTGCCACGATTTGAGCGCTATGGGCCGATTGCCTGGGAACTGCAGGGGTTTGGGTTCGGGCGCACGGACCTGTTCCTGCAGGCTGCGATAACGCGATTCGAGGCGCTCGATGAGGTTGCGCACCGCGTCGTCGTAGGCATTGGCCGCATCTGGATTGGTCGAATGCAGTTCTTTGCGCAGCTTCGCCGCGAGCACCTTCAGCTTCGGCACGATCTTCGGCGGCGCGAACACCGGCAGCAGCTGCACGCAGCGTTCGCGATAGCGCTTGCGCCAGGCGGGGTTTTGCATGAGTGCGCTCGCGACGAAGGCCGGCGGGTGCTTCAGGATCGAGGCTTCGGCATCGCCGAGCAACTGGTCCATGCCGTGCGGCAGGAACACCGCGCGGCCCGGCGCCGTTGGCAGCCAGAGGCGGAAGTTGTTGCGGTTCTGGCTGTAGCCGTCCCAGTGGCCGAGCATCGCTTCGAGCGCGCAGAAGTCGATGAGCGCATCCACGTCGACGGCCTGCTCAAAGCGCGTCGTACGGTCGGCCTCGAAACCTCGGCAGAGTTCGAGCAGTCGGTGCAGATCGCTGTGGTCGTCGGGGCCGTCGCCGGCGTCCTTCTGCAGATCCTGGTCGATATCCTGGCAGAAACCGCCGTCGTAGAGACTGCCGTGGTTGTTGCCGAAGACGCGCCACAAGAACTGCTTGTCAAACGCTTCGCGCAGCACGTAGAGGCCCAGGTCCTCCCCGTCGAGCGAAACGCGCGCGTGCGCGACGCGCGGAGCTGGGCGACCGGCAGCGGTGAAGATCTCGTGGCCGACCCATTCGCTGAGGCGGCTGTCGTCCTGCGCGCCGTTGTTGAGGTGGAAGCGGTTCAGGCCACGAAACTGCTGCTTCTCGCCAAACTTGCCGAGGTTCACGGTGAAGCCCGGATGGTCGTCGATCTCGCGGAAGCTGCCGGCGGCGCCTTTCAATTTCACGCCGACCTTGAGCCACGTTTCCTTGCCGTCGACCTTGATCGTGCACGGCACATATTCGCGCGGCTTCTCCTTGAGCTTCTTGCGCTCTGCGGGGTCGAGCACGAGCTCGAAGTGCACGAGCTCGCCCTTGGCGAAGAACGCGCGCGCCGGATCGCGATCGGCGGGTGCCGCGGCGGGGGCCTGGGTCTGGGCGAGCACGAACGTGCTGCACAGGAGAATCAAGGCGAGGGGTTGGGTGCGCAGCATGAGGGCTTGGGGCCCGCAGAGGGGGATGGCAAGCCTACCGGGTGGCGCAGTTGCCGCGAGGGGGTGCCCTGTGGGTGAGGACTGCGATCGGCTTGCCGCAATGGCGCAGAGCGGGCCAGCACGGCGTTCCTCGGCGCCTGGCGCGTCTGCCGCCAGCCAGCTTCCCCTTCCTTTCGCGGGCCAACCACGCGACGCTATGGGCATGAGCAAAGCCGCACCTGACCATCACGATGCCGAACTGATCCTGAAGATCTACGACCTGCGCCGCGAGCCCGTGATGCGCGAATCGCGCGATGCGATCAATCGCGACTACTGGCCGCGCAACGCCGAGGAGGCGCTCGCGATCCTGCAGCCCGAGCACCCGTTGAACCGCGCCTACCGCCAGACCTCGACCTACTGGGAAATGGTCTACGGCATGGCCAAGAACGGCGTCGTACACACCGATTTCCTGCTCGAGAGCACCGGCGAGGGCCTGTTGCTGTTCGCCCGCGTCGAGCCGTATCTCGAAGCGATCCGCGCCGCCACGAGCCCGCGCGCGTTCCGCAATGCGGAGTGGATTGCAGGCTCCGGCGACCTTGCCAAGGCGATCATGACGACGTTCCGAGGCCGCATCCAGAAGAAGGCCGGCGGCAAGTAGGGCCAACCGGGGCGAACCGACGAAGGTGCGGTGTTTCTGCATCCTTGGGCCCATGGGCAGCGAACGCCGCCGGCGAGTACACTGCCTTCTGCTCATGCCTTCGCTCCGCACGATTTCTTCCCTCCTGCTGCTCGCCCTGCCGCCGTTGGCGAGGCCACTTGCCGCCCAGATCCTGCCGCCACCGCCGCAGCCGGCTGGCAATGTGTCGACTCCCGACAAGATCCTGCTCGGCAAGGCGTTGTTCTGGGACGAACAGCTGTCGTCGACGCGCACGGTGGCTTGTGGCACCTGCCACATCTTCTCGAGCGGTGGCAGTGACCCGCGCACGAACGCGCGCAATCCGGGCCCCGATGGCGTCTACGGCACGACGGACGATATCCACGGTTCGCCGGGCGTGGCCCGCCAGGACAGTCTTGGTCGCTACCTTGGCGCAACTGGTTTTGGCATCGACCCGCAGGTGACCACGCGCCGGGCGCCGTCGCCGATCAATGCCGCCTACCAGCCCAACCTGTTCTGGGACGGGCGCGCCGGCGGTGCCTTCAATGATCCGGTGACGGGGCTGAACGTGCTTCCAGTGGGCGCCGCGCTCGAAAGCCAGGCCGCGGGGCCGCCCATCAGCGAGGTCGAGATGGGCCACGTGGGGCGGAGTTGGACGTCGATCGCCTACGACCTGCCTTCGCGCACGCCGCTGGCACTCGCCACGAACGTGCCGGCGCCGCTCGCGGCGTTCGTGCAGGGGCAGACCTATGCGCAGTTGTTCCAGCAGGTGTATGGCTCGCCGGGCGTGACGCCCACGCGCATCCTGTTTGCGATTGCCGCCTACCAGCGCACGCTGGTGAGCGACCAGTCGCCCTACGACCGGTTCCTCGTTGGCCAGCACACGCTGACTGCCACCGAAGCGCAAGGCCTGCAGATCTTCAACGCGCTGTGCACGTCGTGCCATCAGGACGTGAGTCCCACGGTGTTGTCGACGGGGCCCGTGCTGATGACGTTCCACAACATCGGCGTGCGGCCCAACAGCGAGGATCCGGGCCGTTTCGCGGTCACGCAGAACCCGATCGACCTCGGCGCGTTCCGCATCCCGGGCATGCGCAACGTCGAACTGCGCGCGCCGTACTTCCACAACGGCGGCGCGCCGACGTTGCTCGACGCGGTCGAGTTCTACCGGCGCGGCGGTGACTTCCACCAGAACCAGGATCCGGCGATCCTCAATATCATTGGCGCCATGTCGGGCGTCGATCGGGGCCGCGTGGTGGCGTTCCTGCAGACGATGACTGACCCGCGCGTGGCCAACGAACTGCCGCCATTCGACCGGCCGCGGCTCTGGAGCGAAGGGCCACTGCTGCCGCAGACGATCGGCACGGGCACGGTGGGCAGTGGTGGGTTGCCGCCGCGTGCGGTGGCCTTGGCGCCGGCGTATCTGGGCAATCCGCGCTACACGGTGGGCCTCGCCGATTGCGCGCCGGGTGCCTTCCCGTTCGTGGTCTGGGATCTCGCCGCGAACCAGGCTCCGACGACGTTGTTGGGCCACGCGGTCTACCTCGCGCAGACGCCGGCGATGACCGTTGGCAGCGGGGGTGGGCTGACGCAGGGCTCTATGCCTGCTGGTGGCTTTGGCAGCATCACGTTTGCGCTGCCGAGCGACCCCTCGTTTGCCGGGGTCTCGCTGTTTGGGCAGTGGCTCGTCGTCGATGCGCAGGGGCCGGTTGGCTTCGCGAGTTCGAACGCGTTTGGCTTCACGATGTTCTAGGCGCGCGGGAACTGCGCGCTAGGACGAACGGCGCGTTCTGGGTAGCGTGCGCCATCGTCCATGCTGAAGTCGCTCCTGCAGGCGCATGCCCCGTTCTTCGCTCCGCACGTGCGGCAGCGCGGCGACGAGTGTCTGCGCAGTGGGCACGTGCAGCTCGACGAAGTGAGTGCGCGGCGGGCCAAGGCCACCGTGACCGGGGCCAGCAACCAGCGCGTCGTACTCGACAACTACGCGGACCCGGTCCGCATGCAGGGTTCGTGCGATTGCCCGACGTTCGAAGACGATGGCGATTGTGAGCACGTCTGGGCCGTTCTCGCCGCGATCGAGGATGCGCAGCACGAGGCCGAGCTTGGCACAGCCAAGCCCACCAAACCCGCGTCGGCGCCCGCGTCGCCGACGTCGCCACCCGCCGTCCGCACGCAGAGCGAAGCCCGGGCCGAACTCGAATCGTGGCGTCGCCGCCTCGCCGGCGTCGTGCCGACCGAGCCTGCGCGCGATCCCTCGATCGAACAACCCGTACTCGAGTTCTTCCTGGAGACGCGGCCGTACCGCGGCCCGCGCGACGACGGCAGTCTGTATGTGTCGCTGCGTTCGCGCAAACGCAAACGCAGCGGCGAACTCGGCGTGCCGCGCACGGCGCCGTTGACGCCCGAAGAAGTGGCGTTGCTCGGGGCCGCCGACCGCGCCTTGCTGTTGCGTTACGAACGCGACGCGCACCAGAGTCACGGTGCGCTCGGTCTTGGCAAAGCGGCCCGCGGACCGGTGCGGTTGTCGCATCCGTGGTGGTTGCCCGATGGTGCGCTGCCGCAGGTCCTGCCGCTGCTCTCGGCCGTGCGCCGCACGTTCGTCGGTCCCGCTCCGGTAGACGCCGACAGTGACGAGCCGCCGGTGCCGCTGCGCATCGACACCGAGGAGCCGTTCCACTTCGAAGTGCTCTACCGCGCGCCGGCCGCCGAGGCGGGCGAACACGCGCCCGGGCACCTGCACGGCCTGCTGTGCCGCGGCGAAGACATCCAGCCGCTCGATTCGGTGCGGCAGTTGCCAAGCGACCATGTGCTGCTGCTGCCGGGCCGCCTGATCCGCCTCGAACTCGGTGGTGCGCAGGACCTCGCGCGCGAACTCGTGCGGCATGGGCCGATCGAAGTGCCGCACGGGGATCTCGCGCA
>Ga0075163_10003687_pt1 | contig 20593 bp, 17 predicted proteins | sample JI1023141ADNA_FD_71478 | JGI IMG/M metagenome (GOLD analysis project Ga0075163, IMG submission 71478) | Wastewater effluent complex algal communities from Wisconsin, to seasonally profile nutrient transformation and Carbon sequestration -... | ecosystem: Engineered > WWTP > Effluent > Algae... | reverse complement strand
GGGGCGCCGGCCGACCGGAGGGAGGCGTCTCGGAGGGGAGGCTCGCCGGGGGCGTGACCCCGGCGAGGGGAGGTTTGGTGACAAACCTCCCCAATAGGCTCAGTTCGCTTCGAGGGCCGCGAGCAGCTCGCCCACCGACGCCTCGACCCGACCCGCGAGGGCCTTGGTCACCGGCAGGTCGTCCTCGGCGAGCAAGGCCGAGAGCCGGCGCGCGGCGCCCAAGAGCTGGCTGCGCACGCGCTCCTTGCGCTCGTCGTCGCCCTCGGGGAAGGCGACCTCTTTGTACTTCTTCGCGAGCATCGGCGCCTCGGCGCCTTCCTCGAAGGCGAAGCGCCGCATGTCGGCCAGGGTGGCCTCGTCGGCGGCGCCGCGATCGGTGGCCTTCTGCACGAACTCGACCGCGGCCATCGACGGGATCGGCTCCTCGGGCAAGGCCCGGGCGCGCTCGAGGACGTTGGGCGCGCTCGACTCGAGGAAGCGGAAGCTGCCGAGGAGCTTGGCCACCGTCGAGGACCGCAGGTGCAGCTCCTTGCGACAGTACGAGTCGAAGTCGGTGAAGCCCCAGCGCCGCCACGACTCGTGCTTCTGGACCCGGGCCAGGGCGTCGGCCAGCTCGAGCCAGGTCCGCTTGAAGGCGCGGGCCTTGGCCAGGGTGTCGGCGCGCTCGGCGTCACCCGACACCGCCAGCAGGCGGTCTTCCATCTGGCGATCGGTCTTGGTGATGATCTTCGAACCCACGGCGCGCACGCTATGCGATCGGTCTGATCGTGGCCAGGGCGCGGCCGCCGGTTTTCCCCGACGGGCGCCGACCGCGGCTCAGAAATCTGAGCCCACGGCGCCGGATCGTCAGGGCTTGCGGGCGGCACGGAACCTGCTCATCCTCGAGCGACCGTGCGCGCGCTCGCGATCCTCTGGGCCCTCGGGGCTGCCGCCTGCACGTCGTTCTACGACGCCGGCGCGAGCCTCGATGACGAGGCCGCCCCTGGGGCCTGCGCGATCGACGACGACTGCGTCCTGGCCGGGCCGACCTGCTGCGACTGTCCGACCTACGCCACCTCGGTGACCAGCGGCTGGGCCGAGAGCTGCGCCAACGTCGACTGTCCGACCCCGGGCGGCGCCTGCACGGGCCTCGAGGCCCGCTGTCAGGACGGCGCCTGCGTCGCGACCTGCGGCGCGGCGGCCTGCGACCTGTCGTGCCCGAGCGGCTTCGCCTCCGACGCCGCGGGCTGCCTGGTTTGCGCGTGCGCGCCGGCCTCCGCGCCGGCCGAGTGCGAGCGCGACGATCAGTGCGTCCAGACCCGCGCCGACTGCTGCGGCTGCGCGCGGGGCGGCACCGACACCGCGGTGCCGATCGGGACTCGGGGTGGCTTCGACGACGGCCTCGGCTGCCCGGCCGATGGCGCCAGCGTCGCGTGCCCCGAGGTCACCACCTGCGATCCGGCGGCGATCCCGCGGTGCCTGGCCGGCCAGTGCCAGCTCGCCACCGCCGGCGCGCCACCGCCGACCTTGCCCGACGGGGCCTGCGGTCGCGCCGACCTGCCGCCGTGTCCGGCCGGGTCGCGCTGCGTCCTCAACCAGAGTGGCGAGGCCGGTCCCCTCGGCGTCGGGGTGTGCGTGGCCAGCAAGCGGTAGGGCTGGCGACGCGTTATACTGACGGCCTCATGAGTTCCGGCGGCAACACGCGTATGGGCCCTGGTGGCTCGGGGGACCTGCCGTCGGCGGGGTCGTCGACGTCGATCCCGGCGGGGTCGGCCCCAGCAGACGGCGCCGAGGCGACCCTGGTCGGCGAGATCCTCGACGGCCGCTACCGGGTGACCAAGAAGCTCGGCGAGGGCGGGATGGGCGAGGTCTACGCCGCCGAGCACATCCACATCGTCAAGAAGGTCGCGATCAAGCTCCTGCGGCCCGAGATCGTGTCCAACCAGGAGGCGGTCACCCGCTTCCGCCAGGAGGCCCACTCGGCCTCCTCGATCGGCCACAAGAACATCATCGGCATCCTCGATTACGGCCAGCTCAAGGACGGCCGGATCTACCTGTGCATGGAGCTCCTCGACGGAGCGCCCCTCAACGATCTGATCAAGACCCCGCTGCCCGCGGATCGCCTGCTCAACATCCTCATCCAGACCGGCCACGGCCTGGCCGCGGCCCACGCCAAGAACATCGTCCACCGGGACATGAAGCCGGAGAACATCTTCGTCACCACCGGTCCGTCCGGCGAGGATGTCCCCAAGCTCCTCGACTTCGGCATCGCCAAGGTCGCCGGTCAGGACGGCCAGAACAACCTGACGCGCACCGGCACGATCTTCGGCACGCCGTACTACATGGCGCCCGAGCAGGCCCTCGGCCAGAGCGTCGACGGCCGCTGCGACATCTACGCGATGGGCGTGATCTGTTACGAGGTGTTCGCCGGCTCGCTGCCGTTCATGGGCGAGTCGTTCATGGGCATCTTGACCCAGCACATCACCACCGAGCCCGAGCCGGTGGCGCAGCGGGCGGCCAAGGCCGGTCGGACCCTGCCGCCGGGGCTGGCCGAGGTGATCGCGCGGGCGATGGCCAAGGATCCCGACAAGCGCTACCGCACGATGGACGAGTTCGTGAACGGGCTGGTCGAGGTCTACCGGACCATGGCCGGCGCTGGCATGAGCTCGTACCTCGAGGCCTTCAAGCCGGCGACCGGGATGATGCCGGCGGCGGGCTCCTCGGGGATGCCGCCGGCGATGCCGGGCCGGCCGTCGATCCCGCCGGGCGCGAGCGCGCCCACGGTCGTGGCGGGCGCCATGCCGGGGCTGGCCTCGCCGACCCCGGCGCCGTATCAGGGGCAGCCACCCTACGGCGCGGGTCAACCGCCCTACGGCGCCCAGCCACATCCTCACGCGCCGAGCGGCCCGTACCCGGCGCCGGGGGCCAGCGCGAGCGCGCCGTACTTCAACCCCGACTCGTCGCAGTTCCAGATGGCCGAGGCCGAGCCGCCCAAGAAGGGCAAGGCCGGTTTGATCGCGGCCTTGCTGCTGGTGGTGATGGTCGCCGGTGGCGTCGCCGCGGCGATCGTCCTGTCGGGCAAGAAGAAGGACAAAGAAGGTGGCGGTGACGATCCGGTGGCGGTCGCGACCGACGCCGCGGTGGTCGCGGTGGCGACGCCGGACGCGGCCGGCGCCGTCGCGACCGGCGACCCGATCGACGCCGGGGCCGCGGCGACCGACGAGCCGATCGACGCCGGGCAGCTCGCGGCCCTCGAGGTCGACGCCGGCGACCCCGGCGTACCACCCGACCCAGTCGATCCGCCCGACGCGGGCACCACCGGCGAGCCGTCGATCGACATCGCGGTGCTGGTGTCGTCCAACGCCCGCGGCGCGGTGGTCTGGGTCGACGGCAAGGCGGTCGGCAAGGCGCCCAAGATCGTCAAGGTGACGCCGGGCACGACGCACGAGGTCACGGTCAAGGCCAAGGGCTATGAGGACAAGACCATCACCGTCGACGGCCTCGAGGAAGAGGTCAAGGTGCGCCTGAAGGCCCTGCCCGGGACCAAGCCGCCCAAGCTCGACTGCACCAAGCCCGAGAACGCGATGCACCCCGACTGTATGGGCTGATCGCCGACGCTCGGCGACCGCGGTGCCCCGGATCACAGGCGCCGCGCAGATCGCCGCCGACGCCGCCGCGATCTGGCACGATCGATCCGCTAACCGCCGCCGCCAGCCCCCGAGGTCCCCATGCGCCCCATCCTCCGCACGCTCCTGCCGCTCGTCGCCTTGCTCGTCTCCGCCGCCGTCGCCGTGGCTCAACCCGACCCGCTGGTCGAGGCGCGGGCCCACTACCAGGCCGGAACCGCCAAGTTCGCCGCCGCCCAGTACGACGAGGCGGTCGCCGAGTTCCGCGCCGCCGACGCGCTGGCGCCGTCGCCGATGAACGACTTCAACATCGGCCTGGCCCTCGACCGCAAGGGCGACGCCGCGGGCGCGGTCGCCGCCTATCGCTCGTACCTCAACCGGTCGCCCAACGCCGCCAACCGCGGCGAGGTCGAGGCCTCGATCGCGCGGCTGGCGTCCGCCGCCGCCGCCGCCGAGGCCGCCGCCGCCGAGGCCGCGCGCCAGGCCGCCGCCGAGGAGGCCGCTCGTCGGGCCGCCGCCGAGGCCGCGGCCGCCGCGACCCGCCCGGCCGCGCCGTCGACGACCGGCGATCCCACCCTCGACCGGGTCGCGACCGTCGACCTCGCCGCCGCCCGCGGCGCCCAGCCGCTGCCGGCCCCGAGCGCGGCCGCGACGCCGCCTAGCCCGGCGGGTGGCGATCCAGCGGCGCCGCCGCCGGCCGACCAGCCCAAGCCCAAGGCGTCGAAGCCGATCTACAAGAGCCCGGTGTTCTGGGTGCTGGCCGCGGTCGGCGTCTACGTCCTCATCACGCTCGCCGACGACGGCTCGGACACCCAGGCCGGCCGGCTCGGGTTGATGGAGCCCGTGGGCTCGCCGCGGATGACCGGCGGCGCGACGGTGTTCTCGTTCTGAGCGAGGGAGAGGCGGAGACCGAGGCGGAGGCGGAGACCGAGACCGAGACCGAGGCGGAGACCGAGACCGAGACCGAGACCGAGGCCGAGACCGAGACCGAGGCGGAGACCGAGGCCGAGGTGGAGTGGTGGGCTAGGCGAACTCCTCGATCAGCACGAGCACGGCCATGGCCAGGACCAGGAGGCCGAAGGCGCGGCGCAAGGTGGCCGGGGCGATCCGGCCGGCCAGGCGGCCGCCGACGATGGCGCCGAGCACCGACAGCGCGCTGACCGCGAGGGTCCACGGCCAGTCGATCGCGACGTGATCGAGGCGCTCGAGGAAGCCGGCGGCGCTGGTGCAGGCGATGACCAGGAGCGACGTGCCGATCGCGCGCTCGACCGCGAGGCCGGCGCCGAGGACGAGGACCGGCACGACCAGGAAGCCACCGCCGGCGCCGACGAAGCCGGTGAGCGCGCCGACCGCGAGGCCGAGCCCGAGGGCCACCGCCAGCGGCAGTCGGGGCCGCGGCGGTGCCGCGGTGCGCCGGCCGCGCAGCATCGCGACCGCGGTCGCGAGCATCATCGCCGCGAAGCACACCATGAGGACGTGGCCGGAGACCCCGCGGGCCAAGCGTCCCCCGACGAGCGCTCCGACCATCCCGGCAGCGGCGAAGCCGAGCCCGGTGCGGACCTCGACGCGGCCGGCCCGGGCGTGGGTCAAGGCGCCGGCGGCGCTGGTCAGCGCGACCACCAGGAGCGAGGCCGCGATCGCGGCCGTGGCCGGCCACCCGGCGACGTAGGTGAAGACCGGCACGGTCAAGACCGAGCCGCCGCCGCCGAGGAGCCCGACGATCGTGCCGATCGCCAGGGCCAGGGCCAGGACCGCGGCCAGCATCAGTCCTCGATGCCGAGGGCGCGCATGCGGCGCCACAGCGTGACCCGCGACCAGCCGAGCAAGCGGGCCGCGCGATCGCGGTTGCCGTTGGTGCGGGCCAGGGCATCGCGGATCCGTCGGGCCGCAGCGGGCTCGTCGGAGGCCGGCGCCGGCGCGTCGGCCACGGCGATCTCGCCGCCGACCGGGCCGACGGTGCCGAGCTCGTCGGGCAGATCGCGGGTCTCGAGGACCGGGCCGTCGCCGATCGCGAAGGCGTAGGCGACGACGTTGCGCAGCTCGCGGACGTTACCGGGCCACGAGTGGCGCTCGAGGGCGGCGGCGGCGGCCGGGGCGATGCGTTCGATCTGGCGGCGGCCGCGCTGGTTCTGCTCGGCGATGATCGTCTCGACCAAGAGCAGGACGTCCGACGGCCGCTCGCGCAGCGGCGGGATCCGCACCGGGATCACGCGCAGGCGATACATGAGGTCGGCGCGGAACCGTCCGGCCTCGACCTCGGCCCGCAGCGCGCGGTGGGTCGCCGACACCACCCGGACGTCGACCGCGATCGGCTCGCGGCCGCCGACCGGCAAGACCGTCCGGCTCTCGAGCACCCGCAGGAGCTTGGCCTGCAGCTCGAGCGGCAGCTCGGCGACCTCGTCGAGGAACAGCGTGCCGCCGTCGGCGAGCTGGACGTGGCCCGGGGTGTCCTTGATCGCGCCGGTGAACGCGCCCTTGGCGTGGCCGAACAGCTCGCTCTCGAGGAGGTTGGCCGGCAGGGCCGCGCAGTTGAGGGCGCGGAACGGGCCGGCGGCGCGCGCCGAGCAGGTGTGGAGGGCGCGCGCCACCAGCTCCTTGCCCGAGCCGGTCTCGCCGCGCACCAGCACGGTCTCGTCGCTCGCCGCCACGCGCGCGATGATCCGGAACAGCTCCTTCATCCGCCCGTCGCGCGTCCACATGCCATGGAACTGCACCGGCTCGCCCTCGTCGCCCGCCACCGGCGTGACGTAGACCACCCAGCCGACGGGCGCGGTCCGGCCGTCGCGGGAGATCGGCACCGAGCGCACGCGGACCCGCTCGCTGGTGCCGGTCGGTCGCGGGATGATCGCCTGGAAGCCAGTGCCGGCCGCCAGCGCCTCGGCGAAGGGGCGCTTGGGTCGGTCGCCACACAAGAGCGTCGCCGCCGAGCTGCCCAGGGGCACGTCGAGGCCGAGGGCGTCCTTGGCGCCCGGGGTGGCGGCGCGGATCCGCAGGTCCTGGTCGAGGATCAGGGCGGCGCCGATCAGCTCGTCGAGGGCGTCCTCGAACAGGGCGCGCTCGCCGTCGGCCAGCTCGCGCGCGGGCGTCGATCGGGGCATCGGCGCGCCAGGGTACCCGCGCGCGCGGTCGGGCAGCAAGCCCGCCCCGGCGCCTCGGCGCCCCGTGATACAACGCCGGCCATGAGCCTCCTCCGAGCTCCGCGGTGGGCCCTCGCGCTCTTGCTGGCGTCGTGCGTCGACAAGTCGCCGCCGCCACCGCCCGTCGATCCCGCGCTGGTCGCCGAGAACCTCTTGTCGGCGCCGCCGGCGGACCTGACCCAGCGCGTCGACGCGACCTTCGGCGGCGGCGTGGTCTACCTTGGCAACACCGTCGAGCTGGCCCATCCCGGCCCGGTGGTGCCCGGCGACAAGCTGACGATCGTCCACTACTGGCAGGTGAACCAGGCGCCGCCCAAGGGCTACCGGGTGTTCTCGCACCTGACCGGCGACCGCGGCGACTTCGCCAACGTCGACCTCACCGACATGCGCAAGGGCCACCCGCCGGACACCTGGCGCCCCGGCGAGGTGATCCGCGATCGCCAGACCTTCATCCTGCGCAAGGACTGGAAGTCGCCGAAGCTGGCGCTGTCGGTCGGGCTGTACCAGAAGGGCAGCGCCAAGGTCAGCGATCGGCTGGCGGTGACCGGCGCGCCGTCGAAGGACGGCGCGGTCACCGTCGCGACCTTCGAGGTCGACGTCGCGCAGCCGACCGGACCGATCGCCAAGCGCGCGGTCGGCGCGATCGTCGTCGACGGCAAGGCCACCGAGCCGGCCTGGCGCGAGGCGCTGTCGACCGCCGGCTTTCAGACCGCCGAGGGCAGCCCCGAGCCCAACGGCCCGACCGCGGCCAAGCTGACGTGGGACGATCAGCACCTCTACGTCTACGTGTCGGCCACCGACAACGACGTGGCCTCGAGCTACACCGCGACCGACGAACCGATCTGGAAGGCCGACGTGATCGAGCTCTTCATCGACGCCGACGGCAACGGCAAGGGCTACGTCGAGCTGCAGGTCAGCCCGAAGAATGTGCAGTTCGACACCTGGTACGCGATCGGTCGCCCGAACGACGACAAGAGCTACAGCGCGGCGATGACGACCGCGGTCGAGGTCCGCGGCACGCTCAACAGCGGCAGCCTGGACGATCAGGGCTGGGACGCGGAGTTCGCGATCCCGTGGGCCGCGGTCAAGGGCAACGATCCGACGATGGCCGTGCGCTTGCCGCCGCAGCCGGGCGACACGATGAAGTTGAACGTCGTGCGGGTCGACTATCCGGCGGGCGGCTCGCCGAGCGCGTCGGCGTGGAACCGGATCCGCTACACCGACTTCCACTCGATCGATCGCCTGATGACGATCACCTTCGGCGATCCGGCCGGAGGCATCAAGCCGGCGGCCGAGGTGCCCGCGCCGGGGACCGCGCCCGCGCCCGCGCCGGGGACCGCGCCCGCGCCCGCGCCGGGGACCGCGCCCGCGCCCGCGCCGGGGACCGCGCCCGCGCCCGCGCCCGCGCCGGGGCAGGTGCCTGGCATCGCGCCGGTGTCCGGCAAGGCGACGCTGGCGCCGGCCGGGACCGCCCCCGCGGTCGTGACGCCCACACCCTCGGCGCCGCCGACCCCGTGACGGCCGGCGCGCGGCCGCGGGTCGCGCTAGCCTCTCGCTCCATGCGCCGCTCGTGTTCGTTGGTCGTGCTCGGCCTGATCGCCTGCGGAGGTCCGCCCAAGAAGGTCGGTGGGCAGCCGAGCTGGCGAAGCCCCGGGCCCGACGAGCCACCGCCACCGCCACCCGCCGCGGTGCCGACGCTGACGCTCACGCCGAGCGCCCCGCCGACCGCGGCCTACAACGATCCGCCGGTCGCGGTCGCGCCGATCACCGCGCTGGGCGACGCGGTCCGGGCCGAGATCGCGGCGCTGGCGCCGGCCGGGGTCGCACCGGTCGCCGACGGGCGGATGTTCGCCGCGGCGTCGGCGCTGGCGGCGATCGTCCCCAAGCAGGGCATCCTGCCGTACCCGCTGGTCGAGTTCGCGCTCCAGCACCACGGCATCATCGAGCCGTCGCCGTCGATGTTCGTGTTGTGGGCGGACGCCGCGACGCCGGGGCCCCTGGTCCAGGCGATGCGCGAGCGCCTGGCCGAGCTGCTGCACGGCGACCCGCCGGCGCGGTGGGGCGTCGGCCTGGCGACCCGCGCCGAGGGCGTCGCGGTAGTGGTGATGGCCCAGGTCTCGATGGTCGAGACCCAGCCGATCCCGCGCGCGCTGCCGAGCGGCGGCAAGGCGCCCCTGGTCGGCAAGCTCCGCGCGGGGGTGGTCGACCCCGAGGGCTTCGTCACCGGGGTCGACGGCGCGGTCCGCCGCTTGGCCCTCGTCACCGCGCCCGACGGCAGCTTCCGCGGCGAGCTGGCGTGCGATCGGGTCGACGGCGTGATCCAGGTCGAGCTGGCCGGCACCGACCGCACCGGGCTCACGATCCTCGCCAACGTCCCGGTGTGGTGCGGCGGGACGCCGCCGCGCTCGGTCACCGCCAGCGTCGAGCCCGAGGACGCCGCCCCGGTGACCTCGGTGGCCGCCGCCGAGGCCCGGCTCCTCGAGCTGCTCAACCGCGATCGCGGCCTGGCCGGCCTGCCGGCGCTGGTCGCCGACCCGGCGGTCGCCGCGGTCGCTCGGGCCCACAGCGAGGACATGGCGCGGAGCGGCTTCGTCGGCCACGTCTCGCCCACCACCGGCTCGGCCCTCGATCGCGTCACCGCCGCCGGTCTCCGCACCAGCGTCGTCCTCGAGAACATCGCCCGCGCCTACGGACCGGTCGAGGCCCAGGCCGGGCTGATGAACAGCCCCGGCCACCGCGCCAACGCGCTGTCGAAGGTCGCGACCCACGTCGGCGTCGGGGTCACGCTCGGCGACGAGGTCGCGGGCCGGCGCGAGCTGTACGTGACGATGGTCTTCACCCGCGTCCCGCCCACCCTCGATCCGGCCGCGGCCCGGGCCGAGCTCCTGCCGCGCTTCACCGCCGGCGGTCGCCTGGCTGGGGCGGACGAGCTCGACGCCATCGCCGACGAGTTCGTGGCCCAGCTCGCCCGCGGCGTGCCGCGCGCGACCGCCCGTCAGGTGGTCAGCCGACGCCTCGACGCGCTGGGCGGTCGCTACCGCCAGGCCGCCAGTGTGGTCACCGCGGTGACCGATCTCGATCAGGTCGACGCCGCGGCGATCATCGGCGACAGCGGCGCCGATCGGATCGGGCTGGCGCTGGCCCAGGGGGATCATCCCGACCTCGGCCCCGGCGCCTACTGGCTGGTCATCATCCTCGCCAGCAAGCGCTGACGGACCCGACGGCGTCGCGCGCCGACCCGCGGCTCAGCCGGCGGCGCGGCGAGCCACGATCCGGGCGACCTCGAGGGCGTCGGCCCAGGCGTAGAGCGCGCCGGCGTCGCCGCGCGGCCGCGCCACCCAGGCGTCGAGGTCGGCCCGGCGGCCGATCGCCGCGAGCGCCAGGGCCCGGGCCGGCTCCTCGGCGTCGGCGCCGGTGACCGCGCGCGCCACCACCGCGACGACCGCGGCCAGATCGGCGGCCGGGCTCGGCGCGGCCGCGGCCTCGACGCCGGCCACCATCAAGGTCGGGATCGTGGCGTCGGCCAGGACGACGGTGGCCGGCCCGATCGCGCCGTGGGTCGCGCCCAGCTCGTGGATCACGACGCAGGCCCGGGCCAGCCGCTTGAGCAGGCGCAGGCCATCGTCGATCGCGATCGCCGCGGTCGCGGCGCTGACCGGCGCGCCGGCCGGCGCCTCGAAGACCGCGGTCCGGGTCGCTTGCTCGAAGGCCAGGGCGCGCTGCACGAAGGGCGTCGCCGCCCGGGCCAGGGCGCGCAGCCGCGCGATCGCGCGGTCGGCGCCGGGGCCGTCATCGAAGCGCTCGATCACCACCGAGCGATCGAGCACGCCGTCGACCGCGCGGTACAGCCGCGAGCATCCGGTCGCGCCGAGCGGGCTCTCGAAGCGATAGCGGCTGGCCTCGGCCGCGGGCTCGTCGGCGGCCAGCTCGGCGATCGAGTGGGGGCGGCTGTCGCGGCGCGGTCGCGGCACGACCAGGGTCGGTCCAGCGCGCTCGCCCAGGGCGATCGCCTCGAGGGCGGCCCGAGCCGCGGCCAGCGACGGGAAGCGCTCGCTTGGACCCTTGGCCAGGAGCTGGGCGCAGATCGGGTCCCAGCCCGGGGCGACGTCGGGCGCGACCGCGCTCGGCGCCGGCGCTGGCTCGCCGAGGTGCTGGGCGACGAAGTCGGGGCCGAGGAACGGCAGGCGTCCGGTCAGGGCCTCGAACACCGTCACGCCCAGACCGTAGAGATCGGCGGCGATCGTGATCGGCGCGCCGGTGATCTGCTCGGGCGACATATACGCCAGCGAGCCGATCAACCCGCCGGTCTGGGTCTGGCCGAGATCGATCAGGTGGGCGACGCCGAAGTCGCCCAGCTTGGCGGCGCCGCGACCGTCGAAGAAGACGTTGGCCGGCTTGACGTCGCGGTGGACCACGCCGCGGTGGTGCGCGAGCTCGAGGCCGCCCAGGAGCTCGAGGGCCATGCGGCGCACCTGGGCTCCGCCGAGCCGCTCGCCCGAGGCCAACCGCTGCGCCAGCGAGCCGCCGGGCAGGTACTCCATCACCAGGAAGCCGTGATCGAGGGAGGCCTCGTAGACCTCGACCAGCGCCGGGTGGCGCAGGCCGCTGGCCAGCTTGGTCTCGCGCACGAAGCGCTCGTAGGCGGCGCTGCCGCGGGCGCCGGCCGCGAAGTACATCTTGATCGCGACCGTGCGGCCGGTGGTCTCGTCGACCGCGCGGAACACCCGACCGGCGGCGCCCGCGCCGAGCAGGGTCTCGAGCCGGTAGCGTCCGGCCACCAGCTCGCGCTGGCGCTCGCTCGGCGCTGGCCGGGTCGCCGCCTGTTGCCGCAGGTACTCCGACAGCTCGGGGGCGACCGTCGGATCGTCGGCGCGGAGCTGGCGCAGGGCCTCGCGGGCGGCGTCGGCCAGGCCCAGGCCGGCCAGCGCCACCACGAGCTGCCGGCGCGCCTCGACCGCGACCGCCGGCGTGGCCGCCGCCTCTTGCAGATGGCGCGCGGCGACGTCGTAGTGGGCGCGCGCGGTCAGGAGCTGGCCCAGCGCGAGGAGCAGCGGCGGGCGCTCGTCGGCGACCGCCAGCTCGAGGGCGCGCTCGAGGACGCGGATGGCCTCGCGGTCGCGGCCCGCGGCGACCAGGAGGCGGGCGGCGTCGCCGTCGGCGTGGGCCCGCTGGTAGGCCTCGATCGCCTGCTCGACCTGGCCCAGGCGCTCCGCTAGCTCGGCGGCCGGGCGGTGGCGACGGTGGCGCACGTAGGCGGCCAGGGCGACCCGCGCGCCGTCGTCGGTCGCGATCAGCCGACCGTGCAGCGCGGCGACGTGCGGGTCGGCTTTGGCCTCGAGCGCCGCGCCCAGGGCCCGACCCAGGTCGCCGGCGCGCTCCCAGGCCGCGGCCGCGGCCGCGAACTCCCAGATCTGCTCCCACAGCCGGGCCGCGCCAGCGTGATCGCCCGCCGCCTCGGCGGCGCGCGCGGCCTCGGCGTGGCGGCCGGCCCGGCCGAGGGCGTCGCGGTCGTCGTTGATCGCCACCGCGTCCGATGGTACACGCCCGACCCGATGAAGACCCGCAGCGCCCACCGTTCTCTCCTGATCGTCGGCTCGGTCGCCCTCGATGACATCGACGGCCCGTTCGGGCCGCACAAGGACGTGCTCGGCGGCTCGGCGTCGTTCATCGCCCGCGCCGCCTCGTACTTCACCCGCGACGTCTCGGTGGTGGCGGTGGTCGGCGACGACTTCCCGCAGCGCTACCTCGACGAGATGGTCGACCTCGGCATCGACGTGTCCGGGGTCGAGCGTCAGGCCGGCGAGACCTTCCACTGGAGCGGGCGCTACTCCGACGATCTGGCGTCGCGCGAGACCCTCGACACCCGGCTCGGCGTCTTCGCGTCGTTCCAGCCGCGGCTGTCGGCCGCGCAGCGCGAGGCGTCGCTGGTGTTCCTCGGCAACATCGATCCGATCCTGCAGCGCGACGTCGTCGAGCAGACCAAGGCCCCGGTGCTGGTCGCGGCCGACACGATGAACTTCTGGATCGGCGGCAAGCGCGCCGAGCTCGAGCGGACCCTGGCGCGGGTCAACACCCTCTTGCTCAACGACGAGGAGGCCCGCCAGCTCGCCGAGGAGCACAACCTGTGCAAGGCGGCGGCGCGGATCCTGACCATGGGCCCGTCGTCGGTGGTGATCAAGCGCGGCGACGCCGGGGCGCTCTTGTTCCACCAGGGCGGCACCTTCGGCGTGCCGGCGCTTCCCCTCGAGGACGTCCGCGATCCGACCGGCGCCGGCGACAGCTTCGCCGGCGGCTTCATGGGCTACCTGGCCTACGCCGGGACCCTGGCGCCCGACGCCATCCGCACCGCGATGATCGTCGGCAGCGTCATGGCGTCGTTCGCGGTCGAGCGGTTCTCGGTCGACGGCCTGCGCGGCCTGACCGCGGAGCAGATCCAGGCCCGCTTCGACGCCTTCACCGAGCTGACCCGGTTCGATCGGGTCCGCCTGTAGCTCCCGGGGCGGCGACCGGTAGGCGCGGCGCGATCGCGGTGGCGTAGATCCCGGCCAGGCCGACCACCAGCCAGGCCGCGGCGCCGGTGGTCACGAGCGCCAGGCGCAGCCGCCCAAAGAACATCGCGGTCGTCAGCTTGTCCCAGTTGTAGTAGCGGCCGTCGAGGCGGGCGTAGGCGAAGTCGTTCCAGCCCAGCACGTTCACCGCGTACAGCGCGAACGACGCCGGCAGCCAGAACACCGCGACCCAGCCGAGCGGTCGCAACACCAGGGCCGGCTTGTCCCACGGTCCAACGCTGCCCTGCAGGGCGTAGCCGACGCTGACGCCGAGGACGACGAAGGCCGCCAGGTGCCACAGCGACACGAAGCGCAAGAGGCCGCCGGCGTCGAAGCCGCGCAGGGCTGCGCCGGTGATGCTCTGATCGGTCAGGTGCTCCCCGGCGATCCCGAACTCGAACTCGCCGGGCACGATCATGCGAGCGTCGGTGTAAGGCAGGAGCAGGCCGATCGCGGTGACGATCGCGCCGGCGACGACCACCCAGCGCACGTAGGGGTCGCGGCGGCGCAGCACCCGGATCATCACGCCGGCGCCGACCACCGCCAGGCCGAACCACACGCCCCACCAGGTCCGGGTCGCGGTCAACGCGGTCGAGCCGAGGCGGGCGACCACGCCGCCGATCACCAGCGCGCCGCCGGCGACCAGGAACCCGGCCAGCGCCGCCGGCGGCAACCGGCGACCGAGCGGGGTGGCCAGGATCACGCCGAGCGCGGCCAGGACCAGCGGCGCGATCAGCGCGAAGCTCGGCCCGGCGCTCCACACCGCCCAGGCCGCGCGCAGGCGCTGCAGATCGATCGCCACCGGCATGAGCGCGCCGATCGCCAGGGCGATCGCGCCGAGGAGCACCCACCGCCGCAGATCGCCGCCGACCTCGAGCCCGATCCAGCGCACGCCGAGGTAGCGGTCGCCGATCAGGTTGGGCTCGTCGTCACCCGTGCCCGCCGGCCGCACGAGCTGCGCCGCGATCTCGGGATCCTCGAAGTCGGCGCCGCACGCGCGGCAGCGCCGAGCGTCGGCGTCATTGTCGCGATCGCAGATCGGGCACAACATGGTCACTCGCCCGGATCAGCAGCGCGCGGCGGCGCGTAGAACTCGGCGATCAGCTTGTCGTCGAACTCGTCGGCGAACCGGCCGACCGAGGCCACCAGGGTCGCGAACTCGTGGGCGTCGAGGCCCTTGCGCGACCGGCCGGCGTGCAGCACGACCCAGCCGTCGGGCTGGAGGGCGAACGACGCCATCCCGCCCATGAAGGCGTTGTGCTCGAGGAGGCGGCGGAAGAACTCCTCGGTGCGCTCGGTCGGCGCCGCCTTGAACAGCGGCGCGATCGCCACGATCGCCGAGCCGGCGGTGCCGATCATCACGATCGCCGAGCCCCACTGCATGCGGAACAGGCCGTCGCCGTGGGCCTCGGCCTTGTCCCGCAGGTTGGCGTCGGTGAGGAGGGTGTCGATGGACGGGAAGTCGGCCATGGGGCGAGGGTAGGCGGCCCGGCCCGGCAAGTCGATCGCGGCGGTGGTCGATCGCGCGGCCGTGGTACGACCCGGGCGTGACCGCGCGCAGCCTATGGGCCTGGGGCGACCCGGCCCGGTTTCCCGACGACGACGCCCGCCGCCGCCTGGCCCAGACCGCGCGGCTCTTGACCGGGGGCGCCGCCCCGGCCCTCTTGCCCCTGCCGTCCGCCGACGACGCCCAGATCCCGATCGGTCGGCTCGGGGGCGGCGCGGTCCCGACGGCCTTGGCCGCGCTGGTGTCGGACGCGCCGCGCGATCGCGCCGCCCACGCCTACGGTCGCGCCTACCCGGATCTGGTGCGCGGCTTCGCCGGCGACTACGCCGCGGCGCCGGATCTGGTGGCGCGCCCGGGCAGCGCGGCCGAGGTGGCGGCGCTCCTCGATTGGTGCGGCGACGCGCGGCTGGCCGCGGTCCCCTTCGGCGGCGGCACCAGCGTCGTCGGTGGGGTCGAGCTGCCGGTGGCCGCGCGCGACGCCTTCGCCGGCGTGGTCGCCCTCGATCTCGAGCGGTTGGTCGACGTCGAGGTCGAGCCGACCTCGCAGACCGCCCGGCTCGGCGCCGGGCTGCGCGGCCCGGCCCTCGAGGCCGCCCTGGCGCCCCACGGCCTGACCCTGCGCCACTACCCGCAGTCCTTCGAGTTCTCGACGCTGGGTGGCTGGTTGGCGACCCGCGCCGGCGGGCACTTCGCGACCGGGCCGACCCACATCGACGACTTCTGCGCCGCGCTGACCGTGGTCACGCCGCGCGGCACGGTCGCGACCCGGCGGCTACCAGCGTCGGGCGCCGGCCCGGCCCCCGAGCGGCTGTGGCTGGGCTCCGAGGGCGCGCTCGGCGTGATCACCGAGGCGTGGATGCGAGTCCAGCGGCGGCCGCGCTGGCGGGCCAGCGCCACGGTCAAGTTCAAGCGCTTCCTCGACGGCGCCGCCGCCGCCCGCGCGCTGGTGCGCGCCGGCCTGGCCCCGGCCAACTGCCGGCTGCTCGATCCCGCCGAGTGCGCGCTACACCAGGTCTCTCTCGACGGCACCGCCGTGCTGATCGTCGGCTTCGAGTCGGCCGACCATCCGCCCGACGCCGCCCTGGCCCGGGCGCTGGAGCTGTGCGCCGATCACGGCGGCGCGGTGGCCTCGGGGCCCCGGCTCACCGACGAGGCGGCCGGCGCTGGCGAGCGTCCGGTCGAGGCCGGGGCCTGGCGCCAGGCCTTCGTCGACGCGCCGTACCTGCAGAGCGCGCTGGTGTCGCTCGGCATCCTCGCGGACACCTTCGAGACCGCGTGTCCGTGGGATCGTTTCGCCGAGCTGCACGCCGCGATCGGCGCCGCGGTCGGCGACGCCCTGCGCCGCACCGTCGGCGGCGGCCTGGTGGCGTGCCGCCTGACCCACGTCTACCCCGACGGCGCCGCGCCGTACTACACCTTCGTCGCGCCGACCCGGGTCGGCGACGAGCTGGCGATCTGGCGCGAGGTCAAGGCCGCCGCCTCCGACGCGATCGCCGCCAGCGGCGGCACGATCACGCATCACCACGCGGTCGGGCGGATCCATCACCCGTGGTACCTGCGCGAGCGCCCGCCGCTGTACGGCGCCGCCTTGGCCGCGGTCAAGCGCGAGCTCGACCCGGCCGGGATCCTGAACCCGGGCGTCCTGGTGTAGCGCGCGGGCGCTACGGAGCGTTGGCGTCGTCTTCGATCGCGGCCAGCGCCAGCCGGGTCGCGCCGCCGAGGAAGCTGAAGTCGATCTTGTCGAGGGTGTCGGTCGGCTGGTGGTAGTGGACGGTGTGGTCGCCGCCGACGAACTCCTCGGACACCCCGATCGCCGGCAGGCCGCGCTCGACGAACGACTGGTGATCCGAGCGGGTGAAGGCCACCGGGCTCACGCCGAAGCCGCGGGCGGTGGCGTGGCGGCGGTACAGCGCCTCGAGCGCCGGCGCTGGGGACCACAGCTCGAGCACGCGATCGCCGTCGCCGTCCATGCTGAGCATGTCGAAGTTGTGCATGCTGCGCACCGGGCTGCCGACCAGCGCGGCGACGTAGGCGCCCGACCCGATCAGGCCGATCTCCTCTTGATCGAAGAACACCAGCTCGATCGGGTGGCGGCGCGGACGCCCGGCCAGGTAGCCAGCGGCGACCACGACCAGGGCGGTGCCGGTGGCGTTGTCGGCGGCGGCCGGGCTGGCCGGCACGCTGTCGAAGTGGGCGCCGACCACGATCGGCGGGCCGCTCGGGCCGGCCTCGGTCGGCTCGAGGCGGACCACCAGGTTCTGGCCGGTGCCGTAGTCGCGGGCCACCGGCTCGAGGCCGAGCCGGCGCAGGCGCCCGGTCAGGTAGTCGCGGGTCTGGGCGCGCTGGGTCGGCGACGACCGCCGGGTCAGGGTCACCCCCGGCGCGGCCGGTTCGGCGCCGGCGAGGACCGCGACCACCGTCCGCAGCTCGTCGTCGATCCACGCGCAGTCGTCGGGGCTGGCGCACGCCGCCGCGGCGTCGAGGTCGCGGGCGTCGGCGGCGGGGGCGGCGTCGGGCGCGGCCGGCGCGTCGACCGCGGGGTTCGTGGCGTCGTCGGCACCACAGGCGGCGACGAACAGGGCGAGCCAGGGCAGGCGGATCACCGCCGCAGCCTAGCCCAGGCCCGGCTTCCGCGGGGTCGCGATCGGTCTCCGTCTCCGCCTCGGTCTCTGCCTCGGTCTCGGTCTCGGCCTCGGTCTCGGTCTCGGTCTCGGCCTCGGTCTCGGTCTCGGCCTCGGTCTCGGCCTCGGTCTCGGTCTCGGCCTCCGTCTCGGTCTCGGCCTCCGTCCCCGTCTCCGCCTCGGTCGCCGCCTCTACGGCGCGCAGCTCATCGCGACCTCGCCATCGCGCGGCGTCGTTGCCGCGACCCCGACCGTGCGTCCCACCAGGGCGCCGTCGGTGATCGGCACCGAGACCAGGGCCGCCTTGACCTGCCAGCCGCCGCGCGCACCGGCGCGCCGCTCGAGGACGAAGCTGCCGCGCAGCCGCGCGTCGATCGGTGGGGTCCGCCCGGCGAGGCGGGCGCGCAAGGTGGCCGACGCGATCGCCACCGTGCGGCTGGGGGCCAGGGCCAGGCGCAGGCCGTCGAGCTCGACGGTCTCGGCGTCGATCGCCGCCGCCAGGGTCGGACCGAGCCGGACCGCGCCGCCGCGCGCGACCTGGAGCGGATCGGGCCAGGCCGCCAGGGCGTCGGGGCCGCCGTCCCACACCAGCGCGCGATCGCCATCCGGGGCGATGGCCTCGGCCAGCGCCGCCTGGGCGGCCTTGGCCTCGGGCTGGCCGTCGATCGCCTCGGGCAGGCGCATGCCATCGGGCCCGGTGGCGGCGTCGAGCCACCGCCCCATCGCCTGCGGGTACGCGACGTGCTCGGCGACCGCGGTCCAGCGATCGTTGTCGCGGACGTAGACCGACATGATCCGCAGCGGCGCGCTGGCGATCCGCCCGCACACCGGCAGCTCGAAGGTGGCCTCGTCGAAGGCCCAGCCCACGGTCTCGTCCGACGACAGGTAAACGTCGAGGGCGCGTGACACCACCTTGGTGCGCTGGCCGTCGACGGTGGCGATCGGCCAGCGCTCCGATGGCGCGACCCCGACCGCGAGCTCGCTCGGGCCGGCGCCGATCACGACCAACCCGACCTTGGGATCGATGACCGCGGCGGCCGCGGTGCCGTCGAGCCGATCGCGAGCGTAGCTGGCGCGGACCTCGGCGGTCAGCTCGCGCACCAGGCGGGCCCGGCCACCGCTGCGATCGGTCACCGCCGAGTCGACCAGCACGGTCGAGCGCGGCCGGCGGGTACTGGCGCACCCGGCGGCGACCAGGGCCACGAGCGCCGCTAGCGCGCGCACGCGGCCTCCGCGCGAGCGATCGGGAGATCGGCCGGGACATCGACGTCGCGGATCACCGCTGGATCGTCGACGGCGATCCGGGGCAGGGTCCGCAGCGCGCCGCGCGCACCGTCGGGATGGTCGCCGGCTACCAGCGCCGCGAAGTGGGCCCGCGGCACCAGCGGCGGGTGACCGCCGCGCCCGCCCCAGGTCGGCACCCCGGCGCCGCGCGCCACGAGCGCGGCCAAGGTCGCGGGCGTCACCAGCGGATGATCGACCGGCCACAGGAACGCGGCGTCGATCGCGGCCGGCAGGGCCGCGAACCCACACGCCACCGAGCTGGCCATGCCGCGGGTCGGCGCCGGGTTCTCGACGGTGGTGAGGCCCAGCTCGGCGGCGTGAGCGGCGACCGCGCCGGCGAACGGCGCGCCGACCACCACCACGATCGCGTCGGGCGCGATCCCGGCGGCGGCGGCGGTGGCGGTGATGCGCGCCAGGAACGTGCGCTCGCCGCACGGCAGGAGCGCCTTGGCCACGCCACCCAGGCGGGTGCCGGCGCCGGCGGCCAGGATCACCGCGCCCAGCGTCACGGCGCGACCGCCCACGCGCCGCGCGCGCCCGGGCCGCGTCGGCGCAGCGCCACCAGCTCGGCGGCGATCGCGACCGCGATTTCGGCCGGGGTCTCGGCGCCGAGGTCGAGGCCGATCGGCGCGTGGACCGCGGCCCAGGCCTCGGGGGCGATGCCGCGCACCGCCAGCCGCTTCTGGAACCGACCGACCTTGCCGCGCGAGCCGATCATGCCGAGGTAGGTCACCGGCCGCCCGATCAGCTCGGCCACCAGGCGCTCGTCGACCGCGTGATCGCGGGTGACGATGAAGACGTGATCGCCGCCGCCCAGGGGCCCGAGCGCGCGCTCGACGTCGGCGACCGCGAACGAGTCGATCACCTGGGTCGCGCCGGCGATCGGCCGCTCGAGGGCGCCGGTGTCGCCGTCGTCGCAGACGATGACCTCGAACTCGAGCGCAGCCAGAAGCGGCGCCAAGGCCCGGCCGACGTGACCGGCGCCGAACACCAGGGCCCGCGGCGGCGCCGCCACCAGCTCGCGCAGCGCACCGTCGACCACGCGCGGGGCCCGGCCGTCGTCGGGGCCGGGCTCGTCGAGCGCCAGGCGGCCGTCGTCGAGCGCGGTGGTCAAGACCCGCGGCGTCCGGGCCGTCAACGCCCCCACCGCGGCCGCCAGCACCTCGCGATCGCGGGCCGCGGGGGCGATCACGAACTCCATCCAGCCACCGCAACACATCGCCAGATCGCGGACCAGGTGATGGCGGACCCGGCGCGCCGGCGCGCCGGCCGCGACCGCGCGGGCCGCGGCGCTGACCTCGTGCTCGACCCGGCCGCCGCCGATCGTGTCGAGGCCGTTGCCATCGACGTCGACCGCCATCCGCGCGCCCAGGTGGCGCGGCGCCGAGCCGCCGACGCCGACCACGGTCACGAGCGCGAGGGCGCGCCCGCCGTCGAGGGCGGCCAAGACGTCGGCCAGGAACGACACCGCGGCAGCGTACACCGGCGCCGCGGCCGCGGCACCGGGCGCGCGGTTTGTGCGCTACCCTTGGCGCGATGCCCGTGCGGGTGGTCGCGACCGGGAACCCCGAGGTCTGTCGCCACCTGGCGGCGCCGCCGGTGGCGCGCGCCGGCGTGACCTGGGAGGTCGCGGCCGACGTCGACGCCCTGGTCGCCGCGTGTCGGGCCGCGCCGCCGGCGATCGCGCTCATCGACGCCGAGGCCTTCGGCGACGGCTACGCCGCGTGTCGGGCGTTGCGCGACGACCCCGCGACCGCGGCGGTCCGACGCGCGCTGATCGCGCCGCCGATCGGCCTGACCCGCGCCGCCGCCGCCGCCGTGGCCGCCGCTGGCTGCGACGAGCTCCTGGCCTCGCCCTTGGCCTTCACCGACTTCTGCACCCACCTCGATC
>Ga0075163_10003685_pt1 | contig 20600 bp, 13 predicted proteins | sample JI1023141ADNA_FD_71478 | JGI IMG/M metagenome (GOLD analysis project Ga0075163, IMG submission 71478) | Wastewater effluent complex algal communities from Wisconsin, to seasonally profile nutrient transformation and Carbon sequestration -... | ecosystem: Engineered > WWTP > Effluent > Algae... | reverse complement strand
TTCCGGATCGCTCGGGTATAGTTCAATTGAAACCGTATAATCTTCAACCGCACCGGCATAGTTTTCTTTTTCGGTTTTGCTCCATGCCCGGTTGTCGAAGTAAGTCGGGTTGGTATCGTCCAGTTCAATGGCTTTGGTATAATCGGCAATAGCGCCATCGTAATCTTCCATAGTATGTTTTAATACTCCGCGCAGATTATAGGTTTCGGGGTCTTCGTTATCCAACTCCAGCGCCTTGGTATAATCGGCCAACGCACCTTTCAAATCTTCTTTCGCTGTTTTAGCTAATGCACGGTTTTCATATTTGTATGGGTCTTTTGGATCGAGTCGGATAGCTTCATTATAATCTACAATGGCTTTATCGAAATTGGTTGTATTGTAATACGCCACACCACGGTAGTTATACAGGTTAGCATCTGCTTTATCAAACTCAATGGCTTTGGTATAATCATCTATGGCACTTACAAATTCACCCAACTCTGCTTTTACCAGACCTTTGTTAAAATATTTATCGGCATCGGGTGGCCCCAACTCCAACGCTTTTGAAAAATCTAAGTAAGCCGCTTGTAAATCCTCCACATTGTAATAGGCAAAACCGCGATTGGTGTAGGCATCGGCATAGCGGGCATTAAATTTTATGGCTTTATTTAAATCCAGAATAGCAGCTTCATCATCGCCCAGATTTATTTTGGATTCACCACGATAGTTAAGCGCCTCGGCAAACGTGCTGTCTATTTCCAATGCAAAGTTGAAATCGCCAATGGCTGCATAAAAATCATTGAGGCCCATGTTTGCGCGACCGCGTAACAGGTATGCGGTTTTGTGGCGCGAGTTTGCTTCGATGAATTTTACGAGGTCTGTTTTTGCTGCCGCAAAGTTACCAGCATCAATTTTTTTGCGGGTTACTTCCAACGCATCCTGTGCCCAACCCATCAGCGGAAGCAATACCAGAATTAAAATCAGTTTTTTCATTGTACACGTTTCTGAACAGGCAAGTTAGCAAGAAATCGCCATTCAAATACCTTATCAAAAACCTACCGCACCTGAAGAGTCTGGTGTGAGTTTGCTGGTTGTGTTTGCTGTGCCTGAGTTGTTTTGGCCAACATAGCAATCAAAACAAGTGTAATAAAAACCGAAAGTGTGATAACGCGCTTCATAAACCAACTTTAGTATCCCTTTGATGGTTAAAAGCGAAACCGGTTTAAGCCATTTAACAAATTTTTTTAACCGTGGTGCAATGTTTGTAGTAAATTGGATGCTTTAAATTTCTTTTGTTATGAAACGTGTTCTGATTTTTTGTCTTGGGTTGATGTGTGTGCAGGCGGTGGCGCAGGAGAAGCCACTGGATATGAAAATGGATTTTGAACAATACGATCCGCCTTCTACACTTAAAGTTGAAGAACATCGGTTAAAGCGGGCCAAGTTTCCGTTTATCGATATTCACAATCATCAGGGCAATATGAATACCAGCGACTTCAAAGACCTGATTGCCAAAATGGATGCGTTGAATATGGGCGTGATGATTAACCTGAGCGGGCGCGGGTTTCGCAGCAGTGGCGATCATCTTGAAAAATCAATCGAGAACATTAACAACCGTTACCCTAACCGCTTTGTGTTGTTTACTAATGTTGATTTCAACGATATTGATAATCCGGAGTGGGGCGCACGAACTGTAAAACAATTAGAAGCCGATATTAAGCGTGGTGCAAAAGGACTAAAGATTTACAAAAGCCTGGGCATTCATAATAAAGACAGCAAGGGCAATCGCATTTCAATAAACGATCCGCGTATTGATCCTATCTGGGCCAAGTGTGGCGAGTTGGGCGTACCGGTATTAATTCACTCGGCCGACCCGAAACCGTTCTGGGATGCCATCGACAATCAAAACGAACGCTGGCTCGAACTTAAACTTCATCCCGGAAGGCGCTACGATGAAACGTTTGCCAGTTGGGAAACCATTATTGCCGAGCAACACGATGTGTTTCGTAAACACCCTAAAACAACCTTTATAAATGCACACTTAGGTTGGTATGGAAACGACCTGAAAAAATTAGGCGAGTTGATGGATAAATATCCCAACATGCTTACTGAAATAGGAGCAGTAATTGCTGAACTAGGCAGACAACCGCGTGCAGCCAAAGCTTTTTTAACCAAGTATCAGGATCGGGTTCTGTTTGGTAAAGACAGTTGGGTGCCTGATGAATACGAAACGTACTTCCGTGTGTTGGAGACAGAGGATGAATATTTTCCGTATCACAAACGCTACCACGCCTTCTGGCGCATGTATGGAATTGGGTTACCCGATGACATTCTGAAAAAGATTTACTACAAAAACGCCCTACGCATCTTGCCTAATATGGATAAGAGTCAGTTTCCGAAGTAAGCATGAAGTTGCTCCGTAGCTTTGGTTTTGCTTTAACTGGAATTGGAAAAGCAATTAAGAGCGAACTTAACATTAAGGTTCAGCTTGTAGCTGGGAGCGGGGCCATTATTCTTGGATTCGTTTTTAATATTTCCAGTGTGGAATGGCTTGCTATTGTATTGTGCATAGGGGCCGTATTAACAGCAGAGTTGCTAAACACGGCTATTGAAAAGTTGTTGAACTTTATTCATCCTCAACACCATCCAGAGGTTGGCACCATAAAAGATATTAGTGCTGGTGCCGTTCTTCTGGCAGCAACATGTTCTGTAGTAATTGCGTTAATAGTTTTTGTTCCTTATCTCCTTAAACTATGGACATGACACAACCTAGCCTCTTAAAAAAGAGAATACCTCTTTTTTCAATTGTAGTTCTTTCGCTGTTGTTCTCCGTTTCGCTTATTGCAGCGCGGGTCTATTTCACTGAAAAAGTTACGTTCGTATTTTTGGTTTGGAATCTTTTTTTGGCTGCTATCCCTTTTGTTATCAGTTCTGTGTTGGTTGTATATCAGCATAAACTTAGTCGTGTAGTTTTGTTTTCTGGGTTTCTGCTGTGGTTGCTTTTCTTCCCGAATGCACCTTACATTCTTACTGATCTTTTTCATCTAAAAGAAAGAGCCGGTGTTCCGCTTTGGTTCGATCTGATGGTAATTCTTAGTGCCGCCTGGAACGGTCTGATTCTGGGCTTACTTTCGCTGCAGGATATTCAGCATGTAATAAGCAAAAGGTTTTCGGTAATATGGAGTTGGGTGGCCGTTACGCTTTCGTTGGGATTGTGTGGGTTTGGTATTTATGTTGGCCGCTATTTGCGCTGGAACAGTTGGGATGTTGTTACCAATCCGGTTGGTCTTACAGCCGATTTGCTAGAGCGAATTACTGATCCGTTTACCCACCCCCGAACAGTGGGTGTAACAGTTCTTTATACTGCTTTTCTGTTACTTGCTTATCTGTTTTTTACACAGCTTGCAAAACTTAATTTCAAAGAAGAACAACACAACAAATGAACTTCCACACGCGCAGATGGGTAAAGCCTGAAGATTTGAATCCGAACGGAACACTGTTTGGAGGCAAGCTTTTAAGTTGGATTGATGAAGAGGCGGTTATCTATGCTATGATTCAACTCGACAACAAGCGCGTGGTTACCAAGTACATGTCCGAAATCAATTTTGTAAGTTCTGCCAAACAAGGCGACATTATTGAACTGGGACTTATCCCCACGCAATTCGGTCGCACTTCTATTACCCTGAAATGTGTGGTGCGCAATAAAATGACGCGTATGACTATTCTTGAGGTGGATAAGATCACATTTGTAAACCTCGATGCTGAAGGTAAACCCGCTCCACACGGCAAAACAAAAATTGAATATGTGAAAGATCGCTTCGAAGGAAAGATTGAAGGCGAGTTGCCGAATTGATGCGAATGTTGCGAATTGTTTTTATTTTATTCCTCCTCTTAAAATTTTCGGCTGGCTTTGCGCAAAGTAAACATGCATATTCATTAAACATAACTTCGCAGCAAACACAAGGGCGCATTAATTTTTTAGGAATGGCCAATGAGCCACTGCGCTTAATTGCCGAAGTGCGACCTGAAGCCTTTGGGTTGGACAAACCTATTCGCGGTAACTTTAAAATATTCGCTTCCGCGGATTCTATCTTTAGCCCGAATGATCTTGTTGTGTTAGACTCAGCGTGCACACTGCCCGATTATTCTTATCAAAGTTTTCCAATCAAACATTCACTTAAGCCGGGCTCGTATTATTTGTTCGCGCAATTCTTTGCCAAGGATACCAACTTGTTTGAAGCGCAAAGTGCAGTTGTTAAACTATCGGCTGAGTTAATCGGGTTTACAGTTCAGATAAAAGATATTTGGTTCAGTCGCATCAAAACTTCTGAATACAGTGAAGAAACCAACTTGTTTGCCGAGATTGATCTAACACTTACTGGCAATACGGTTTCAATCGGTTCGCTGCGCAGTGAATGGGCATTTGGTTTAACAAAAGGCAAAAAGACCGAAGCTTTTAATTCCATTTACCGAACCGACTCTTTGCCAACCGGCCGTACAACTATTGCGCTCGAAGAAAAAATTTTCAACAATCCCGATTTCAAATCCTTTAATCAGGTTTCGATAAAACTTACTTCCGCTTATTTTTCAGAAGGGTATATTAAAATTCCCGATGTAACCTTTAACCTGCCCATAAAAGTTGTCACCGACATCGATCAGCTAAACGCATTCAGGCGTAAGCGCGATCCTTATCTCACGTATGGAAGTTTCATTTTAAAACAAGAAGCGTTCGATTCGCTTGCGGTAGAAAAACTTTACAGCGAAGCCGAACAGTTTTATTCTATCTACCATGCCTCGCTGCAGGCTGCATCACAAAAACAATTTAAGCAAGCTATTCATCTGGCCGATTCCGCTTTTGCCTTTGTCGGCACGCATCGCGCAAGCGGTTTGCTTTATATAGAAGCTGCATTGGTGTCGGACTTGTATTCGGGGTTGTTTAAATACTTACAAGCATTGCAACCTCAACAAGAACAACCTGAACTTAACTTTAAACTTGGTGAAGCCATGAAAATGGCCGACCTGATGACGAGCGGATACGCACACTTACTTAACCGAATGTTGCCCGATAGTCTCGATCATTATAACGAAATGGAGAAGAGTGGTTTCTTCGATAAGCCCGAAATGTTCCGGCAACCTTTAATAACCGACTTTCCAATTCTGTGGAAAACCCGAAGTGTTCCGACCCTCGAGCATTTTATTCGCAACACCGATTATGAATCGGCCGATCAGATTATCGATCAGGTAAACCGACATGTAACGCTGCTCAAACCTGTTTGGGAAATTATCCGGGCCGATACAGCCATGAGCCGACACTTCTCTTATGCGGCTACTACAGCAACCGAACAAAATAACATGCTCGATTTTCTTCAGGCGCGGCTTTCTTATTATGCAGCTTCTGGTTTGTATGCCGATGGTGAGGAAGCGGTTGCCGATGCTGTGTTGGCCTGGCAGTGCGGCTATAAATTTAGTCCTGAAAAACTTTGGGTCTCTGTTGCCAACTTTTATGAAACTCTTGGCGATTTTAAAGCAGCCGATTCGCTTTATGCCTTAAGCGATACTCATTTCAAAAACAAGTATAAAGAAACACCCAACTCCACATGGCTGTTGAAAGGAAAAAATCAGGCTTTGCTTCAGGCACGTTTAGGTAAACCGGTTGCATTAAGCGATTCGCTCACTCAAACTCTTGAAGAGGTACGCAAACAAAATTTCCTGGCTTACCTCGATTTGTTAAACGATCAAACCTTGGCGCAAAAGCTTGCCTACTTTGGCAATCCCGTTTACAAAAATTTTTACATCAATCGAATTGAACAACTCGAAGATCAATATCAGAGCTTCGCTGCCAACGAGTGGAAAAAGGATCTTGCTTTTTTACTTGGAAGGGAAGGACAATACAGGCAATCACTTATGGTTTATAAAAATCTCTTTATTCTGGAAAATCCAAAAGCGGTAGCTCTTCGGTTGGGTTTTTCAGAAGAAGCACAACTTTTCTTTGCACAACGTCAGCGCGAAACATTAAGCCGGTATTTGAGTGTAGTGGCGGAGTTTGGTAAAACTGCTTCGGGCGAAGCTTATGATAGTGCCCTTAGAGTAGGTTTGCAACAAGTGCTGTTTCAGCATTCTTTTATTCTGAGAGGTAATTTCCAGTTGTTGTATGATGTTTCGCGCTCTACCGATCAGCAAGTGGCAAACAGTTTTGTGCTGTGGCAAACCTTACGCGAACACCTGAACGAGCTTTATGTAAAAGGTGAGCCTAATGAAAAAGAGCTAACTGCCTGGAAAAAATATCTGCTTGAAACAGAAGAGAAACTAATTCGCTCAGCTCGCGATACGGCCAGTATGAAATTAGATTATGTACAATCGCTGGATTCCATTCGCACAAAGCTAAAGCCCGATGAAGCCGCCATTGAAATTGTTCGCCTGCAACAGAATCATAAAGTTTATTACAGCAACTCACCAACCTATGCTGCATTGATTATAAAAAAGAATGGCCCGTTGCAGTTTGTGGTATTCCCTGCTGCTGGTGCCGATATGGAAGGGAAATTTTATAAACGTTATCGCAACAGCATTCTCTTTCAGCAACGCGATGCAAATTCGTATACCATATTTTGGGGACCACTTGCCAAACAGCTTGCTGGAATAAAAACTATTTACTGGGCTCCCGATGGCGTGTTTAATCTCATCAACCTGAATGCGTTACTTAACCCGGCAACCCATCAATACCTGGTGGCTGAATATAAAATTCTTACTGTACCAACCGTTGCCAACATTCATGTTCCTAAAGCCATAGAATTTAAATCGGCAACCGTGTTGGGCAATCCAACCTTTAGCGATAAGCCCACTTTAAAAAAAGATACTCTTCGTACTTCGCGTGAGTTTCTTACACGCGAGGCCATTACTTCATTGCCCGGCACCGCTACCGAAGCGGATGCTATTTCAGCTTTACTAAAAAAACAAAATACAGTTGTTACGCAACTCACCAAGCAAAATGCAACCAAGCAAGCCTTGTTTAAAAACAGCAACCGCGATGTGCTGCACCTGGCCACACATGGGTTTTGGCTTGATAAACCCGGAAGCAGTTCAGCCTATCACAACCTGTTTGCAACACTGGCTGGCAGTGGACTTATTCTTGCGGGCGCACAAAAATTTAATAGTACCAATGATTTTACTTTGTTGCCAGCTGGCATTCTAACATCTGCCGAAATTCAGGATTTAAATTTATTCAACACAAACTTGGTTGTGCTCTCGGCCTGCGAAACCGGATTGGGTGAAATTATTCCGGGTGAAGGTTTATATGGATTAAAACGCGCCTTGATGCGAGCCGGTGCGCAGAACATCATTACTTCGCTGTGGAAAGTAGATGATGACGCCACCATGCAATTCATGACTTCGTTTTACACGCAACTCGCCACAAGCAAAAATCTACCCGATGCTTTTCAACAAGCCATGCTGCAATTGAAAGAAAAATATCCGCAGCCTTATTACTGGGGCGCGTTTGTGCTCACGCAGAATTAGAAATAGCTATAAGCATTTCTTATCGCTGACTTTCCAGTGTGTTCTTACCTACATTATAGGCATAAACAGATGCTGGCAAATATTGAATTTGAATGCTCTGATAATCCTTAACACCCGATTTGTCAATTGATGTAACCAGCGCTTGCTTAAGCTCATTTTCCACACAGAATAATGCAAGACTTTTAAGTTCGTTTGGTGCCTCGAAGTACCTATTAGACCATTTAATTTCTACGGCCCAATCTGGTCGGTTTGTTTTTCTACTTAAACTTACCAGGTCCACTTCACCATTTTTCCATCTTGCATAATAAGGTATAAACGAAGTGCGCTGCATCCATTGACTAAAAATGGCCGTTTCAACCATTGCGCCCATGCCGTCTGCTTCGGCAGTAAGCGGAGCAAACAAGGCGCTTCTTAAACTTGGGTTTGTTAAATAAATTTTAAAAAAATTTTCGCGCTGAAAACGACCCGCCTTCTGATCTACACGCTTTACAATGTGAACCAAAAATGCGGCTTCCAGATATGACAAATATTGGCGAAGTGTGTTTTTATTAACACCGCTGTTTTTGCTTAGCTCATCCATACTGCACTCTTGTCCGCTGTTCCAGGCTATGGTCGTAAATAGCGAGTTCAGCTCCTGCACATCTTGTATGCCATATAAACCAGGCAAATCGCGTAACAATACTTTATCTATAATATCTGCTCGCATAAAGCGGCTGGGGTTGCTTTGTATTTCCTGATTAAAAATCACTTCCGGATAACCACCAAAATTTATGTAATCAATAAAATGTTTGTTTAACTCTGTAATGTTTGTGGTGGATGAAAATTCGGCAATGTTTCCTTTCCAGTTTATGGTATCTGGTTTAATCAGCACGGCCAGATTCTTCAAGTGAATAAACTCGTGGAAGGTTAAGGGCGGAAGCATAAAGTCTGTAAATCTGCCCGCACCGCTTTCGTTACTTTTTAGTTTTAGTGCTGCTGCTGCCGAACCACTTGCCACAAAGCGAGTGTTGCGGTAAGAATCTACCATCGCTTTCAGGTGCACTTCCCATTCTTTCAGATATTGAATTTCATCTAAAAAAATATACCAGCCATCCGCATCAGTGTCTCCGGTTGCTTTTCTGGCCATCTTGAATAATTCATCTAAGTGAATATTATTATAGATAGGCGTTTCTATAGATGCATACAAAATTTTTTGAGGCGCCACGCCATCAGCTATCAATTGTTGAATGGTGTGGTAAAGCATAACGGTCTTACCTACACGCCTTGGACCCATTAACACACAAGCACGGTGTACGGTTGTTTTCTTAACAAGAGGATAAAACAAATTGAAATAGAGCCGCGGAGTAAAAGCGCTGTAATAGTTGTCTAAACCACCACTTGCCCACCACGGGTTTTCAAACTGAAGCCTTGCTATAATTTGGTCTTCTGAAAATGGGAATAATGACATATAAGTCAAAATTATGCAAAATAAGGTATATGAAAAAGTCTTATTTTACCATATTGATGAATTTAAAGTTTTTTATCGCGCTTTTCAGGCTTATATTCTGCTAAAATCGCTTAACCGAAAAGTCAAGGTTATTCAAAAAATTGGTCTGTTAGCTTTGCCTGGTTGCCTATCTTCGTACCTTCTGTTTATTAAAAAATTTTGAGATACGTTTTCCATGATTAAAGATTACATCCAATCCCACCAGCAACGTTTTTTAGATGAATTGTTTGGGTTGCTTCGCATTCCATCTGTTAGTGCCGACAGTCGCCATAAAGGCGATGTGCGCAAAGCAGCCGAGTACGTAGTTCAAAAATTAAAAGATGCCGGTGCCGATAAGGCCGAGCTTTGCGAAACCGCGGGCCACCCGATTGTATATGGCGAAAAGTTAGTTAACCCCGCGCTGCCAACAGTGTTAGTCTATGGTCATTACGATGTACAGCCTCCCGATCCGCTTGACTTATGGACTTCGCCTCCGTTCGAGCCAGTAGTGAAAGATGGAAAAATTTATGCACGTGGTTCGTGCGATGATAAAGGACAGTTTTACATGCACATCAAAGCGTTTGAAGCAATGATGAAGCTGAACCAACTTACCTGCAACATCAAGTTTATGATTGAGGGTGAAGAAGAGGTGGGCTCTGATAATCTGGGCATGTTCGTAAAAGAAAATCGCGTCAAGCTGAAAGCCGATGTGATTTTGATTTCAGATACTTCACTTATCTCCTTAGATACTCCTTCTATTACTGTTGGCTTACGCGGATTGAGTTACATGGAAGTAGAAGTTACTGGCCCCAATCGCGATCTGCACTCAGGCGTTTATGGTGGTGCCGTGGCAAACCCCATTAATATTTTAAGCAAGATGATTGCTTCGCTGCACGATGAGAACGGTCATATCACCATTCCGGGATTTTATGATAAAGTAGCTGAGCTAACCGCAACGGAACGTGAAGCCCTGAACCTCGCGCCTTTCAATTTGGATAAGTACAAACAAGAACTTGATATTGCCGAGATACAAGGCGAGAAAGGTTACACCACTTTGGAGCGAACCGGCATTCGCCCAACATTAGATTGCAACGGGATCTGGGGTGGTTATACAGGCGAAGGCGCGAAAACTGTTTTGCCTTCTAAAGCTTACGCGAAAATTTCCATGCGTCTGGTGCCTAACCAAAACAACCACGAGATAACGGAGTTGTTCACCAAACATTTTAATGCTATCGCGCCTAAATCGGTAAAAGTAAAAGTTACCGCGCTGCATGGTGGCGAACCAGCCGTAACTCCAACCGACTCGAAAGCTTATGCTGCGGCCAGCCAGGCATTTGAAGAAGTATGGGGCAAATCACCCATACCTACATGCGATGGCGGAAGTATTCCCATTGTTTCGTTGTTCAAAAAAGAGTTAGGATTAGATACGGTGCTGATGGGCTTTGGATTAGATAGCGATGCCATTCACTCACCCAACGAACATTATGGTATTAAAAACTTTTTGCTGGGTATTGAAACGATTTTTGTGTTTTATAAACATTTTGCGAAGTAGAACACGCTAAAATAAAAGAGGCTGTCTCAAAAGGGAGACAGCCTCTTTTTTATTCCATAAATTCGGTTTACTGTTCTTTGATAAACTCATCAAACGATTTTACAATCACAGGCTCAAGTTTATTCTTACTCATGCCCTCGGTAAGTTTGGTCATGTGTTTATCTTTTACTTTCTTAAAATCTGATTTGGCAGTAATGAATCTGGCTTGAATAGCTTCCAGGTTTTTCATTTCTGCCCCAGATGGTTTGTAGAATGTTCCCGCCACTTTGGCGTAAAGTTCCGCCATGTCTTCACGTAACTGAGGTTCGCCCATACCTACATAATTATCACCAGTGGTTACCAGCAATGTTTCCTTCAATTTTGTTAAGTCGGCAAGAATTGGCGCTACGGATTTTGCGCTTGCGGGATTTTTTGCTTTAAGGTTTTCTGCTGCTTTTATAGTTTCATCAACCTCATACACCAGATAGGCGAGCTCTTGTGTCATATCAAACAGTTTTTTAGCTGTTTCCTCATTTAGTTTGCGGTCGGCCAGGGGAATGGTTGAGGTCGGATCATATTGAACTTCAAACTCATTGATAAACGTTTCCTTTCCTTTTTGAATAACGGCCCTATATTTTCCTGCTGGAACACGCAAAGGAGTGAAGCCACCAAAAACAAAAGTTTTACCTGCAGCCACTTTAGGTGGTTTAATGTTGTATGGCCAATTAATAATGTTTATTCCTTTGGATTTGCCCGGATCAAGATCAGTTATTTTATTTCCATTCATGTCCTGAATTTCGAGTGTCATTTTTCCTAAGGTATGGCGCTTCTTTAAATGATACACAACCTTAGCAGCTCTACTTGCATTATTACCCACAAACTGCGTCTCAGTGCTTGTGCTGCCAAATCCATTTGACTCTGGGATAATGGCAGGTTTAGTAGTGAAGAAATGTAAATCTTTAGAAAGCGTTTCATCATTCAATTGACGTAATGGACTAATATCATCTATGATAATCACACCACGCCCATGTGTACCCAATACCAGATCGTTTGTCTTTTTCTGAAGATCAATAAAGTGAACCGATACTGAAGGCATGTTGTTAGTAAATTTCATCCAGCTTTTGCCTCCATCAATAGTGATGTACAATCCAAATTCTGTTCCTAAGAAAAGTAGATTCTCATTCTCATAATCTTCCTGAATGTTGCGAACAAAACTGGTAACATCCGGGCTGATAACCGATTTCCATGTAACTCCAAAATCGGTTGTCTTATAGGCATATGAATTCATATCCCCCTTCTGATAACCCGTGAAAACAGCATAGGCATTGCCCCTACCGAACTTACTTGCTTCAATGTGCCAGCATGAGGTGTTTTTGGGCAAATCGGGAATATTGGCAACCACATTAACCCAGGTCTTACCACCATCTTTTGTTACCTGCACATTGCCATCATCGGTACCAGCCCACACAACGTTTTCATCCAAAGGCGATTCGGCTATTGTAAAAATGGTACAATGATTTTCTGCTCCTGAGTTATCGCGCGAAAGCCCGCCCGATTTTCCTTGTTCCGTTTTAATAGGATCGTTGGTGGTGAGATCGGGAGAAATTTTTTCCCAGGATTCCCCCATGTCTTCAGAACGATGAACAAACTGGCTACCCATATAAAAACGATCCGGTTTAAAAGCACTTGTTGCCATTGGGCTATTCCAGTTGAATCTCAACTTGGGGTCGCCCTTTACAGCAAGCGGTTGGATTGTCTTTGCCTGATCTTTAGCTGGATCATAGCGCCAAACATTTTCGGCTCCTTGCATTTCGGAATAAATAAGTTTTTTTGTTGGGTGTGGAAGTACACGGTAACCATCACCAACCCCAATCCTAACCCAATCGCGAGCTTCAACACCACCTGGTGATGAAGACGGTCCATACCAACTGCCGTTGTCTTGCAATCCCCCATAGACATTGTAGGGCTCCTCGTTATCTACACTTACCTGATAAAATTGTGATACTGGAATGTTTTCAACTATCTCGAAAGTAGTGCCGCCATCCCATGAACGGTAGACACCACCATCGGTTCCTGAATACATGCGGTCTGAATTTTTTATATCAAAAACTACGTCATGAATATCCGAGTGCATAAGCCCAAGTGTCTTAAAGGTTTTTCCTCCATCGCGCGATATTGAACCCGACAACCCTCCTTTTACAATTACATCTGGATTTCTGGGATCAACTACAATACGCGAGAAATAAAATGGGCGCACTACAATTTCAAAATCATTGTTGAGCTGCTTCCAATTTGCACCACCATCGTCACTACGGTATAATCCTTTGTCTTTATCTTGCTCTGATTCTACAACGGCATATAAGATGTTTGTATTGGAGGGTGCTGCAGCAATTGCAAATCTTCCAAGCTTGCCCACTGGAAATCCTTTATGAATTTTATTCCAGGTTTTACCTCCATCAATAGATTTATAGAGCGCGCTATTATTACCTCCAGAATTAAAGTTCCAGCCGCTTCTGCGGAATTCCCAAAATGCCGCATATATAATGTTCGGATTATTGGGATCAAGAATTAGATCGCTACAGCCTGTTGTTTTGTCTACATATAAAATCTTATTCCATGTTTTGCCGCCATCGGTAGTTTTATATAAGCCACGGTCTTCGCTATCGCTCCACAAAGCACCCAGCACCGCCACATATACTTCATCAGGATTTTTGGGGTTAACCTGAATGCCAGCAATGCGCTCTGATTTTTCGAGGCCCATTTTTTGCCAGTTTGTACCTCCATCAACGGTTTTATAAATACCATCACCTACTGAAACACTATTACGCGTCCAGGTTTCACCAGTACCAGCCCACACCACATTATCTGGGTTAGAGGGGTCAATTGCAACGGCCCCTATTGACTGGCAATAGTCATCAAAAATCGAATTGAATGTTGCTCCGCCATTACTACTTTTCCAAACCCCACCGCCAGCTGTACCTGCATAGATTACCCGGTCGTTGGTTGGATGAAGTTCGAGATCGGCAATACGTCCGCTCATAAGAGCTGGGCCAATGTGGCGTGCATTCATGTCGCCAAATAATTCCTTACCGCGACTTACTGCATCTTGCGCAACTGCGCAGATGGATGTAAATATCAAGCAGTAGATTAGTAGAAGATTTCTTTTCATACAGTTTTCTTTTTGAACACAAAAAATACTTCAACAATCAGAAGTCCTTTTGTTGAAGTATCTCAAATAATCGTTTGATTTAGTTTCCGGTAGGAAAAGCAAACGAAGCTGCCTCTACCTTGGGATTGAGTTCAATGGATGTGAATGTAATTGTTTGACCTCCGGGTTGGCCTTTCGCGCCTGCAGTCATTGAAAATGGAAACAAGAGTCCATCCACTTCCTGATAATCACTCATCTTAGCCTGAGAAACCATTCCTTTTCCTGGGCCAGATTTTACTTCTACTTCTATTAAAATTGGTACAAAGTCGGCCGCATCAAAGTAATAGAACTCTACATTTTCGGTTTCCTTGCCATCAACCAGAATTGGTTTTTTGGTTAGTTTAATCTTAAGGGTCTCGGAGCCATCAACGGTCTCCTTTCCAAGAAGCTCTACTTTAAAACCTTTCTTTTGATAATCTAAAAATGGACTTGGAAAATCTGTTGCCAGATTTTTTTTGAAATTCTCTGTCGTTTCCGCATCACTCTTTTCAGCTTTCATTGTCATTTGATTTGTTCCCCATAAGGTGGTTCCATCAAATACCTCCTGATAAAATTGCATCCCTTGAAAAGTGGCGTAAGAAAGTTGACGACCATCTTTTAGTTCGATTATGCTGAGCGGAAGTTCCATACCCTGCATATTAATTTTAGCTGTCATCTTTACTCCTTGAATGGCGGCCCATTTTGCTTTTCCGCCAGTGTTTTCAAGGTAATTGTTAATGATTTCATCTGCTGTTTGGGCTTGTGTAGATAGGCCCGCAAAAAGGATAAACAATAATAGTAATACTCGTTTCATAGTTTGTTTTTTTAGGTTGTTCATGGTCTCACACGTTGTTTAAAGCAATTAGTTGCTTCTTAATTCTTAAAATTACGGGAATTTGTTGTGTTAAAAACCCGTTAATCTGTAGTATTTGTGTTCTGCTGGTGCGGGGCTCGCTTTAAGTTTGTCAATTCTTATGAAAAACCTGCTTTTACTTCTTTTTGTCGCTTCCCTTTCCTGCTCTCAGGCCCAGGTTCTACAACCTGCCAAGTGGAGTTATTCCACATCGGTTACCGAAGCCAACGTAGGCGATGAGGTAGAACTGATCTTTAAAGCCACTATCGACAAAAACTGGTACCTCTATTCTTCCGAATTTCCTTGCGAGGACGGTCCCATAAAAACAGCTTTCAACCTTGTACCCCACGCCAGTTATCAATTGGTTGGTGGCATCATGCCGGTTAACCCAACTGATAAGTATGACGAGATTTTTGAGTGCGATGTGAAGATTTTTAAGAAGACCGGTGAGTTCCGTCAGAAGATAAAAATTCTGGCAGCGCCACTAAAGCTTACCGGTGAATCTGATTACCAGGTGTGTTCGGACTTAACCGGTCAATGCATTTCAAGTGCCGATGATTTTTCGTTTGATGTTAGGGTGAGTGGCGGAGGAAACTCCTATCAAAATGAAGATTCGCTCCAACAGCCTTTTGATATTGCTACACCCGTTGAGGAAACCAAAGGCCCGATACTTGATTCCACTTTAGTACAAGACGATGCACAGGGCAAGTCGCTTTGGGGATTTTTGCTGATCTCTTTTCTGGCAGGCCTCGCAGCATTACTTACTCCTTGCGTATTCCCCATGATTCCCATGACGGTGAGCTTCTTCACTGGTCGCGGTACAAAGTTTCAGGCATTGATGTATGGCTTCTTTATCATTTTGATCTATTCCCTTATTGGTGCTGCGCTTGCTCCGCTTATGGGGCCTGAAACCGCCAATCATTTATCCACCGAGTGGATTCCTAATCTTATCTTCTTTACGGTGTTTATTGTATTCGGTCTTTCCTTCCTGGGCTTGTTCGAAATAACATTACCCGGAAGCTTGATCAACAAAGTAGATCAACAAGCAGAAAAGGGTGGGTTGATTGGTGTATTCTTTATGGCCTTCACCTTAGTGCTTGTGTCATTCAGTTGCACTGGCCCTATTGTAGGAAGTATTCTGGTGTCATCTGCCGGTGGCGAATTTTTAAAACCTATTCTGGGCATGTTTGCTTTTGCGGCTGCCTTCGCCATTCCGTTTACATTGTTTGCATTCTTTCCGGGTTGGTTAAAATCATTACCTAAATCGGGCGGCTGGTTGAATACCGTAAAAGTGGTTTTGGGCTTTGTTGAAATTGCTTTGGCCTTTAAATTTTTGAGTATTGCTGATCAGGCTTTTCATTGGGGAATTCTCGATCGCGATATCAACATCGCCATCTGGATTGTGGTTGCGCTTTTAATTGGAGTTTACTTAATGAAGGGCTTCCGCATGCCGGGTGATACCGGTAAAGATGCAGAAGATAAAACCGTAAGTGTGTTTCGGCTTTCATTGGCCATGATTGTTTTTGTATTTGTGGTTTACCTGATACCCGGTATGTGGGGCGCACCACTAAAAGCGTTGGCTGGTTATTTACCGCCTATGTACACGCACGATTTTAATGTGTTGAGTGCTACCTCATCTTCAGAAAAACCAAATGCCATTTGCGATGAGCCTAAGTATGCCGACTTCCTCCACCTGCCTCATGGCTTAAGTGGATACTACGATTACGATCAGGCAATAGCCTGCGCCCGTCAACAAAACAAGCCATTGTTTATCGACTTCACCGGCCACGGTTGTACAAACTGTCGCGAGATGGAAGCGAATGTGTGGAGCGACCCGAAAGTATTACAACGCTTACGCGATGATTATGTAGTAGTGGCGCTTTACGTGGATGATAAAACAACATTACCCGAAAGCGAATGGTACACGTCATCATACGATAACAAAGTGAAGAAGACTATCGGCAAACAAAATGCTGATTTGCAAATAGCAAAGCTGAACAACAATGCACAGCCATTCTATGTACTGTTGGGTAAAGATGAGCGCGTGCTTGTAACACCTTACGGCTATAATCTAAGTGCCGATAAGTTCGCTGCGTTTTTAGATGCGGGTAAGAAGAAGTACAAGGAGTTGTATCCTTAAGTTTGGTTCACATTCAAAACACTTGTCCCAAACCTATTCTCTGCCTATCTTTGATCTTTACTGGTTTTCGTACCAGATTTTTTAAACTAAACTTGCGGCTTCGGGCCCTATTTTTTTAGCAATGATGTTTTTCCAAAACGTATGGGTTAAGCGTATTTCCATTGGTATAGGCGCAATGGGTATTGTGATCGGATTATTCTTCCTGATTGATAGCCGCACTTCCTGGTTCTCGCAAGCTGGCGATTATGCTGCCGAAGCTGATTCTGTTCAGCATGTAGAGCGGGAAATTATTCTGCCTGTGTTTATGCATGGCATGGTTGTAAACGATTTACATGTGGTGGAAGATGAGGTTAAGAAGAACCAACGCTTTACTGATTTGTTGGGCGGCTATTATGTTTCCCCTGCAATAAAGCAACAACTCAATTTGCTACATCGCTCGGTTTATGATTTCAGAAAAATCTCGGCCCATAAAAAATATACGTTATTGGTTGAGCACGATTCGCTCAAAACAATTAAGGCATTGGTGTATGAGCCTAATGCAATCGACTATGTGGTATTTCATTTAAAAGATTCGTTGCTGGTAGAAACCTGTCAGCGTAAAGTGGACACGTTGCAACGCAGCATTTCGGGCCGCATTGAATCTACACTGTCGCACACTATAGAAGCCATGAACATCTCGCACGATCTTACCAATAAGTTTGTGGACATCTTTGCCTGGCAGGTAGATTTTCAGCGCTTGCAAAAAGGCGATCAGTTTAAAATGATCTATGAAGAAAATCTGGTGGAAGAAAAACCAGTTGGTATAGGCCGCATACTTGGCGTTTACTTCGAACACTCCAACAATGGTTATTATGCTTTCCCGTTCGATCAGGGCGATGGCCTCGATTACTTTGATGATGAAGGTAACAGTTTGCGCAAAGCATTATTAAAATACCCGATTGAGTTTACGCGCATCAGTTCGCGCTATTCCAAAAACAGATTTCATCCGGTAGTAAAAGTTTTTCGTCCGCACCTCGGCACCGACTTCGCAGCACCAACCGGCACTCCTATCCGTTCCGTTGGCGATGGTATTGTCGAGGAAGCGCAATACAAAACCAATAACGGTAACTATGTAAAGGTTCGGCACAATGGTACCTATACTACCGGCTATTTACACATGTCAAAAATTGCAAGTGGTATTACGCCTGGCACTCGCGTGCGTCAGGGCCAAACCATTGGCTTTGTAGGCAGTACTGGCTTAGCCACCGGGCCACATTTGTGTTACCGTTTCTGGAAAAATGGTGTGCAGGTAGATGCGCTCAATGTTGAACTTCCGCCTTCGTTACCCGTTAAGGCCGATTATTTTCCGGCATTCGAAAAAGTTAAAACCGATCTAATACAACGGTTGCAACTCATTCCTTTTCCCGTAAGGGAAATGCAGCCTGAGGTTGCTATGCGATAAAGCAAATATTAATTCACACAATTTTCCTGTTACTTTTTTGTTTCTGAAGTAACTTACCATCAATTCCATTCTGGGTATGAGGTTGTGGGTCTTTATTGGATTATGTTTTGGATTTACCGTTAGCGGTTATTCGCAAAAAGTTGGGCTGGTGCTAAGTGGTGGTGCCGCCAAGGGCATTGCGCATGTTGGTGTTCTAAAAGCATTGGAAGAAAATGAAATTCCAATTGACTTTATAACCGGAACATCTATGGGCGGCATTGTGGGTGGCTGTTATGCCGCGGGTATGAGTCCCGCCCAGATTGAAGAGATCGTACTCTCCAAAGAATTTTTGCAATGGATTAATGGCCAACTGGAAGATGGAAACAACTACTACTTTACCCGCGATGATGTAGATGCCAGTTTCCTTCGGCTAAACCTTTCGCTCGATTCTTCTTTTTCAATTTTGTTTAATACCAGCCTGGCCAGCGATCTGTCGCTCAACTTTGCATTAGCCGAAAAACTTGCGCAGCCCTCGGCCATAGCCCGCAATAATTTCGATAGTCTTTTTGTTCCGTTACGGGTAATTGCTTCCGATATCTTTACACAAACCGCAGTATCGTTAGGTTCGGGCGCATTAAGCGATGCGTTGCGTGCCACGCAAACCGTTCCCTTCTTTTACAATCCTATTCGTATTGATGGCAAATATTTATTTGATGGCGGAGTTTATAACAACTTTCCGGTTGATGTAATGGAGCAAACCTTTAAGCCCGATGTAGTTATTGGTAGTAATGTTTCTTCTAAAATTTATAATGAATATCCTTTTGGTGAAGATGATAAACTGATTGCCCGCTCCTTGCTTTACATGTTGTTAAATAAATCCGATCCGTCTGATATTTCAGCATCGGGTGTGTATATACAACCTAACCTAACAGGCTATACTTCGTTTGATTTTGCCAAAGCGCGTGCACTTATTGACAGTGGTTATGTACAAACGTTGCGACAGATTGAAGAAATAAAAAACAAAGTATCCACTCGTATTACCTGCGAAGCCGTGGCCGAAGCTCGCAATAAATTCAACAACAAAAGTGCTCCGCTTTTAGTCGATCACATCGAGTTCGAAGGGTTTAATATACGCCAGCAGAAATACATTAACCGGTTTTTCAAAAGTGGTAAACGTCCGCTTACGTTTAATGAAGTAAAGTCTGGCTTTTACCGCCTCGTGTCAGAGGATTATTTCAAAAATCTCTATCCCGGCTTTTCGTTTAACCAAGCCAATCAGAATTTCAATTTTATGCTTTCGCGAAGGCCACAAAATAATTTTCCGGTTGACTTCGGGGGCTCTATCGCCACACGTGGCATCAGTCACATTTACCTGGGCATGAATTATTATCACTTCAATCGTACGCTTACACATGCTAACTTAAGTTTCTACCTCGGTAATTTTTATAAATCCGCGCAAGCAAAAGCCCGCATCGATATTCCCAACAGGGGTATTTATTATCTGGAGCCTTATGCTACGGTTAATACGTGGGATTTTCTGCAGGGCCGCGACCTGTTCAGACGCAAGACAAACCCAACTGCGCTTTCGCGGATTGACAGGAAAGTAGGTGCCGACTTTGCCATTCCTTTTGGTAAAAATTACAAACTCAGTTTAGGTGGTGCCTACATCAACAACCGCGATCAGTATGTTAATTCACCTGTGTTAATTTCAACCGATACCCTTGATGTGCTTCGGCTAAATGGCTTTAGAGGTGAAATCAATGTTTCATCCAACACCCTTAACCGAAAGCAATACGCTTCTGCGGGCCGCAACTTTGTGATGTCGTTAAACTTGTTTCGGCTCAATGAAAAACTGGTACCGGGCAATACTTCTATTCTTAGCGAAACGCAATCTCAACCCCGCAATTGGTTACGCGCACGGGTTACGCTCGAACAATATTTTAAGAAAGGGTTCTATAGTTCGGGCTACTTGTTTGATGGTGTTATTTCAAACCAACCCGTGTTTAGTAATTATCAAGGCTCTATTATTAGTGCTCCCGGTTTTAATCCCATGCAGGATAGTCGCACGCTCTTGCTCGAAAACTTCAGAGCTTACAATTATATAGCGGGCGGTTGGCGAAATGTTTTTACCCTTCGCAAAAGTCTTGACTTCCGGTTGGAGGGCTATCTGTTCAAACCTTTCGAGGCATTAGTGCCCGGACAAAATCAGGAGGTAACCCTTAGCCGCGATCTTACCAAAATCTACTTTGCGGCTACTGCCGGTTGGGTACTACACTCTTCGGTTGGCCCGATAAGCCTGAGCGTGAATTATTATGACGATGCCCAAAACGAACTTGGAGTACTGTTGCACGTGGGCTACCTGTTATTCAACAAGGCGTCCACTGATTAAGGCTTGGTCTATTCGCCATAAAGTTCTCTTGTCAGATAGATGTAATTATTTTACGCTTTTTTAATTTTTAGCTATGTTTATACTTCGATTCTAATACCCTTTCGGGAAACCTATGACCAAAAGA
>Ga0075163_10003684_pt1 | contig 20605 bp, 17 predicted proteins | sample JI1023141ADNA_FD_71478 | JGI IMG/M metagenome (GOLD analysis project Ga0075163, IMG submission 71478) | Wastewater effluent complex algal communities from Wisconsin, to seasonally profile nutrient transformation and Carbon sequestration -... | ecosystem: Engineered > WWTP > Effluent > Algae... | reverse complement strand
GCATCCAGCCTCTGGGTCCCACCAGGCCTGCCGCAGTTTCAGCGCTGCTTTCAAGTCACGCTCGCCCGCCGCCACCTTCACAGGGTACCGCGCGCGGTCTTGAAGGCCGGGCTGCCCGCGGCGGTGGGCCACTGCGCCCACAACCAATTCCACGGTGACCACCCGGCGCAGGCCTGCCGCGTCTCGTCGGTGGCGCACGCACAGCAAGGCGTCCCCGTACAACTGCTGCCATCGCTTGGTGCCGGCCGCCGGTGGCCAGAGCGTGCGGGTCACAGCGCCGTTGCGCAGCGCGTTGGGTTGGGGTGTGGACGACGGCTTCGGGGCCGGTTCTGCGGGGGATGCACGCTTCATGGGGTGGCTGACGGGGCGAATATCGGATACTGTATAAAAAAACAGTATCCATGGAGATCCGCTGCATGTCCACCCCACCCAACACCAAGCCGGACGCGTCCGCGTCATGGGTTGCGGCAAACCCGCCCCGCCTGCTCGACCAGGTCCGCCAACAAACCCGCCTGCTGCACTACAGCCTGCGCACCGAAGACGCCTATGTCTATTGGGTGCGCGCCTTTGTTCGCTTTCACGACCTGCGTCACCCGTCCGAACTGGCGCAGGCCGAGGTCGAGGCCTTCCTCACCTGGCTGGCTGCGGAACGCGATGTCGCACCCGGCACGCACCGCCAGGCGCTGTCGGCGCTGCTGTTCCTGTACCAGAAGGTGTTGCGAAAGGACTTGCCTTGGATGGCCGACATCGGTCGCCCGCGACAGGAGCGCCGCTTGCCGGCCGTGTTCTCAATCGACGAGGTCCACGCCGTGCTGGCGCAACTGGACGCGCAGCAGCAGGCTTCAGGCAACCCGCACGGCGTCGTCGGGCGCTTGCTGTACGGCACGGGCATGCGCCTGCTGGAAGGCCTGCGCCTGCGCGTGAAGGACATCGACTTCGATCGCCGCGCCGTGGTGGTGCGCGAAGGCAAGGGCCGCAAGGACCGTGTCGTGATGCTGCCGGCCGCGCTGGAGCAGCCGCTGCGCGACCAGTTGCTGCACGCCCACGCAGTCTGGGAAGCCGACCGCCTTGAAGGCCTGGCCGGTGTGCACATGCCGCACGCGCTGGACCGCAAGTACCCGCGCGTGGGCCACACCTGGGCCTGGCAATGGGTGTTCCCCCAGGCCGCGCCTTCGCTGGACCCGCGCACCGGCCTGCGCCGCCGCCACCACTTGCTGGAAGGCAACTTCCAGCGCGCCTTCAAGCTGGCGCTGGGCGCTGCCGGCGTGGCCAAGCCGGCTTCGCCGCACACCTTGCGCCATTCCTTTGCCACGCACCTGCTGCAGGCGGGCTACGACATCCGCACGGTGCAAGAGCTGCTGGGCCATGCCGACGTGAGCACCACCATGATCTACACGCACGTGCTGCGCCTGGGCGGCGGTGCGGTGCGCAGCCCCTTGGACAACCTGGTCGGAGCGCCTTTGCAGCCCGCCCAGGGCCCAGGTGCCGCTGCCGGTGTCGCCGCAGGCACGCCCGGCAGTGCCAGCACGCTGCGCTACCCCGCCAGCGGCCAGCCCACCACCGTCCGCCCCGCACGTGAGCCTTTGCCGTGTTACCTGTTCTCAACCCGCGCCGCACGGCCGGCCCCGGCCGCCCTGTAGCCGAGCGGCGGCGCAAGCCGCCGCCGTCGCCGGGCTACGCCGAACTGCATTGCCGCAGCAATTTCAGCTTCCTCAGCGGTGCCTCGCACCCGGAGGAACTGGTGGCCCGTGCCCAGGCCCTGGGTTACGGCGCACTGGCGCTGACCGACGAGTGCTCGCTCTCCGGCGTGGTGCGCGCGCACGCCGAGGCCCAGCGCTTGAAGATGCGGCTCATCGTCGGTGCGGAGATGCAGTTGTCGCTGCCGTCCGGTCTGGGGCCAGGGACTGCAACGCCCGCACCGCGGGCTGAACTGGCCGTGGACGCGGCCCAGGCTGCAGCGCGCGCCAGCGTGGCCGCGGCCACCAAGGTGGCTGCGGCCGCTCTGGCGCGCGCCAAGCTCAACGCCCCCGAGGCCGCTGCCGTGCCGGCGCCGCCGCCCGGCCATCTGCTGGACAGGCCCAGCGAGCCGCGCCTGGTCCTGCTGGCCCAGACCCGCCGCGGCTACGGCAACCTGGTGCGCTGGGTCACCGCCGCCCGCCGCCGCGCGCCCAAGGGCACGTACCGGGCCTACCGTGCCGACATCGAAGGCCGTGAGCCCCACCTGCCCATGCTGGCGGGCCTGCCCGGCTGCTTCGTGCTGCTGGTGCCGGCAGCAGGGCAGGGCTTCGAGTCGCTGTTCGACCACGCCATGTGGCTCAAGACCTGGGTCGGTGTGGAGCGCGCGGCCATCGCCGTGGAGCAGCGCCACCACCCGCTGGACGGCGTGCTGCTGGCAGTCTTGCAGCGTGTGTCCGGCATCACCGGCCTGCCCCTGGTGGCAGCGGGTGGCGTGCGCATGCACGTGCGCTCGCGCAAGGCCCTGGCCGACGTGTTGACAGCCACCAAGCTGAAGGCCACCGTGGCCGGTGCCGGCCTGGCGCTGCAGCCCAACGCGGAAGCGCACCTGCGCACGCGCACCCGTCTGGCCGCGCTGTACCGGCCCGAGTGGCTGGAGCAGACCCTGCGCATCGCAGCCACCTGCGCCTTCAGCCTGGCCGAACTGCAGTACGAATACCCGCGCGAGATCACGCCCGCAGGCCACACGCCCACCACTTGGTTGCGGCATTTGACGGAGGAGGGCGCGCGCGACCGTTTCCCTGGCGGCCTGCCGCAAACGGTGCGCGACCGCATCGAACACGAACTGGCCCTCATTGCCCGCCTGAACTACGAGGCCTATTTCCTCACCGTGGCCGAGATCGTGTCCTGGGCGCGTGAGCAGAAGATCCTGTGCCAGGGCCGCGGCAGCGCGGCCAATTCCACCGTCTGCTACTGCCTGGGCGTGACGGCGGTGGACCCGCAGAAGACCACGCTGCTGTTCGAGCGCTTCATCAGCGAAGACCGCAACGAGCCACCTGACATCGACATCGACTTCGAGCACCAGCGCCGCGAAGAAGTCATGCAGCACATCTACAAGAAGTACGGCCGCCACCGCGCCGCGCTGACCGCCGTGTTCATCAGCTACCGGCCACGGTCGGCCCTGCGCGACGTGGGGCGTGCGCTGGGCATCGACCAGGACCGCATCGATGCGCTGTCCAAGGGCCAGCACTGGTTCGACGGGCGGAACATCAACCCCGACCGCCTGCGCGACAACGGCTTCGACCCCGAAGCCCCGCTGGTGCAGCAGTGGATGGAGCTGACGCTCACGCTGATCGGCTTCCCGCGCCACCTGAGCCAGCACCCGGGCGGTTTCATCATCGCGCGTGACGACCTGGGCGACCTGGTGCCGGTGGAAAACGCCGCCATGGAAAACCGCAGCGTCATCCAGTGGGACAAGGACGACCTGGACACCCTGCGCCTGCTGAAGGTGGACATCTTGGCCCTGGGCATGCTGAGCGCGCTGCGCCGCATGCTGGACATGGTGGGCGGCAAGCAGGGCCGGCCGCTGGAATTGCACCAAGTGCCGCAGGACGACCGGCCCACCTACGACATGCTCAGCCGCGCCGACAGCGTGGGCACCTTCCAGGTGGAAAGCCGCGCGCAGATGAGCATGCTGCCGCGCCTGAAGCCGCAGTGCTACTACGACCTGGTGGTCCAGGTGGCCATCGTGCGGCCGGGGCCCATCCAGGGCGGCATGGTCCACCCCTACCTGCGCCGCCGCAACGGCGAAGAGCCCGAGGAGTACCCCAAGCCCGAGCTGCGCGAAGCCCTGGGCCGTACGAAGGGCGTGCCCATCTTCCAGGAACAGGTCATGCAGCTGGCCATGGTCGCCGCCGACTTCACCCCCGGCGAGGCCGACCAACTGCGCCGCGCCATGGCCGCCTGGAAGCGCAAGGGTGGCCTCGGGCCTTTCTACGAGCGGCTGGTGGGCCGCATGGTGGAAAAGGGCTATGAGCCTGAGTACGCCGAGCGCATCTTCAAGCAGATCGAAGGCTTCGGTGAATACGGCTTTCCGGAAAGCCACGCCGCCAGCTTTGCGCTGCTGGTCTACGCCAGCGCCTGGCTCAAGTGCCACCACCCGGACGCTTTCCTGGCGGCCTTGCTCAACAGCCAGCCCATGGGCTTCTACGCGCCCGCGCAGCTGGTGCGCGACGCCCGCGAGCACGGCGTGCAGGTGCTGCCGGTGGACGCCACCGTGAGCGTGTGGGACTCGGTGCTGGAGCCCGCCGCACCCTGCGGCGGCGCACCGCTGCTGCAGCCGGTGCGCCTGGGTCTGAGCCGCATCAGCGGCTTCCGGGAAGACGCCGCGCAGCGCCTGGTGGCGGCGCGCAGTGACGCGCCTTTTGCGTCCCCCGAAGACCTGGCCCGCCGCGCGCAGCTGGACGCCCACCAGCTGGAACTGCTGGCCCAGGCCGACGCGCTGAACGCCATCACCGGCCACCGCCACCAGGCGGCCTGGGCCGTGGCCGGCGTGGACACGCGTGCCACGCCCCTGCTCAAGGCCACGCGCACGTTCGAGGCCGCGGCCACGCTGCCCGCGCCGGCCGCGGCCGAAACCGTGCTGGCCGACTACCGCGCCACGGGCCTGTCCCTGGTGGCGCACCCGCTGGCCCTGCTGCGCAGCCAGCTGGCCGCCTTCAAGGTGCTGCCGGCCAATGTGCTGAAGCACTTCCCCAACGGCCGCCTGGCGCGGGCCAGCGGCATCGTCACCCACCGCCAGCGCCCGGAAACCGCCAAGGGCGTGGTCTTCGTGACGCTGGAAGACGAAACCGGCAGCGTCAACGTCATCGTCTGGCCCGCGGTGGTGGAGGCGCAGCGCAAGCCGCTCCTGGCCAGCCGGCTGCTCACGGTCTACGGCATCTGGCAATGTGCGGAAGGCGTGCAGCACCTGGTGGCCCGCACGCTGGTGGACCACACGGCGCTGCTGCAAGGCTTGACGCACACCGCGGGCGCAGGCCCGGGCAGCTTCCGCAGCCGCGACTTCAGGTGAGCGGGGCGGCTGGTCGACAATTGCGGCATGCATCTTCAAGCCGCACCCGAGCCCGCCCCCGAACTGGAACTCCCCATCCAATGGCTGCCCGCTGAGGGCCGGCCCGAACAGCTGATCCTGCTGCTGCACGGCTGGGGTTCCAACGGCAACGCCATGGCGCCGCTGGCACAGGCGCTGCGCGAAAAGTTCCCGCAGGCCGCCGTGCTGGCGCCCAACGCGCCCACCCCCTACGAACGCAGCACCCGCGCCGCCACTGCGTTGCGCCAGTGGTACGCGGTGGACGACCTCACGCCCGCCATCTGGCCAGCCCGCGTGCAGGCCGTGCTGCCGGGCCTGCTGGCCTGGGTGCAGGCCCAGCAGCAGCGCCTGGGCGTGGGCCCGGCGGCCACCGCGCTGGGCGGGTTTTCGCAAGGCGCCATCCTGTCGCTGGCCTTGGCTCTGCAGCACGACGGCATCGCCGGCCGCGTGCTGGCCTTTTCCGGCTGCCTGACCGAGCCGCCCACCGCCGCACCGCGCCACACCACGCTGCACCTGTTCCACGGCGCCGACGACACCGTGATCCCCGCCGACGGCTCGCGCCAGGCGCTGGAATGGCTGGCCGAACTGCAGGGCGACGTCACCGTGGACATCGCCAGCGGCCTGGGCCATGACCTGCACCCGGCGCTGATCCAGTGCGCGCTGGACCGCCTCACCCGCCACATCCCCATGCGCACCTGGCAAGCGGCCATGGGCGCTGTGCCGCGGCCTGGGCAAGGCAGCGGCGAAGACGACGACTGATGAGCCAGACATGCTGTTCCTGATCTCCCCCGCCAAGACCCTGGACTACGACACCCCCGTGCCGGCCGCGCTGCGCAACGGGCTGCGGAAAAAAGCCGGCGACCCGCTGTTCACCGACCAGGCCTCGCAGCTCATCGCCGTCATGCGAAAAAAGATGCCCGCGCAGGTGGCCACGCTGATGGAGCTGTCCGAACCGCTCGCAGCCCTGAACGTGGCGCGTTATGCCGCCTGGGTGCCCGAGCACACGCCTGCCAACAGCAAACCTGCCGTGCTGGCCTTTGCCGGTGACGTGTACGACGGCCTGAACGCCGCCACGCTGAAGACCGCGGATTTGTCCTGGCTGCAGGAACGGCTGGTCATCCTGTCGGGCCTGTACGGCGCGCTGCGCCCGCTGGACCGGCTGCAGCCCTACCGCCTGGAAATGGGCACGGCCGTGGCCACGCCGCGCGGCAAGGACCTCTACGCCTGGTGGGGCGACACCGTGGCCACCTACCTGAACGATCGCCAGGCGGGGGAGGGCACGCCGGTGGTGGTCAACCTGGCGTCCATCGAGTACGCCCGCGTGGCGCTGCGGCCCGCACTCAAGGCCCGCGTGGTGGAGTGTGTGTTCGAGGACACGCAGCCGGACGGCACGCACAAGATCATCAGCTTCTTCGCCAAGAAGGCGCGGGGGATGATGGTGCGGTGGGCCGCACTGCACCGGGTGCGCAGCGTGAAGGCACTGCAGGGCTTTGACAGCGAAGGCTATGGCTTTGTGAAGGCTGACTCTTCGAGTGATCGGCTGGTGTTCAGGCGGGGGTTTGAAGACCGGCCGTTGACGTTGGCGGCTCAGCGGGTGGCACTTCGCTGAAGGTGGTGCCGGGGTTTCGCCCCCGGGGCGACTCAATTTCTTTGCTGGTGCAAAGAAAGTAAGCAAAGAAAGCACCTTGAAGAGCTTGCATTGGTAGGCGTTGTCATCGGTCGCTGCGCTCCGGCCGGTGAAGCGCGGTGTTCTCGCAAAGTGTTGCTCGACACACAGGGCTCGTGAAAAGCGCAGCGGACCCACGCACGCCGCGCTCGGCACGAAACCCAATACGAAATACAGAAGACCGACTTGGTGGCTCACGTTGGCAAACTGGCGGTCGAGCCGGTACGCGCACCCTTGCCGAGCGCGGCGTTCATTGCTCCGCTGCGTTCGCCGCGAGCCCTGTGTGTCGAGCAACACTTTGCGAGAACACCGCATGTCACCGGCCGGAGCGCAGCGACCGATCAATACGGCTACCACTGCATGTTCTTCAAAGGTGCTTTCTTTGCTTCCTTTCTTTGCACCAGCAAAGAAAGGGAGTCGGCCCCGGGGCCGAGACCCCGGCTGCATTCTCACCAACTGCTGAAAGCGGTGCCACTACACTGCCAAGCCGTTGATCAAACCCCGTCCATGACGACACCCAAGCCCTCACGCCGCAAGCGCGCATCGGCCGCCGCCGCACCCGCAGGCGTGGTGACCCTGGACCAGGTGGCCGAAGCCGCCGGTGTCTCGCCCAGCACCGTGTCGCGCATCCTCAACGGCACCGCCAGCGTCAGCCCCGCCAAGCAGGCCGCCGTGGACGAAGCCATCAAGCGCCTGGGCTTCCGGCCCAACCCCGTGGCGCGCGGCCTGGCCGGCGGCCGCACGCTGAGCATCGGCGTGCTGACGCAGACCATCAGCAGCCCGTTCTACGGCGAGGCGCTGCACGGCATCGAGACGCGTCTGGACGAGGCCGGCTACATACCGCTCTTTGTCAGCGGCCACTGGCATGAGGCCGAAGAACGCAAGGCCCTGGAAGCGCTGATGTCGCGCCGTGTGGACGGTCTCATCGTGCTGGCCGGCAGCTTGTCCAACCAGGCGCTGCAGCAGTACGCCAAGGCCGTGCCCATGGTGGTGCTGGGGCGTGAATTGAAAGGCCCGCAGCTGTTCAGCTTTGGCTTCGACAACCAGGCCGGCGCGCTGCTGGCCGTGCAGCACCTGCTGGACTGCGGGCACCGGCGCATCGCCTACATCGCGGGCGACCCCGTGCACCAGGACGCGCTGGACCGCCAGGCCGGCTACAAGGCTGCGCTGAAGCAGGCTGGCGTGCCTTTCGACCCCAGCCTGGTCGTGATGGGCGACTACACCGAAGCCGCCGGCCTGCTGGCCGCCAACCGCCTGCTGGACAACGGCCACCCCTTCACTGCCATCTTTGCGGCCAACGACCAGATGGCCATCGGCGCCGCGCTGGGCCTGTACCGCCGCGGCGTGCGGGTGCCGGACGATGTGTCGCTGGTGGGCTTCGACGACCTGGCGCCCGCCAAGTTCGCCATCCCGCCGCTGACCACCGTGCGCCAGTCGGTCTACGAAATGGGCCAGCAGGCCGCCGGCGCCATGCTGGACCTGCTGCGCGGCGAACCCGCGCACGTGAGCCTGCCGCCGCCCCTGCTGGTGCCGCGCGAGAGCACCCGCCGCCTGCAGCGCTGAAGCCACGCGCCTGCGGCCACGCTGAAAGCGCTGCCACCGCACTTCTTGGGTGGCTAGGGTTTCCGAGATGATGACTTGCCGGGCTCGGTGCCCATAATTTTGAAAGCGCTTTCAGATGCCGTGCACCCGGTGGTCGGGTGATGCGGCGCACCACCCGAACGGAGACACCGCATGGAACACAAGACCTTGGCCCGGCCGCGTTGGCAATTCACCCCCCGTGGCCGCCGCTTGCGTGCTGCTGGCCAGCGTGCCCACGGCCGTGCAGGCGCAGGGCGCCAGCGACGCGTCACAGACTGTGGTCATCACCGGCATCCGCCGCGCCATTGAAAGCTCCATCGCGGCCAAGCGCGATTCCGACGCCATCGTCGAGGCCATCTCGGCCGAAGAAATCGGCAAGCTGCCGGACTCCAGCATCGCCGAGTCCCTGGCACGCCTGCCCGGCCTCACGGGCCAGCGTGGACCGGACGGCCGCGTCAACGTCATCTCCATCCGTGGCTTGTCGCCGCAGTTCGCGGGCGTGCTGCTCAACGGGCGCGAAGTGGTCAGCTCCGGTGACTCGCGGGCGGTGGAGTACGACCAGTTCCCGTCGGAGCTGATCGGTCAGGGCATCGTCTACAAGAGCTCCAGCGCGGCGCTCATGGGCCAGGGCCTGTCGGGCACGGTGGACCTGCGCGCGCGCGCCGTCCGCTGGACAGCAGCGGCCGCGAAGTGGCGGTCAACCTGCGTGCCGACCGCAACAACAACGGCGACCTGGCGCCCGGCGTGGCCGACCCCACGGGCAAGCGCTTCAGCATCGCCTACGTGGACCAGTTTGCCGACCGCACCATCGGTGTCGGCATCGGCTTTGCGCGGCTGGACTCCACCACCAACATGAAGCTGACCGAGCTGGTGGAATACGGCGATTACTCGCCCTTCGGCCTGCCGGTCAATGGGAACGTGCCTTCGCGCGACCCCTATGCCGCGGGCCAGACCGGCCAGGCCCTGCTGCCCATGTTCTGGACGGCCACGCAGTCGACCAAGCGCAATGTGCGCGACGGCCTGATGGCGGTGCTGGAATACAAGCCCAACAAGAACCTGCGCAGCCAGCTGGACCTGTACTACTCCAAGTTCGACACGCACGAGGTCGGCGGCAAGTTCCTGCAGAGCATGTTCGCCAGCTGGGGCCAGTTCTTCGGCGCCGGCGTGCAGAACACGTTGTCCAACGTGGGCACCACGCAGATCGGCAGCAACACCTACGCCACCAGCGCCACGGCCAGCGCCTTGCCCGTCACCACCGGCAACTTTGACACCACGCGGCGCGACAAGATCTCCGCCGTGGGCTGGAACACCGAGCTGAAGTTCGCCGACAAGTGGAAGGCCATCGCCGACCTGAGCATGTCGCGTGACGTGCGCGACGAGAAGTACAGCGAGGTCTACGCCGCGCCCTACGACTTCACCAACAACGGCTGGAACTTCGGCGCTTTCCGCTGGAACGTGCCGGTCAATGGCGGCGACCAGACCTTCACGCCGGTGCAATCCAACTTCCTGTCCAACGCCGCGGGCATCGCCATGGGCGACGTCATCGGCTTCGACTTTGTGCCCGGCCAGCCGCGCTGGGCTGGTGCCATCCGCACGCCGCACATCGAGGACAAGATCAAGTCCATCCGCCTGTCGGCCGAGCGCAGCCTGGACGGCATCTTCAGCAGCGTGCAGGGCGGCGTGAACTACACGCAGCGCGACAAGCTGGTGCAGAAAAAGCGAAAGCCGGCTGCTGATGGCGCAGGACGCCAACGGCAACAACATCCGCAGCCTCCCGGCTGCCGCGGTGGGCACCCCGTTTGACATGTCCTGGGCCGGCATCCCGAGCCTGGTGCGCATTGATGTGCCCACGCTGGTGAGCACCGGTGCGGTGAGCCTGCAGCCTGGCCGCTTCACCGCCAAGGTGGACAACGACTCCACCGTGGGCGAGAAGGTGACCACGGTGTTCGCCATGATCAACATGGACACCGAAGTGGCCGGCATCCCGCTGCGTGGCAACCTGGGTGCGCAGTACGTGCGCACCACGCAGCAGGCCGAGGGCTTCGACTACACCGGCAACGACGACGTGCCGGACCTCACCAAGCTCTTCGTGCGCAAGGGTGGCGCGAGCTATTCCGACTTCCTGCCCAGCCTGAACCTGGTGGCCAACCTGCAGAAGGGTCTCATCGCGCGCTTCGGCCTGGGGGTGACTTCGGCGCGGCCCAATATTGTGGACATGCGTGCAGGCACCAGCACGCCGACGCTGATCGTTGACCCGGGGCCGCGGCAGGGGCAGTGGAACCCGGTGTATGCCGGCAACCCCGAACTGAAGCCCTGGCGCGCGGCGGGCATCGACCTGTCGGTGGAGAAGTACTTCGGCAAGCGCAGCTACGTGTCCTTTGCGGCCTTCCGCAAGAACCTGCTGAGCTACATCACCTACGGCCAGGGCCGGCGTGACAACACCGACATCCCGCTGCCCGCCAATGCGCCGCCCGGCATCGTGGTCCAGCAGTACGGCCCGGCCTTCCAGCCCCTCAACGGCAAGGGTGGCAAGGTGGAGGGGCTTGACCTGGCCGCTTCGCTGGAAGCCAGCCTGCTGCACCCGGCACTGGATGGCTTTGGCGTGGTGGTCAGTGGCTCCAAGCTCAGCAGTGCCATCCGCGACCAGCAGGTGGACGCCAGCGGCCGTGTCATCGAGGGCTCCAGCGTGCCGCTGAACGGCCTGTCCGGCCGCTCCAACAGCATCACCGCCTACTACGAGAAGTACGGTTTCTCGGCCCGCGTGAGCCAGCGCTACCGCTCGCCTTTCACGGCCACCACGCGCGACATCTACCTGAACTCCACCGCGCGCCAGCAGATGGCGGACAAGGTGGTGGACCTGCAGATGGGCTACAACTTCGAGGCCGGCATGTTCAAGGGCTTGTCGCTGCTGCTGCAGGTGAACAACGCCACCGACACCACCACCACCAACCTGAAGACGGTGACGGCCAACGCGCCTGACGCGTCGCAGTTCACGCCCAACTACACCTACAAGTTTGGGCGCCAGGTGCTGGCGGGCATGAGCTACAAGTTCTGACGGCAGCAGGGCGCACAGGCGGGTAAGCAGCGGGTGAGCAGTGGCTAGCATGGCCGGCATGAACACTGTCACACAGCCACCCGCGCAGCGCCCGGTGCGCAACGTCGTCATCGCCGGCGGCGGCACCGCAGGCTGGATGAGCGCCGCCGCGCTCAGCCGCCTGCTGGGGCCGGCCTGCCAGGTGCACGTGGTGGAGTCCGACGAGATCGGCACCATCGGCGTGGGCGAGGCCACCATCCCCCACATCAACGAGTTCAACCAGGCCCTGGGCCTGGACGAAGACGCCTTCCTGCGCGCCACGCAGGGCACCTTCAAGCTGGGCATCGAGTTCGTCAACTGGGGCGCTTTAGGCGACCGCTACATCCACGGCTTTGGCCAGGTGGGGCAGCCCACGGGCGGCCTGCCGTTCCATCACTTCTGGTTGCGCATGGCGGCGCAGGGCAAGGCCGCGCCGTTGGAGGCCTACTCGCTGAACACCGCGGCGCCGCGCGCGGCCAAGTTTATGCGCGCACGGGCCGACATGAAGGGCTCGCCGCTGGCAGACCTGGCGCACGCCTTCCACTTTGACGCAGGCCTGTATGCCCGCTACCTGCGCAGCTACGCCGAGCAGCGCGGCGTGCAGCGCACCGAAGGCCGCATCACACGCGTGGAGCAGCGCGAGGGCGACGGCTTCATCACCGCCTTGGTGCTGGACAACGGCCAGCGCGTGGAAGGCGATTTCTTCATCGACTGCTCCGGCATGCGCGGCCTGCTCATCGGCCAGACCCTGGGCGTGGACTACGTGGACTGGTCGCACTGGTTGCCTTGCGACCGCGCCATCGCGGTGCCGTGCGAATCTGCCGGCCCGCTGCTGCCCATGACCCGCAGCACGGCGCACGCCGCGGGCTGGCAGTGGCGCATACCGCTGCAGCACCGCACGGGCATCTTCAACCTGCCGCCGCCGCTGTGGTTTGGTGGTGACCTGCTGGAGAACATGCGCATCCTCACCAGCCGGCTGCCGTTCTGGCGCAACCTGGGCTGGAGCCTGTACGTGGCGCTGGCCAGCACGGCGCTGACGCTGCTCTTCTGCAGCATGGCCGGCTACGCCTTCGCGCTGATGGAGTTCCGCTTCAAGAAGGCGCTGTTCACCCTGGTCATGGGCACCATGCTGCTGCCCAGCTTCATGAACATGATCCCCACATTCATGATCATGGACGTGCTGGGCTGGATAGACGAACACCGCGCGCTCTACGTGCCCGGCGCGGCCAGTGCCTTCGGCATTTTCCTGATGCGCCAGTTCGCCAGCACCGCGGTTCCCAGGGAACTGATCGAGGCCGCGCGCATGGACGGCTGCGGCGAATTCGCCATCTACCGCCGCATCGTGCTGCCGTTGCTCAAGCCTGCGCTGGGCACGCTGGGGCTGATCACCTTCATCTCGTCCTGGAACAACTTCATCGGCCCGCTGGTGGTGATGCGCAGCGCCGACAACTACACCCTGCCGCTGGCGCTGCGCAGCCTGCAAAGCCCGGTGAACACCGAGTGGGGCGCGCTGATGGCGGGTTCGGCCATTGCGACGATTCCGCTGCTGATCCTGTCTGCCATTTCTTCCCGCCAGCTGATTGCCGGCCTGACCAGCGGGGCCGTGAAGTGACGGCGACTGCCTGCTACCGTGAAGAGACCCTGAAGACCATGCCCGAGTTTGACAAGCTGCACGCCCGTTTCCCCCAGGACTTCATCTGGGGCGTGGCCACCAGCGCCTTCCAGATCGAAGGCGCCGCGCGCGAAGGCGGCAAGGGCGAGTCCATCTGGGACCGCTTCTGCACGCTGCCTGGCGTCATTGCCGACGCCAGCAACGGCGACGTGGCCTGCGACCACGTGCACCGGCTGGACGGCGACCTGGACCTGATCGCTGCGCTGGGCGTGGGCGCCTACCGCTTTTCCATGTGCTGGCCGCGTGTGCAGCTGCTGGGCAGCGGCGCCTGGAACGAAGAGGGCTTTGCCTTTTACGAACGCCTGGTGGACGGCCTGCTGGCCCGCGGCGTGAAGCCGCACCTCACGCTGAACCATTGGGACCTGCCGCAGGCGCTGCAGGACCAGGGCGGCTGGGCCACGCGCGACACGGTGCACCGCTTCGTGGACTACGCGCGCGAAGTCAACCGCCGCCTGGGCGGGCGCCTGGCCAGCATCACCACGCACAACGAACCCTGGGTGGTGGCCGTGCTGGGCCATGAGCAGGGCGTGTTCGCACCCGGCATCAAGGACCGCGCCACCACCTGCTGCTGAGCCATGGCCTGGCGGTGCAGGCCCTGCGGGCAGACGGGGCGACCGCGCCGCTGGGCATCGTGCTGAACATGGCGCTGGCCGTGCCGGCCACGGATTCCCCGGCCGATGCCGAGCAAGCCCGCCTGGACGACGCCCGCGGCCGCCGCTGGTTCACCGACCCCCTCTTCAAGGGCCACTACCCCGCCGAGCTGCTGGCCGAGATGCGCGACGGCACGCCGGACGTGCAACCAGGCGACCTGCAGGCCGTGGCCACGCCCATCGACTTCCTGGGCATCAACTACTACTCGCGCCACGTGGCCAGCGCCGGCCAGCCCTACAAGCCGGGCGACGCCGGCCTGCCGCTCACCGACATGGGCTGGGAGATCTGCGCGCCGGGCTTGACGCAACTGCTGCTGCAGATGCACGGCGACTATGCCGGCCTGCCGCCCGTGCTCATCACCGAAAACGGCGGCGCCTTCAAGGACCCGGTGGTGGGCGGCCAGGTGCATGACGCGGACCGCACGGCCTACCTGCAAAGCCACATTGCCGCCGTGGCCGACGCGCGCGACCAGGGCGTGAACGTGGCCGGCTACATGGTGTGGAGCCTGATGGACAACTTCGAATGGTCCAGCGGCTACGCCAAGCGCTTCGGCATCGTGCACGTGGACTACGCCACGCAGCAGCGCACGCTGAAGGACAGCGCGCACTGGTACCGCGGTTTCCTGGCCCGTTGGCGGGGGGTTTGAGATGGGTCAGGTCAGCGTGCGCGGCATACGCAAGAGCTTTGGCGACGTGCACGTCATCCAGGGCGTGGACCTGGAGGTGCAGGACGGCGAGTTCATGGTCTTCGTGGGGCCTTCGGGCTGCGGCAAGTCCACGCTGCTGCGCATGATCGCGGGTCTGGAGGACATCACGGCCGGCGAGCTGCTGATCGACGGCCAGCGCGCCAATGACGTGCGCCCCGCAGACCGCGGCGCCGCCATGGTGTTCCAGAGTTATGCGCTCTACCCCCACATGACCGTGGCCGACAACATGGGCTTTGCGCTGGAGATGGCCGGCGTCAAGCGTGCCGAGCGCCAGGCCCAGGTGGCGCGTGCGGCCGAGGTGCTGCACATCACCGAACTGCTGGGCCGCTTCCCCAAGGAGCTGTCTGGCGGCCAGCGCCAGCGCGTGGCCATTGGCCGCGCCATCGTGCGCAAGCCCAAGGTGTTCCTCTTTGACGAGCCGCTGTCCAACCTGGACGCGGCGTTGCGCGTGAGCATGCGCATCGAATTGGCCCGCCTGCACAAGGAACTGGGCACCACCATGATCTACGTGACGCACGACCAGGTGGAGGCCATGACCTTGGGCACGCGCATCGCCGTCTTCAACAAGGGCCGCGTGGAACAGCTGGGCGCACCGCTGGCGCTGTACGAAACGCCGGCCAACGAGTTTGTGGCCGGTTTCCTGGGTGCGCCGCGCATCAACCTGGTGGCGCGGCCCGAGGCGGGTGCTGACGCCGCCGCGCATGCCTTGTGGCAAGCCTTGACGCAAGGCGCAGCAGCCGGCGTGCAGCGCGCCGGCCTGCGTGCCGAACACCTGGGCGTGCAGCCTGCGGGCCAGGGCATCCCCGCCACCGTGGTGCTGGCCGAGCACCTGGGCGACGCGTCCATCCTGCACTTGCGCGTGGCCGGCCTGCCGGACCTGTTGCACGCCAAGGTGGGTGCGGGCCAGGGCCACTGGTCGGCTGACCAGTCCGCCACCCTGGTGCCGGACACCCGCTGGGCCCTGGCGTTTGACGCCAACGGCCGCCTGCTGGACGCCCCTTGAACCGAGAACCCGCTCATGACCCGCAACAACCCCCTGAAGCCCCTGGCGGCCAGCGCCCTCACCGCCGCCGCCTTGCTGCAGCCCGGCTTCAGCACCGCCGCCGAGCCGCTGGCGCCGCCTGCGAACTACCAGCTGGTCTGGGCCGACGAATTTGACAAGCCCGGCCTGCCTGACCCCATGCGCTGGGTTTTCGACACCGGCCGCAACAAGGAGGGTTGGTACAACAACGAACTGCAGTACTACAGCGCCAACCGCGAAGCCAACGCCGTGGTGCGGGACGGCAAGCTGGTCATCACCGCGCGCAAGGAAACGCTGAACACCGCTGCGGACTGGGGCGGCCAGAAGTACACGTCGGCACGGCTGCTCACCCGCGGCAAGGCCGACTGGACCTACGGCTTCTTCGAGGTGCGCGCCAAGCTGCCCTGCGGCAAGGGCAGCTGGCCGGCGATCTGGATGCTGGGCACGGGCGGCCGCTGGCCGGAAGACGGCGAACTGGACATCATGGAACACCGCGGCATGTTCCCGGACCAGGTGACCAGCGCCGTGCACGTGGCTGCGGGCCATGGCGGCATGGCGCCCGGCGGCGCGCAGAAGCTGCCCACGGCCTGCAGCGCATTCCACCGCTACCAGATGCTCTGGACCAAGGACGATGTGCAGTTCGGGGTGGATGGCTTTGTGCACTTCCGCTACCCGCGGCTGGACGTGGGTACACGTGCCTGGCCGTTCAACACGGCGCAGTTCCTGATCCTCAATCTGGCGATTGGGGGTGACCTTGGTGGGCCGGTGGACGATGGGATCTTTCCATTGGCCATGGAGGTGGACTATGTGCGGGTGTACCAGCCGGGGGGGAAGAAGTAGGGTTGGGGCTGGGTAGAGTGCGGCCGGGGTCTCGCTTCCCGGGCCGAAACCCCCGGGCTCAGCAGGTAAGCGAAAATCAGTGCCCATGACAAGCACTGCCACCGCCCAATCCATCACCCCGGAACTGCGCCGCTGGATCATCGACCAGGCCGAGGCCGGTTGCCGACCGCAGGACGTCATCGAGTCCATGAAGGCCAGCGGCTGGCACGAAGACGTTGCCATCAAGGCCATGGAGCAGACGCTGCGCGAGCATCTGGCCACCCTGGGCGGCGCCGATGGCGAGCCGGCCGCTCCCGAGGACCTGCCACCGCCTTCGCAGGTGCCTGAGCCCGAGCTGGCGGGCCAGCCGGCCAGCATCACCGTGGGCGGGCGGGAGGTGAAGATCCTCACGCTGATGAAGCACCCGCGGGTCATCGTCTTCGGCGGCTTCCTGTCTGACGACGAATGCGCCGGTCTGGTGGACCTGGCCCGGCCGCGGCTGGCGCGGTCGGAGACGGTGCAGAACGCCACCGGCGGCAGCGAGGTCAACGACGCGCGCACCAGCGACGGCATGTTCTTCGAGCGCGGCGAGCACGAGCTCATCCGCCGCGTGGAGCAGCGCATTGCCGACCTGCTGCGCTGGCCCGTGGACCACGGCGAGGGCCTGCAGGTGCTGCGCTACCGGCCGGGCGCGGAGTACCGCCCGCACCACGACTATTTCGACCCTGCCCAGGCCGGCACGCCGCGCATACTGGAACGCGGCGGCCAGCGCGTGGGCACGCTGGTGATGTACCTCAACACACCCGAAGGCGGCGGCGGCACCACCTTCCCGGACGTGGGCCTGGAAGTGGCCCCCGTGCGCGGCAATGCCGTCTTCTTCAGCTACGACCGCGCCCACCCCAGCACCAAGACGCTGCACGGTGGCGCGCCGGTGGTGGCAGGCGAAAAGTGGGTTGCCACGAAGTGGCTGCGACAAGGCGTGTTTGTGTGAGCCTTCAGACCTCGACGGTTTCGCCATAGGCGGGTACGCGCACGGCCCAGCCCAGGTGGTCCTTGATGCTGGCGCGCAGCGTGTCCGCGGCGTCGGGCTCGCCGTGCACCACGAAGGTCTGCGCTGGCGGCTGCTGGAAACCTTCCAGCCACTGCATCAGTTCCGGCTTGTCGGCGTGCCCCGAGAAGCCTTCCAACTGGTGAATGTCGGCCCGCACCGGCACCATCTCGCCGTGGATCTTGACCTCGCGTTCGCCGGCCAGCAGCCGGGCGCCGCGGCTGCCGCCGACCTGGAAGCCGGCAAAGACCACGCTGTGCCGGGCGTCGGGCGCCAGGTGCTTCAGGTGGTGCAGCACGCGCCCGCCGGTGGCCATGCCGCTGGCCGACAGGATGACCGACGGGAACCGTGAACCCATCAGGCGCTGGCTCTGCTGCAGCGTTTCCACCATGCGCACGCCGTCGGCCAGGCCGCGCATCTCACGCGGCGGCACGCGCAGCAGCTGGCTGTGCTGGCGGTACAGCGCCGTGGCCGCCACGGCCATGGGGCTGTCCAGGAAGATGGGCAACTCCGACGGGATGGCGCCGCTGCGGCGCAGACGCTGCAGCACCACCAGCAGCGCCTGGGCACGGCCCACGGCGAAGGTGGGCATCAGCACCGAGCCGCCGCGTTCCACGGTGCGGGTGATGATGCCGGCCAGCCGTTCCGCGCTGTCCTCTTGCGGGTGCACCCGGTTGCCGTAGGTGCTTTCGACCAGCAGCACATCGGCCCGGCGCACACGTTGCGGTGGCGGCATCAGCAGGTCGTTCTGCCGGCCGACGTCGCCCGAGAACACCAGCCGCCGCCCGCCCTGGCCGGGCTCCTGCAAGGTGACGGCGCTGGCGCCCAGCAGGTGGCCCACGGGGGTCAGCGTCAGCAGGTGGCGGCCCACCCGTTCGCTGCGGCCGGGCACCAGCGGCACCATCTGCGACAGCGCCCGCTGCGCGTCGGCCTTGGTGTACAGCGGCAGCGCCTTCTGGTGGCGGCTGAAGCCGTACTTGTTGGCGCGGCGCGCGTCTTCTTCCTGCAGGTGGGCGCTGTCCAGCAGCAGCACCTTGGCCAGCGCGCAGGTGGCCGGGCTGGCGTGTATGGGGCCGCGGTAGCCGTGTTTCACCAGCGCGGGCAGCCAGCCGCTGTGGTCCAGGTGGGCGTGGCTCAGCACCACGGCGTCCAGGTCGCGCAGCGCTCCCGGGAAGTCCCAGTTGCGTTCGCGGTGCAGCTTCCAGCCCTGGAACAGGCCGCAGTCCAGCAGCACGCGGCTGCCGGCGCTGTCGACCAGGTGGCGCGAGCCGGTGACGCCGTCGGCCGCGCCGAGAAAGTGGATCTTCATCGCCCTGTGTCCTTTTCCTGATGCGCCCCCAGCTGCTTGCCCAGCCGCTGCAGTTCGGCGGATTCCAGCACCTGCAGCGCGGGCCCGTCTTGCGCCAGCGCAAGGCGCAAGGCACGCGCCACGGCGGCCGCCTGAACAGGCCGCCAGGCCAGCGGAATGAGCGGCACCAGCGGTGCCGTCAGCGCCAGTGTGAGGCGCTCGCCCAGCCGCGTGGGCTGGCCCGTGGCGGCGCGGTCGCCGGCCAGCAACGAAGGCCGTGCGATGACCAGCCGTGCAAAACCCAGCCGGCTGAGTTCGGCCTCCATCTCGCCTTTCACGCGGTTGTAGAACACCGAGGACGTGGCCTTCGCCCCCAGCGCCGACACCACGGCGAAGCGCTTCACGCCTGCACGCTGGGCGCCACGCGCAAAGGCCAGCACGGCGTCGAAGTCCACGGCGCGAAAGGCCTGCTGCGAGCCCGCGGCCTTGATGGTGGTGCCCAGGCAGCAGAAGGCGGCATCGGCCTTGGGCAGCGGGGGCAGGGCGGCGAAGTCCACCACGTGCACCCGCTGGGCGGGTGATGCGGGCTTCGCATCGCGCCGCACCAGCAGGTGCAGCGGGCCCGGCCATGCGGCGGTGAGTTGGGCGGCCAGTTCACGGCCCACCAGGCCGGTGCTGCCGGCCAGCAGCGCGGAGCGCAGTTCGGTCATGGGCCCAGCTTACGCCAGCGGCCGGGCCCTTATTTGAACTGGTCGAGCAAACGCTCCAGCGTCATGGTGAACGGCGTGTTCATGGCCGGCAGCGTGAGCATCAGGCCCAGCAGGCCCACGCCCAGCGTCACCGGGAAGCCGATGGCAAAGATGTTGATCTGCGGCGCCACGCGTGAAATGGCGCCCAGCACCAGGTTCACGAACAGCAGCATGGTCACCAGCGGCAGCGCGATCCACAGGCCCATGCCGAAGACCTCGGCGCCCCAGCGGTGCGGCTGCACCTGGTGCAGGAAGGCGAAGGGCTCGGGCCCCACGGGGAAGGCGGTGAAGCTCTGGATGAGTGCGGCCACCACCAGCAGGTGCCCGTTGGCCACGATGAACAACCAAGCCACCGTGGTGCCGAAGAAGCGGCTGGACGCGGTGGCGGTGGCGGCCGACAGCGGGTCGAAGAAGCCGGCGAAGTTCAGGCCCATCTGCAGGCCGATGACCTCGCCCGCAAATTCAATGGCAGCGAAGACCAGGCGCACGGCGAAACCCAGGCTCAGGCCGATGACGGTCTGCTGCACGATGAGCTGCAGGGCCAGCGGGGAGTCCAACGGGACTGCGGCCACTTCCGGCAGGCTGGGTTGTGCACACAGGGCGATGAAGGCCGCCAGGGCGATGCGCACGCGGGTGGGCACGGTGCGGGTGCCCAGCACGGGCATGGCGGTGAAGAGGGCCAGGGCTCTGAGGAAGGGCCAGAGCAATGGGGTGATCCATTGCAGGATCTGGGCTTCAGTGAAGGTCAGCATGGGTAGGCGTAGTCATCGGTCGCTGCGCTCCGGCCGGTGACGTGCGGTGCTCTCGCAAAGGTTTGCTCGACACACAGGGCTCGCGACGAACGCAGCGGACCTTCGCACGCCGCGCTCGGCACGGAGCCCGATACGGAATGCAGGAGACAAGATCCGTTGGCACGCACTGGTGAGCAGGTGGTGGCACTGCTGCGCTCGTGTGGCGGCACGTTGTCGAGCAAGGCTTTGCGAGACCACCGAGTGACACCGGCCGGAGCGCAGCGATCGATCAGGGTTGCAACCACTGCGTACCCAAAGGTGCTTTCTTTGGTTCCTTTCTTTGCACCAGCAAAGAAAGGAACTCCGCCCGAAGGGCCAACACCGCTACCCAAGTGCCGATGGAATCCCCATCAGCACCGTCCTGATGTACTCCACCAGCGTGGACAGCATCCAGGGCCCGGCGACAGCCAGCACCACCACCGCGCCCACCACCTTGGGCACAAAGCTCAAGGTCGCTTCGTTGATCTGCGTGGCCGCCTGGAAGATGCTCACCACC